>ENA-OQIG01000200-OQIG01000200.1-human-gut-metagenome-genome-assembly--contig:-NODE-200-length-34782-cov-16.879815_pt1 | contig 34782 bp, 39 predicted proteins | sample MGYA00242576_ERZ504741 | MGnify/ENA primary metagenome ERZ504741 (study PRJEB26092, sample SAMD00036436) | human gut metagenome | host: Homo sapiens | study: EMG produced TPA metagenomics assembly of... | reverse complement strand
ATCAATATTGAGTGTATAGATCCATCCAAAGATCTTTCGATGAGAGAAGTATACGGATTAGATCCAGCTCTGGCTAAATAACTTAATAGCAAAACAAATGGGGTGGCTCCGTTAGTCCGGACAGGTGCTCTCGCCACACCGGACTGGCGCTCCGCCGCACCATAATATTCACGCTATTGAGCGTTTACGTTTTGAAAAACATCCTTTTTCATTTGAATTCCCCTTTCTGTTCTTTATCAGAACATATGTTCTTTTTCAATATGAATTTATCGCATCTTTTTTCCATCTCTATGAAAAAAGGCCGGCCTCACTTGACCGGTCTTTCATCACGTTGCCTAACAATTTGGTTTTTGTAGGATTCCAAAAATCTTAGTAAAATTGTTTTGTATCTTGTAATTCCTTATCAGATGCTTCCACTTTCTTTCCACTTTTACAATATAAAGAATATTTCTGTTTGTCCTCCCCTTCTATACGTCTGAAATTAATTTATTTTTTTGTTCATCTATAAATATATCTTTTATGTTGAAATTTAACAATGAACAAACAGCCTTCTTATCATTTACATCATACTGATAATTCCTCAAATAGACAGCCACATTCTGCGATAAAATACTGCGAGAAAATGTATCTAATTTGTTCTTGCCTTTGATACATTCTTCAATGTCCTTAACTGGCAAATGTCCATTCTGAGTTCTTATTAAATAATCAATACTTGCCATTCGGAAAAATGTACAGTTTTTCTCAGTTCTAACATCTATAATCTCATCCACAATCCTATCTGATTGCAAAGAATACCCCAGATTACATACTGTAGCACCAACGAAGGCTCCCCAAAATTGACTCAAAAATTCATTTATTTTCATCTTGAATTGACTTTTGGCTGCAATTTCTTCCTGATCTTCTTTTGCTTTTTCGTCTACAATTTCAATGATAGTATCTATCATTCCATTCAGGGATTCATATAACGCTCCCATAAGCTTCATACTTGAATCATACATCAAATTTATTATTTCTATTCTTGGTTTCCGCTTAATGGATGATGAGTAATTTTTTAAAATATCTCCCAAAAACTCAATAATTCTTATTGTTTTGGTAAATTCAAGTGACATTTTATCTAATTCTGCTTCCTTTTCAAGCATTTCCTCATCTTTTTCAGATTGTTGATTTACCTCATCCATTTCAACTTCATACTGCTTAAGGGCTGTTTCTTCCTGAATTTTAGGTATGTTTACATTCTTAGGTATATTGAATATCTGTTCCACTTTTCGATCTATATCATACTCCAATTTTTTTAATAAATCTTTTTGTTGAGCATACTCAAAATTTTGATACTCTACAAGAAGCTCTTTGCATACTGCTTGTATCAATGGTAATATTTCATACTCCGCACTCATATCATATGCTAAAAATAAAGCAATATTAAAATTAAGTTCTTTCGATAAATCTTCAAATATTTTTTTTGTTTTTGCATTTTCATATCTGGAGGTAATTGGTTCAAAATATAACTTCCAGTAAATAGTAGTACATGTAGCTATGTTTAAATCTATATTTACCTTCTCTCTTTTCAAGAACTTTATATTTAGTCAGGTTATTAATGACATCAATTCCGCTTCCCTTACTTCCTCGATAATCTTGATTATAATCAAAAATCACCCCTAAGACAAAGCTCTCTTCCATATTTTGCTGTTGTTCTTCATCATAAACTCTGAAAGCTAATTGCTCCAGAATAGTCTTATACATAGTTGCTTCATTTGTATCGCCATTGGATATTTCGTTTATCTTATCAAGAATTAAACATTCATAAATATAGGAATATCTACTATAATCCGTATTCATTTTTTCATAATTGTCTAAATAGGAAAGCACAAGTAAAAATTCTATTGGCGTCTTATTAAAAAATCCTGTTTTCATAACACTTTGTACTTGTGCCAGCTTATTTCTACATAATACATCAAACTCTTGACTTTCAGGATTTTGTTCCTCATTAGATAACAGCAACCACCTACTTACTAATTTTCTTCTCATATAGTTTTTTAGGTCTTGAATATATAGGCGCGTGAATTTCTTTTCTAAATATTCTTTTGTTTCTACATTTTTCAAGAAACCAAGCAAATCATTTTGAAGATTACTTGTAATCACCACAATCCCAAATTTACAAGTAAGGTAATGTAGTATTTTTTTATTAATTTATCCGAAACTACAATCTCTTCAAAATTATCTATAATACACACCTTCTTTTCTTCTTCCATTTGCAGGATTTCTTCTTTTTCCAAATTAGAATATTGTTGTTCATAAATTTCTGCAATCTTATTATTTAATTCATCTCCTTCTCCAGTTCTCAATTCTGTGGCATCTACCATTACTGGATATAATTTCATATTAAAAAAATCTTTATATAACTGCTTTAATAAAGCTGTCTTTCCATACTCCTTTTCCCCAGAAATCATGATATATTTCTTGTTTTTTATGATCTGAATAATATCTTCTTTATTTTTATACAGCGCTTTATTCTTTTTATTACTAATACTTTCCCCTTTTAAAACCGGATAAACAAAAACATCGGATAATTTCAATATCCCTTTGGCTTTACTTACCAAATCTATTTCATTATCCTCTAAGTATTCCAAAAAATCTGCTTTTAATTCAACACCGCTTTTTACATAACGGTTTTTCTTAAATTCTCTCGATTTAGTATCTAATATATTTTCATACAGTTTTCCATTCCATTCATATGAAAAAAAGCGCTCAATATTACTTTCTAAATCGATTTTCAAAACATTAAAACCACTCTGTTCTGGATAATGTGAATTATATAATTGGTTTCCTTTCACAAAATAATTTGTTGCAGCACCATAATTATCCTTTAATACAATCTCAGAAACATGATCATGCCCCACTAATACAATATCCGAATAATATTTATAATACTTTTTCCATTCCTCAACACTATCCCAAGTCATCCACGACTCATCATGGTGCATCAAAGTAATAACAATATCATTTTCTATCTTATCTTCTTGTTCAGGAATGGCAATTCTCATCTCTTTAGGTTTTTCATTTTTACTAGAACACCATGCTGTGTTCAAACAATGAAATTTTAAAGAAACTCCTTTATATCTCAATCCGTTAATTGCAAATATGCTTTCAGCACTTGCACTAACTAATGGTGCTATACTTTCATCCCAGTCTTTCACAAAGTTAAAATAATTTTCTTCAGCTGTAGTACAAGTCTTGATAATACTACCATTTAACATATCTAAATTAGAATCACGTAGTACCGATTCTCTTATGACACTATCCTCTCTGTCAAAATCACAATCATGATTTCCTGGAACGGTTACAATTTGTATAAACAAATCATTATATCTCTTCTTTATACCCGCTATAATGTCAGAGATAAATATTGACGCAAATAGATATTGCTCTTCTTTGCCCGAATATGCTATATCTCCAGTGATACACAAAATTAGCAGTGTATTCGTTTCATCTATAATATGTTTATTTATTGCATTTGCAATATATTCACTTCTGCCTTCTAAAATATTATAATCTGTGTCGTTTTCGAGATGTATATCTGTAATATGTACTAATACTAATTCCATACTCTTTTCTCCTGCTTAAAAATGACAATTTTCTACAACTCTATTTTAGCATAAAAAATTTTACCCGTCATCTGATTAAAGAATGGATGTTGATTAAAGAATGGACAGCATGGTACATGTAATAACCACATCATAATATCTGAAATTTTTTATCTGTTTTCCAATAAAAACCTAATGTAAGAATATAAGTTCCATAAATTGGCTTTAAGAGGAAAATCCTTTCTATAAATAAATCTGGTTCTATATGTGATCTGATGATAATGACACCATTTCTGTATTTGCTTCATCCGAATGGACTCCCCTGTATTAATTCTATTCACCAAGCACTGTCTATTAAAGTCATCTATCCCACCCTTAAAAACTAGATAAAACAACACGTTATAATATCTAATCAATACAATCTCTTCCTTAGATTTTTCCTTTGACTTCATACACACTTTCCACCTTTCTCTGTATATCTAGTAAGATTTGTCCACACATTTCCACTCTATCCACACAATACACACCCCAAATACGGGGTGAAATTTCCGACCAATATCAATATCATCTCCACGACTGACAGCCCGGTTTCTGCCTGCATTTCTGCCACAAACATCTGCACCCGTTCTCTCATGCTCTCTGTAAATTTTTTCAACATATCGTCCTCTTCCTTTCTTCTTAAATCTGAATCGTCAAAAATGCCGGTACAACAATGATCATCAGCACCACTCCCAGCATCAGAAACATCGGCCCCAGCAGTCTTGTACTGGTCTCTTCTCCCAGTTTTCTGGCTGCTGCTTTTCGCTCTTCAAACGCTCCTGCTGCTTCTCTCTGAAGTAATTCTGCCAGTCCCTTTGTTCCTTTTCTTAAATTCTGAGACAGCATCACCGCAAATTTACGATAGACCGGAAGCCCGCACCGCATTCCAAAATGCTCATAGCATTCACTCTCCGGAGTTCCTCTCTGCATTTCCCGCATGGTATAGACCATCTCCTCATACACATATCTCGTATTTTCCTGCTGCCGATAAACCGATGCAATCTGAAACCACGCTCTTCGTGCAGGCATTCCGGCTCCCAGATACAATGTAAATGTACTAATAAATTCCGGATAATCCATTGCCAGCTGATGTCGGCGTGCCTTCTTTTCTGGATTTCATTCTGTTTTTCCAGCACCAGCATCAGGGCCGCTGCCACAATCCCCAGTACAAAGATTCCCACACTTCTCATATCTTTTGCATAATGCCAGGATATTGTTTTTCCTTCAATTTCATCCGGAAGCACCACATACCCGGATTCACGGTCTGTCTCATCTGCTTCCTTCATTTTCTTTTCCAGCTGTCTTTGAAACTGCCCGGAATCATCCAGCTTTGGCGGAAACACTCTTGCCGAAAACTGATGCTCTGCCTTTGCATCTCCGTATGTGAGTAATGCTTTTAACTCAATGATCCTTCCCTCTTCCGACAGATTTTTATCCTGCAGTTCGCCAAGAATGTTTACTGTCTGGTAATCACTTAACTCCCAGGATACCTCGATTCCCGTATCCGGTACTGTTTTTACAAGATTCAGATCATACCTCACTTCATCCAGACTCTTATTTTCCCCAAGTATAAGCGTTTCCAGCTTTTTCCCTGCTGTGTCAAATACTCTTTGCAATTCTTCCTGTGTATACGACTGTTCCTGTATTTCCACAGTGATTTTCGCTTTCTGATCTTTTGTTTTTGCGACCAGCTTTTGATTTTTCTCCCCCTGTCCGTGTTCATTCCGTTTTAATATACTGCTTCCGGATTTGTTTTGTGGAATTTTCCGAAAATTATCAGTCGCATATAAGGCTCCCGCCAGAATCGTAAACACTGCGATCACCAGTACTGCCTTTTGATATCCTTTTCTTTCTGTTTTCATACCATCCCCTTACACCTCGATCTGTGTCATTTTTTTGCCCAGCTGATAAGCTGTCAGATATACCATCAGGCAGATTGTCATAAACAAAGTGCCTGCAAGATTTCCGTAAAGCACTGCCATAAACTCAGGAAATGCGCTTCTCATATACAGAATAATTACAAACGGAATCACACACATGATCTTAAATTCCAGCTTTTTTGAAGTGAGCATCACCTGTATTTCTCTTTCAACTTCCATTTTTTCTCCGATTGCGTCTGCCGCATGCCGAATAATGGCAATACTGTCTCCTCCCAGACGTTTTGCAGCGCCAAATACCGTTACAAAATTTTCCACATCTTCCTCTTTCACACGATCGGCAAACTGCTTCATCACTTCTTCTGCTGTCATATTCAGATCCAGCTGATGGACCATTGTTTCATATTCCTTTATAATTCGTGTTTTTTTCTTGTTAAATGGGGCAGATTTCTTTCCACGTTTCCCGGATTGCATTTTCCACAGAATACCCGACTTTTAAAATTGCGGACAATGTCTGTATGCTCTCGCGAAACTGTTCTCTGAATTCCTCTTTCTTCTGTTTACAGCACTCTTCTTCCCAGTTCTTCACATAGAGCAATGCGATCGGAACCATCAAGATCCACGCTGTCCAATGATCATAAAACAGATAGGCCGTCATCCCCGTGATCAGAATTCCTCTACCCGCTGCCGCCATGTATTCCCGTTTCTGAATATCCTGCTGCCAGCAGTTTTTCTCTCTGAGTGATTTCATTTTCCTTCATAAGAGTTCCTTTAATTTTTCCATCTTCCATTCCCTCCTCCTGAAATTTATATAATGTCTGTAACTGAATCCTTCCATTCTCATACCCAAGTACTTCTGTAATCTCCAGTACTTTTCTGCTCTTATCCCGGAGTCTTCCGAGATGAATGATAACGTCCAGAGCAGAAGCGATCTGCTGCTGAATCGCGATCAGAGGCAATTCAATCCCCATCAGCATCATCGTCTCCAATCTGTGAAGCATATCCATCGGATTGTTGGCATGACCGGTAGACATTGAACCACTATGGCCGTTAAGCATTGCTGAAGATATCATGTCCACTGTTTCATCACCTCTGACTTCCCCCACAATGATCCGATCCGGTCTCATACGAAGTGCTGACTTGATCAGGTCACGGATCGTCACCGCCCCTTCTCCTTCCAGGTTTGCGTTTCTCGCTTCCAGTCTGACCAGATTCGAAACACCCTTGATCTGGAGCTCCGCATTGTCTTCAATTGTAATAATTCGTTCATCTTTTGGAATATAGTCTGATAACGCATTGAGAAATGTTGTCTTACCGGAGCCTGTCCCTCCGCTGACAAAAATGTTATATTTTGATTCCACAAGAATTTTTAAGAAATTTACCGCTTCCTGACTGATACTTCCCCAGTCGATCAGCTGTTTCATTGTAACGGCCTCTTTTGGAAATTTTCGAATCGTCATGATCGGACCGTTTAATGCCACCGGACGCAGTACAACATTTACACGGGAACCGTCCTCCAGTCTCGCATCTACGATGGGAGATGCTTCATTGACATAGCGATTCGCACCTGCCGCAATCTGCTGGATCACATCTTCCAGCTTTGCAACTGACACAAATCTGCGATCTGACTCAAAAATACGCCCCGCTTTTTCCAGAAAAATATGATCCGTCCCATTGATCATGATTTCCGTGATCTCATCATCTTCGATCAACTCCTGCAGAATATCCAGTTTCCGGAACGCATTAAACAACTCTTTGCTGATCCGTATCTTTTCCTGAAGCGGAATAAACTCTTCTTTTGAAGCCTCCTCCAACACTTCATGAATCAGCTCCTGCAGTTCCTCGTCTTCCATATCGCAGGTCATATCCATCTTTTCAATCACCCGGTCATATAATCGCTCTGTGTTTCTCATATGACAGTACCGCCGTTTCTCGACCTTACCACCTTCTGTACCGTATGCTCCAGGATTTTCTCATGTCCGGTCCGCAAAAGATTCTCCGTATACTGCTGCAGCTTTGCCTTTGCTGCCGGCTCTTCGATCGAAAGCGTATGAACAGAATCACATTTTTCCAGAATCGAAAACAGTCCGTTCACACTGTCTCCCAAATCCAGGATCAACACTTCATAAATACTTTTTTCCACAATCTGCTCAAACAGCTGCAGCCACTCTTCTGCTGTGACCGCCTGCAGATCCTGTACCACCGGAATCGGACGTATATAATCCATGTTTCCAATCTGGCCTGTCATCATGCTGATACGAAGTCCCAGATTTCCGGTCTCCTGTTTTGAATAATACAAGAGATCTCCCAGATTCTGTTCCTGTTCTTTTGAAAAATAATGCTCACCTCCTGCATACTCTTCCAGATTCAGATACAGAACAGGTCCTTTTTCTGCCAGCTCTTTTCCCAGTTCCAACGCATACTTCGTCTTCCCGATCCTGTGTATGGGTGAATAAACACCGATCAGACTTCCCCTTGTCTTTCGGAGCGTCTTTGCCACAGCCCGTTCCTTGTCCTCAGAAAGCTCCAGAACCTTTGTCAGAATCTGATCAACTGACTGATACTTATAAAGCTCCTTTTCTTCGTCTGCCAGATACCTCCCTTCTGCTTTTACCAGTACAAATCGCTCTGCTGCCGGAATTTCCAGTCTTTCTTCCTGCGAATATTCCTCTCCGATCAGCAAGATCTGGATTGGCTTTTGTTCTGCGAATTTTTTCAGTGGTTCCAATTTCTGAAACATATGCATCTGAAATCCAAGCTCTTTTCTGCCTCCGATCATCTGCATAAGGTTTCTCGCATAATCTGCCTCCTGATCACAGATTACAAAATTTTTCTGATGCAACCTATCCCTCCTGTTCTGTATGATTCATTCAATCTTTTGGATGAAAATACCGCTGCGAACCGCAGCCTGAATAAAAATAACTGACGATCAGAATCCTCTGATCTCCTGATACAAAAGACCTGTGAAGCAGGTCCGATAAAAACAGCACTCGAATGATCTGCTGTGTGAAATGTATTATAAACGCAGTTTCCCGCCTTGTCCATACGCTTTTCCTAAATTGCAGTTTTTTGTGAAAACCTTACAAACTTTGATACACCAGAATTCCATAAAGCATGCAGACCCCAGGAATACCAAGGCTTCCGGATGTCAAAAAGGACAGCCCGTTGATTCCTACCTTCCAGGAATCCTGATCCGGCAGGACGTATTGATTGATAAAATATATCAGGCAGATTCCCATCACTGCCCGCAGAAAAAAGTTTAAAATCACAGCTCCCGCTTTATTTTTCATAACAAAACTACCTCCTGTGGAAACATCTGATATATCTTATTCCCACAGAAGGTAGTTTATGCGCAGTCTATAATTTTATTTTAATCTCCCGGTTTGATCGATGATACTGATGATACCGGACTCCGGCTGCATCCATCATCCGTTTGGATGCCATGACACTCGGGGTGTCCGCATACTTGTCACAATCATAAATGACCTCTTTAATTCCCGACTGAATGATCGCTTTTGCACACTCATTACACGGAAACAGTGACACATACAGCTTGGCTCCGACCAGGCTTCCGCCGCTGTAATTCAATATGGCATTCAATTCACTGTGTGTGGAATACACATACTTTGTCTCCAGCGGATTTTCGCCTTCCCTCGCCCACGGAAATTCATCATCTGAGCATCCTTTCGGAAACCCATTGTATCCCATGGACAAAATCTTGTTGTCCTGACTCACAATACAGCATCCGACCTGAGTATTCGGATCCTTGGAACGCATCCCGGACAGCATGGCAACTCCCATAAAATACTCATCCCAGGTCAGATAATCTTCTCTTTTATCTGACATGATTTTCAACTCCTTTATTTTGTGCCGAAAATACGATCTCCCGCATCTCCCAGTCCAGGCACAATGTAGCCATGATCATTTAAATGATCATCCAGCGCTCCGATGTACATATCGACATCCGGATGTGCCTCCTGCATCTTCTTGACCCCTTCCGGTGCAGCAAGGATACACATGAAGCGGATATGCTTTACTCCTTTGTCCTTGAGCATCTGGATCGCAGCAGCACTGGATCCGCCTGTTGCCAGCATCGGATCTACTACAAATACTTCTCTCTCACTGCAGTCTGCCGGAAGCTTGCAGTAATATTCTACCGGCTCTAATGTTTCCGGATCACGGTACAGACCGATGTGACCTACTTTTGCGGCCGGAATCAATGATAACATTCCATCTACCATACCAAGTCCCGCTCTTAAGATCGGTACAACTGCCAGTTTTTTTCCTGTCAGCTCTTTTCCCACCATCTCACAGATCGGTGTTTTGATTGTAACATCCTGAAGCTTCAGATCTCTTGTTGCTTCATAGCACATCAGACTCGCGATCTCACTGATCACCTCTCTGAATTCTTTTGTTCCGACATCCTCTCTGCGGATATAGCTGATTTTGTGCTGGATCAGTGGATGATCCATAACATGTACTTCTGACATTATTGTCCTCCTTTAGTAAATGAATTTAAAATTTCTGCTAATTTTTCTATCAACAACGTAATCTTCTCATAACACTCTCCATATGCAGTCAAAGGCTGCCCATATGGATCCGGGATCTCTTCTGTTTCTCCCGTAAACTCAGTAAGTGTATATACATTGTCTGTATATTCGCTCGGATATTCAGAAAGTATCTTCTCCTTCTGAGCCTGTGCCATCGTCAGGATCAGTGTCTCCGGATTCAGGTTCTTCTCCGTAAACGGTCTGGAAGTATATCCCTCCAGCGTCATCTGATTGCTCTTTAAAATAGCTTCTGCTTTCTGATTTACCGGCTCTGGAAACAAAACGACCATTCCCTTGGATTCGATCCAATATTCCTGATCTAATGACTGATGCCTGAAAATCTCTGCCGCAACCGGTCCGCGACAGGTATCTGTATTGCTGACAAATACGATTTTTCTGTATTTTTGCTCTTTCGTAAGAACTGATGCGGGGATCCTGCAGTGTCCTGCCGCCTTTTCCAGACGGTTCATAATGGCATTGCCGATTCCCTGGATCGCAAATGACTCACTGTAGATCTCTGACACATCCTCCTCGTCAAACTCTCTCAAAATTCGGTACAGATTCCTTGCAATAGTCTTCTCATTTTCACGGGAACCGATATTTTTTACCAGACCATGGGTATAAAACTCAACCGTTTCATTCGTCCCGATAATGCCCACCTGAACACCCTGACGGCTCTTTTCATAAGCAAGCTGCCGGATGGCAAACACTTCCTCCTTGAGACTTCCTTCTACGATCGTCAGCTTTGCTTTCGGCGCATAATGGCGATATTTCATACCCGGTGCTTTCGGCGCCTGACTGCTCTCACTGCCCAGAATCGTCTCATCCACGCTCACCACGCCGATCACTTCTTCCAGCATATCGGCAGTGATTGCACCCGGTCTTAAGATCATCGGCGGAGAAACTGTCATATCCAGGATCGTAGACTCCAGTCCGATATCTACACTTCCTCCGTCTATGATCATCTCGATCTTCCCGTTCAGATCTTCCCACACATGCTCTGCCGTAGTAGGACTCGGACGTCCGGATGTGTTGGCACTCGGCGCCGATACATATCCGCCTGCCGCAAGGATCAGCTTTCTCGCGATCAGATCACTTGGCATCCTCACAGCAACGGTATCCAGACCGCCTGTCGTGCCATATGGAACCAGAGAACTTTTTTCAAAGATCATCGTCAAAGGTCCCGGCCAGAAATGCTTCGCAAGAAGCTCTGTCTCCGGAGGTACATTCTCCGTAATCTCACTTAAATCTTCCAGATCTGCAATATGAACGATCAGTGGATTATCAGAAGGACGGCCCTTTGCTTCATATGTTTTTTTCGCTGCCTCCTCGTCCAGTGCATTCGCCCCCAATCCGTAAACTGTCTCTGTTGGGAATGCAACAAGTCCTCCTTCTCTGAGAATCTCTCCCGCTTCTCGTATTGCATCTTCGTCTATTTGGTTTTTGTCTATTTTCTTAATTATCGTTTCCATAGCTTTCATTATACCATTTTTCTTATCAGCGCTCAACATATTTCAGGATTCCATTGCCGATTGCCTGGCAAGCTTCTGCTGATACGCCTCATCGATCAACATCCCTGCCTCCACCGGGCTGCTTAAAAATCCACATTCTACGATCACAATTGGTGACTTTGTATTTTTCAGCATATAGTATGTAGTATTTCCCTTAATCTCTCTGGCATGCTCCTGATCGAAATTTTTCAGCTCTGTCTGCATTACCTCTGCTGCTTTCTTTGCCTCCTTCGAGTGCGCAAAATAAAAAATCTGTGGTCCTCTTACGCTTTCCTGTGGATAACTGTTCTGATGAATGCAGACTGCAAGTGCAGGAGATTCTTTGTCGATCAACTCTACTCTGGCTTTAAGATCTTCCACCTGAGAATCTGCAAGTCCTCATCCTTTGTACGTGTCATCACCACCGTGATCTGATGTTCCTCCAGATATTTCTTCAATTTTTCTGCGATCTGCAGATTGAGTTCCTTTTCCTGCGCCCCGTTGATCCCGACTTTTCCGGGATCTTTTCCCCCGTGTCCGGAATCAATCACAACCGTCTTTTTCTCTGATATATTTCCGGAGGTCTCAGATGCTTCCTCCCGAATATAATGACTGTGCAGATACTCTCCGGCAAACTGACATCCTGCTGCCGCCGCCAGAAGTACCCCGATCATCAGCAGCAGACGGATCTTTGTCCGCAGTATCCCCAATACCTTTTTGAACCGCAAAAAAACATCCCCTTTCGCATATACTCTGTTTCATGTATATGCGAAAGAAGGATGTTTCATCCACCTGTACGTTTTTTATAAAACGTTTGCTGCCAGATACCCTTCTTCTACTGCACGATTGATATCTGCTGCTCTCTCATTGCAGTCTCCGACAAAGCTCACCTGTACGCCTTTATCTTCCAGTGCCTGTGCGTCAAACAGATTCGGTCTTGCTCCCACTGCGAGTACTACGTAGTCACAAGGAAGAGACACTTTGCCCTCTGCATTTTCTGCTTCCACACTGTTTGCTGTAATGGCTGTTACTTTTGTTCCTGTCAGCAGCTGAACCTGATATTTTTCAAAGCTCTCAAACAATACCGGTCTTACTGTCTTGGATTCTTCTTTTGCGATTTCTTCCATCATCTCTACTACAGAAACCTGACATCCCATCTCTGCAAGAAGCTCTGCTGTCTCTGCTCCGACCAGACCGCCTCCGATCACAACCACACGTCCGCTCGGAAGTTCCTCATGATTCAATACTTTCCATGCATCAAATACATGCGGCATTTTACTTCCCTCGATCGGCGGAATCACATTGTGCGCACCTGCTGCCACGATCACATTGTCCGGATTCTCTGCCAGGATCATCTCTGCATCTGCTGTTCTTCCAAGACGTAAATCTACATGCAGCTCTTTCATCTCATTTGTCAGATAGCGGAGTGCACGGTTCATCTCAGATTTTCTCGGAGGAATCGATGCAATGTTGAGCTGACCGCCAAGTGTCGTTTCTTTTTCAAACAGAACAACCTCATGACCTTTTACACTTGCAACTCTCGCTGCTTCCATACCTGCAACTCCACCGCCGATCACAACTACTTTTTTCTTCTCATCGGAAGGAGTGATCGTTCTCTCATACTCATATCCGTTTTCCGCATTGAGTACGCAGCTTAAGAATTTTCGGTTCTGGATCGCATCTGTACATCCCTTATTGCACATCATACAGTGACGGATGCGTCTTCCTTCTCCTGCTTCGAGTTTCTTTACATAATCTGGATCTGCCAGAAGAGAACGTCCCAGACCCACGATGTCGCAGACACCATTTTCGATCAGTGCTTCTGCGTTCTCCGGTGTGACGATACGTCCCACTGAGGATACCGGAATAGAGACTGCTTCTTTGATCTGTTTGGTATATTTTGACATGAAACAATATGGCTGTGTTCCCATCGCCGGAATCGTATCGTTCATATTTCCTGTATGGTTTGCCTGTCCTACATGAATCATATCCACTCCGGATCTCTCCAGAATTTTTGCAAACTCTACTGCCTCATCGATCATCAGACCGCCTTTTCCGCGCAGTGGGTTTTCTGTGACTACAGGTAATTTATAATCAATACAGATATCCGGTGCCACTTCTCTGATCTTATCCACCACGCGAAGTGCAAAACGAATTCTGTTTTCAAAGCTTCCACCGTAGGAATCTGTTCTGCGGTTAATCAAAGTCGAACAGAATGATCCGATCAGACGGTCCCCGTGTACTTCTATAATATCAACTCCGGCTGACTGTGCACGTTTTACACATTCCCCGATCTTATCCAAAATACTGTTCAACTGCTCTTCCGTCACTTCCTGAATGAAATGTACCATATCATGACGCATTTTTGCACGTCCGCCTTCCATATCCCCTTTGCGGAATAATTCAGCCAGTGCCTCTACATCATACTCCGGATGGAAAATCTGAATTCCCAGTTTACAGTCAAATTCATGAACTGCATCTGCCAGTTTTCTAAATGCTTCGATCTGTCCGTCATGGAACAGCTTCGGTGTCGGTGAGATTGTATTTACAGGAGCAACATCTCCCAATACAATATAGGACACGCCACCTTCTGCCAGTCTCTTATAGAAGTTAAAGCTCTGTTCTACAATTGTGCCGTCTCTGCCTTCATATCCTGTTGTCATCGGCGAAACATCACTCTGTTTTTCAGCTCGATCTTTCCCACTTTAATTGGTTCTAATAATCTCATAATCAGCCCCTCCTTAACATTTTCTTTCTGCTCAATACATGTTCTACTATACACATCCCCTGTTTTCTTTTATATGTCAATTAAGCTTTCTTCCTATCACTTTCCTGCTGTTTTATGAATTTGATTGAATAATAAAGCGCACTATATTATGATAGAAGCAACAATAAAAAAGGAGTTCTCTTATGCATCTGGAAATTGAAAATATCCACCATCCCCAAATTAAAAATATGAATCTGTCCGTCTATGATGTAGGATACCGTGCTGCCACCTGCACCCGGAAATTGAGCTGATCCTGGTCTTAAAAGGAGATCCGGCATTCAACATCAACGGCAATACTACGTCTTTTTCTGAAAAAGATATCATCCTGATCAACGCCAACGAGCTCCACGAGATTATTTCGGAGAAAGCGCCGTCCACCCTGCTCTCCCTTCATATTCTTCCACAGTATTTTGAAGGATATTTTCCGCAGATGAGTCATATCAGCTTTCTGGAAAATACACTTTTGAGTAAAAATGAGCGACTGTTCACCTACTCGTTTTGCAAACTTTTAAAGATTTATCTCCTGCAGGCGCCTTATTACCAGCTGGAGTGTGCCGGTCTGATCAACATTATGGTGCATGACATCCTGCAGAGCTGCGCTTACTATGAAATGTATGGAGACAAACTTGCGCTCACTACCAAGAGAAACAGCCAGCTCTCTGAAATCATTGGTTACATTGAGGAACATTCTGCCGAAAGAGTGACTCTGTCTGACCTGGCAAAACACATGCAGCTCTCCGCCTCTTATTTATCACATTTTATTCAGAAAAATCTGCACCGTTCTTTCAGTGAATTTCTGACCTACACCCGGTATCTCAATGCAAAAGCACTGCTGATGAAAGGTGAACTTTCTCTGATTGATATCTGCTACGGCTGCGGATTTTCGGATTACCGCTATATGAATAATGCATTTAAAAAATATACCGGGCAGACTCCGAATGAGTTCAAAAAGAACATGAACAGCGACTCCCTCCCTCATAATAAAAAAGGAACCGTGAAGTCCTACACACCACAGGAAATGCTTGACACCGTCACCCGTTTTATGGAGAACAATCATTTTAATGAACATCAGATTTAGTTTTTTGTCTCTCCTGGAATTGACGCACATATTCTCCTGGTGTGATTCCAAACTCCCTTTTAAATGCCCGAAACAGGTTATTATAGTTTCCGAGTCCGCATATTTTATAGATTTCCGTCATAGGATATCCCTTTTCAAGAAGCCGTTTACACAGATCCAGCTTCGCTTTGACAATATACTGATGAACGGTGATTCCTGTCTGCCGTTTAAATTCTCTGGAAATATGATATTTACTGATAAAAAATTCCTTTTCCAGACGTTCCAGTGAAATTTCTTCGTACAGATGATGTTTGATAAAAATAAAAATGTCATCCAGTGCAAGTCGGGATCGTGTTTTACTTTTTGTGTGAAATTCCACATGAATACAGGCACGTAAAAGCAGCACGATCAGCATTGACAGAATACTGTCCTGAAACAGTGCATGCCCGAAATCTGTCGTTTCTTTTGGAAGAGTCAGAAGCCTTTTCGAAAGATTTTTTATCAGCATACTGATTTCTGATTCTGCCTGAATGACTACAACCTGATATGGAACCACATGAAAGCAGGACTCCAGATCCGTTTGTTCATCAGACAAACGTTTCAGCAGTTCTGCAGAAAACGAAATCTGAAGAAAATGCAGCGGAGTTTTCGACGCCGGATATTCAATTTCTACCGATGTACCCGGATTGACCAGTATGATTTCTTCCGTTGCACAAAAATATGTTTTCTCCCTGCTTCTGCATGTACATTTTCCGGCAGTAATAAAAAACACTGTATAATATGTAGTCGCCGGAAATTTCTTACATTTTGATTGTGTATATTTGTATTCCTTTGCAATATATTCTTTCATGATCACCTCGTTAAAATATATGAAAATCACTGTAAATCCCTATTAAAACTATTCAAAATAAATAGTATATCAATTTTTGATAGTTTTCAAGCAAGAATTGGATATGTTTCCTATTCAGATAAAGATATAATGAACATCGTAAACAAACGAAAACAAAAAGCCACACGATAAGGAGGAAGAATTGTGAGAGAGTTTTCTATGAAAGACAAAATCGACTACACGCTCGGAGATCTGGGGTGCTGCTGTACAGAACAGTTTCGGGCAATGTTTTTGACCGTATTCTACACGCTCGTACTGAAAGTAAATCCTTTACATGTCGGAACGATTCTGTTGATCACTAAAATCTGGGATGCCATCAACGATCCGATCATCGGCGCTTTGATCGATGCCAGAAAATCTACGAAAGGCGGACGTTTTATTCCATGGATCAAGGCATTTTCCATTCCTATGGCCATTATGTGCGTGATTGGATTCCTGGATGTGAGCAGCTTTGATTATAAATTAAAACTGATCTACATTTTAGTAACCTACGTATTATATGAAGCCCTGTATACATGTGTCAATGTACCGTTTGGTTCTCTGTCCAGCGTTATGACAGATGATGTCAATCACAGAACAGACTTGTCCAGATACAGAAGCCTTGGCGGTACAATCTTTATGACAGTCGTCGTGATTGCAGGTCCTTTGGTTTTATATAAAGACAACAACCCGATTCCTTCCAGATTTACCCTGATGGCACTGATCTGTGCAACAATCGGTGTATTCTGCCTGATGATCACAAGCAGCTGGTGTAAAGAGAGAGTTTCCATCACTGTGGAAAAAAGAGAGAAATTCAACTATTTTGAAGCACTCAAACATATCATTAAAAACAGAGCGCTTCTGGGACTCATTTTCTCCAGCCTTGCAGGTATGATTGCAGCCAGTGTGGTAAACGGACTGAATACTTATTTATTTAAAGATTACTTTGGTAATGTTCAGATCATGCAGTATCCGGTATGCTCAGTACCGTATATTCCATTATCACTTTTGTCGGAACAAAATTTGTATCTAAAAAATTCGGAAAAAAAGAATGGTGTATGTACGGAGCCGGTTTTGCCGCTATCGTATTCGGAATTTTATTCTTCTTCCCGATCAAGAATCCGATCTTGTTCATTGTTATCAACGGAATCTGCTACCTCGGTGCAAGTGGTTTCCAGGTACTCATCTGGGCTATGGTAAACGATGCGATCGATTACCAGGAACTGACCACCGGCGACAGAAAAGAAGGTATGGTCTATGCAACCTATTCCTTCTTCCGCAAGCTTGCTTCCGCAGTAAGCTCCAGCTTAAGCAGCTTTACCCTGGCTCTGATCGGATATAACGTAAATGAAGCTGTACAGACAGCTGCTGTAAAAGCACATATCTGGAAATCTTATACTGCGATCTATGCGATCGGATATTTGATTGCTGTACTGATCCTGTATTTTGTGTATCCGCTTTCCAAGAAAAAGACAGAAGAAATGTTAGAAACACTCGCGAAAAAAAGAGCAAAACAAGGAGAATAATATCATGATTCGTTACACAGAAATTAAAAACAGAAAAAATCATACTCTACGGGCAATGTTAAATCTTCCGGATGGAGTCAGCCATCCTCCGGTCGTACTCAATCTTCACGGATTCGGCGGCAGCTTATCCGGTTATAAATACGCACATACACATCTTGCCCGCGTTCTGGAAGCAAACGGAATCGCCTGTCTTCGCTTTGACTTCTACGGCTGCGGAGAAAGTGACGGAGAATTCGAAGAAATGACCTTCACCGGACTTCTGGAAGATACTCAGGATGTCTATGAATGGCTGAAAGGACAAGATTTTGTAGATACAGATAAGATCATCTTATCCGGACAGAGCATGGGCGGATTTGTCGCTGCTACCGCTGCTCCAAAGTTGAATCCTTACGGACTGATTTTGATGTGCCCGGGTGCCGGAATGTGGAATGGATGTAAAGAAAAAGCAGATTTCTTCAAAAATCAGGGAATGACATTTGCTGATATGGAAGGACTGAAATTCGGTCTTGATTTCAACTATGACCTGGCAACCTACTCTCCTTTTGAGGATGCAAAAGGATATGACGGCAAGTCTGATTCTTCGCGGAACAGAAGATAATCTGGTAGATGATAAAACCTGTGAAACATATCTTGAAGGATACAACGGAAACGGAACTTTTGTAAAAATCCCGAAAGGAAATCACAACTTTGCAAGTATCCCTGCCAGAGAGGCCTGTGAAAGCGAAATCCTGAATTTTGTCAAATCGATTCTCTAATTCAACTTTACAGAAAACAACGACGCTGAAATTCCAAAACGGAATTTCAGCGTCCTTTTTATATTCTTCTATTCACTTTTTAATTGATGTACTGCGAGATCAGATCCCATACTCCCGAATTCTCCCAGCCAAGGCGCCATTCGGCAACACCAGCAAGATCATTCTTTTTGATCAGCTTTAACTTCTCTTCCAGCGACTGACTGTCTTCCAGCCAGATCTTGTATGTTCCTCCGTCTGCATCCCACTGTGCATAATTCTGCCTTGTATCTTCATCCATGACGCCTGTACACCGGCTTCCTGCACCCGTTTTTCGGCATCCTCCATTCCCAGTGCCGTACTGGTCACTTTATTTGGATAATCTGCCGCTTCTGTACCGGCTTCTGCTGCCAGCTCTTCCTGCGTCTTCGGTGTCTCAAACCACAGTCTTGTATACAGCGGGATCGCATTGATCAGTTTTTCCTTAGGAACAGACTTTAACGCATTCTCTATGCCGTCTTTTACATATCCGTAAGACGCCACAGAACCTGCTTCATAAGAACCCTCCACATGCTCATCATACCCCATGATCACCACATAATCAGCAAATACTGACTGTTCTTCCAGATCATAAAATGTGTTGTAAGGCATCGGAACATAATTGTCTACGGAAAATGCCAGTCCATTCTGATGGCACTTGATGGAAAGTTCTCTCACAAACTGTACATAATCTTCTCCGCACTCTGCAGAAATCAGTTCAAAATCCAGATTGATTCCATCAATCCCAGCCTGCAGAGCTGCTGCTATAACCTGATCGATCAGGTTCGTTCTCCTGGAAGTATGACTTAACACCTCATAAGTCTCATCCGCCGAATTGATTCCCCCATGAAAATCCCTGAGAACAGCCCACACTTCCAAATTGGACTGATGCGCATAATTCACATAATCTGCGTCCGCGATTGAATTCAGATTCCCCTGCGTATCTGCAATATGAAACCAGGTCGGTGCGATCGTCGTCAGACCTTTCGTGGATGCAAGCATATCCTGAATATACCCGTTGGCAGTCGTATTCTCTACATTGTGCCAGGCCATATTAATCTTGTAATCTTTCGATATACCTGTGTACTGTGGTTCTTCAAAGCTGCTGGAAATCGTCTCCTCTTTGATATGTTTCAGCGAATTCGTCTGTACATATCCGATAAATCCATCGCTGGTGCGAACTTTCTTCCAGCCATCCTCATCCTCGATCACAGTCACTTTTTCTGATTTTTTTACCTCTGTCAGGATCGGACTCTTTACTCCACCCTGAAACCGCACTTGTGTATCCCGCTTCATCTCTGCCACAGTCGTCTTTCCGAACTCATTCACGATCATCACACGATTCGGATCTTGATGTTCTTTGCATTCCATATTCGTGTACTTTTTCACAAAGTCCAAAGCAACATATGCCTTATTATCGACTGTCTGCCAGATGACATACTCTTCACTTTTTTGTTCGCTGACTTCTGTATATTCCTTACTTCCTATGTTTGCAACAACACTTCCCTGCGGCAATGTATACAACAGTAAATTCTCATTCGCATCCCAGTAAAAGCGCTTATTCACAAAATCATGCAGAACAGAATATTCAATGTAAGCCTGTCCGTCTATCAGACGGCCTCCTGCCCCATATTCTCCGTTGTCCTCTTTTGCGATCACCTGATTATTCACGATCACTGCGATATCGTCCGTACCTGTCATTCCATAATATTGTTCCAGATTCGCCTTCTCATTCGATGAGCCATATCGCTTCCAGAAAATCAGGCCCCCAACAGCCACTATGATCAATATGATCACCAGCAGCATCCTGATCAGCATATTTCTTCGTCTTCGCCTTGCCCTGCGGCTCTTTTTCCGTCTCTTAGACGGCGGTATGCGATTCGAATCCATCCTTGTATCCTCTGGTTCTCCGGCAATCCTGCGTGGGCGCCTTCTTGTTTTGTTTTGCTGTGTTCCCGCCGTGCTGCGGGTTTTCACAACCCTCTCTTCTCTTTCGTCCATGCGTACCTCCTATACAGAACCATTATAACATACTTTTTTTACCAGTCATTACTAATTTGCCATTTTAAGAAGTATTTTAAACATTCTTCAGAAATATTTTAAATCTTTTTGTCCGACGTAAAAGGGGATCTACGCCTGTTCTTTTGTCTTGATATTTACAAATGAAAGTGATTCAATATATCCTTCTGTATCCAGAATATAGTCCCGCATATAACTTCCTTCTTCCTTGTCATATGTGCCGCTACAATCTGCATCGGACTGGCCGGGAATCCATCCATACTGATGTATACTCCTTTATTTTCATATTTTTCCAGTTCCTCAAATAATTCCTGATAAGCTGTCTCATCAGATTTCATGTTCTTCTCCTTCCCTCCGTGAGCTCTGATAAATATCCCCGGTAATAACTGACCGCAGAAGGTATGTGACGTACCTTTGAATTATCACGGTACAAAAGATAGCATGAACTCACATTGAATTTACTTTTCTGTCTGATATTGATTTCGTCCCCGATTCGAGAACATTGAATTTCGAATATTTTAATGATAGATATGCTCTTTGATGTCTTGATAAATGAAAAATTCAGCAACTCGTTTCAGATGATCTGATCGTCTCTTTTGTATCCCTCCTTCTTAAATAAGTGATATTTATCCGGAACACTATCTTCTGTACTGCCAATTATAGGGATTGTGTTCCGTCATTTCAATGTGTTTTTTGTTTATAACTACTTCCCTTTTGTTGATAACATGAAAGAATGCAGAAGTCTCACTATTTTCCTTTACATCTTTTTTCTTTTTGTTTATACTAATAGTGAAGAAATATAAGTTATTATTTTCCTACTTAATGACTATATTTTTCAACATTTCAATTCGTAAGGATGTGAGCACATGAAAATCGAAAAACTGAATGAAAATCAAATTCGTTGTACATTGACACATGCTGATTTAGCAGCTCGTCACTTAAAACTGAGTGAACTGGCTTACGGTACGGAAAAAGCAAAATCTCTGTTTCGGGATATGATGCAGCAGGCATCCTTTGATTTTGGATTTGAAGCGGAAGATTTACCTCTGATGATCGAAGCGATTCCTTCATCTGGTGATTCCATCGTTTTGATCATCACAAAAGTAGAAGATCCCGAGGAACTGGATACAAGATTCTCGAAATTTACACAAAGCATGGATTCTGAAGCAAGCCCGACAGAACAGCTGGAAAAGCTGGAGGGCGCAGAAGACTTCCTGAACCTGCTCAATAAAGTAAAAGAAGCGGCAGCCGACATCAAGCCTGCCTCCAAACCACAGGAGGAACCAGCACCGCTCAATGTACGTCTGTTCTCGTTCAACCATATTGATCTGGTCATTCAGGCAGCCCATCTTCTGGCTCCTGCGTACCACGGTTCCAATACACTGTATCGAGACGATGAAGCAGATATGTATATTCTGGCACTGACACCATCGGATCATTCTGCCAATGAATTTAACAAGATCTGCAATATGCTTTCTGAATACGGCAGTCTGGAGAAAGCCTCTGCTTCTGTTCTTGCATTTCTGGAAGAACACTGCGAGGTCGTGATTTCTTCCGATGCGATTCAAAAGCTGTCACAGGTATAAACGCATATAAAAGAGTGCGGACTTAAGCTTTACTGCCCAGTCCGCACTCTTTTATGTTATAAGTCTTATTTTGCTGCTCTTGCCGCATTGATCTTCTCTACCAGGAGATCTGCATCGATTCCGTGAACCATCGCTGCCTCACCCAGTGTCTCCATCTGTGCAGACGGGCATCCAAGGCAGTGCATTCCGATTTCCATTAAGATCGGCGCGCATTCAGGATATACGGATAATAATTCGCCGATTGTTGTATTCTTTGTAAATGTTTCCATTATGATTCCTCCTTCTATTATTCAATGTTCTTTATTATAATCTCTATTTTTTAAATTATCAACCACCAAAACCGGAAAATACGTTTTAAAATCAACCTTATTTTGCTTGAATTTTCTGAATTGTTTCTTCTGTTTTTACTGCTTTTCGAATACTCAAAAGTCAATATATTTTTCTTTCTTTTTCGACAAACAAGCAATTTCATAATAACCTTACAAAACATCCGTTCTTTTTTTCACAAAAGTAATTCACAAAAAACACCTGTTTGAGTGTGGATAATGTGAATAACTTTTCGGAAATGTCGTGTTTTCCACGTTTTTTCATATTTTGAGTGTGGATAAGTTGAAAACTCCTATTTTTCAAATTTCGACATTTTTTTACATTTTTGTGCATCTTGCCATTTATTTATTTTCCTGTTGACTTTTTTGTTTCTTTCTATCTCATTTTCCCCCGAAAAAACACCGCATTTCAAAGTCAGTCAACTTTAAAATGCGGTCTGAATTTACAGAACTCTTCTGATCGTTATGATATTTGTATAAGTTGCGCTGCAGATTCCAATCCCGTCAGCTTCGTTCATTGCATTTACAATCGTCCCGTCTCCCATGTACAGTCCGACATGCCCGTCATACAAAACAATATCTCCGGGAAGTGCCTGTTCATAGCTGACAGCAACTCCCACATTTTCCATATCCCATGTCGTCCTTGGCAGGCTAATCCCGAAATGTGCATACACAGACTGTACAAATCCAGAGCAATCCGCTCCTTCTGTCAGACTGGTACCGCCCCATACGTACGGATTTCCAATAAACTGACAGGCGTAATCTATGACAGCCTGTCCCGAAGCAGCCTGATTTTGCACAATACTCTGGGCGGAAGCTTCCTGAACCTTCTGTGTTTCCTGCACTATGGTCTGCTCTGGCTTCTTCGCCTCTTCTGCTTCCCTCGTCTCTGCGTAAGAATACGTTGTCCCTATACTGATATACTCCCCGGATACCCAGCCGGCGATCTCCCCTGCCTGCACCGGATACCATCCATCTTTTGGTTCCCCAGTAATTTCATACTCCTGATTCTGCATAATCTGTGTCAGAACCTGTGTCTCTACTCCCTGACCAGCCCTCACATTCAGAACATCAGCTGTTACCGTTGCAACCTCTTTTTCGTATTCCCCTGCATGTGACTTTGCATCTTCTCCCAGGTACAATGTATCTGCCGGAACGAATCCCTGTGCATCTCCTGACTGGATCTTCACCCAGTCTTCTTTATATTCGAGAACTCTGACTGCCGAATCCGGATACAATTTTCCGATCCAGTCACTGTTCTCATCCGGCGCACTTCTTATATAAGTAAATTCTTCACCTGTATTCGAAAACGCCATATTCAAATACTCACCCTCACCTGTCGGTACCAGATATAACTGCAGATTCTCCTTTACTTTCGTTTCATAACAATCTGTTACTACTGTTTCGATTCCTGCAGCCGGCAAAACCGGATATACTTCCGCTTTCTGATCTGCCGCATAAACTGCACTCCCCGGAATCATCATCATTCCTACCAGAGCAGGAATGACTATTTTTTGTTTCATGTGTGCTGCTTTCATATAAAACCTCCTCTGTTTTCTGTCTTTATCTTTTGTAGGAAGTTTTAAATGTTACATAATTATTAAATTTGTTACAGTGTGATTATATCAGTGGTTATACGATGTGTCAACAGTTTTAAAAGGGTTTTTTCTCCTGTATTTCGACATATCACGATATATTATGTCTGTTTATTTTTATTATTAACTTTTTTGTAACATTTTATCAAATAAAATATTCTTTTTTCAAAAATCCTATTGACAAACTTTCAAAACTGTATTATAGTCTAAACATAGCAACGATTACTATTATTGTTTTGAAAGGAGAACTCACTTGGCTACTTTGAAATATAGCAGACAGCGAGAGTCCATCAAGAACTATCTGGCATCGACCACTGAGCATCCAACTGCTGATACGGTCTATATGCATGTCAAAGAGGAGTTTCCGAATATCAGTCTTGGAACTGTTTACCGGAATTTAAATCTGCTGACTGATCTCGGTGAGGCAGTCAAGATTACAACTCCTGACGGCGGGGACAGATTTGACGGTGATGTGAGACCTCACAACCACTTTTTCTGCACTTGCTGCAAAAGGGTTCTGGATATCAACATGGATATGCAAAATGTCACAGAGCTAAATGAAATTGCTGCTAAAGATTTTGATGGAATCATTGATTTCTGCACGATGACTTTTTATGGAAAATGCGGAAACTGCATCAAAAAATCTTAAATTTGTCCATAATATGGAAAGTTTTCTGATTCCGTATTATAATATTAACCAAAGGCCGACTCATTCCGGTCAAATTCAATTAAGAAAAGGAGATTTGAACTATGAAAAAATTTGTTTGTACAGTATGTGGTTATGTTCACGAGGGAGACGCTGCACCGGCTGAATGTCCAGTCTGTCATGCACCAGCTGATAAATTCAAAGAGCAGACAGGAGAAAGATCTTGGGCTGCAGAGCACGTTGTAGGTGTTGCTCAGGGCGTAAGCGAAGACATCCTTGCTGACTTAAGAGCAAACTTTGAAGGAGAATGTACAGAAGTTGGTATGTACCTTGCTATGGCAAGAGTTGCTCACAGAGAAGGATATCCGGAAATCGGATTATACTGGGAAAAAGCTGCCTGGGAAGAAGCAGAGCACGCTTCTAAATTCGCTGAATTGTTAGGTGAAGTTGTTACAGACAGCACAAAGAAAAACCTGGAGATGAGAGTTGATGCTGAGAACGGAGCTACAGCTGGTAAATTCGATCTTGCAAAACGTGCAAAAGCTGCTAACCTGGATGCAATCCACGATACAGTACACGAGATGGCAAGAGACGAAGCTCGTCACGGAAAAGCTTTCGAAGGTCTGTTAAAGAGATACTTTGGCTAAGATTTTCCTATCTTAATATAGAACCTTTAAAGAGGCCTGGTCTTGATCAGTGCCTCTTTTTCTTTTCTGGACAGCTGTTTGATGGCATATTCTCTTTTCATTGCCTCTTCTCTTGTCTGAAATTCTTCATAGTAGACCAGTTCCACCGGTCTTCTGGCTTTTGTATACTTGGCTCCCTTTCCGGCATTGTGGCTTGTAATCCGCTTTTTCAGATCATTGGTCCATCCGGTATACAGAGAATCATCTTTGCATTTTAAGATATATGTATAGTTCATTTTGTCACCTCTTATCAATGTCCTCTATTTTACTCCTCTTTTGTGCTCCAAATCAAGCATCGTTATGGAAAATAAAAAGGGATACGAAACATTTTATTTTTCGCACCCCCTGACTGTTATTCCATATATACTGCCGGATCTTTCGCTTCTCCGTCTTTTGTCACCTCGAAATAAAGATTTGGACCTTCTACGCTATAGTATTTTGTCGGTTCACTTAAATATCCTACAGTCTGTCCCTGTGCCACAAAATCCCCAATTGCAAGCGGCACATCTTTGAGCTGCCCGTAAACTGCACTGTAACCGTTTCCCATATCCAGTGTGACTGTCACTCCTGTCTGTGCAGTTTCTTCAATATTGGTTACGATTCCGTCTGCAGAAGCTCCTATCATTTCTCCGGCTTCTCCTGCGATAATCATTGCAGGATTATACTTGTACTGTTCCAGTGTCTGAAAAAATACCGTCTTATCCATGCTGTATCCAAGAATCACACTTCCACTTGCCGGCCATGCAAGTGTACTGTTTTCATCAAAATAAACTTGTTTTGCCGGTGCTGCTGTCTCTGTCTGTGTCTCTGCGCTTTCATTCGTACCTGTCTCTGATCCATTTTCTGCGGATGTATCTTCTTCGGCCTGCGGCAGAACAATATCATTGGTATTGGTTGTTCTGGTCTCTTCTGTAACGGTGTTGTTTTTTGCAAGCTGGCTTCCCGTTGCTCTTCGGTGATAGCTGTTGTATACAACGGCTCCCACGACAGATACTACAACGACGAAACAGATCACAATCGCAACTGACATTCCTTTACTTTTTAAGGAAGGCTTTTCATTGTTATTCATATTCATCACCTCTGGCTATATTTTTGCCAGAAGCACTGCTGTTTATTCTGGTTTTTCCAAAATTTCTTCGGAGTTTGTGATCGTTGTTCCCTCAAAGAAGAATTCCAGAATCTCTTTATAATTTTGACCGTTTTTCGCCAGTTCATTTGCCGTCCACTGGCTCATCCCAAGTCCGTGCCCTTTTCCCATTGTGGTGATTTTGAGTCCTCCTGATTCTTCCTGTATGGAAAATGCACTGGATGCAAGAGATAACGCATCTCGAAATTCATCTCCGCTGCAGACCGTGTTTCCAATCCGAAATTTGGAAACATATCCTGCAGAATCTTTTTCCTGGATTTCAAAATCTTCGAATTTCAGCGCTTTTTTGGCTTCTGCTTCTCCCTCTGCCGCTTCCAGGAACGACCGGCACTTTTTCTTGATCTCATCATACGAAACTGATACACATGCATCTCGTCTTCCGCCTTCACATCCTCCAGACATTCTCTTGTCGCAAGATACGGATATGTATCCCCGCCGATCACTTCTTTTCCACTTCTTGTCTTTCCGTTACTGGATTGATGATACGGAACCCAGGCATAAGAATCCTGATAAAAAAGCACTTGTGTCTCTGTTTCATCCAGCACCTCTCTTAATTTCTTATAATAATTCTCAAAATTTTCAGCTCCCCATTTTTTCTTCAATTCTTCCGGTGTCAGATATGCCTCTTTGAACACAACATCCTGTGCAGCCTGCTGATACAGCATGGTACGAAGTACTACTGCCTGTGCCTTCAGTGCCTCTTTTTCATAGGATGCTGGCATTGTTTTCCCTAAAATTCCCATCATGTATTCTGTCCACGGAACCGTCCTAACAGTCTTCTCACCGTCCTGATCTTCTGTTTCTGCCTGAACACAAGTTCCTGCGACATTCCCAGTACATCGATTCCGTTTACAAAAACTGTGACTACATAGGGAAGCAATAACAGGATTGTCAAAAACGCTCCCGCTGATTTTAGTTTTTGATGTTTTATCTTCATAAAAAACCTCCATGATGCAGTATATGCACCATGGAGGTCTGATATCCTTTTATTCTTCTGCAGATGGTTTGTCATCTGTTTTCGGTTCTTCTTTTGTCCCGCCATACGTATAGCTGGAAGTCATCTGCTCATGCTCCGTTCTTGACAGTTCTTCCACCCTGCGGTATTCTCCCGGATGATCTCTTCGTCTACTTTCTTAAACTCTCCGTCTACCGGATCCGCTGTATTCTGATCTTCTGCAGGCGTTTCCTCCTGCTTCGGCGCAGGAGCAGCCGGTGCCTCTTCCGATGTCTGCCGGGGCATCTCAGGTGCCGGCGCGATCGGCGGAGGTGTTGTCATAAACGGTGTTCCCAGATCCGGTTCTTTTCCCGGATTATACGGACGATTCCGCATCACAAACAGACAAATGGATTCATACAGCGGAAGTAATACTCCCAGAACCGCATGTGCAACTGCCATTCCCGGTGTTGTAAATTTCTCATAAATCTGACGGTTTACAAGAATTCGAAGCACACTGTAGACTGCATTGTACACTGTAAAAAATACAATGACGATAACTGTCACGATAATGATTCCTGTCACTGCGCCAAAGCTAAAGCCGCCGTAAGATGAGAAAACCACACCAAATCCAAGCACTACCCATATGACCACATACAGGATACCGGTAACGATGGAAGAAATAAATGGCAGTACGATCAGCCAGATTCCCGGATTCTTGATCTGTTTATTTTTCAGATGTACCGTTCCGCCAAGCTCTCCCTGAAGGTACGTTCTGGCAAATGGTACAAACGCCAGCCATGGATAATCCATTCCTTCTCTTTTTGCCATGTTGTACATTCCGATTCCGCGGAAAATATAGTTTACGACCGCAACGGTCAGTCCAACCAGTAATATGATCAGGTAAAACATCAAAATTCCTGTCAGAATACTTCCTCCCACCTCATGAGTGGACGGAGTATTATAGTAACTAAAGTCCTCATATGGCAATTCACTGTAAAATTCCATAGGCTTCCTCCTATTCTTCGACCGGCTTTACAAACACCTTCTTCAGTTTCCAGATATCATCCACATACTCTTCAATCGTTCTGTCAGAGGTGAATTTTCCACTGCTGGCAGTGTTCATCATCGCCATTTTGGACCATCTGTCCTTATCTTTATATGCTTCTTCTACTTTCTTCTGTGCATCTGCATAGGAACGGAAATCCTTCAGAATAAAGTATGTGTCAGGTCTGTCTGTACACTGTGTGTTCAGAAGTGAGTTATACAGATCTTTGTACATCTCGTGGTTTCCGTTTGCATAGGTTCCATCCATCAGCTGATCTACCACACGCTTGATCTCCCAGTCATTGAAGTAAATCTCTGTCGGATTGTATCCGCCATGATTTTCATAGTTGATAACTTCTTCTGAACTGAGTCCGAAGATAAATGCATTTTCAATGCCGACTTCATCCACAATCTCTACGTTGGCTCCGTCCATCGTACCCAATGTCGGCGCACCGTTGAGCATGAATTTCATATTTCCGGTACCGGAAGCTTCTTTGGAAGCTGTAGAAATCTGCTCACTGACATCTGCTGCCGCAAATAAAAGCTCTGCGTTGGATACACGGTATCTTCGATAAATACAACTTTTAATTTGCCATTGATGCTTCTGTCATTATTGACTACATCTGCTACGGAGTTGATCAGTTTGATCGTCTCTTTTGCACGTTTATATCCGGCCGCTGCTTTTGCTCCGAAAATAAAGGTTCTCGGATAGAAGCTCACCTCCGGATGTTCTTTGATCTGATTGTACAGATACATTACATGCATGATATTTAACAACTGACGTTTGTACTCATGAAGACGTTTTACCTGTACATCAAAAATTGAATTCGGATCTACTTCAATTCCGTTGTGTTTTTTGATATAGCTGCCAAACGGACTTTGTTGCGGTATTTGATCTCCATGAACTCTTTTCTCGCCTGCTCATCATCTACATAGCTTTCAGCTTTCCGATCTGGCAAGATCAGTGATCCAGCCGTCTCCGATCTTATTCGTGATCCAGTCTGCAAGCAGCTGATTTCCGTGAAGCAAAAATCTTCTCTGCGTGATTCCATTCGTCTTGTTATTAAATTTCTCCGGCATCATCTCATAGAAGTCTTTTAACTCTTGGTGTTTGAGGATCTCCGTATGGAGCTTTGCAACACCATTGACAGAATATCCTGCAATGATCGCCATATGTGCCATTCTTACCTGACCATCATAGAGAATTGCCATCTTGCGTACCTTCTCTTCATTTCCAGGATATTTTGCACGCACCTCAATCAGGAATCTTCTGTCAATCTCCTGTACGATCTGATAAATACGCGGAAGCAGTCTGGAGAACAGATCAATCGGCCATTTTTCCAAAGCTTCTGACATAATCGTATGGTTCGTATATGCACAGGTCTTTGTTGTCACATCCCATGCTTCCTCCCATGTGAGCCCTTCCTGATCGATGAGAAGACGCATCAGCTCCGGCACTGCCACGGTCGGTGGGTATCATTCATCTGAATCGCTACCTTTTCGTAGAGTTTACGCACATCACTGTGTTTCTTTTTATACTTTTCAAGCATTGTCTGCAAACTTGCGGAAATAAAGAAATACTGCTGTTTCAGACGAAGCTCTTTTCCTGCATAGTGATTGTCATTCGGATACAATACATCTACGATCAGTTTTGCAAGATTCTCCTGCTCTACGGATTTGTGATAATCTCCTCTGTCAAATGCGTCCAGCTGGAAATCTGTGATCGCCTTTGCATCCCACACACGCAGTGTATTGACTACGTGATTACCGTATCCCACGATCGGCATATCATATGGGATTGCAAGTACGGATTCATAATTTTCCTGTACAAAGATATCTTTTCCTGTCTCCGGATCTTTGTCAAAATGTACATTTCCCCCGAAGCGCACTTCTTTTGCATATTCCTCGCGGCGCAGCTCAAACGGATTTCCTTCTTTGAGCCAGTTATCAGGTGTCTCCACCTGATAACCATTTTCTATTTTCTGCTTAAACATTCCATAGCGGTAACGGATTCCACATCCGTATGCCGGATAATTCAAAGTGGACAATGAATCCAGAAAACATGCTGCAAGTCTTCCGAGTCCTCCGTTTCCAAGTGCTGCGTCCGGCTCTTCATCCTCAACAACGTTCAGATCGATGTCCATCTCTTCCAGTGCTTCTTTGACCTCTTTGTATGCTGTCATATTGATCAGGTTATTGCCAAGCGCACGTCCCATCAGAAACTCCATGGACATATAGTAGACGGCCTTTGCATCTGCTTCATCATAAGCCTTCTGCGTAGCGATCCAGTCATCCATAATAATATCTTTTACGGCATAGGAAACTGCCTGAAATATCTGCTGTGGAGATGCTTCAGCAATATTTTTCCGATACAGAGTCCTTACATTTTCCCTGACTGCCTCTTTAAATGTTTCCTTTTCAAAACGTTTGCTGTACATGTCGATTATCTCCCTTCTTTTTCGACTCCCATGAAAACAGCTTCTCCATTAATCTTCCATTCTTTTACGAATCCGGCCGGCTCTGCTTTTTCTGCAGAAACTGCCAGAACCTCAGAACAGATCTGTGTACCGTTCGCTGCGAAGACTGCCTCTGCCTTTTCGCTTCCTTTGTAGGTCACTTTGATCTTATCCATCACTTCAAATCCGGCTTCTTTTCTCATTGTCTGGATCTTACTGATGATCTCTCTTACAAATCCTTCCTCCAGAAGCTCTTCTGTCAGATTTGTATCCAGAACAACTGTGATTCCATTGTCATTTTCAGAAACATATCCTTCAATCTGTGCAGTATCGATCAACAAATCTTCTTTGAACAGTGTTACTTCCTGTCCGTTAATATCCAGTTTCAGAGAACCTGTTTCGTTAATCTCATCCATTGCTGCATTGCCATCGAGCTGGTCTAACGCAACTTTGATTCCACCCAACATTTTACCATATTTTGGTCCGACTGTCTTTAACTGTGGTTTAAAACTATAAGAAGTAAAGTCTCTTACATCATCTGTAAATTTTACATTTTTTACATTCAGCTCATCTGCCACGATCTCCTGATAAAATTCCGGCAGATCGAATCCTGCTTTCACGAACATCTGTCCGATCGGCTGACGGTTTTTGATGTTGGATGCGTTACGGCATGCACGGCCCATGACAACCAGTTTTAATACATTGTCCATATCTGCTTCCAGTTTTTCATCGATCAGTTCGTTCTGAACCTCCGGATAATCACAAAGGTGGATACTTTCCGGAGCGGATGCATCAACACTCTTCACCAGGTTCTGGTAGATTTCTTCTGTCATGAACGGGATCATCGGCGCAGCAACTTTCGATACTGTCACAAGCGCAGTGTACAATGTCATGTACGCATTGATCTTATCCTGTTCCATTCCTTTTGCCCAGAAACGCTCACGGCTTCTTCTGACATACCAGTTACTCATGTCATCCACGAAATCCTGCAGTGCTCTTGCACTTTCCGGAATTCTGTAGTTTGCCAGATGCTCATCCACTGTTTTTGTCAGTGTATTCAGTTTGGACAGAAGCCATTTATCCATGACTCCTAATTTATCATATTCCAGTGTATATTTTGTTGCGTCAAATCCATCAATATTTGCATACAGTACGAAGAATGCGTATGTGTTCCACAGAGTTCCCATGAATTTACGCTGTCCTTCTACAACTGCTTTTCCGTGGAAACGGTTTGGAAGCCATGGTGCACTGTTGCTGTAGAAGTACCAGCGGATCGCATCTGCTCCGTATGTCTCCAGTGCGTCAAATGGATCGACCGCGTTTCCTTTGGACTTACTCATCTTCTGTCCGTTCTCATCCTGCACATGTCCAAGAACGATAACATTCTTGTATGGCGCTTTGTTAAACAGCAATGTAGAAATCGCAAGCAGAGAGTAGAACCATCCTCTTGTCTGGTCTACCGCCTCGGAAATAAAGTCTGCCGGGAACTGCTGTTTGAACAAATCTTCGTTCTCAAACGGATAGTGGTGCTGTGCAAACGGCATGGAACCACTGTCAAACCAGCAGTCAATCACTTCCGGTACACGGTGCATCTGTTTTCCACACTCTGGACAAGTAATCGTCACATCGTCGATATATGGACGGTGCAGTTCGATATCATCCGGACAGTTATCAGACATCTCTTTTAATTCTGCAATGCTTCCAATAGAGTGCATATGTCCGCATTCACACTCCCAGATATTCAGCGGTGTTCCCCAGTAACGGTTACGGCTGATTCCCCAGTCCTGAACGTTTTCAAGCCAGTCTCCGAAACGTCCTTTTCCGATGTTTTCCGGAATCCAGTTGATTGTGTTGTTGTTTGCAATCAGATCTTCTTTTACAGCCGTCATCTTGATGAACCAGGACTCACGTGCGTAGTAGATCAGCGGAGTATCACATCTCCAGCAGTGCGGATAGCTGTGCTCAAATTTCGGAGCGTCAAAGAGAAGTCCTCTCTCATCCAGATCTTTGAGTACCATCGGATCTGCCTTTTTCACAAATACTCCTGCAAACGGAGTCTCTGCTGCCATATCCCCTTTTTCATCTACAAGCTGTACAAACGGGAGTTCATAATTTCTTCCGACATTTGCATCGTCCTCACCAAATGCAGGCGCAATATGAACGACTCCGGTACCGTCTGTCAATGTAACATAGTTATCACATGTCACATAAAATGCTTTTTTATGCTGTTTCTCTGCACTGTCAGCTGCACACTGGTACAATGCTCATACTCTTTGTATTCCAGATCTTTTCCTACATATGTCTCCAGAACCTCATAAGCCGGTGTTCCTTCTTCTGCAAGCTTTCCAAGAACCGTATTAAGAAGTGCCTCTGCCATGTAATATACATAACCGTCTGCTGCTTTTACTTTTACATAAGTCTCACTTGGATTTACACAAAGTGCAAGGTTTGACGGCAGTGTCCAAGGTGTTGTTGTCCATGCCAGAATGTATGCGTCTTCGTTTTTTACCTTAAATCTTACGATTGCAGAACGCTCTTTCACATCCTTGTATCCCTGTGCCACTTCCTGCGCAGACAACGGAGTTCCGCAGCGAGGGCAGTAAGGTACAATCTTAAATCCTTTGTAGAGGAGCTTTTTGTCCCAGATCTGTTTCAATGCCCACCACTCGGATTCGATGAAATTGTTGTCGTATGTTACATAAGGATGCTCCATATCTGCCCAGAATCCAACCGTGCTGGAGAAATCCTCCCACATTCCTTTGTATTTCCATACGCTCTCTTTACATTTGTCGATAAACGGCTCCAGTCCGTATCCTTCAATCTGATCTTTTCCGTCCAGACCAAGCAGCTTTTCTACTTCCAGCTCTACCGGCAGACCATGGGTATCCCATCCAGCTTTACGAGGAACCTTGTATCCCTTCATTGTGCGGTATCTCGGGATCATATCTTTGATAACACGTGTCAGAACGTGACCGATATGCGGTTTTCCGTTTGCTGTCGGAGGTCCGTCGTAAAAGGTGTACTCCGGACATCCTTCTTTTTCCTCCATACTTTTCTGGAAGATATCATGCTCTTTCCAGAATGCTTCAACTTCTTTTTCACGTCCTACGAAATTCATATCCGTGGAAACTTTCTTGTACATAGCGCTTTTCCTTTCTACTTTTCTTTTATTTTTCTGAGTTACTGTTTATGCTGTACAGGAACTGATGCTGCCTTCGTTTCTATAGTAAAAAACTTTCGTCCTGTAATAGGACGAAAGTTTAAAAATCTTACGTTAACCACCTGTTACAACATACTTAGATATCATATTCTGATATCCGTTATATGCGTTCCTTTAACGGCGGAACCCCGTCAGCCTTTACTTCTCGCGGTTCAAGGACTGCAGCTCGAAAGTGATCTTCGGAAAAATCCTACTGATACCGGCCTTCCACCACCACCGGCTCGCTGAAACGTTCAGAAAGATCCTACTCTCTTTGTCATCGCTTTTTGATATTAAAATACAAAATTATTATAAGAAGAAACCAGAGAATAGTCAAGGGATTTCCTGCTACTCTTTTACTACATCCATTACAAATTCACTAAACTTATTTTCAATAATATAATTTCTTTATATAATAAGAAACAAAAAAACAACACCAACCGGTGCTGCCTCTCATTCCATCTGTATTTCCTGTACCTTCAAAACTGTATACAAAGAATCATCCATTTCCTATCACCTTGCTTGGTTATGCCCTCGACCTATTAGTAACAGTCAGCTCCATGCGTTACCGCACTTCCACCTCTGCCCTATCTACCTCGTCGTCTTCAAGGGGTCT
>ENA-OQIG01000199-OQIG01000199.1-human-gut-metagenome-genome-assembly--contig:-NODE-199-length-34814-cov-4.065212_pt1 | contig 34814 bp, 48 predicted proteins | sample MGYA00242576_ERZ504741 | MGnify/ENA primary metagenome ERZ504741 (study PRJEB26092, sample SAMD00036436) | human gut metagenome | host: Homo sapiens | study: EMG produced TPA metagenomics assembly of... | reverse complement strand
CTAAGTAGGTCTTTTAGGTAGTCAAAGTTTTGGGATTTGTAGAGGTGAAGTGTTTGGTAAGAAAGAATTGGCTCCGAACTTTACACAAAGCAAAGAAAGTGGTCGTGGAAAACAATGGTGGAAACAACGGCGGAAAGAACTTCAAAAGAAAGAAAAATAATCGCTAAACGAATTTGAATTTTAGGAAACTATGTTACAACCGAAAAAGACAAAATTCAGAAGACAACAAAAAGGCCGTCAGAAAGGTAATGCCCAGAGAGGCAACCAGCTGGCCTTTGGTTCTTTTGGCATAAAGGCTTTGGAGACTAAGTGGATTACAGGCCGTCAGATCGAAGCTGCTCGTATTGCAGTAACAAGATATATGCAACGTCAAGGACAGATCTGGATCCGTATATTCCCGGATAAACCGATCACTAGAAAACCTGCCGATGTACGTATGGGTAAAGGTAAAGGTGCTCCAGAGGGATTTGTAGCTCCTGTGACTCCAGGTAGAATCATTATTGAAGCTGAAGGAGTATCTTACGAAATCGCGAAAGAAGCATTGCGCTTAGCTGCTCAAAAGCTTCCTATTACAACGAAGTTTGTCGTAAGACGTGATTATGATATTCAAAATCAAAATGCGTAAGTGTTATGAAAATTGCAGAAATAAAAGAAATGACTACTAATGATTTAGTAGAAAGAGTAGAGGCGGAAACAGCTAATTATAACCAAATGGTTATTAATCATTCTATTTCTCCTTTGGAAAATCCTGCTCAAATCAAACAATTACGCAGGACTATTGCGCGTATGAAAACAGAATTGCGCGAAAGAGAACTTAACAATAAATGATCAGCTTGATGGAAGCAAGAAATTTAAGAAAAGAAAGAACAGGGGTTGTGTTGAGCAATAAGATGGATAAGACCATCACAGTTGCTGCCAAATTTAAGGAAAAACACCCTATATATGGTAAGTTCGTTAGTAAAACGAAGAAGTACCATGCTCACGATGAAAAGAATGAATGCAATATCGGTGATACTGTAAGCATCATGGAAACTCGTCCTTTGAGCAAGACTAAAAGATGGAGATTAGTAGAAATAATTGAAAGAGCTAAGTAATTATGATACAAGTAGAATCCAGACTTACAGTATGTGACAACAGTGGAGCTAAAGAAGCCCTGTGTATCCGCGTTTTGGGTGGTACAGGTCGTCGTTACGCTTCAGTGGGGGATGTTATTGTCGTTTCTGTAAAGAGCGTCATCCCTTCAAGTGATGTTAAAAAGGGTGCAGTGTCAAAAGCTTTGATCGTACGTACTAAGAAAGAGATCCGTCGTCCCGATGGTTCTTATATACGTTTTGATGATAATGCTTGCGTGTTGTTGAATAATGCAGGTGAAATTAGAGGTAGTCGTATTTTCGGTCCTGTAGCAAGAGAACTTCGTGCTACAAACATGAAGTTGTGTCACTTGCGCCTGAGGTACTTTAATTTGTAAAAGATTTAAGTAATGAGTAAATTACATATTAAAAAAGGCGATACAGTTTACGTAAATGCTGGCGAAGATAAGGGCAAAACTGGTCGTGTATTGAAGGTTCTTGTTAAAGAAGGACGTGCATTTGTAGAAGGTATCAATATGGTATCTAAAAGCACAAAACCGAATGCTAAGAATCCGCAAGGTGGTATCGTGAAGCAGGAAGCTTCTATCCACATTTCAAACTTGAACCCGGTTGATCCAAAAACTGGTAAAGCAACGCGTATTGGGAGAAAAAAGAGTTCGGAAGGAACTTTAGTGCGTTATTCTAAAAAATCAGGAGAGGAGATTAAGTAATGAGTAATACTGCTAGTCTTAAGAAAGAATATGCAGAGCGTATAGCACCTGCATTGAAATCACAGTTCCAGTATTCTTCTACAATGCAGGTACCCGTACTTAAGAAGATTGTTATCAATCAAGGGTTAGGTATGGCTGTTGCTGATAAGAAGATTATCGAAGTTGCAATCAATGAAATGACAGCTATCACAGGTCAGAAAGCTGTAGCTACCATTTCTCGTAAAGATATCGCAAACTTTAAGTTGCGTAAAAAAATGCCGATTGGTGTTATGGTAACTTTACGTCGTGAAAGAATGTACGAATTCCTTGAAAAATTGGTTCGTGTAGCTCTTCCTCGTATTCGTGACTTCAAAGGTATCGAAAGTAAGTTTGATGGTAAAGGTAACTATACCCTTGGTATTCAGGAACAAATCATTTTCCCTGAAATAAATATCGATAGTATTACAAGAATTCTCGGAATGAATATTACCTTTGTAACCTCTGCGGAAACAGATGAAGAAGGTTATGCTTTGCTGAAGGAATTCGGTTTACCTTTTAAAAACGCTAAAAAAGACTAATAGATATGGCAAAGGAATCAATGAAAGCACGTGAAGTAAAACGTGCTAAATTAGTAGCCAAATACGCCGAAAGAAGAGCTGCTTTGAAGCAAATCGTAAGAACAGGTGATCCTGCTGATGCTTTTGAAGCTGCACAGAAGTTGCAAGAGTTGCCAAAGAATTCTAATCCGATTCGTATGCACAACCGTTGCAAACTGACTGGACGTCCTAAAGGTTATATTCGTCAATTCGGAATTTCGAGAATTCAATTCCGTGAGATGGCATCTAACGGACTGATCCCAGGCGTAAAAAAAGCAAGCTGGTAATTATTGTTTAAATATTGTCAGGGTAGTCCTGATTAATTTAATTTATTTTTATATGACTGATCCAATAGCAGATTATTTAACGAGGTTGCGGAACGCGATTGGTGCAAAGCACAGAGTTGTTGAAGTTCCCGCTTCGAATTTGAAAAAAGAAATCACTAAGATTCTTTTTGAAAAAGGCTACATTCTTAATTATAAGTTTGTAGAAGATGGTCCTCAAGGAACTATTAAGGTTGCCTTGAAGTATGATTCTGTTAACAAAGTTAACGCAATCAAAAAGTTAGAAAGAATATCTTCTCCGGGTATGCGTAAGTATACTGGTTACAAAGATATGCCGCGTGTTATTAATGGGTTGGGTATTGCTATAATATCTACTTCCAAAGGTGTAATGACTAACAAAGAGGCTGCAGAACTGAAGATCGGTGGTGAAGTCTTGTGTTATGTATATTAATTAGGAGGAATTAGAATGTCAAGAATAGGAAAATTACCCATTAGTATCCCTGCTGGAGTGACAGTCACTCTGAAGGATAATGTGGTTACCGTAAAGGGACCCAAAGGCGAAATGAGCAATATGTGAATCCTGCTATCAATGTTGCCATTGAAGACGGACACGTAACTTTAACAGAAAACGATAAAGAAATGCTTGATAACCCAAAGCAAAAACATGCTTTCCACGGTTTGTATCGTTCTTTGGTTCACAACATGGTTGTGGGCGTATCTGAAGGATACAAGAAGGAACTGGAACTTGTTGGTGTAGGTTATCGTGCTTCTAACCAAGGTAACATCATTGAGCTTGCTTTAGGTTATACACACAATATTTTCATTCAATTACCTGCTGAGGTAAAAGTTGAAACTAAGTCTGAAAGAAATAAGAATCCTCTTATTATATTGGAATCGTGTGACAAACAATTGCTTGGTCAAGTTTGCTCTAAAATACGTTCTTTCCGTAAGCCTGAACCATACAAGGGTAAAGGTATTAAGTTTGTTGGCGAAGTATTCGTAGAAGTCTGGTAAATCAGCCGGCGCTAAGTAATTCATATAAAATTAGATTATTATGACAACAAAAATAGAAAGACGAGTTAAGATCAAATATAGAGTACGCAACAAAATTTCAGGTACTACTGAATGTCCGCGTATGAGTGTATTTAGAAGTAACAAGCAAATTTATGTCCAGATTATCGATGATCTTTCTGGTAAGACACTGGCTGCCGCTTCTTCTTTAGGTTTGACTGATAAAGTTGCTAAAAAAGAACAAGCTGCTAAAGTGGGTGAAATGATTGCTAAAAAGGCTCAGGAAGCAGGTATAACTACTGTTGTTTTCGACCGTAATGGTTACTTGTATCATGGGAGAGTAAAAGAAGTAGCTGATGCTGCTCGTAACGGTGGACTTAAATTTTAATCATTATGGCAGGAGTTAATAATAGAGTTAAGATTACTAACGATATAGAACTGAAAGATAGATTAGTTGCTATTAATCGTGTTACTAAAGTTACCAAAGGTGGTAGAACTTTTAGTTTCTCTGCAATCGTTGTTGTAGGTAACGAAGAAGGTATCATTGGTTGGGGACTTGGTAAAGCAGGTGAAGTAACAGCTGCTATCGCTAAAGGTGTTGAATCAGCTAAAAAGAACCTGGTGAAAGTGCCTATTTTGAAAGGTACTGTTCCTCATGAACAATCAGCTAGATTTGGTGGTGCTGAAGTATTCATCAACCTGCATCTCACGGAACTGGTGTTGTAGCTGGTGGTGCTATGCGTGCTGTATTGGAAAGTGTTGGTGTTACTGACGTTTTGGCTAAATCTAAAGGTTCTTCAAATCCGCACAACCTTGTTAAAGCTACAATCGAAGCTTTAAGTGAAATGCGTGATGCAAGAATGGTTGCTCAGAACAGAGGTATTAGTGTTGAAAAAGTATTTAGAGGATAAGGAGGAGATATGTCAACTATAAAGATTAAACAAGTTAAAAGTAGAATTGGTGCTCCAGCTGATCAGAAAAGAACTCTCGATGCACTGGGACTTCGTAAACTGAACCGTGTGGTTGAACACGAAAGCACTCCTTCAATTCTTGGATGGTAGATAAAGTAAAACACTTGGTTGCCATTGTTAAGTAATTATTTGTTGAATAATAAAACGAAATTACAATATGAACTTAAGTAATTTAAAACCTGCAGAGGGATCTACTAAGACAAGAAAAAGAATTGGACGTGGAACTGGTTCTGGCTTAGGCGGTACTTCTACAAGAGGTCATAAGGGAGCTAAATCAAGATCTGGATACTCTAAGAAGATCGGTTTTGAAGGTGGTCAGATGCCTCTTCAACGTCGAGTTCCTAAATTTGGTTTCAAGAATATCAATCGTGTAGAATATAAAGCCATCAATCTGGATACTATCCAGAAACTTGCTGAAGCTAAGAGCTTGGCAAAAATTGGTGTAAACGACTTTATCGAAGCAGGATTTATATCTTCAAATCAGTTGGTAAAAGTATTGGGTAACGGAACTCTGACTAACAAGCTGGAAGTAGAAGCTCATGCATTCTCTAAGACTGCAACTGCTGCTATTGAAGCTGCTGGTGGAACTGTAGTAAAACTCTGATTCAATGAGAAAAGCTATTGAAACATTAAAGAATATATGGAAGATTGAGGATCTGAGACAGCGGATCCTCATCACCATATTGTTTGTGGCAATTTACCGTTTCGGATCATATGTCGTATTACCAGGTATCAATCCGGCAATGCTGGCAAAATTACACGAACAAACAAGTGAAGGCCTTTTAGCCTTGTTAAATATGTTCTCTGGAGGAGCATTTTCTAATGCCTCTATTTTTGCATTAGGAATCATGCCTTATATCTCTGCATCTATCGTAATCCAGTTGTTGGGAATCGCTGTGCCGTATTTCCAGAAGCTGCAACGCGAAGGTGAGAGCGGCAGAAGAAAAATGAATCAATATACTCGTTATTTGACGATTGCTATATTGTTAGTTCAGGCCCCTTCTTATTTGCTCAATCTTAAAATGCAGGCTGGCCCTTCCTTAAATGCTTCATTAGATTGGACTCTGTTTATGGTTACCTCTACCATTATTTTGGCAGCAGGTAGTATGTTTATTTTGTGGCTTGGTGAAAGAATTACTGATAAAGGTATTGGTAACGGTATTTCATTTATCATCTTGATTGGTATTATCGCTCGTTTCCCTGATGCTTTGTTGCAAGAAGTTGTATCCAGAGTAGCAAATAAGAGTGGTGGTTTGATCATGTTTATAATTGAAATCGTATTCTTGTTATTAGTGATTGGTGCTGCTATTCTTTTGGTACAAGGTACAAGAAAGATTCCTGTACAGTATGCAAAAAGAATTGTTGGTAACAAGCAATATGGTGGTGCTAGACAATACATTCCTTTGAAAGTGAATGCTGCTGGTGTTATGCCTATCATTTTTGCTCAGGCAATCATGTTTATTCCAATTACGTTTATCGGTTTTTCAAATGTAAATGATGCGGGCGGTTTCTTGCATGCGTTTACAGATCATACAAGTTTCTGGTATAATTTTGTTTTTGCGGTAATGATTATATTATTTACATATTTCTATACTGCAATTACAATTAATCCGACTCAGATGGCTGAGGATATGAAGAGAAATAATGGTTTCATCCTGGTATTAAACCGGGAAAGAAAACAGCAGAGTATATTGATGATATAATGTCTCGTATTACTTTGCCGGGTTCTTTCTTCTTGGCTTTAGTTGCTATTATGCCTGCTTTTGCCGGTATATTCGGAGTGCAAGCAGGATTTGCTCAATTCTTCGGCGGTACATCTTTGTTAATTCTTGTAGGTGTTGTTCTTGATACACTGCAACAGGTTGAAAGTCATTTGTTGATGAGACACTATGATGGTCTGTTGAAGTCTGGTCGTATTAAAGGACGCGCTGGTGTAGCGGCATATTAATTCTTTAGATTAGAAATGATATTTCTTAAAACAGAAGATGAAATAGAATTGCTCCGTCAGAGTAACCTGCTTGTTGGTAAAACTCTTGCAGAGGTTGCCAAACTGGTGAAGCCTGGTGTAACTACACGTGAGTTGGATAAGGTTGCTGAAGAGTTCATTAGAGATCATGGGGCAACTCCAACTTTCAAAGGATTTCCGAATCAATATGGAGAACCATTTCCCGCATCTCTTTGTACTTCTGTTAATGAGCAGGTTGTACATGGAATCCCAGGGGATATTGTACTGAAAGATGGCGATATCGTATCAGTGGATTGCGGAACTTACATGAATGGTTTTTGTGGTGATTCTGCTTATACTTTTTGTGTAGGAGAGGTGGACGAAGAAATTCGTAACTTGTTGAAGGTAACTAAAGAAGCGTTATATATTGGCATTCAGAACGCAGTGCAAGGCAAAAGAATCGGAGACATCGGGTATGCTATTCAGCAATATTGTGAGTCTCACTCTTATGGTGTAGTGCGTGAGTTTGTTGGTCATGGCATTGGTAAAGAGATGCACGAAGATCCTCAAGTGCCTAATTATGGTAAAAGAGGATATGGACCTTTGATGAAAAGAGGCCTTTGCATAGCGATAGAGCCGATGATAACATTGGGAGATCGACAAGTGATTATGGAACGTGATGGATGGACTGTGAGGACCAGAGATCGTAAATGTGCTGCACATTTTGAACATACGATAGCTGTTGGAGCTGGTGAAGCTGATATTTTGTCTTCATTCAAATTCATAGAAGAAGTTTTAGGAGATAAAGCAATATAATATGGCAAAGCAATCTGCAATAGAACAAGATGGAGTTATAGTTGAAGCATTGTCAAATGCAATGTTTCGTGTTGAATTAGAAAACGGACATGAGATTACTGCACATATTTCAGGTAAGATGCGGATGCATTACATCAAGATTTTGCCGGGAGATAAAGTGAGAGTCGAAATGTCTCCTTACGACTTATCGAAAGGAAGAATTGTGTTTAGATATAAATAAAATAAGATATGAAAGTAAGAGCATCATTAAAGAAACGCACGCCAGAATGTAAGATCGTTAGACGTAATGGCCGTTTGTATGTTATTAACAAGAAAAATCCTAAGTATAAACAACGTCAAGGATAATTTGTTATTTTTGCAAAAAAAATAATTAAGTATATGGCTATAAGAATAGTTGGTGTAGATTTACCTCAGAACAAAAGAGGTGAAATTGCGTTGACCTATGTATATGGAATAGGTCGCAGTAGTTCAGCAAAAATTTTAGATAAAGCTGGTGTAGATAAAGATCTGAAGGTTAAAGACTGGACAGATGATCAAGCTGCTAAGATTCGTGAGATTATCGGTGCAGAGTATAAAGTGGAAGGTGATCTTCGTTCTGAAATCCAATTGAACATTAAGCGATTAATGGATATTGGTTGCTATCGTGGTGTACGTCACCGTATTGGTCTGCCTGTTAGAGGTCAGAGCACTAAGAACAATGCACGTACTCGTAAAGGTAGAAAGAAAACCGTTGCTAATAAGAAAAAAGCTACTAAATAATAATTGTTGATATGGCAAAAAAAACAGTTGCAGCTAAAAAGAGAAATGTGAAAGTAGACGCTAATGGACAGTTGCATGTTCATTCATCTTTCAACAATATTATTGTTTCTCTTGCAAACAGTGAAGGGCAGATTATCTCTTGGTCATCTGCTGGCAAAATGGGATTTAGAGGTTCTAAAAAGAATACTCCTTATGCAGCGCAGATGGCTGCCCAGGATTGTGCAAAGATTGCATTCGATCTTGGCCTGAGAAAGGTAAAAGCATATGTGAAGGGTCCAGGTAACGGACGTGAGTCTGCTATTAGAACTATCCACGGTGCTGGTATCGAAGTTACTGAAATCATTGACGTGACTCCGCTTCCACATAATGGTTGTCGTCCTCCGAAAAGACGTAGAGTTTAATTTACCTTTAACTTACACAATGATCTTGATTTTGTTTTTGGATTACATTTAATTTCTCTCTGTAATCGCGGCTGCAACAAATTAAGTTCATGAATAAACAATTAAATATTTAAAAGAAATGGCTAGATATACTGGACCAAAATCGAGAATCGCCCGTAAATTCGGTGAAGGAATCTTTGGAGCTGACAAAGTTTTGTCAAAGAAGAACTATCCTCCCGGACAACATGGTAATTCAAGAAAAAGAAAAACTTCTGAATATGGTGTGCAACTTCGTGAAAAGCAGAAAGCTAAATACACCTATGGAGTTTTAGAAAAACAATTCCGCAATTTGTTTGAAAAAGCAGCTACTGCTAAAGGTATTACCGGTGAGGTACTCCTTCAATTGCTGGAAGGCCGTCTTGACAACGTAGTATTCCGTTTGGGAATTGCTCCTACACGTGCTGCTGCTCGTCAGTTGGTTAGTCACAAGCACATTACTGTAGATGGTGAAGTGGTAAACATCCCTTCATTTGCAGTAAAACCAGGACAATTGATTGGTGTTCGTGAAAGATCTAAATCTTTGGAAGTAATTGCTAATTCTCTTGCAGGTTTCAATCATAGCAAGTATGCTTGGTTGGAATGGGACGAAGCTTCTAAGGTTGGTAAAATGTTGCACATACCTGAAAGAGCAGACATTCCTGAGAACATTAAAGAACATTTGATCGTTGAATTGTATTCTAAATAATAATTAATTTCATGGCGATATTAGCATTTCAAAAACCTGATAAAGTATTAATGTTGGAGGCGGACTCCAGATTCGGTAAATTCGAATTCCGTCCGTTGGAACCGGGTTTTGGTATTACTGTAGGTAATGCATTACGCCGAATCCTTCTTTCTTCATTAGAGGGTTTTGCTATCACTACTATCAGAATCGATGGTGTGGAGCATGAATTTTCTAGTGTACCTGGAGTAAAAGAGGATGTTACCAACATTATCTTGAATCTGAAACAAGTGAGATTCAAGCAAGTAGTTGAAGAGTTCGAGAGCGAAAAAGTGAGCATCACTGTCGAGAATTCCAGTGAATTTAAAGCAGGTGACATAGGTAAGTATTTGACTGGATTTGAAGTGTTAAATCCGGAATTAGTTATTTGTCATTTAGATTCTAAGTCAACTATGCAGATTGATATTACAATTAACAAAGGCCGTGGTTATGTACCTGCTGATGAGAATCGCGAGTATTGCACGGATGTTAATGTAATTCCAATCGACTCTATTTATACACCGATACGTAATGTCAAGTATGCTGTAGAAAACTTCCGTGTAGAACAGAAGACTGACTACGAAAAGCTAGTACTTGAAATTAGTACCGACGGTTCTATACATCCGAAAGAAGCGCTGAAAGAAGCTGCAAAAATTCTGATTTATCACTTCATGTTGTTCTCTGACGAGAAGATCACGCTTGAAAGTAATGATACTGATGGCAATGAAGAGTTTGATGAAGAAGTATTGCACATGCGTCAGCTGTTGAAAACTAAACTCGTTGATATGGACTTGTCAGTTCGTGCCCTCAATTGCTTGAAGGCTGCTGACGTAGAAACTCTCGGCGACTTGGTACAATTCAACAAAACTGACCTGCTAAAATTCAGAAACTTCGGAAAGAAATCGCTTACCGAGCTTGATGATTTGCTGGAAAGTCTGAATCTGTCGTTTGGAACCGACATTTCTAAATATAAATTAGATAAAGAATAAAAAATGAGACATAATAAAAAATTCAATCATTTAGGTCGTACTGCTTCTCATAGAAGCGCTATGTTATCTAACATGGCTTGCTCTTTGATCAAGCACAAAAGAATCACTACGACTGTTGCAAAGGCGAAAGCTTTGAAAAAGTTTGTTGAGCCTTTGATTACTAAGTCTAAAGAAGATACTACGAACTCTCGTCGTGTTGTATTTAGCAACTTGCAAGATAAGATTGCAGTAACAGAGCTGTTCAAAGAAATCTCTGTTAAGATTGCTGATCGTCCGGGTGGTTATACTCGTATTATCAAGACTGGTAACCGTTTGGGTGACAATGCAGAAATGTGCTTCATCGAGTTGGTTGACTACAATGAAAACATGGCTAAGGAAAAAGTTGCTAAGAAAGCTACTCGTACTCGTCGTTCGAAGAAAGCTGCTGAAGCTACTCCTGCTGCTGTTGAAGCTCCTGCAACTGAAGCTCCTAAGGCTGAAGAACCAAAAGCTGAATCAGCTGAATAATTTTACAGTTATTCTTATAGATATAAAAAAAGGCTACCCTCACAGGTAGCCTTTTTTGTTTGTCTGCCGTTTACTAATACTAAGATACATTAAAATATATCTTAATAGAACTTTTCATAGAGAGAATCTGTTATATTTGCAGGTGAATATGGCAAAATTTGTAAAGGTAATATTGTTTCTGTTGCTGACTGTTGCTTTTCATAGCATAGCAGGCAATGTTTCTACTGCGAAAGTGGTGGATGAACAGGAGCGTGCTATTACATATGCAATGAGACAGCATGGGGAAATCAGCGCACCGGATCTTCCTGGTAAGCCAGTGGCTGAACTGAACAACTTGCAAAGCCATCAGATATCTGTAACACGTATTCAACGTGTACAACTTGGAGAATATTTCTTTTCTTTAAAAAATGCGCTACAATGTTGTGCTGATCGTGATAATTCACTTTCACAACACTGGGGGCGGATTTATGGTACAACAACTTCCTATTATTGCCAGCCATCAAGTGAATACTATGTATATACTTTGAGGCGTATAATTATTTAGTAGTATATTTATTGGTATTGTTTATTTTGTGGTTACTGGTATCTTCTGTAATACCGGTGACTATATCCTTTTTATCTTTATATTTTTACTAATAATTTAAACTTTAAATATTATGGCAACTACTCAAACGATTGATGCTACTATCTTCGCATCTTCACACCCCGATATCGCAAAACGTACAAGTGTTTCAGGAGTTTTAATTTCTTCTGTAATGTTATTGGTCGGTATTTTAGCTTTTGCTTCTACTTTCGAATTGGAAGATAAGTCTTCTACGGTTAGTATGGCTTTGATGGTTCTGGGAACAGGTTTATTCCTTATGGGGATTTTCCGTCTCTTCTGGAAATCAAAAGAAGTTATTTATTTGCCAACCAAAAGTGTGGCTAAAGAGCATAGTATATTCTTTGATTTGAAACACATGGATGCTTTGAGGAATCTTGTGAATTCGGGTTCATTCTCTGCAGGTTCGAATATAAAGAGTGAGGCTAGTGGTAATATACGTATGGATGTGATACTTTCTGCTGATAAAAAGTTTGCAGCTGTACAGTTATTCCAGTTTATACCTTATACATATCAGCCAATAACATCAGTGCAGTATTTCACTGATGAACAAGCTTCAGCGGTAATAGCATTTCTGGCAAAAAGTAAAATGCAGTAAAAGTATATCTACAAAACCTGTTTAACTTTGTTTTTTCCGACACATTAAAACAGGTAGCTTGAAATTTTATATTCAGTTTGCTGCTACTAAATAAAGCAGGTTTTGGATGTTACTGCAATAGAAAACTTTGATTTTCATACAAGGATGGGGATTAGTCGTTAATGACGGCGATCCCCATTTTCTTCATTAAAAAGCAGGCATTCATATTTTGCGCAACTCCGTTTCTCATTTGGTAAGAGAAGGTGAGTTCGTTGTTCGTGATGTCAGCTTCGAAACAGTAATTCCGGATATTTTGTGGGAAAGAGTCCACTAAAGTTCCTAGCAACAAGTCATGAGTGGCGATGATGCCATTGGTGTTCATGTGCATGAATTGTTTGATGAGGGCGAAAGAACCTTTCTGTTTATCCATAGAGTTTGTACCTTTCAATATTTCATCAAGGATGATGAAAAGTTCTTCTCCTGCTTCAAGCTTGTCTATGATTAATTTAAGTCGCTTGAGTTCGGCAAAGAAATAAGATTCGTTGTCGGCTAAGGAGTCACTGGTTCGAAGGCTGGTGACGAGGCGAGCCGGATATATTTCCATCCGCTTTGCCCAAACGGGAGCCCCTATACATGCTAGTAGATAATTCACTCCTACAGTACGTAAATACGTGCTTTTTCCTGCCATATTGGCTCCTGTGATAATAATAAAGAAAGGACGTCTTTCAATGTCTATTCCGTTGCGTACACATTTGTTGCGATCCATTAAAGGATGCCCCAAAGCTTCAGCCTGCAGATGGAAAGATTGAGCAGCAATGGTAGGATAGATGTAATCCGGATGATTATATGCGAATGTTGCCAGAGAACAATAAGCGTCAATTTCTCCGATGGTTTCTATCCAGCGGGGAAGGTCAGATGCGTGGATTTCTTTCCACTTCTCGATTCGTATCACTTGGCGCAGCTCCCAGAATATCAGTCCATTGAGTATCGTGCTTATTAGCAGATTGCTTCGTTGATCGAGCGCGTTCATCAGTTTTGAAAGCTGGCGTACTGCTTGAGAAGCGGTTTGATTCTGACTTGTAAGTTCCGTTTTTAACTTTTGCAGTATATGACTTTGCATTTCTTTCTGTTCAGTGAGAAGAATCTGGTCAGCGTATGTCGAAAGAATTTGTAGCTTTTCTCCGTAGGTCGTTTGTAGTTTAGTGATTCCTTTAGAAAAAATAGTGCTGAATAATACAAAGCCAACAAACACTCCTCCTGCAATACTGGCCGAGATAATACCTAAAATGGCTAGACCTATACATAAGAAATTAATGATCGTTACCGCTGTCGGGAGGATGCGTAGAAGCGTACGCTTCCGATAATAACTTGGACTGTTTGCCCATTCTTTGATTTCGGTGGTATCGGCAGGTTTTCCTTTATAGAGTAAGCCGAGCAAGCGGATTTGTTGGCGATATTCTAGGTCTGTGGACAATTCATGTATAGCTTCCTGGCGATGTTCAATAGCTTCTTTATTTTCCAGATGTGCATTGAACCAGCTTGCAAGATACTGTTTGCCAATAGGCGTTGCAGTGCGGTTGATGTATTGGAAAAGAGAATGTTCGCCAAATACGTCTAAATCAAGAGTGTAGAGATGAGATGGATTAACAAATTCTTTTCCATCATCAAAATCAGAAAAGTCATATTGCATGGCGCGTAGCTCCTGCTCATTGATTTCTATTTTCTTTTTCAGAAAGTCTTTTCGGTAGAACCAGAAATTATGGCGTTTTACCAGCCAGATGAATAAGATAAAAGGTAAGATAGCGAAAGCAGAGAGACATAGCCACCCATCAGACCAAAAGATAATAGCATTTGCTACAGCTCCTACGAATAAGATCAGGCGGAGAAGACTGATATAATAGATACGTTTCCGTGCATTCTGTAACTCCAGTTCTGTTTTCTGAATGATTTGCTGATATGTAGTAATGATCTGTTCTTGTTTTTCCATGACAAATTTAATTCTTTTCCACAAAGGTAATATAATTCATGACGGTCGGGATAAGAGCTTGTTTTTGTCGAGAGCAGATTTACTGTTTATTAACGGAAGATAGAAAGGAATAACAAGCTCATATTATGACTTGTTTGGATAATGCCTTTATTAGCTGTAAGGAATGGGGTATATAAGTTCTGTTTCCGTTTAATAAGAGTAGGGGGCATTTCCTGATAGCAGCTTTTTTTCAATATTTCTTTTCTCATTCTTGCATTTATCCGCTAAAATTTATAACTTTCCACTCGAAAAGGCGTTAGACAGGAAAGGAGGATGCTTATGAAGAAAGGATGTATCTTATGTTTGCTGATAAGCGTGATTAGCCTTCCGTTAATTGCGCAGAATATTATTTATTCCAACCTGAAAGAGTTGCTGGCTCAACATGGTGATACCACAGCCGTGTTGCGTGTAGAAAAACGTTCCAGAAATCAGATTGTATTGACAGGAGGGGCTGATTACCGGATAACGGCCGGTGATGACGAGTTGATGTGTCGACGCTTGAAGAAGCGTTGTTTTGCCGTGCGTGACGAAAAAGGAGATTTATATTTGAATTGTCGTAAGTTGCGCTATAAAAAGTTACGCTTTGGAGCATGGTATGCCCCTGCCGTTCAATTGGGTAAAAATATCTATTTTTGTGCCATGCCTCTAGGCTCGGTTATCGGAGGAAACTTTGTAGAAGAGGATGACGTAAAACTGGGAGGGAATATTGGCGATGCTCTTGCCGCTTCAAGTTTGGTTACGAAACGCGTCTGTTATGAGCTAAATGGTGAAACAGGAAAAGTCGATTTTCTAGGAAAAGATAAAATGCTTCAATTATTGGAGAATTATCCGGAACTGAAACAGGCATATTTGAAAGATGATAGTCAGGAGGCGAAGCATACCTTTAAATATTTGTTGGAGTTGCGGAATAAACAAAAAAAGTAATTTTGTCGATCTCTGTTGGTATAGCAGAGAAAGAGTATGTTCATAATACAATCATGGTCATAGTGATATGATTAGGGTGCGGATTATGCAAATAACACAGAACTCATGCTTTGATTTAATGGAAAAATCCGCTATCCATTTTAATAAAAGCCCTATTAGTCCGTTTGGATAAAAGACCTGCATTTGTATCTGTATAAAAGCATAAGAGACTCCTGACATTGCCTGTATCTTACCATTCTATTAAGCAGTAAATGTAATAATGCCTTTCTGATAATAAATCTGTTATTTCTCTTGTCTTTTATCTTCTTTTTTTCTATATTGCGAAGAGTTATAAGACTGTATTGCTTACAGTTTGTAATCCTTAATTCTGTTTATTATGAGAATAACTCTTGGCAACACGCTACCTCCTTATCCGGATTTTGTAGAAGGTATCCGGAGAGCTCCCGACCGTGGTTATACACTTACCCCGGCGCAGACCATCACAGCTTTAAAAAACGCTTTGCGTTATATTCCCTCCGAGTGGCACGAACAACTGGCTCCTGAATTTATGGAAGAACTACGCACTCGCGGGCGGATTTACGGATACCGTTTCCGTCCTGCCGGAGACTTGAAAGCAAAGCCGATTGATGAATATCAGGGGCAATGTATTGAAGGCAAAGCCTTTCAGGTAATGATTGACAATAACCTTTGCTTCGATATAGCCTTATATCCCTACGAACTTGTTACTTATGGTGAAACCGGGCAAGTTTGCCAAAATTGGATGCAATATCGACTGATTAAGCAATATCTGGAAGAACTTACCCAGGAACAGACACTGGTTATTGAATCCGGACATCCATTGGGGCTTTTCCGCTCCCGTCCCGATGCTCCCCGCGTTATAATTACCAATTCGATGATGATCGGACAATTCGACAATCAACATGATTGGCATATTGCCGCCCAGATGGGAGTTGCCAATTACGGACAGATGACAGCTGGTGGTTGGATGTATATCGGTCCTCAAGGCATTGTGCATGGCACTTTCAACACCCTCCTGAATGCCGGACGATTGAAACTCGGAATTCCACAAGACCAAGATTTGCGGGGACACTTATTTATTTCTTCCGGTTTGGGAGGAATGAGTGGTGCACAACCTAAAGCAGCCGAAATAGCAGGAGCAGTCTCCATCATAGCCGAAGTAGATCGTTCACGCATTGAAACACGCTACCGCCAGGGATGGGTAGGGCATGTGACTGCAGATATCATAGAAGCATACCGGATGGCAACTGAAGCAATGCGACGTCGTGAACCTTGTTCCATTGCCTATCATGGAAATATAGTAGACCTGCTCGAATATGCCGAGCGCGAAAAGATTTTGATCGAACTATTATCCGATCAAACCTCCTGTCACGCCGTTTACGAAGGCGGATACTGTCCAGCCGGACTGACTTTCGAGGAACGCACACGCCTTCTTCACGAATCGCCGGAGCAATTCCGTCACTTGGTAGACATATCTCTGCGCCGTCATTTCGAAGTCATCAAGAAATTGGTAGCCCGCGGAACTTATTTCTTTGATTATGGAAATTCTTTTATGAAAGCCATATACGATGCCGGAGTAAAAGAAATCTCCTATAATGGTGTTGATGAAAAAGACGGATTTATCTGCCAAGTTATGTCGAGGATATTATGGGACCCCAACTCTTTGACTACGGCTACGGTCCGTTCAGATGGGTTTGCTTGAGTGGCAAACACGAAGATCTGATAAAAACAGACCATGCGGCTATGGAATGTATCGACGTCAACCGGCGCGGACAGGATCTTGACAACTACAATTGGATACATAATGCAGAAAAGAATCAGCTCGTGGTGGGTACACAGGCACGTATTCTGTATCAGGATGCAGTTGGGAGAATGAACATTGCCCTCCGTTTCAATGAGATGGTTCGCCGGGGTGAAGTAGGCCCTATTATGCTGGGACGAGACCATCACGACGTAAGCGGTACGGATTCTCCTTTCCGGGAGACGTCGAATATCAAAGACGGAAGTAATGTGATGGCAGATATGGCTGTGCAATGTTTTGCCGGAAATTGTGCCCGTGGAATGAGTCTGGTAGCCTTACACAATGGAGGTGGCGTCGGCATTGGTAAAGCAATCAATGGCGGTTTTGGTATGGTATGCGACGGTAGCGAACGGGTAGATGAAATACTTCGTTCGGCAATGCTTTGGGACGTAATGGGAGGAGTAGCCCGCCGTTCGTGGGCGCGTAATCCGCATGCGATGGAAACGAGTGAGGCATTTAATGAGTCCCATGCTGGAGATTATCAGATAACAATGCCGTATGTGGCGGACGAAGAATTAATAAAGAAGATGGTTACATCTATTGTGGGAAAGTAGTCTCACAATATAAGAGAAAACATTCCCATAATATGAGGGAGTAAATTCCCACAATATATGGAACAGTTTAAACATGCGGTTATTTTGAATAAACCATGTGGCTATTTGATGTAAAACATATAGTTATTCAGTAAAGTATAACCTCTATAATAATAGATATTTGGTATGAGTTGGAATAAGATTATTGAATGCGTCCCCAATTTTAGCGAGGGACGTGATTTGGAGAAAATAGATCAGATAGTAGCCCCTTTCCGTGCTAAAGCCGGAGTAAAACTGCTTGATTATAGTAATGATGAAGACCATAATCGTCTGGTCGTCACACTTGTGGGAGAACCGGAAGCACTGTATGAAGCAATAGTTGAAGCCGTCGGTGCAGCTGTCTGTTTGATCGACCTGAATCAGCACACCGGGCAACATCCTCGTATGGGAGCGGTAGATGTGATCCCTTTCATCCCGATTAAGAATACCAGTATGGAAGAAGCCATCGAACTCTCTAAAAAAGTAGCAGCGAAAGTTGCGGAGCTATATAATCTTCCCGTCTTCCTGTATGAAAAGTCCGCTACTGCGCCACATCGGGAAAATCTCGCCTCCGTTCGTAAAGGTGAATTTGAAGGAATGGCCGAAAAGATCAAACTACCCGAATGGCAACCTGACTTCGGACCTGCTGAACGACATCCGACCGCAGGTACCGTAGCAATCGGAGCCCGTATGCCACTCGTAGCCTACAATATTAATCTAAGTACAGATAATCTGGAGATAGCCACTAAGATTGCGAAAAGTATCCGCCATATCAATGGAGGACTTCGTTATGTAAAAGCAATGGGGGTGGAACTGAAAGAGCGAAACATTACCCAAGTATCCATTAACATGACCGACTATACCCGTACCGCACTTTACCGTGCCTTCGAATTAGTACGTATCGAAGCCCGTCGTTACGGTGTTACGATTGTAGGTAGCGAAATAATCGGCCTTGTACCGATGGAAGCTTTGATTGATACCGCTTCCTACTATCTCGGACTCGAAAACTTTACCATGCAGCAAGTTCTCGAAGCTCGTATCATGGAATAGTCAATAAGAAAATAAAATGAATCACAATTGCTTTATGGCAAACATCATTCTAAAAAACGTGCTATTCATATCTCCATTTATTATATGAACTAATTATGATGAACTATTTATGAGTGAAAACCTAATCATATTTAACGCCCGTATCGTAACCCCCATCGGCTTTTCCGCCCGTAAAGGAGAGGAAATGTCTCAACTGCAAATCATAGAAAACGGAACCGTGGAAGTGACCAAAGGAATCATTACTTACGTTGGTGAAAACCGTGGTGAAGACCGGGATGGTTACTACCAGCACTATTGGCATTATAACGCTCGCGGACATTGCCTTTTACCCGGTTTCGTCGATTCCCATACCCATTTTGTATTTGGTGGAGAACGTTCCGAAGAATTCTCCTGGCGTCTGAAAGGCGAAAGCTATATGTCAATCATGGAGCGGGGAGGGGGAATTGCAAGTACCGTAAAAGCCACCCGGCAAATGAACTACCTTAAACTTCGTTCAGCCGCCGAAAGCTTCCTGAAGAAGATGAGTACTATGGGAGTAACCACCGTAGAAGGTAAAAGTGGCTATGGCCTGGACCGGGACACAGAATTACTACAACTAAAAGTAATGCGCAGCCTGAATAACGCTGAGCATAAACGCGTCGATATAGTCTCCACTTTCCTCGGCGCCCATGCCCTTCCCGAAGAATATGCAGGGAGAAGCGACGAATACATCGACTTCCTGATTCGTGAAATGCTTCCCCTTATCCATTCCGGTAAGTGGGCAGAATGTTGTGATGTCTTTTGCGAACAAGGTGTTTTTTCTATCGAACAATCCCGTCGCCTGCTTCAGGCAGCCAAGGAGCACGGTTTCATATTGAAACTCCATGCTGATGAAATCGTCTCCCTCGGTGGGGCCGAACTGGCAGCCGAACTGGGAGCACTATCTGCTGACCACCTCCTGCATGCTTCCGATGCCGGCATCCGTGCAATGGCTGATGCCGGAGTTGTGGCTACCCTGTTGCCTTTGACAGCTTTTGCCCTGAAAGAACCCTACGCACGAGGTCGTGAAATGATTGACGCCGGTTGTGCTGTGGCACTCGCTACCGACCTGAATCCCGGCAGTTGTTTCTCCGGTTCCATCCCGCTGACCATTGCTTTGGCCTGCATCTATATGCAAATGAGCATCGAAGAAACCATCACCGCCCTGACCCTGAACGGAGCCGCCGCCCTTCAACGAGCCGACCGTATTGGAAGTATCGAAGTTGGCAAACAAGGCGATTTCATCATTCTCAATTCCGACAACTATCATATTCTACCTTATTATATAGGCATGAACTGTGTAATCATGACTATTAAAGGCGGCATGTTATATCCCGTCGCTTAATAGTTACCCCACTCATTCATTAATCACTTAAAACTGAATACCATGTTAGCAGATTTAACCGTAAAAGATTTCTTAGATAAAGTAGCTTGCAGTGACCCTGTGCCCGGTGGTGGCAGTATTGCCGCTTTGAATGGAGCACTGGCTTCCGCGCTTTCCACGATGGTGGCACGGCTCACCGTAGGAAAAAAAGGATACGAAGCCAGTGAAGAAGTAATGCAACACGCACAAACAATCACACTCCGCTTACTGGACGAATTTATTGCACTTATTGATAAAGATTCCGCTGCCTACAACGAAGTCTTTGCCTGCTTCAAACTTCCTAAAACAACCGACGAAGAGAAAGCTGTCCGAAGTGCCGCCATTCAGGAAGCAACCAAACAAGCTGCCCTCGTCCCGTTAGAAGTAGCCCGCAAAGCACTGGATATGATGTCCGTCATAGCAGATGTTGCCCGTTTGGGTAACCGTAATGCCGTCACAGACGCCTGTGTAGCCATGATGTCTGCCCGTTCCGCCGTATTGGGAGCCTTGCTGAATGTTCGTATTAACCTCGGTTCGCTCAAAGACAGAGATTTTGTCCTCCAGCTGCAAACCGAAGCCGATGCCATCGAGCAAACCGCCTGTCAGAGAGAAAAAGAATTGTTGGATGCCGTAAATCAAGACCTGCGCGTATGAGTAAGAATGTATACCATATCGGTTCCGGAGCACTGACCTTCGAAATCATCGAACGAATTATAAACGAAAACCTGAAACTGGAACTAGCCCCCGAAGCCAAGTTACGCATCCAGAAATGCCGTGACTACCTCGACCAAAAAATAGCTTCTTCCGAAGAACCATTATACGGCATAACAACAGGTTTCGGCTCTCTATGCACTAAAAATATATCTCCCGATGAACTGGGAACCTCCAGGAGAACTTGATAAAAAGCCATGCTTGCAGCGTAGGCGAAGAAATCCGCCCCGTCATCATCAAACTGATGATGCTTCTCAAAGCCCACGCCCTCTCATTGGGACATAGCGGCGTACAAGTTATCACCGTGCAACGCATCCTCGATTTTTTCAATAATGACGTCATGCCAATTGTCTACGACCGCGGTTCCCTTGGAGCCTCCGGCGACCTGGCACCGCTCGCCAATCTTTTCCTTCCTCTGATAGGTGTCGGTGATGTTTACTATAAAGGAAAAAAGTGCGAAGCCATCAGCGTACTCGACGAGTTTGGCTGGGAACCGGTCAAACTAATGAGCAAAGAAGGACTAGCCCTGCTGAACGGCACCCAATTTATGAGTGCCAACGGTGTGTTTGCTATGCTCAAAGCCTTTCGCCTCTCGAAAAAGGCCGACCTGATAGCCGCCCTTTCCCTCGAAGCCTTTGACGGCCGTATCGACCCGTTTATGGACTGCATCCAGCAAATCCGTCCCCATCAGGGACAGATTGAGACAGGCGAAGCTTCCGCAAACTACTGGCAGGCAGCGAACTAATCGAACGCCACAAGGAACATGTGCAAGATCCCTATTCCTTCCGCTGCATCCCACAAGTACATGGCGCCACCAAAGATGCCATCCGCTACGTTGCCTCCGTACTGCTGACCGAAATCAATTCCGTCACGGACAACCCCACCATCTTCCCCGATGAAGACCGGATCATCTCCGGTGGAAACTTTCACGGGCAACCGCTTGCCATCTCTTATGACTTCCTCGCCATCGCCCTGGCCGAATTGGGAAATATCTCCGAACGCCGTGTCTCCCAACTGATTATGGGACTCCGTGGACTACCTGAATTTCTCGTAGCCAACCCCGGTCTGAACTCCGGCTTCATGATTCCCCAGTATGCCGCCGCCTCCATGGTCAGCCAGAATAAAATGTACTGCTATGCAGCTTCTAGCGATTCCATAGTCTCCTCCAACGGACAGGAAGACCATGTAAGCATGGGTGCCAATGCCGCCACCAAACTCTATAAAGTGATGGACAACCTGGAACATATCCTTGCCATCGAACTGATGAACGCCGCACAAGGCATCAACTTCCGCCGCCCGCAGAAAACCTCTCCCGTTCTTGAGCGTTTCCTCCATGCCTATCGGAAAGAAGTGCTTTTGTAAAAGATGACATTGTGATGTACAAGGAAATACATAAAACAGTCGCCTTCCTGAAGAGGACACAGATTGAATACTGACAATAAATTGACCCTTTTTTGCTTTTCGTTAATAATGGTGACTGTTATTGCCGGGTAAGTGTCGATTCTTATCGATATTTATCCGGCATTTATTGGCTCCCATCTCTTCTATTAGCGATAAAACTTTACTTCCTATATTCCCTCCTTTTACCTTTCCTTTGTGTTTGTTCCAAATTTCCTATTAACACTTGTTTCATTTCACTCTATTGAATGATAATAAATCCCAAATGGACTATAAATAGCTGGAAACTTAATTTGTTAATTGAGTTTTCTATATATCTTTGTTCCGTTTTTCCTTTGGAAATGAAGAGAAAACGAAAACTGCATTTTAATAAAATAGAAAAACGGATGATGACAGAGCATGGAAAGGACGCTTCCCAACGGGTAGAGTTAAGAGAACGGATCATAACGGCGGCAACAGAAGCTTTTACTTCAAAAGGCATCAAGAGTATTACAATGGATGACATTGCAGCAGCATTAGGAATTTCCAAACGTACGCTCTACGAAGTCTTTTCGGATAAAGAATCGTTGTTGAAAGAATGCATACTGAAGGCACAGGCAGACAGAGACAAGTATTTGCAGAAAGTCTTTGAACAGTCGCACAATGTGTTGGAAGTGATACTTGCAGTCTTTCAGAAAAGCATTGAGATGTTTCATCAGACGAACAAACGCTTTTTTGAAGACATTAAGAAATATCCCAAAGTATATGAGATGATGAAGAATCGGCAGGACAGCGATTCGATGAAAACCATGTCCTTCTTCAAAACAGGAGTAGAGCAGGGCATCTTTCGTTCGGATGTAAACTTCGCTATTGTCAATTTGCTGGTACGTGAGCAATTTGATGTGCTTTTGAATACGGACATCTGTAATGAATACTCTTTCATTGAAGTGTACGAATCCATCATGTTTACTTATATACGCGGTATCTCCACCGAAAAAGGAGCAAGGGTACTGGAAGACTTTATACAAGAATATCGCAAGAACCGCATCGAAGACTAGAGTAAAAGTGAGGTTCTATTGACAAACAATTAAGATTAAATTAGAAATTCAGTTTATGAACAAGATGAAAAGATTGACAGGTCGGAAGATCCTTCTGGTAGCTGTGGCATTCTGTGCATTTGGTTTTGCAAAGGCGCAGGACACGCAGACGGAGAAGAATACCCTAACCTTAACCTTAGACAAAGCCTTGGAAATTGCATTGGATGAGAATCCGACAATGAAAGTGGCAGCGGAAGAAATCGCCTTAAAGAGAGTTGCCAGCAAGGAAGCCTGGCAAAGTCTGTTGCCGGAGGCCAGCATTGCCGGTTCCTTAGACCATACAATTAAAGCGGCTGAAATGAAATTGAACGATATGTCGTTCAAGATGGGGCAAGACGGTTCGAACACCGCCAATGCCGGGTTGAGTATTAACCTGCACTCTTTGTGCCGGGTGTTTACCGTGCTATGTCGATGACAAAGACGGATATTGAACTGGCAGTAGAGAAGTCACGTGCTTCCAAACTGGATCTGGTGAATCAGGTAAGCAAGGCTTATTATCAGTTAATGCTTGCACAGGATAGCTATGAAGTGCTTCAAGGCAGCTATAAACTGGCAGAAGATAATTACAATGTAGTGAATGCCAAATATCAGCAGGGAACTGTGAGCGAATATGACAAGATCAGTGCGGAAGTACAGATGCGCAGCATTAAGCCGAACCTGATTGCGGCAGCCAATGCGGTGACTTTGGCTAAATTACAGTTAAAAGTTCTGATGGGCATCACTGCCGATGTGGAGATAAAGATTAATGATAATCTGACCAACTATGAGACGACCATGTTTGCCAATCAGTTGAAAGAAGAGAATGTGAATCTGAACAACAATACCACCATGAAGCAGTTGGACTTGAACATGAAGTTGCTCGAAAAGAATGTAAAGTCTTTAAAGACGAACTTTATGCCGACTCTTTCCATGAGCTTCTCCTATCAATATCAGTCATTGTATAATCCGAATATCAATTTCTTCGATTATAACTGGAGCAACAGTTCCAGCCTGATGTTCAATATCAGCATACCTTTATATAAGGCAAGCAATTTTACGAAAGTGAAATCTGCCCGTATCCAGATGCGCCAGCTCGATTGGAATCGTATCGATACGGAAAGACAGTTGAATATGCAGATTGTCAGTTGTCGCAATAATATGAGTGCCAGCACAGAGCAGGTAGTCAGCAACAAGGAAAATGTGATGCAGGCAAAGAAAGCGGTGGTGATTGCCGAAAAACGTTATGATGTAGGTAAGGGCACGGTGCTCGAACTGAACAGTTCCCAAGTGTCACTGACACAGGCGCAACTCACCTACAATCAGTCCATATACGATTACCTGGTTGCTAAGGCAGACCTCGATCAGGTTCTGGGAAAAGAATAAAGATAGACAACTAAAAAATTACAAGTAAGGAATATGAAAAGAAGTATCCAATTGGTAGCCCTGCTGTTAACTGTGTTTATGGGCTCATGTACAGGTGGAAAAGACAAAGCTGCTGCGGAACATGTGGACGCAAAGCCTATTGTGAAGCTGGCAGACGTAAAAGCCCGCCCCGTAGATCAAATACAGGATTACACAGCAACGGTGGAAGCCGAAGTAAAGAATAATATTGCGCCTTCGTCTCCCGTACGTATCGATCAGATTTTCGTAGAAGTGGGCGACCGCGTATCCAAAGGACAGAAACTTGTGCAGATGGATGCAGCCAACCTGAAACAGACGAAGCTGCAACTAGATAATCAGGAAATAGAATTCAACCGTATCGACGAATTATATAAAGTGGGCGGTGCGTCCAAATCAGAGTGGGATGCTTCGAAGATGCAACTCGATGTGAAGAAAACCGCTTATAAGAATCTGCTGGAGAATACCTCTTTGCAAAGCCCTATCAATGGTGTAGTCACTGCGCGCAACTATGATAATGGCGATATGTACAGTGGTGGAGAACCGGTTCTGGTAGTAGAACAGATCACTCCCGTGAAACTCCTGATTAACGTGTCTGAAACCTACTTCACGAAAGTGAAAAAAGGTACTCCTGTCGACGTGAAACTCGATGTATATGGTGATGAAGTCTTTACAGGAACCATCAACCTGATTTACCCTACCATAGATGCTACTACCCGTACATTCCAGGTGGAGATCAGACTGGATAATAAAGACCAGCGTGTGCGTCCGGGAATGTTTGCCCGTGCGACATTGAACTTCGGTACAGCAGAAAACGTAGTTGTTCCTGATTTGGCTATCGTTAAGCAGGCAGGTTCCGGCGACCGTTATGTATTCGTTTATAAAGACGGTAAAGTATCTTATAATAAGGTTGAACTGGGTAGACGCATGGTACGGAGTACGAGTTGAAATCCGGTGTGCCCGATAACTCACAGGTTGTAGTTGCCGGACAGTCACGTTTGGTGAACGGTATGGAAGTAGAGGTGGAAGCCTCTTCCCAACTTTCTTCCAAATGAGAGATGTACAGTACCTTTCTCCCAATGCTTTTATTAATTAACCTGATTTCAAAACGATCTTCCGGCTTCCTCTTCTTGGGAGAGGAGTGGGGAGAGGCTTTTAAATAAAACAACATGAGTTTATACGAAGGTGCGGTTAAGAAACCGATTATGACCTCCCTCTGCTTTCTGGCAGTGGTGATTTTTGGTCTTTTCTCTTTGTCCAAGTTACCTATCGACTTGTATCCGGACATTGACACGAATACAATCATGGTAATGACCGCTTATCCCGGAGCAAGTGCTTCGGATATAGAAAATAATGTGACTCGCCCGCTCGAAAATACGTTGAATGCGGTGAGCAACCTGAAACATATCACCTCCCGTTCTTCCGAGAATATGTCATTAATTACATTGGAGTTCGAGTTTGGTAACGATATTGACGTTCTCACCAATGATGTGCGCGATAAACTCGACATGGTAAGCTCACAGCTTCCCGATGATGTCGAGAATCCGATCATCTTCAAATTTAGTACGGACATGATTCCGATCGTGTTGCTTTCCGTACAGGCCAATGAGAGTCAGTCAGCGCTTTATAAGATATTGGACGACCGTGTGGTAAATCCGCTGGCACGTATTCCGGGAGTCGGAACCGTCTCCATCAGTGGTGCACCGCAACGTGAGATTCAGGTATATTGCGACCCCAACAAACTGGAAGCCTATCACCTGACTATTGAAACAATCAGCTCCATTATCGGAGCCGAGAATAAGAACATTCCCGGTGGTAACTTCGATATTGGTAGCGAAACCTATGCACTGCGTGTAGAAGGTGAGTTTGATGATTCCCGTCAGTTGGCAGATGTAGTGGTGGGTACACACAATGGGGCGAATGTCTTTTTGCGTGATGTAGCCCGTATTGTCGATACCGTGGAAGAACGTGCACAGGAAACCTATAATAATGGTGTGCAAGGTGCTATGATTGTAGTTCAGAAACAGTCGGGAGCCAATTCGGTAGAAATCTCCAAGAAAGTGGCCGACGCGCTGCCGAGGCTTCAAAAGAACCTGCCGAGCGACGTGAAGATTGGTGTCATTGTCGATACCTCGGACAACATTTTGAACACCATCGACAGTTTGACGGAAACCGTTGTTTATGCCTTGCTCTTTGTTGTCATCGTCGTGTTCCTCTTCCTGGGACGTTGGCGTGCGACGCTGATTATCTGTATCACTATTCCGCTTTCGTTGATTGCTTCGTTCATTTACTTGGCGATTAGTGGAAATACGATTAATATTATTTCGCTTTCGTCACTTTCTATTGCTATCGGTATGGTGGTGGATGATGCGATTGTGGTACTTGAAAACGTAACGACCCATATCGAGCGTGGCTCCGATCCGAAACAGGCAGCCGTGCACGGAACAAATGAGGTGGCAATCTCTGTAATTGCTTCTACGTTGACCATGATTGCCGTGTTCTTCCCGTTGACGATGGTAAGCGGTATGTCCGGTGTGCTTTTCAAACAGTTGGGTTGGATGATGTGTGCCATCATGTTTATTTCTACGGTCGCCGCACTATCTTTGACTCCGATGCTCTGTTCTCAGTTACTTCGCTTGCAGAAGAAACCATCGAAAATGTTCAAGCTCTTCTTTACTCCGATTGAGAAAGCGCTCGACGGACTTGATACTTGGTATGCGAAGATGTTGAACTGGGCTGTACGTCATCGTCCGATTGTGATTGTGGGATGTATTGCTTTCTTCGTTGTCAGTTTGCTGTGTGCAAAGGGCATCGGTACGGAGTTCTTCCCGGCACAGGATAATGCCCGTATTGCCGTACAGTTGGAACTTCCAATCGGTACACGAAAAGAGATAGCGCAGGAATTATCTCAGAAGTTAACCAACCAATGGCTGACGAAGTATAAAGACATAATGAAAGTCTGTAACTATACAGTCGGTCAGGCTGATTCTGACAACACTTGGGCATCCATGCAGGACAATGGCTCACATATAATCTCGTTCAACATCAGTTTGGTAGACCCGGGTGATCGTGACATCACTTTGGAAGCAGTCTGTGATGAGATGCGTGAAGATTTGAAAGCTATCCGGAATTCAGTAAAGCACAGGTAATCCTCGGAGGTAGTAACACGGGTATGTCCGCGCAGGCAAGTGCCGACTTTGAGGTTTACGGATACGATATGACAGTAACCGATAGCGTAGCAGCCCGTCTGAAACGTGAATTATTGAAAGTAAAAGGCGTGACCGAGGTAAATATCAGCCGTAGTGACTACCAACCGGAATACCAGGTAGACTTCGACCGTGAAAAACTGGCGATGCATGGCTTGAATCTTTCAACTGCTGGTAACTATCTGCGTAACCGTGTCAATGGTGCGGTAGCATCTAAATATCGTGAGGACGGAGATGAATATGATATCAAAGTGCGTTACGCACCTGAATACCGTACAAGCCTGGAGAGTCTCGAAAATATCCTCATTTACAATGCACAGGGACAATCCGTTCGTGTGAAAGACGTCGGAAAGGTAGTCGAACGTTTTGCACCTCCTACCATCGAACGTAAAGACCGCGAACGTATCGTGACCGTTTCCGCTGTAATCTCCGGAGCTCCGCTGGGCGACGTAGTGGCTGCCGGAAATAAGGTGATAGATAAAATGGATCTTCCGGGAGAAGTCACCATCCAGATTTCCGGTTCGTACGAAGATCAGCAGGATTCATTCCGCGATTTGGGAACACTTGCCATCCTGATTGTTGTTCTGGTATTTATCGTGATGGCAGCGCAGTTCGAGTCACTGACTTATCCGTTTATCATCATGTTCTCCCTGCCGTTTGCGTTTAGTGGTGTCTTGATGGCACTATTCTTTACGAACAGCACATTGAGTGTCATGAGTTTATTGGGAGGTATCATGTTGATTGGTATTGTGGTGAAGAACGGTATTGTGCTTATTGACTACATTACCCTTTGTCGAGAACGTGGATTGGCTGTTTTGAACTCTGTGGTAACAGCAGGTAAGAGCCGTCTTCGTCCGGTACTGATGACCACCGCTACTACCGTTCTCGGTATGATTCCGATGCTATCGGTGGCGGTCAAGGTTCGGAAATGTGGAGTCCGATGCAATTGCCGTAATCGGTGGTTTGACGATATCTACTGTTTTGACATTGATTTTGATTCCTACTCTATATTGTGTATTCGCGGGAACTGGTATCAAGAACCGTCGTCGTAAACTCCGCCGTCAACGTGAATTGGACGTTTATTTCCAGGCGAATAAAGATAACATTATTAAGAAATAACAGAAAAGAAATATGAAATCAGTATTGATAACATTCGACCAGGCTTATTACGAACGAATCATGGCGTTGCTCGACCGTTTGGGTTGTCGTGGCTTTACATACCTTGAAAAAGTACAGGGACGTGGTTCGAAAACAGGCGATCCGCATTTCGGAAGCCATGCCTGGCCAAGTATGTGCTCGGCTATCCTGACAGTGGTAGAAGATAACAAAGTCGATTCATTGCTCGACACCTTGCATAAAATGGATTTGCAGACGGAACAATTAGGTTTGCGTGCATTTGTGTGGAACATTGAACGGACCATTTAAATGTGATCCGGTAGATAGATAAAAAGGAAAGGAGAATCTAATAAATAATGTAGATTCTCCTTTCTTTTTGTGGCTTTTGTCTATCTTTGCGGTCGTTTGGGATTTTAGAAACATTATGGAGATAATAAAGAATTATTTGAAATATTCGTTGTGGTTCGTACTGATTGTATTTGCAGCCTTACTCGGGCTTCATTGGCTTCCGGTACTGACCATTGACGGGCACACGATGAGGCGTGTAGACCTTTTGAGCGACCTTCGTTATCCGGAATCGGAGATTGCCACAGCTGATTCGGACAGTATCCCTTTGCCTCCAGTTGTAAAGCCGGTCTTTGTAGATACTTGTCGTGCAGGTATGACTTGCATTGAAGATTACAGTGATTCCACCCTCCGGGGGATGGCTCCTTTTTATGAAGCACTCAATCGTATCTCTTCCAGTGATTCAGATGACTCTGATGACAAACAGGTACGCATTGCCGTATTCGGAGACTCTTTTATCGAAGCGGATATATTTACAGCCGACTTGCGCGAAATGCTTCAGAAACAATTCGGCGGTTGTGGTGTAGGTTTTGTTACCATCACTTCCATGACAAGCGGTTACCGTCCTACGGTACGGCATACATTTGGCGGATGGTCCAGCCATGCAGTAACAGACAGTATCTATTTCGATAAGAAGAAACAAGGCATTTCCGGACACTATTTTGTCCCCCGGAACGGAGCTTATGTAGAACTACGCGGACAAAATAAATACGCCTCCCTGCTCGATACTTGCCAACGTGCTTCTATCTTCTTCTATAATAAAGATTCCGTTCTTCTTTCTGCCCGTGTGAACAAAGGAGAAAGCAAGAATTACTCTTTAGGCCCTTCTGATGGATTACAACAAGTTCAGGTGGACGGACGCATCGGTTCTATCCGTTGGACAGTAGATCGTGCGGACTCTGCCCTGTTCTATGGCTTGGCAATGGATGGAAAGAAAGGAATCATTCTCGATAACTTCTCGTTGCGTGGCAGTTCCGGTCTTTCCCTGCGCGGTATTCCGGTACAAACGTTGAAGCAGTTTAACCGCCAGCTCCTTACGACTGATTATCCTCGAATATGGATTGAATGTAGCTACCGAACGGGGACGCAATTATGATAATTACCAGAAAGGATTGATTACAGCTATCGAGCATCTGAAAGAATGTTTCCCACAAGCCGGAATTCTGTTATTGAGCGTTGGCGACCGTGATTATAAGAACGAAAACGGCGAACTCCGTACCATGCCCGGTGTTAAGAATCTGATTCGTTATCAGCAGAACATTGCTGCTGAAAGCGGTATTGCATTCTGGAATATGTTTGAAGCAATGGGCGGAGAAGGCAGTATGGCAAAACTCGTCCATGCCAAACCCTCTATGGCAAACTACGATTATACGCATATAAACTTCCGTGGCGGTAAGCATTTGGCTGGATTGCTTTATGAAACCATGATCTATGGTAAGGAACAATACGACAGGAGGCGTGCTTATGAGAAAGAGTAACCTGCTGTCCATCTTTATTCTCATTCTCGCCGGTATGTTGAGTGTCCCTTGTTTTCTTACAGAAACAATCGCGCAAGACCGTATGCCTGTATGCTCTCCATTGGGAAAGACTGCAAAGCGGATAAAGCCTTTACGGGAAATGAACTGGGCGAATGATACGATCAACGTACAAGTAGCCTTCCCTGCTGCTTTTCGCGAAACCGGACGGAATGAGATTATTGACAGCATTGCTCTGCTGGCTCCCGTCTTTGAACATCTCCGCCAGGTACGTGCCGGACTCTCCGAAGATACACTCCGCATCGTTCATATTGGCGATAGCCACGTGCGTGGACATATCTATCCCCAAACCACCGGTGCCCGTTTGGCAGAAACCTTTGGTGCCATTTCTTATATTGATAAAGGCGTCAACGGAGCTACTTGCCTAACATTTACCCATCCGGATCGTATTACCGAAATCGCTGCCTTGAAACCCGAATTGCTGATTCTCTCTTTCGGAACCAATGAAAGCCATAACCGGCGTTATAATATAAATGTGCACTACAATCAGATGGATGAACTTGTGAAACTGTTGCGCGACAGTCTTCCTAACATCCCCATTCTTCTGACTACCCCTCCCGGTTCCTATGAAAGTTTCCGGCAACGGAGGCGTAGACGCACGTATGCCATCAATCCCCGTACGGCAACAGCAGCGGAAACTATCCGCCGTTATGCCAAAGACCATCGCCTGCTCGTGTGGGATATGTATGATGTAGTCGGAGGGAAGCGTCGTGCCTGCACCAACTGGACGGAGGCAAACCTGATGCGTCCCGATCATGTACATTATTTACCTGAAGGATACATCCTGCAAGGAAATTTATTATACCAAGCACTTATACAAGCATATAATGACTATGTTTCCCATTGATATAGATTTCAGTAGACTAAAAGAGGTACTTACCTACGATCCGCAAGCCCCGATGATATTCAGCAGCGGAATTTTTCTTTGGCTGTTCGCTGCTTTCATGGTAGTGTATGTGTTGTTACAACGTAAATACACTGCCCGTATCTTGTTTGTCACCCTTTTTTCCTATTATTTCTACTACAAGAGTAGTGGCACATACTTCTTTCTGCTTGCTATAGTCACCGTTGCCGACTTCTTTCTTGCACAGCTAATGGATCGTGCAGAAGGGTATTGGAAACGTAAAGGATTAGTAGTTTTGAGTCTGAGTATCAATCTGGGACTTCTTGTCTATTTCAAATATACCAATTTCCTGGGTGGAGTGATAGCGTCATTGATGGGAGGAGAGTTTACCGCCCTTGATATATTCCTGCCGGTCGGTATCTCTTTCTTTACTTTCCAGTCGCTAAGCTACACCATCGACGTTTACCGGAGGGACATAAAGCCATTGACGAATCTTTTGGACTATGCTTTCTACGTATCTTTCTTCCCCCAGTTGGTGGCAGGACCTATCGTGCGTGCCCGCGATTTATCCCGCAAATCCGGAAACCTCTCTTTGTTTCGCAGGAGATGTTCGGCCGCGGAATCTTCCTGATCGTATCCGGTCTTTTCAAGAAAGCCATTATCTCCGACTATATCAGCATCAACTTTGTAGAACGTATTTTTGATAATCCTACTCTCTATTCGGGTGTTGAGAATCTGATGGGAGTGTATGGTTATGCTTTACAGATTTACTGCGACTTTTCCGGATATAGTGACATGGCTATCGGTATCGCTTTATTGTTGGGCTTTCATTTTAATCTCAACTTTAATTCTCCTTATAAGTCTGCCTCCATTACCGAATTCTGGCGTCGTTGGCACATCTCTTTGTCCAGTTGGCTGCGGGATTATCTGTATATTTCTTTAGGAGGAAACCGAAAAGGTAAGTTCCGGCAATATCTGAATCTTATCATTACCATGTTTCTGGGTGGATTATGGCATGGCGCATCTTGGAACTTCGTTCTTTGGGGAACCTTCCACGGAGTTGCTTTAGCATTGCATAAAATGTGGATGACCATCACCGGGCGTAAGAAAGGAGAACAAAGTCATGGTTGGCGGCGTGTATTCGGAGTGGTTATTACTTTCCATTTTGTCTGCTTCTGCTGGATTTTCTTCCGTAATGCCGATTTTCAGAACTCAATGGATATGCTGGGACAGATATTCACTACTTTCCGTCCGCAACTGTTCCCACAGTTACTTGAAGGATATTGGAAAGTATTCGCATTAATGTTGTTCGGCTTCCTGCTTCATTTTGCTCCCGATAGCTGGGAAAATGCAGCTTGCCGGGGAGTGATCCGTCTACCGTTCGTAGGAAAAGCAGTGTTGATGATAGCTTTGATTTACCTTGTTATTCAGATGAAGAGTTCGGAGATTCAGCCGTTTATCTATTTCCAGTTCTGATCCGCCTTCTTTTTAATATCCGGTTGAAGCCGTAATTGGAATATTTTTCCTTTCTTTGTGAAAGGAAAATATAAACATTCTGCTTTATGGAAAACTCTTTCAGTTATCAGCCGGCAGCCGATCGTTACGAACAGATGCCTTATACATATTGTGGCAAGAGTGGCTTGCAGTTACCTCTAATCTCTTTGGGATTGTGGCATAATTTCGGTAGTGTGGACAATTTCAATGTAGCAACCGACATGATTAAGTATGCTTTCGATCACGGTGTTACTCATTTTGACTTGGCAAATAATTACGGTCCTGCTCCCGGAAGTGCCGAAGTAAATTTCGGACGAATCTTGAAAGAGAACTTTCAAGGCTACCGGATGAAATGATTATCTCTTCCAAGGCCGGTCATGACATGTGGCAGGTCCTTATGGCGGAAATAGCTCTCGAAAAAATCTGATGACGAGCATTGACCAAAGTCTCTGCCGGACAGGTTTGGAGTATTTTGATATCTTTTATAGTCATCGTTATGACGGAGTCACTCCAGTTGAAGAAACCATTCAGACATTGATTGATATTGTGAAGCAAGGTAAAGCATTGTATATCGGAATTTCTAAATATCCTCCCGAACAAGCCCGTGTTGCCTATGAGATGATGGCAAAAGCCGGTGTTCCCTGTCTTATCAGCCAATATCGATATAGTATGTTCGATCGTGCGGTTGAGGCTGAATCACTTCCTTTAGCAGCGGAGTACGGTTCCGGCTTCATAGCTTTCTCTCCTTTGGCACAAGGATTATTGACCGATAAATATCTGAACGGCATTCCGGAAGGTTCCCGTGCTGCCCGTTCTTCGGGTTTTCTTCAACAATCTCAAGTGACGCATGAAAAGGTAGAAGCTGCCCGTCAATTAAATGAAATAGCCCGCCGCCGTGGGCAAACGCTGGCTGAAATGGCTTTGGCATGGGTGCTGAAAGACGAAAGAATGACATCAGTGATTGTAGGTGCAAGTTCTGTGAATCAGTTAGCCGACAATTTGAAAGCGCTGGAACATTTGGAGTTCACGGCAGACGAGTTGAAAGAAATAGAGCAAATTTTACCCGGATAAATTCAGCCTGATTCATAAGGAGGTGTCGTATTTACAATTTGAATTCAGCAGTCTCCGCTGAATTCAGCTTCTGCAAATGTTTTTTCATATTCATTTCTCATGTTCTCATAAATGATATGATAATAGTTTGTAAATCAATGATATAATACTATGAGAAATGAACTGTGAAATGGCATTTCTCATAGTATTTCCATCATTTACCCCTAAAAAAGATGCATTTCTCATAGGTTTCAAATCATTTCTCATCTTATTCTCATACTCCTTCTTATTTGTTTTGCTCATTTCTCATACATGATGGCTGCAGCTTTTCCCGGACTCTCGCCGGACTTACGATTATTCCTTTCCCTATGTCGTTTATTAATCAACTTCCTATTGTTTACTGCTTTCCTGTGTATCATTCACCTTATATCTTACTGTTTTCCCTTACTCACTTCCTGCTACTATCTGTATCATTGCACTCGAGTGAACAGATCGTTCCACTCTAGTGGACGGTTCTTTCTACTCTAGTGCACAGGCCTGTCCACTGGAGTGGAACGATATAGATGCCGGTAGAAAACAGGGCAGACGCATTATATTTTTTACTATATTCTCGTTTGTAATTTCCTTACTATATTGTTGGTTATTAACATATTATCATTTGCTAATGTCGATTATTTTCCTTATCTTTATAAGATATATTAAAACATAAACTAACATGAAAATTGGCATAATTGACCTTTGTAAACAAATAGAAAGATCCTAGGATGAACCGCAAAAAAGTACATAAAATGGAAACCATTAATCTATATATCCATTGCTGCTGTATCTGTGGCGCCCAATCCTGGAATTGAGATTGAGGAATTTGGCAATTGCGAAAATTGCTTTTTTCAAAAGTCGCATACCTGACCTGGAGT
>ENA-OQIG01000198-OQIG01000198.1-human-gut-metagenome-genome-assembly--contig:-NODE-198-length-34915-cov-3.555278_pt1 | contig 34915 bp, 44 predicted proteins | sample MGYA00242576_ERZ504741 | MGnify/ENA primary metagenome ERZ504741 (study PRJEB26092, sample SAMD00036436) | human gut metagenome | host: Homo sapiens | study: EMG produced TPA metagenomics assembly of... | reverse complement strand
TTACTACTTTTACGTTTTCCTTCTTTAAGTCATTACTTAAAGTGCTCTCTCGCTGCAATAAATATAATCGTTTTATGGATAGGTTGTTACGACGTTCTCTTGTTTATTTTATTCTTTTTCCTTCTTTTGGATAAAATTTATGAATAATTCGGCTTTAGTGAGTTTAGTATGAGTAAACGTTTCTATACCACTATTTTTCATATCTCAATATTGAACATAAATTGTACTAAGACCAGTATGACCGGACGCCTGCAATGAATCTCCAGAATAGGTCAGATGCATAGAGATTCCGTTATAATCAATTTTCACCGGATAAGACACCTGCTGCCGGTCTATTGGAATGAGTACATCGAGTATACCTTCATCGTTCGTTTTCACTTTCAGAAAGCCAAAGTCGAATGTTACACCTATAAGTTGCTTTTCCGTTTCATTATCTACAATACAGTATTGAATATGCCCAAACGTTTCAGGATTCCGTTGAATAGGCAATGCCATCTTTGAAGTAATAGATACGATTGTGTCCAACACATAGCAACCATAAGCCTTTGCAACAATTCTCATATTCTGTCCTTTATACTTTCCCGGAATGTTGGGAAACAAAACAGCATTATCCAAATCTTTTAGAACCACTGTGCGTAGATCATTTTCACCTAGAAACAGATACAGACTGTCTGTTTCATCGGCACTAAGTGGGAGAGCCTTGCAAGGTGTTTGTGATAATTGCACTGCTAAATCGAAAGGACGTGAATGAATTGCGTTCACTGCCAGTCCGATGATAATGGAAAGAACAACAATCATCAAAGCGACCAGCTTAACGAGAAAATGCTTTCGACGGTTCCATAATACGCCAAAGTCCACATCAAGCATTCTTGCCACAAGACGGATAAATGCTTGATGGAAACGTATCGCATGGAATCTTGAATTTTCCGCCTGCACATCAATCCCCAAAAGTTCCAATCCGCCTAACGTCAGTTGAGCATGAAAACATTCCCGATCTTTGGAATGAGGAATACCGTCAATGATAAAAGGTATAATCTCTCTTTCGCGTCCCTTCGAGCGGAAGTAGGCAATCTCCTCCCCTACATATTTCGATTGTGCCGAATTCGGCGAACAAATGACAATCAGATATTTCGATTCATCCAATTTATGATGCAGTTCGTCACTAAGTACACCACTCGTCAGTTCATCAGCATCACGAAAGACTTTAAACCGTTTAGGTGCCTCCGGCTTCATTTTCTGAATCATTGTCGGCAAATTGTACGATTCTAATAAAAACTGTAATCGCTTCGCCGCCTTAATGTCCGTATGACGATAGCTAATAAAAGCAAAAAAATTGTGTGCCATTTCGTCTGATTTCTATTTAAAATTAACCACATTTGATAACATTCCACTATTTTTTCTTTTTCCTACACATTCATGGGATATATCTGCAATTGCATGCCTATCATATTATTGTTCAAATCAAAAACATTAATATATTTGTTTCTATCCTCCATCAGCACACTCAAGAACAATATAGTTTTCTGACATTCCTCGCTCAAAAGCGAAAGATCTTTTCGGTGATGGTTCCTAATATAATATGAGTTTTCATAAATTATTTTGTTGTTTCAGGAGATTGTAATACCTTACTATTAGCAACATTAATCAAATCCATAATTTCCTTTGTCAAAGGATGATTTTCACCATAAACAGACAAACGGATTTTCAAGGACTTCTCATAATAGTTCAGAGCTTTGGATTTGTCACCTTGAATTATATACAAACTCCCTATACTATAATAACTCAAAGCTACCTCAGGATGGTTCTCACCAAAAAGAGACAAACGGATTTTCAAAGACTCTTCAAAATAATATAAGGCTTTAGAATAATCTTTTTGAGCAAAATATATTTCTCCTATATGATCATAAATAGAAGATACTTGAGAATGATTTTCACCATAAACTGACAAAACTATTTTCAAAGACTTTTTAAAATAATCCAAAGCTTTGAAATCATCTCCTTGAACGGAATATATTTCTCCTATATCATTGTAAACAGAAGCTACTCGGGAATGATTTTCACCATAAACTGACAAACGAATCTTTAAAACCTCCTCAAAATATTCCAAAGCCTTAGAGTAATCCCCTTGAGCAAAATACACATACCCAATATTATAATATCCGGAAGCTACAGAAGGATGGTTCTCACCAAAAAACGACAAATCCAATTTCAAAGACTTTTTAAAATAATCCAAAGCTTTAGAATAGTCATTTTGAGCAAAATATATCTGTCCTATATAACTGTAACTTGTAGCTACAGCAGGGTGGTTATCTCCATTAAGCAACAAAAATATTTTCAAGGCCCCTTCAAAACAGACCAAGGCTTTGGAGTAATCTCCTTGATTTGAATATACACGTCCCATACCAATAGATACATTGGCTATTCCCCATGAAGCGTTCTCACCGTAAATCATCAAATAGATATTCAAAGACTTTTCATAATATTCCAAAGCTTTAGAACAGTCATCTTGAGCGAAATATATCTGTCCCATACGTTCATAATCATTAGCCACAATTTCATCATTTTCGCCATAAACAGATAGCCGAATCTTCAAAGACTTTTCATAACATTCCAAAGCTTTAGAATAGTCATCTAGCTTCTCATATATTCCCCCTATTATAATGTAACTAGTTGCTTTGTATGTATCATTGTCTGTTGTATTCAATGCAGACAACTGATAATTCATAGCCCGATTGTAATCAGCCATATAATCTTCTTCAAACCTTCCCGCTGCAATCAAATAATCCCAATTTGTTGGAGCAGCTTTCGTGAGAATCTCATAATAATGCGAAACCGAATCATTCAAATGCTGCATCTTGAATGATTCGATAGCAGTCTCCATTTTCCCAAACCATTGACTGCGTTGTTGTATCAACGTTGTTGTTCTGACAGTCCTCTAGCTAATTCAAGCTTGGCTTGTTCTACTTTTGCATCCGCATTCCGTTGCTGTTGTTCAATCACTTTCCAGGCTTCCTCGGCTCCACCAGGCATAGACTCGCGTATCAAGTCGTTAAGTGCCTTCCATTCTCCGTTTTTTTTCAGTTCATAAATTTTCAGTTCCAAAGAGTCCAAGCTCTGATAATCGGTCAGTGCCAGCTCTTCAGCTAATTCCTTGATAACCTCATCTATCTTATCCTCATTGTTGATGTAATCAAGATAAAGTTTGCGGATGCTGTCACACTCCGCTTTCAGACGTGCATAATGTACATCCGATTCGCTCAATTCTCCAAGACGCTTATTCAGTTCATTGCGTAGTTTACGTAAAGATAACGACTGCTCTTCATACTTTTCTTTCAGTAACTCATACCGCTTCTTATACTCCATCTCCTTTTCTTCTGGTGTTATCAACGAGACTTCCAAGTCATTGGCAGATATAAATAGTCGTTTACCTTTCGATGGCGAAGCCAACATATACTTGGAACCTTGTGGCACACGCACGGCTGTCAGTGTATAACTACCCGCCTTATCCGTGACCTTCACCTTCAACGAAAATCGTCCGTCCTTATCACTTGCTTTATTAGCTTCCCCCGACACAATAACTTGTACACCCTGCACCGGAATGAAAGGATCGGAAGCCGAACGGGTAACCTTGCGGACTATCCCCTTCTGGGTATGAACCTGTGCTGTAACTCCCAATACCATGAAGACGGCAAAAAGGAATACTGTTATCAAACGTAATTTACTCATGTCATTTTCATTATAACTATAGAATTATCTAGAATCTTACCTTTATTATTCTTATAGTCCTTGCTACTTGCCTTTACTATTTTATTCATTAAAAGCGATGGTTTAATAAAACCATCGCTTTTAACTCCTTACAATGCCTGTCCACATTCCGAACAAAATTTTGCACCTTTGATATTCCGATATCCGCAGTTCGTACAGAATACCATACCGTTAATATCCAAATTCAGAGTTGTAAAAGAATCCCGATTTTTTAGCACCTCTTCAGCTATTTCGAGCGCCTTATCATCAAGTTTGGACTGTTGTACTATCCCCCAAATTTGCGTGATAAGTACCGGCCAGAAGAATAGCATAGAATGATAGTAGGAATAGCTTGTTGACCAAAGATCCCTATCCCAGCCTCAAACGCTATTGCATTATCTTTAGGTATCAAGCTGACTTTCAATGCAGACTTCAAACCAAGTACAGCTTTAAATAAACCGCCCTTTGATATAGAAATATCAACACCACCACTTAATAAATTATCTATTTGTACCTCAAACTGCTCGGCCGCAAATTCTGTTTTTATTTGTTCAGCAATAACAGGAATCAAAGAAGGATTGCCCTGAAGTATCTTTTTTGTTGCAAATGTTCCCATAATTCTATTTTTTAAAAGTGTAATGACTGTAATGCATGATATTGGCTCGTTGTAAATAACACACCGGCTTCAACAAGCAATTCTTTAATTTCACGCTGTTGCTCTTCCGTATAGTTCTTTTCCATAGACTTCAATATAGAAACCATTCTTTCAGACTGTTCCTTGATCTCCTGTTCAGTAACTATACCATCTTCCATAATCTTCTTGAATGTGGCTGGTTCATGACCGCCTCGTCTAAATTCAACATTCCTTGTTCATTAAAAAACATAAGCTATTATATTTAAAGTTTATTTCCACAATGTTTGCAATAGGTCCAGCCATCCACTATCGGTTGTTTGCAATTCGAGCATACCTTGCCTGATTTTTCTGCCGAAAGATGATCTACTATAGTCTTATATTGAGAACTTTTTCCCCATTTCAAGATTTCCTTAACCCGCACAGCCGAGAACGGATGATTCTGATTCATTATTGCCGCTACCTGCAATGTCTTATTCCATAATCCGTCATTACGGATAGCCTCATATTGGTCTGCCTGTTTAGCCCACTCCTCCATATCGATATTCTTTGTTATAGAAGTCGGACCTCCGGATAGACGAGCCATCGTGCTTGCACTATGGCCGGAGTAGTCACAATACTGGCAGCTCTGTCACAGGACAACTCACTTTTACGTTCCCAATACAAAATCGCATATTGAAGAGGAGCTCCCAAACTCCCCAAAACGCCCAGCGAATCCAGACCATCCATCACATAATGAGCTATAGAATGATACAAGACATGATGACAAAGGATATGCCCGCATTCATGGGCAATCACTGCATCCAACTCCTCTTCGGTCATCATATCAACCAAACCGGAAGTGATCGTTATAAAAATCTTTGTATCGCCAAAGGTCCATGCGTTAGGATTAGGATCCATAGAGAGATAAAACTCCGGTTGCTCAATACCCAACTTTTTACAAATCGGTGGCAGACGATTATACAGTTTCGGCAATTGACTCGGTGATAAACGAATTGCAGATGCCATATTAACGCCATATTGCAGTTGTTCCAATCCCATTGACATTAACTTTTTCACTAGGGTCGGGAATCCGGGAATACTTTCCAACTGCCTCAATGCAGCTGCATCCTCAGGATGAATAAAATCTGTTGCTTTAATCATGGTTATCAATATTAATATCTATTGTTTTTATGACCTTCATTACAAAACATATCAAGTTCAGTCTTTTCATATCACTGGTATACGCAACAAACTCCTCGTAAGCACCACAGGTTAAAATCCTGATATACAATAAACCGGAAACATAAAAAGAATTATGCGAATAAATTCTTCATTTATCTGATAAAATAAGAAAGCAGCACGATAATCAGTATTAGCTTTTAACAGATACAAATATCATACTGCTAAAATGTTGTCCTTGTGCAGTCCTTTCATTGGCGATTTCAGAGACCTGGACAAACATATTCTCCATATTCTAGTTCACCGCATCATCATTACAAGTCTCAAATATAACGAATAATATAGCAGGAAAAAATTACAAAAGCCCCAATCATGTCTAAACAGACCAAAAACAGAACTATTGATGCGAAAAACATGTCTATCATGACATTTTTTATTTTGCAAATCACAACAACAAAAAGATAGCATTCATTATAAATATATTATTTATATCTTTCATCTTTCACCGAAAGTCACAAATCCTTTTGTTCATCGTACTTTCAAACCATTGACAGTTCTTTTTCAATCTATCACCCAATCTTTCATCTTTCACCACTTATCACTTTCAAAGGAACAGCTATTTCTTTCCTGAACTATTAATAGATAAGTACCTTTTCATTAAATATAAACTTCCTTTTCATTAATAGATAACTTATTCCTCACCTGATTCAAACTATAAATGCAAGTTCCGTTTTTATAAATAGTTAACTTTAGTTATAGAACTTGCAATTTATATAATCAAAGCTTTCATTTATAGATTACAAACAGCCAAAAGAAACTTCTCTATTAGAGGAAAGAAACTTTGTATAGGGAAGAAAGGAACTTTTCTATTAATAGCCAATGTAAGGGACAGTACATAAGAAGGTTCCAACAAAGAGAAGATGATATATTTGGAGAGTCCGATAATAAAGCATACCTTTACTCGCCTTTTAAATAAAGAAACATAAACAATAAACACATCTATCATGAAACTTACTTTGATGCGGGACAACGGAGGGACGACAACCATGCGAACGTTGGACATAAACATACAAATAGAAACGATGAAGCATGAAACGAAAGCCCAGCCAGTCAGCAACCTACGCACGAGCATCCGTTACGCATCACCGGACAGCAAGCTGGACGACGTCAAGAAATTGGCCAAAGTTGTCCCGGCTGCCACTTTTCGTAAAACAGTCAATGGTATACAGATGACCGGATATAACGGCATCATACAAATAGAAGTGAATCATCTTGCCAACCGGATGGAAGTAAACCGGGTGAAGCAGGAAGCGGCCGAACTTTCACATACATTCGCAGCCTTTATGGGTTCCGGAGGACATTCCGTGAAAATATGGATACGATTCACACGTCCCGACAAGTCACTTCCTCAAAAACGGGAAGAAGCGGAAATATTTCAGGCAAATGCCTACAGGAAAGCGGTCAGCCTATACCAGCCCGCCCTTTCCTATGCTATCGAACTGAAGAATCCTGCTCTGGAACAGTTCTGCCGACAGACTTATGACCCGGAACTTTATTACAACCCTGAATCTACCGTGATTTACATGCGGCAGCCATTGGAAATGCCTTCGGAAACAACTTACAAGGAAGCTGTGCAAGCAGAAGCATCTCCATTCAAACGGTTGATTCCGGGATATGACAGTTTCGACACATTATCCGCTCTCTTCGAAGCTGCTTTAAACAAGGCATATCAATCACTAAGCGAATTACAGCCAAGAATCCATATTCATTCCGATGAAGACCTGAAGCCTTTGCTGGTTCAGGTAGCGAAGAACTGTTTTCAGGCAGGAATACCGGAAGAAGAGACGATCCGTTGGTCCACCGCCCATTTCTATACAAAGAATAAAGAATTCCTGATCCGGCAAACCATACAGAATGTATATACGTGCGAAAAAGGTTTCGGAAAGAAATCTCCCTTATCAGCAGAACAGGAACTGGAATTTCGGACGGAAGAATTCATGCAACGCCGATATGAATTTCGCTACAATACGATGACGACAGTTACGGAATACCGCGAACGAAACACGTTTTGTTTCTGTTTCCGCCCCATCAGTAACCGTATACGGAACAGCATCGCAATGAACGCACGCCTGGAAGGGCTTAACCTATGGGACAGAGACGTCGTCCGGTATCTGGACTCCGACCGTATCCCTATTTTCAATCCTATTGAAGATTTCCTTTTCAGGCTGGACATCCATTGGGACGGACGTGACCGGATTCGGGAACTGGCAACCCGGGTTCCTTGCAACAATACCCACTGGCCTGACTTGTTTTACCGCTGGTTTCTGAATATGGTAGCCACTGGCGTCAGACAGACCGGAAGTACGCCAATTGTACTGTACCGTTACTGGTCGGTCCGCAGGCATACCGAAAATCCACCTTTTGCCGAAGTCTGCTTCCACCTGAATTACAGGCTTATTATACCGACCGCATTGATTTCAGCAATAAGCGGGATGCCGAACTTTCTCTAAATAGATTCGCACTCATCAATATGGATGAATTTGATCAGAACCGAGTGAGCCAGCAGGCATTTCTGAAACATATTCTTCAAAAACCGGTTGTCAACGTCCGGCGTCCGCATGGCACCGCTACTCAAGAGATGCACCGATACGCATCTTTCATTGGGACAAGCAATCACAAGGACCTACTGACTGATACTTCCGGCAGCCGACGCTACATTGTCATTAACGTGACCGGTCCCATCGACTGCTCCCCCATTGATTATGAGCAGCTTTATGCACAAGCCATGCACGACTTATATAGAGGAGAGCGATATTGGTTCAACACGGAAGATGAAAATGTCATGACGGAGAATAATCAGGAATTTCAAGTCATGCCGGTTGCCGAACAGTTGTTTCACGAATATTTCCGAGGGGCAAAAGAAGGAGAAGAATGCGAGCAACTCCTTGCCATTGAAATACTGCAACAACTACAACATGACAGCAAGATTCATGTATCTATCTGCAGTATTGTCCAGTTCGGAAGAATATTACAAAAGAACAAAATACCTTCTTTGCATACGAAACGCGGTAATTTCTACAAAGTAATACGAATCAAGCCGGGAAGAGGATAAGTTTGCAATAAAAAATATCCAGTGAAAGATGACAGATCAGTGACAGATCATTTTACATCTATCACCAACGTACAACTACCATAGACAGGGAGTTTCAGCAGAAGGTGAAAGATTGAAAGATAAAGCATGAAAAAAAACTTTAGTGGAGGGAGTATAAATATAAGACGAAACATCGTCTAACAAATTTTCGTTCTACTCAAATTGAAAAAATAGACTCATTTAAATGGAGCCTGCATTCAACTTTAGTAGAACGAAAATGGTCATGTAGATTAAATAAATTATTTATGAAAGAACCAAAAATAAGTATAGCGTCATAACAGATTATCTTTTACGATTCTCCGTTTGACAGGTTTAGATTAAACGAATAGTACTTATTTTGCTTTTTCTTTTTCTTCGCGTTTATCCTTCTTACGCATATCCTGGCATTTCTTATATTGTTCATCGGTCAGAATGCTTTTTATTTTAGCATCTATTTCCTGCCTTTTCTTTTGCATTTCTTCCCGCGTAGGTCTTTCATTCGATTTATTTTTCGCAGGTCTCATTTCTTTCATTGCAGCTTTGAAATCTTTGGCCTGCTTTTCATTCAAGCCCAGATCGGCAACAATCTGTTCCATACGTTTCTCTCTATCAGCCTTTCCATTCTGACGATTTTGAGCCATACATACAGTTGAGCCAATCAATAACGCAACTGCTAAACTTAAAATTTGCTTTCTCATCATTTTAATTCTCATATTAAATAAGTTATGTATGTTAGACCTCACAAATGGGTGAAAGTTAATTCGATAATGAGGCTAAAAACTGTTTTTTCACATTATTTATCAAAGGGCAGCTAGTATCACATCGAAAAACGAATAAACATTTTCTTATCCGGTAAAAAAACAGCAGCATCCAGTTTATCGGTTTAGAAATATTATTTCTATATTTGCAGGAAACAGATCAAAAGCTTGACATACCCTTATGCAAACCTATTACAAAACCGATTAATAATTAAAACGATGAGAACACTTTTCTTTATTCTGCCATTTATCTTTATCACTACAGGATGTATTAAACAGAATACAGAAAAAGGTGATATTTTGACAACAGAGGATATAGCCAAATTTGACAGTTTATTTAATGCCTGGGAAAAAGAAATACACAACAATCCCAAAGCACAATTAAGTTCAAGTACCCATGCTTACACCATTTTACCCCAATTCAAAGAGCTAAAAGCTATGGGTAAGAAAATTATCCCATGTATCATAGAACAGTTTGAAAAGGACAATAATACTTTTTTTTGCTTTACCTCTTTATGACGAATTACAAGATAATGACAGCCTAAAATCTCACAGAGAAACAAGCGAACAAGATAAAGTGAGCGAGATTGTGCAGAAATTCAGAGAACAGGAAAAAAGAAAGATGTGGGAAGAAGCTAATAGATACAAGACGTCTATAACCGACACTACTTTCCTGAAGACAAGAGGGACGATGTCGTATGCTGCAATAGATTTATTCACGGGACGAGGTTTCAATAAAGATTACGCATTTAATCAGGTTGTCTATTTGAAAGCCTTACAAAGAGCCCAGAAACATCTGTCTGTCGTAAATGGTCAGTTGGCATGCGACTTAAAGTCAGGTACAGAAATATATATTTCCGAAGATTTATACCTATTTATCACCGGCCTTTTTAAGGATTGGAATACGTGGCTGGAATCGGGAAAATATGAGATAATAAAAGACGAACAAGGGCTTTATACAGTGTTACCTAAGAAAACCAACCAATCATGCAACAGAACTCCGTCATATTGCGACCTATTCCCCGTGACATTCCGACTGGAGAGAACATAAGTCCCGCTTCGCTTTCTATAGAAACAGAGCACGATCATTATCCGCTATCAACTACAGAAGTAAAAATAACCATCACCAACCACTCTCACTATGAATACGAGTGCGGAGAAAAATACAGCCTTGCTACTATAACAAAAGTAAACGGCAATGGGAAACATTGCGACCGATCCTGTCGTTAATGATATACTGTGGATTTTCCCACCGGAGCACCCGAGTCACCAACAAACAATTAAACTCTATACATCAGAATCCCCCAACCATCCAGGGAAATACCGTATCTACAAATCATTCAACAGAGGCACCAAAGTGGCTTATGGAGAATTTGAATTACTACCTTAATGTGAATTTCCAACAACAAGCACACTCCGGATCAGTAACATTCGGATAACAGCTAATCATTTCAGTAACGATTCTTTCGTCGATGACGCGTGCAAATCCATCATGCTCGATAAAACCAGGCGACGCACAAGGATGAAACGGCATGCCTTTATTCTTTCGGGCAGTCTGCACCCTGCATTCATTGATACGATATATAAGAGAATCTCCTTCCTTGAAAAGGCTTACCGAAGGATTCGACAATGCAGAAAATCTGATCGCTAATGCTTTCTCCAGTCCTTCGAGTCCTGCCTGTTCAGGAAGTTCCAGAAATTTCTTGATTCTCCGGGCTTCCGTACGGGTGAATTTTCTCCATGCATTTTCATCGTGCAACATAGCTTCATCCATACCGTTCTTTCCTTCTACGGATTGAAACCATACTCCATCAAGTGCATAGATGTTTCTTGCGTATATTCTGACCAGTTCCTTTAGTTCATCTTTTGATAATAAATCCAGTTTATCAATCATCATTCTTAATATTACATTTTACCTTATTTTTTATCCCGCTTTGATTTTATATTGATCCGAATTTCGGTATGACCAACAATTTACGAGGAGTAGAAAAGAAAAACGGAGAGAGTATTTCTACTTTCTCCGCTTCAGTACCCAGACCCGGGTCGAACCGGGATGGAAGTGAATCCACTGGTGTTTGAGACCAGCGCGTCTACCGATTCCGCCATCTGGGCGCATACTTGATTTCTCAATTGCGGTGCAAAGATACGACATTATTTTGAATCCACAATAGTTTGGCAAAAAAAAGGAGAAAAAAATAATAAAACATATCTTAAACACTTCTCTATTCAGAGAATAAACCGTACATTAGCAGAAACTTTAAAATAGAGTCACTATCATGACAAACCAGGATAATTATTGCGTGATTATGGGTGGCGGCATTGGAAGCCGCTTCTGGCCGTTTAGCCGCAAAACATTGCCCAAACAATTCTTAGATTTCTTCGGAACGGGCCGTTCACTTTTACAACAGACTTTCGACCGGTTCCAAAAGGTTATCCCAACAGAAAATATTTCATCGTTACCAATGCAATGTATGCGGACTTAGTGAAGGAACAATTGCCCGAAGTGAACGAAGAACAGATTCTGCTGGAACCCGCAAGACGAAATACCGCTCCGTGTATAGCATGGGCCGCTTACCACATCCGGGCACTGAACCCGAACGCCAATATCGTAGTCGCTCCTTCAGACCATTTAATTTTAAAAGAGGATGAGTTTCTTGCCGCTATCGAAAAAGGACTTGATTTTGTTTCACGCTCGGAAAAGCTACTGACATTAGGTATTAAACCCAATCGCCCGGAAACAGGTACGGATATATACAAATAGACGAACCCGCAGGAGGAAACTTCTATAAAGTAAAAACATTCACTGAAAAACCGGAACTGGAATTAGCTAAAGTATTCGTAGAGAGCGGAGAATTTTATTGGAATTCCGGCCTATTTATGTGGAATGTAAATACAATCATCAAAGCAAGTGAAGATTTACTGCCTGAATTAGCTTCCAAACTGGCACCGGGAAAAGATATTTATGCCACCGACAAGGAGAAAGCATTCATCGAAGAAAACTTCCCAGCATGTCCTAATGTATCCATCGACTTCGGCATTATGGAGAAAGCGGATAATGTGTATGTATCATTAGGAGATTTTGGCTGGTCCGATCTTGGAACTTGGGGATCACTTTATGATTTATCGGAAAGAGACCCGGAAGGCAATGTTACGCTGAAGTGCCATTCACTTATATATAATAGTAAAGATAATATGGTAGTACTTCCGAAAGGCAAACTGGCCGTTATCGATGGACTGGAAGGATTTCTGATAGCCGAATCGGACAACGTTCTTTTGATTTGCCGCAAAGATGAAGAACATGCTATCCGTAAATATGTAAACGACGCCCAAATGCAACTGGGCGATGATTTCATTTAATAACACGCAACCTGACGCCGGAGACAAAACCGGATAAGAGCATACAAATAGTGAACGGTGAACAAACTGCATAATTGATTGCAGAGAGTTCACCGTTCACTGTTTATAATCGAAAAACTTTGTGTGTCTTTAAATAATCATGAGTCTCTAAATAATCTCTATACCTGCTCTTTACAAAGTTGCAGTCCCAGATCTTTCAGTCTGAACTTCTGAATCTTTCCACTACCCGTCATCGGGAATTCATTCACAAAGAAAATATATTTCGGAATCTTATAACGGGATATCTTATTTCTGCAGAAATCACGTACATCGGCTTCCTGCATTTGTACTCCTTCCTGCAAAATAATAAATGCTCCGACTGCCTCACCATACTTTTTAGAAGGAATACCAGCTACTTGAACATCTTTCACTCCGTCAAGCTTATAAAGAAACTCTTCTATTTCGCGCGGATAAATATTCTCGCCACCACGAATAATCATATCTTTGATACGTCCGGTAATCCGGTAATTTCCATCTTCATCCTTAATACCCAAGTCGCCGGAATGCAAGAAGTTGTTTTCATCAAGCACTTCCGCCGTTGCTTCCGGATTCTTATAATATCCTTTCATGGTATTATAACCACGGTTACACATTTCACCTTGTACCCCAACCGGACATTCTTCACCTGTTTCAGGATCAATCACTTTCACCTCCGTAAATTCGAAATCATGTCCTACCGTATTACAACGTACATCGAACGGATCATCAATACGAGAAGCTGTCATACCCGGAGCAGTCTCCGTCAGTCCATATACACTAGTCACCTTCATATACATTTTCTCTTCTACCTGCTTCATCAGTTCAACAGGACATAGAGAACCTGCCATAATACCTGTACGAAGACAAGACATATCAAAGAGATCGAACATCGGATGATGCAACTCGGCGATAAACATAGTCGGCACACCATAAAGAGCCGTACAACGTTCTTTATGAATAGAGGCCAGCACAACCAACGGTCGAAACGTTCTACCATCACTTGTGTACAACCATGAGTCAGACAGTTCATGGTAGCCAATACTACCCCAAAACAATGGAACAACGGAACGCAACAACAAAGTTTGTCATCTGCCGTGAACTTCATGTGTTCCCCCGTCAGAAATCCATTATTGGCGATATTATAATGTGTCAGCATCACCCCTTTCGGAAAACCGGTAGTGCCCGACGTATATTGCATATTTACCACATCGTGACAATCCACTTTGCTTTTTAGTTCGTTCAAACGGTCATCTTCCACATTATCTCCCAACAGCAGGATCTCCGCTGTATTATACATACCACGATGTTTTTCCTGACCTACATATACTACATTTCGCATATATGGAAAGCGTCGCTCTTTAAATGTCCACGCTCACAAGTCTTCAATTCAGGAAGCATCGTGTATGTCATCTGCACAAAATCACTATCCTTCTCACCATTCACAATACAAAGCGTATGCATATCCGAGTTCTGGCAAAGATACTCCAATTCCGATTGCTTGTAGTTCGTATTCACTGTAACATATACCGCACCAATCTTCGCGCAGGCATATAGCAATGTCAACCAATCGGGAACATTAGCCGCCCAGATACCCACATGAGTACCACGTTCCACACCAATGGCAATAAGCCTTTTGCCATATCATCCACACGACGGTTCAACTGACTCCAGGTAAAACGGAGATTTCGGTCGGAATATACGATATATTCCTTATCGGGAGTCTCTTCAGCCCAGTGCTCCAGCCACTGCCCCAAAGTACGATCAAATAATTGCATGTAATTATACTTAAGTCTTGGTTCCTATTATTTCATTAAATTGCGTGTAAACTACTGCCAGGATTTTTGCAGCCTGCCCCTCGTAAGCATGTACATGATGAGGAACAATGGAATCATAATAAATGCTATCACCCTCTTCCAGCAAATAGGTATTCTTGCCGTAGCTGATTTCCATGATACCTTCCATAACCATGATAAATTCTTCCCCTTCATGAGAAGAAAGCACGAAGTCGGTATCTTCCGTTGGCATCACATCAATAATAAACGGCTCCATGTGACGATCCGCCTTTGACTTGGACAACGAGTGATATTCCATGTGTTTGCGAGAATGAATCGCGTTATTGGAGAAACTAATCGCATCTTTGGCTTCTTTCTTACGACAAACCACCGGTCCGACTTCATCCTGATCGTCAAGGAAAGTCCCCAGACGTACTCCCAATACACGCGCAATTTTAATTAGCGGTGCAAGAGAAGGTATATCAATGTTATTCTCAATACGTTCAACCTGTTCGATAGCCAAACCCGAACGTTGTGCCAACTCTTCTATGCTTATTGATTTATCTTCGCGGAGGGCTTTAATTTTTTCGCCAACAATCTTACTTGTATCCATTTTGAAAGCATTTTAGTTATCAAAGGTGATAAATTATAATAATTAAGCTGCAAAAATAGCAAAATCTTTAGATGAACACAATTATAACCGAAGAAAATACGACTATCAGGAAAGAAAAAGAAGAAACTAAAAAAAGCCGCTCCTCTATAAATGAGGAACGGCTTTAAATCTTTTCGCGACAAGTAGATTACTTACGCAAACCGAGCTCTTTAACAATAGCACGATATCTTTCGATATCTCTTGCTTTCAGGTAATCAAGTAAGCGACGACGCTTACCTACCAACATTGTTAACGCTCTTTCAGTACTATAATCTTTTCTGTTGAGCTTCATGTGCTCAGTCAGGTGAGAAATACGGTAGGAAAACAATGCCACTTGGGCCTCAGCTGAGCCGGTGTCAGTGTTAGACTTTCCGTACTTTCCGAAGATTTCTTGCTTTTTAGCAGCGTCTAAATACATAATTCTTAGAATTTTAATTGATAATTTATTCTTTTGAGCGTGCAAAGATAGGCATTATCTTTATATCACACAACGATTTACAAGAAAAAATTGCTATCATTGCGCATATTTCTAATCCTATTTTCGTACCTTTGCAGCCAAATAATAGGTATTATATGCAAAATATTCGAAACATTGCAATCATTGCCCATGTTGACCATGGGAAAACAACGCTGGTTGACAAGATGCTATTGGCCGGAAATTTATTCCGCAGCAACCAAAATAGTGGTGAACTTATCCTGGATAACAACGATTTGGAACGCGAACGTGGTATAACGATTCTTTCCAAAAACGTATCCATCAATTACAACGGTACAAAAATTAATATTATTGATACTCCGGGACACAGCGACTTCGGTGGTGAAGTAGAACGTGTATTGAATATGGCCGATGGCTGTATTCTGTTGGTAGATGCCTTCGAAGTCCGATGCCACAGACTCGTTTCGTACTGCAAAAAGCGCTCGAAATCGGTTTGAAACCCATTGTGGTAGTTAATAAGGTAGATAAACCTAACTGCCGCCCGGAAGAAGTTTACGAGATGGTTTTCGACTTGATGTTCAGCTTGAACGCAACGGAAGATCAGTTGGACTTCCCCGTGATTTACGGTTCCGCCAAAAACAACTGGATGAGCACCGACTGGCAGCAACAAACTGACAGCATCACTCCGCTACTGGATTGTATCGTCGAAAACATTCCGGCACCGCAACAGTTGGAAGGTACTCCCCAGATGTTGATTACTTCTCTGGATTATTCTTCTTATACCGGTCGTATTGCCGTAGGTCGCGTACATCGTGGTACATTAAAAGAAGGTATGAATATAACGCTTGTGAAACGTAACGGCGATATGTTCAAGAGCAAAATTAAAGAACTCCATGTTTTCGAAGGTTTAGGCCGTGTGAAAACAAATGAGGTTTCTTCCGGTGACATCTGCGCGCTGGTAGGTATTGACGGATTCGAGATTGGAGATACAGTTTGTGATTTCGAAAGTCCGGAAGCACTGCCACCCATCGCAATTGACGAACCAACCATGAGTATGTTGTTTGCTATCAACGATTCTCCTTTCTTCGGTAAGGATGGTAAGTTTGTGACTTCACGCCACATCCACGACCGTCTGATGAAGGAACTCGACAAGAACCTGGCCCTCCGCGTAAGAAAGAGTGAAGAAGACGGTAAATGGATTGTTTCCGGCCGTGGTGTACTCCACCTTTCTGTATTGATTGAAACAATGCGCCGCGAGGGATATGAATTGCAGGTAGGTCAGCCACAGGTTATCTTCAGAGAAATCGACGGTGTGAAATGCGAACCGATTGAAGAGTTGACCATCAACGTACCGGAAGAATATTCCAGCAAGATTATTGATATGGTTACCCGCCGTAAAGGTGAAATGGTAAAGATGGAAAATACAGGCGAACGCATCAATCTTGAATTCAATATGCCTTCACGCGGTATCATCGGTTTGCGTACCAATGTACTGACGGCTTCTGCCGGTGAAGCCATTATGGCACACCGTTTCAAAGAATATCAGCCGCACAAAGGAGAAATTGAACGTCGTACCAATGGTTCTATGATTGCTATGGAAAGCGGAACAGCTTTTGCTTATGCCATCGACAAATTGCAGGATCGCGGTAAATTCTTTATCTTCCCGCAGGACGAAGTTTATGCAGGACAAGTAGTAGGCGAACACTCTCATGACAACGACCTGGTTATCAACGTAACCAAATCGAAGAAGTTGACGAATATGCGTGCTTCCGGTTCGGATGATAAAGTACGCCTGATTCCACCTATCCAGTTCTCACTTGAAGAAGCACTGGAATATATTAAGGAAGATGAATATGTAGAAGTTACTCCTAAAGCAATGCGTATGCGTAAAGTGATTTTGGACGAAATCGAACGTAAACGTGCAAACAAGAACTAACTATTCTTTCATAATATTATAAAAGAGCCCCCGGTTAAACACAGTGTTCAACCGGGGGGCTCTTTTTCCCATAAGTATACTAATACAACAGTAATCCTACCACACCCGCCAGACAAATCAACAGAATAGGGTGAAGATTCCATTTCCATGTAACCAAAAAGGCGGCTGCGAAAATACCGATACTTTTATAGTCTATAAATTCTCTCTATTCATCATAAGTAATGCAGCCGAAGCAATCAGCGCGACCGACATAGGAAGCAGTCCGGACATAGCCGCTTTAATATACTTATTATCCTTACACTTCGCAAAGAAATAAGAAATTAGCAACACCAAAATAAAAGAAGGCAAGCAAACGGCTACAGTGGCCAACACAGCGCCCCAAACACTTTGTGTTACCGCATAACCTACGTAAGTAGCACTATTTATGCCAATCGGTCCCGGAGTCATCTGCGAAATTGCGACCACATCCGTAAACTGTTGAGGAGTCAGCCAATGATGAAGATCCACTATTTCATGTTGAATCAGGGAAAGCATCGCATATCCACCCCCAAAACCGAACATACCTATTTTAAGATACACCCAAAGTAATTGCCAATATATCATACCTGTTTATTCGCTATTTTTTCTTTCAACCATAATGTATATACAATCCCCCTATAATTCCGGCCACCACAATATAAATAGGTGATAAGCCGAACTGCCAGATCAACACGGTAGCTATGGCAGGAGCAATCAACTGAAAACACTTCAGTTTCAAAGCTCTAACAGCAGAAATGCAAGGAAACAGAATCAATGCTACCACGGCAGGACGTATTCCATTAAAGATACGAATCATCACTCATTATCCTGAAACTGTGCAAAAAACATGGCTATCAGCATCATGATAACGAAAGAGGGAAGAATCGTAGCCAATGCACACACCAGGCTACCACCCACCTTATACAACTTATATCCTACAAAAATAGAAATATTCACAGCAAACACACCCGGAAGCGACTGCGTCAAAGCAAACATCTCCATAAATTCTTCCTTATTCATCCATTGCTTGTTAACAATCTCCCGTTCAATCAACGGAATCATGCATAACCGCCACCAATAGTAAACATCCCAATCTTTGCAAATGTCACGAATAATTTTAAATACTCCAGTACCATCCTTTCTTTCTAATTTTCCGATATTTTGTGTTTAATTTTTAATAAGCCCTTTGGCTGCATCATATCCAATCTGATAACTGCGTCCTTTCACTGTTTTAAAGGAGATAGTCTGATCCAAATACTTTATGACACAGTTGCCTCCTGCATTAGAGCGTACAACAGCTTCTTTCAACTGATGATTCTCCCAGATCATATCCACCTCAAAATTTCCTTTTGCACAGATACCACTGATAGAACCGTCTTTCCATGCATCCGGCAAAGCCGGTAATAATTGAATAAAACCCATGTGACTTTGGAGCAACATTTCGGTGATTCCCGCTGTCCCGCCAAAGTTTCCATCAATCTGGAAAGGCGGATGCGTATCCCACAAATTATCCATGGTTCCGTTCTTCAATAAATTGCCGAATAAAGTATAAGCATGATTACCATCCTGCAAACGCGCCCACTGATTCAACTTCCAACCCATACTCCAACCGGTAGCACCATCACCACGATGCACCAATACCACTTTAGCAGCTTTCGCCAGTTCGGGAGTAGTGACCGGAGAAACAGTATGTCCCGGATGCAGGCCGAACAGATGATTCACATGACGATGTTCATCTTTCGGATCATCAATATCCACCGACCATTCCATCAACTGACCATAACGACCTATTTGATAGGGAACGAGATTGGCAAGCACATGCTCCCATTGCTTACGTTCTTTCTTATCTACACCCAACACTTTGCTTGCTTCAATCGCATCCATCAGAATTTCACGCACTACGGCATGCACAAAAGTAGCTCCCTGATCGATAGGACCATGCTCGGGCGAAGTGGACGGAGCAGCCGTATAGGTTCCATCCGGCTTATGCCACAGGTAATCGACTGCAAAATCCGCACTACTCTTTATTAGTTCATAGCCGGTTTCTTTCAGAAATTTCAAGTCTCTTGTATAGTCGTAATACTCCCATATATGAGTAGCCAGCCAGGGACCTGCCATCGGATTGAAGTTCCACGACATATCCTACTTTCCAACGGAGTGGTAAAGCCGAAAATATTGCCGGAGATAGATGCCGTCCATCCTCTTGCTCCGAAATAAGCTTGTGCAGTCTTCTCCCCCGGTTTCACCAGTGTACGGATAAAGTCAATCAACGGAAGCACGCACTCATTCAAGTTGGTAGAACAAGCAGGCCAATAATTCATCTGGATATTGATGTTATTATGATAATCCACACGCCACGGTCCATCGACATTATTGTGCCAAATCCCCTGTAGATTAGCAGGCATATTGCCCGGACGGGAACTGGCAATCAGAAGATAACGTCCAAATTGATAATACAACTCTTCCAGATAATAATCCGGCTGTCCTTTCCGATAATTTTTCAGACGTTGGGAAGTAGGCAGATTCACTCCTTTCACCGCTGGGTTCAGATTCAGCCGAACCCGGTTGAACAGAGTAGCATAATCATTATAATGTTGATTGAATAAAGCTGTATATCCCTGCGCCACTGCATTATTCATCCACTGCTTTGTCGTTTCTTCGGGATTAACGCCTATATATGTTTTCGGATCTTTGAAATCCGGATCAAAGTTAATCTTATAGTCAGTGTCCGCTGTGATATAAAATACAACTTCGTCTGCATCCTTCACCGTCAACTTTCCATCTGCATTAGACAGTGTTCCTCCTTTTGTTTCTGCCTGGATGCGCACAACATACTTCATTCCATTATTATCCAAAGAAGCTGTGTAAACCAGTCCTTTATTTCCATCAGAAACCATGCTGCCGGTAGACAGGGGATTGGGCGCATAACTGAAAACCAGATTTTGTTTCCCCGATTGATCCGCGCTGAAACGTACCACCATTACATTGGCGGGGTAAGAGATAAAAAAATTGCGTTGATAAGCCACACGATCCTTTTTGAATTGTACGACTGCCATAGCCGAATCCAAAGAAAGAATGCGCTTATAATCGCTCATTCCTATCATATTCAGTCCGGTTTCTACATAAAACTCTCCCATTGTAGTAAAGCTACTGAAACGGAAAGGATTTTCTCCGTCAGCTTCATACAACACTTCACTATTGAAGTTCTGTCGCGTTAGCATTTCAGCCTTTTTCTGATCTCCCTCTGTAAATGCTTTGCGTATTTCATCTAAAAGATGGGCCGATTGTTTATTGACATTCCAATAATAGTCCGCACCTTTCGCTGTGTTCGGACCACCGCGCCAAAGCGTTTTTTCATTGAAAGTGATACGTTCGGCTTCCACCGATCCCATAATATTTGCGCCGAGGCTACCGTTACCAATAGGCAATGACTGTGACTCCCAACTGGCATCCAGATTATGTCCGCTTCCTGCTGTTACCGGTTTATTTTCATCTTTCCACAAATCCGGTCTTCCGCCATACCAGGCAGCATATCCCTGCAAAGTATTCGGAGTATCAAACCAGATGGAAAGTCCTTGAGTATAATCTGTTTCTCCCGCATAAAGCCCGGAGGTAAGGAATAGGGAACTAATAAGAAGGAAATAAAAATTCTTCATGGTCGTCGCGTCGTTATTTAAGATTAATAACCTATTTATAGTCTGTACAAAAGTAGTCAAAATATATATCTAATAAAAATAAAACAGAATCTCAACAACCTCTATAATGAGGTAAAATTACATCAAACCATCCGACAGTATTTTTTTCACGACCCAATACCCGACTCTGGCCTCTGAAATCCCTGACAACAACCGATGAGGACAGACAAACGCATCATCAATAATTTCTGCTTCCATATAATAAAAGCAACAGGAAGAATCCTTTTCAAAGGCTTTCGCATATTCCAAAATATGTGTCGATATCAAGAAATGACAATGAGAGAAGCTTTTCAGTAATTCATTGACGGCAACGGAGGCTTCAAACGCATCTTTAGCATTCGTCCCGCGAAACATCTCATCTAATACCACCAAACAGCGTTTTCCGGTCACAGCTTTTTGCATCACTTCTTTAATACGGAGTACTTCCGCCATAAAATGACTTCGTCCGTCCCGCAAAGAATCCGGCAGATTAATAGAGGTATAAATCCCCTCGTAAAGAGGACAAATCATTGATTTCACAGGAACAGGCAAACCGCAATGTGCCAACCAGACAGCCAAGGTCAATGCCTTTAAAGTTGTTGACTTTCCCGCCATATTAGAGCCTGTAAAAATGCATATATTTCCCCGGGACATCTGCCAACTGTTTGGCTGCGCATCTTTCACAAAAGGATGAACGACTCCCTCCACCGAGAAGTCCATTGTCGGTACCATTATCGGCATACAACAGAAGTTCTTCTCTTTTGCCACCCGGTGAGCTGTACGGCAGACATCAAGTAGATATATAACAGACAGAAGTTCCTTCAAAGATAACAACCGAGTACACCGGAACAGATAATCGAATTTGTCTATGACAAAGTTAGATAGTCGTTTTTCCTCATCAGAGGTCTGCTCCAATACTTCCTCCAATTCACTTCCATGGAGAATATTATCAATCATAGCAGCAGATTCTTTCATGAGTTGCGGGGCGCTGTGGTAGTTCTGTCGCCCATTCCTTCAGACAATGCAAGAGATGAACACTAATTTCACCCTCTGCAGATCACATAACGGGTCGAATCATATCGCACCAGACGGTCGATAACAGTAGCACATGAAAGTAAAATATGAGCTTCCCGTATCTGGTCACGATAAGCCAGGTAATACTCAATAAAATCCAGCTCTTCTTCATTCAAAAGAAGTTCGGGCAAAGCATCCCAGACAATAGCCTCCTGTCTTTTACGGATTTCCCCCAAATCACTTAGCGGATACATAATCCAGTTCAACATCAGCGCTTTTCCTTCTTTTGTCTCTGTTTTGGAAAACAAAGAGAAAAGAAATTGCTCATTATTAGCAGTCTCTGTAATGCTTAGATCCGCATAGGTCTGTTTGTCAGTAGCTAGATATACCATAACCGCCTTTAAAGGTTAGTACTCCTGTTTTGGCAAATATAGGGAAAAGTTTTAAACAAACAGCATTTATTCTCATAGAAAGGCACAGGCATAAACAAAAAAGGCGGTTCGAAATCGAACCGCCTTCCATATTATATCTGATTCTCCAATTAGAGTTTCGGACCAGCAGCAACCAAAGCCTTACCAGCTTCGTTACCAGTAAATTTAGCGAAGTTCTTGATGAAACGTCCAGCCAAATCTTTAGCTTTTTCTTCCCATTGGCAAGCACATTCGTAAGTGTCGCGTGGGTCAAGGATCTTCGGATCAACACCCGGAAGTTCTGTAGGAACAACAAAGTCGAAGAAAGGAATAACCTTAGTAGGAGCTTTGTCAATAGAACCATCAAGGATAGCATCGATGATACCACGAGTATCTTTGATAGAGATACGTTTGCCGGAACCATTCCATCCAGTGTTAACCAAGTATGCTTTAGCACCAGTCATCTCCATCTTCTTAACCAGTTCTTCTGCATATTTAGTCGGATGCAATGACAAGAAAGCAGCACCGAAGCAAGCAGAGAATGTCGGAGTCGGTTCAGTGATACCACGTTCTGTACCAGCCAATTTAGCTGTAAATCCAGACAAGAAGTAGTATTGAGCCTGTGCCGGGTTCAAGATAGATACTGGAGGCAATACACCGAATGCATCAGCAGACAAGAAGATAACTTGTTTTGCGTGAGGACCTTTAGACACCGGTTTAACGATGTTTTCGATGTGATAGATAGGATAAGAAACACGAGTGTTTTCAGTCACGCTCTTATCTGTGAAATCAATCTTACCGTTAGCATCAACAGTTACGTTTTCAAGTAAAGCGTCACGTTTGATAGCATTGTAGATATCCGGTTCACTTTCTTTATCCAGGTTGATAACCTTAGCGTAGCAACCACCTTCGTAGTTGAATACACCTTCGTTATCCCATCCGTGTTCGTCGTCACCGATCAATTTACGTTTCGGGTCAGTAGACAAAGTAGTCTTACCTGTACCAGACAGACCGAAGAAGATAGCAGAGCTAGTTCCTTCCATATCGGTGTTAGCAGAGCAGTGCATAGAAGCGATACCACGAAGCGGGTTCATGTAGTTCATGATAGAGAACATACCTTTCTTCATTTCACCACCGTACCAAGTATTCAGGATTACTTGTTCTTTAGTCTTCAGGTTGAATACTGTAGCAGTTTCAGAGTTCAAGCCCAGTTCTTTGTAGTTGTCAACTTTTGCTTTAGAAGCATTGAAACATACGAAATCAGGTTCTCCGTAGTTAGCAAGTTCTTCAGCAGTCGGGCGGATGAACATGTTAGTTACGAAGTGAGCCTGCCAAGCTACTTCCATGATGAAACGTACTTTCATACGAGTAGCTTCGTTAGCACCACAGAAAGTATCAACAACGAACAAACGTTTGCCGGAAAGTTGTTTTACAGCTTTAGCTTTCAAGTCAGCCCAAGCTTCTTCAGTACATGGTTTGTTGTCGTTTTTGTAATCTTCAGAAGTCCACCATACAGAATCAGCAGAAGCTTCATTCTTAACGAAGAATTTATCTTTAGGAGAACGACCGGTATAGATACCTGTCATCACGTTCACAGCGCCTAATTCAGTTACTTGACCTTTTTCAAAGCCTTCCAGACTCGGTTTTGTTTCTTCAGCGAACAAAACATCATAAGACGGATTGTGCAAAATCTCGGTCACACCTGTGATGCCGTACTTGCTTAAATCTAAATTTGCCATTTTCTTTGAATTAATTAAAATTGGTATTTTGTTTTCTATCTCTTTTCACCTTAACATGGGGAGCTTTGGATAGCCCCTTGTAAATCCGGCTACAAAAGTAATACTTTCTTTGGAAAGGAAGAAGGTATTAGAGAAATTTTTCCCTAATTGAAACTCTTTTATAAATTCCTAACAATATCTGCAAACTGAATATTGCAATTTGAAAGATTATCGTTTACTTTGCAAGTCAGTATGCTAGCAATGCTGTGAAAATGAGATTAAAATCTGATTAAAATATAATATGAAAGTAATTGATTTTGGCCAAACTAATTCGATTCTAAACCAGTACATATCCGAAATTAGAAATGTAGAAGTTCAGAATGACCGCCTGCGTTTCCGCCGTAACATAGAACGGATCGGAGAAATCATGGCTTATGAAATGAGTAAAGAGTTTAAATACTCGGTAAAGAACATCCAGACACCACTGGGAATCGCTCCGGTCAGTACACCGGACAACAATTTAGTAATCAGTACGATCCTGCGTGCAGGTCTTCCTTTCCATCAAGGTTTCCTTAGTTATTTCGACGGAGCGGAGAATGCGTTTGTTTCCGCTTACCGCAAATATAAAGATACGCTAAAATTCGATATACACATAGAATATATCGCTTCTCCCCGCATTGATGACAAAACGCTGATTATCACCGACCTATGCTGGCAACAGGAGGGAGTATGGAACTTAGTTACCAGGCAATGCTGACCAAAGGCCACCCGGCCGAAATTCATGTTGCTTCGATTATCGCCAGCCAAAAGGCTATCGATCATATAAAGAATGTATTTCCGGAAGACAAGACGACAATCTGGTGCGCTGCCATCGATCCTGAAATCAACGAACATTCTTACATTGTTCCGGGACTGGGCGATGCAGGCGATCTTGCCTACGGCGAAAAAGAATAAACGTTTAAAGATTCTTCCGATATTGCTGCGGTGAAACCCCAACCTGCTTCTTAAAGAACGTACCGAAATAAGAAGCATTAGGGAAGCCGAAGGCATTTGAAATCTCCTGAATATCTTTCTGCGTATTTTTAAGCAATGAGATGCTCTTACGAATGATAGCTTTGAATACAAGTTCCTGCACGGTATATCCGCAGATACTCTTAGAAACGGCAGAAAGATATTTAGGAGACAAACACAATTTATCCGCATAAAACTCAACACCCCGTTCCTGCATATAATATTTTTCGATTAACTGGATCAAGTGAATAAAGACTTCATTTTTGCGTCCTCCCACTTCCCGCCCGTCATTGACGAGTTTGCGATTATAAATAGAGCAAATCCTGTACGTCAATGCAAGTAGAAGTAATTTCTGCTCATAAAGTTTAAATGAATTTTCTTCCGACTGTAACACATTGTCCAATAAGGACATATACTTTACAATCTCTTCTTCCTCACCAGTAGACCATACACAAGAAGGTTCTTCGGGAGTAAGGCGGGAATACATATACATGGAAACAACCAGATTCCCCATAATATCCCGGATCGGTTCTATCTGATAGATCAAAATCCGCACCTCCATGTCTTCCGACTCTTGCAAAACCTGAAACTCGCCGTCTTCGGGAATAAACAAACTTTCGCCTGCTCCTGCGAAATGCTTTTTCTGATTAAGCGAAAACTGGAAATTACCCTGGCGGCAAATAATCAGCCCCAGTCCTTTCATTTGAAAAGGTTTCTTCAGTGAGGGTGGAAAATTTACAAATATCCCTTCGGAACTACATATATTTTTCCCACTTAATAAATCGCGATCAAACTGCAATAAACGATCTTGTCCGCTATCCATCATACTAATATATTAACAGATCATTATCAAAAACGACGCTAAGTTAGCAATTTTCGTTTAGGATAAGGAACAACGAGCACAAATATCATACAAATTAACCCACCATAAATTGTCCATCCCGCCATCTCTTTGAGTGCAGAGAGCGTGGCCTGCACCTGAATACGCCCTTTGGTAGATATAGCAGCCATGTTACGGGCTTCCGTCTCACTCTTTCCCTGATATTTCATACCCTGTACCGTACCAAGGAAGGAAGTGGAAGCATCCGGATTAAGCAGGTCCACATTTTGCGCATAACGGGTTATATAGTGTTGTTGCCGCTCTTGCAAAACATTTGTATAAATTGCTCCGCCAATACTCGGTCCCACAACCATACGCACAGTAAGCATAATACAGATCCAGGTGGAAAGATATTTAAAAGGCATACGTTGATTGGCATAAGCAGCCGTCAGCGCATACAGAATCATCATGCCTATGGCACGGATGATAACTGCATATTTCAGACGCTCGTAAACTCCTGCTGTCTGCACCTCGAAATACATGAAAACAGCTGATAAAGACAGGAAGAAGAATCCCATCGCAAACAGATACTTAAAATGTAACCCCTTACCTCCCAACACCATAGCAATCACGGCGCCAATAGCATAACCTACCATACACCAATTACCTAATGAAGCATTTTGCAGATTATCGAGATGCATCCCCACTCCTGCAAACACATTGACAAACATAGCACTGGAGTTTATCACCATCAATAATAAGTAAAGTAATGCTCCCATACGTATAGTACGCAGTTTGAACGCATCCAGCAAAACATAAGGCGACCGGCGCGTTACGTCCATATATAGAAAAATTCCCGCAAAAAGAATACTTACAGCTGTCGCCCAACGAATAGATTCGTCATCATACCAGTCGAGTACTTTTCCATAAACCAGCACATACGTGAGACAAGTCAGCGAGATGCAAAATGCAGTGACATTGCCGAACTTACGGAAATTAATAGGAAACCTTCCGGGAAACTTATAATTCGGCATGGTAATAAACAAGAGCAAAATAGAGATCAGGAGAATCCCCATCATAAAGTAATACACATATTTCCACTCATATTCAAAGGACAGCCAAGCCGTCAATGCTGTGCCCGACTGTCCCAGAATCATAAAAAACAGATAAACAGCCGGCTGACTCACACATCTTTCAATGTCCAATTTATTCCAACCGGCAGTATCTTTCGGCTCCAACCCCGGAGTAATATTGCGGGTAGCTTCCATTCCACCCGCATACCAAATGAGTGTGAACAGATTGACCATCATCAGTACCATACGCAAGAAACCCGTCAGAAGACTACAAAGCGCCAACAGAAAAACGCTGTCTGTCTTTGCACAGATATAACTGAATATATACATGAACGCAAACCCGACAATACACATCATCTTCTCCCGCCGTACACACACCAACTGATATAGGAAAGGAGCAAAGGCTGCCATACCAATAGAAGTAACAAAGTTGGCAAACTGGATATGCTCGGATATTATGCCAAGCCCGCTCATCATTTCGGTGCTATTCACCGAATAAACCCCGCCTACCGTAAGAATCGGCAGAAAGAAAAATAACAGAATGATAATACCCAACGGCTTGGGCATCCAACCATAGAAAGGATAATTTTTAGGATAAGAGGGCATCGGACTAATTAAAAATATAAATTAAAAATTATAAGGCACTGTATATAGACAGAAGAGGCGGAGGGATTAGAGTCTGGCTTTCACTACTACCATCATGCCTGCTGCTAACCGTTCGTTATCTTCTTTCGATAAATCGGTGAAATCGATTCGTACGGGAATACGTTGCTGAATCTTCACAAAATTACCTGCCGAATTATCCGTCGGCACTAATGAATATTTAGACCCGGTAGCTCCTGATATAGAGGTGACTTTGCCTTTAAACTCTTTATCGCTAATGGCATCTACTGTGACAAATACTTCCTGTCCGATATGCAGGTTCTCGATTTGTGTCTCCTTATAATTGGCAACGATCCATTTCTGGGTATCAGGAAGAATATAGGTGATGGTCTGCCCTGCCGAAATAAACTGTCCTTCCTCTAATGAACGACGGCCGAGTTTTCCGTCACAAGGAGCTATTACAACCGTATAGGAAAGATTCAACCGGGCCATTTCGAGCGCAGCTGTTGCTCTTTGAATAGCCGCTTCGGTATTCATGCGACGGTAGGACACTTCATCTACACCGGAAAGAGCTGCTTTTTTCTGCCTTTTCGTAGCTTCCAACTTCTTACGCGTAGCTTCATAATCAGTGACAATCTGTTCAAGTTGGATAGGAGTAGCCGCATTTCGTTTCACGAGGTTCTCATATCGTTTCCGGTCTTTTTCCAGTTTCGCCAACCGTACTTCAATCTCGGCAATAGACGCATCGTAAACAGATGCTGTTGTCTGCGTGGTATTGAGTGTAGCATTGATGACGGTCGCACCGGCTTGCGCATCCTTCAAGGCAGCTTCAGCCTCCATTACGCGAATTTTATATTCACGATCATCCAGTACCAGCAAAGTATCTCCTTTATGTACCTCCTGATGTTCTGTAAAGTAGATTTTGTCAATGTAACCTGAAGCACGTAGATTGATAGGAGACACATATTGTTCTATTTGTGCATCGTTACTAGTCTCCGTCTGGCTATAATTCAAAAAAAGGCAGATCACTTCAATCACTCCCCAAACAATAATAGCCACTCCGAAAAGGCTGATAGCAATCTGCCAGCGACGAAGTTTCTTCATTTTTTTTGCTTTCTCCTGATGAGTAGCGGAAGGAAGGTTATTTTCCATTGTTTCCATATTTATGATTGTTATTTGCGTATTATTTGACTAATGATTCTATTTGTCCGGTTAGTTTAAGCAGCATCAGGTTAGTCACCCGATAGTTATAATGTGCGCTGATATAGTTGTTTTGAGCTTCGCTCATCTGCATTTCATCTTGCAGCACTTCCGTCATAGAAGCAATGCCTTCCCGGTAACGGTCGGAAGTGACTGCGTACACATCTTCGGCAAGCAAGTAGTTATCCTTCTGTTTCTTAAAGTTACGCTGATTGTTCATCAGGTCGTTCACAGCATTCAGATATTGAGTTTGCAGATTCTTCCGGGCATCTTCCATGCCAGCCTTTTGTTCTCTATATCGATCATCGCCTTCTTTATTTTATAGGTTTTATCCAGTCCGTCGAAAATCGGAATACGCAAGGTTAGCCCCACTCCATAGGAACGAAACCATTGATTGGACGGACCGGAGTGGAACCAATGATAACCTTTATCCGTATATGCGGCATATCGCCAGCTGCCTGTCAGACTAAGAGAAGGGATATATCCATTAGTAATGATCTTCTTTTGTCGTTCCGCCAGTTGCACTTGCGATTGTGAGAGTTGAAGTTCATAGATATTTTCCGACAAGCCGGTCAGGGCTACCGTAGTAATGCTATCGGTATTTACCGGTGTCAGCGCGATTTCCTTTTCAGCCGGATAATCCATAATGTATTTCAGCATATTCAATTGCTGTTTCATCATTGCTTGTGCATTGTCATATTGCACCTTCAGATTTTCCAAATTGATATTGACTCTTTTCAGATCGACTTCCATAGACATTCCATTATCGAAGAAAGCCTGTGTAATATCTCTCAATTCTTCCAGACGGGTGATATTTGCTTTTATCAGCATGATTTGTTCGGCCGTGACCTGTCCGAGATAATACATCTTACTGATTTGAAGAATAACATCTTCCCTGGCTTTTCCATAAGACAGACGACTGATTTCTTCCATCACTTAGCTATGGACATAGAAGTATAAAGAGTCTGATTGAAAAGCGGCATCTGCATTTCCAGTCCTGCATTAGCAGAATGTTGCAATGTTTTCGTTATATTATAGGGAACTCCGTAAGATGAACCGTCTGTGACTGACACCGGAGGATCAAAATTGTTATTATAACCGGCTATCGCATTAATTTGCGGCAGCAACTTCGAACGGTTTTCAGATACGCCATATTTACTTTTTTGTATTTCTTTACGTTTCCCTTCTAACGACAAGTTATTGTCAATACCAATGCGGAGACAATCCTCTAATGTCAGAATCTCTACCTCCTGTGTTTTTCCGTTTAACACGAACAAGAAAAAAAGGAAAAAATGAATAGTAGTTTTTTCATAATATATGCTCTATTATTGGCTACAAATTTAGCAGCTTATAGCATAATGAGACTATCCACAAACTATTTGTTTATATTCATATTTTCCTTTTTCAATGGGTAAATGAATGGACAGTCACTCTCATAGATAAAAACAAGAATCCTCTTTCACCTATCACCTATATTATCAAACCCTTTATTCATCGTATTTTCAGAATGGTAATAGGTTACTGTTGTAGTTTCAAGGCGGGGAACCTTCCTCCACCCCAAAGCATAATAGCATAAACCCATCGGACGAAGAAAAGTCAGGCATTTGATAGACAAATCTCCACCCTTAGTCGATTTTATTTTTATCTGCTCCAGTATCTACTTAGCTTTGAGATATTAAAACAAATAAAAGCAGTAAGAGAAATGAGAAAAAACATGAAATTGATAGGATTGGCAGTCAGCTTAACATGCTGTGCAGGTTTTATAGATGCACAAGAAGCCAATGAGCCGCAAGAAAGGCAGCAACAAGAAAGCATCTTCCACGCGAAGTTCTGAATCCAGAGAAGGTAGCAACCCAGATGACAGAGCAAATGAATAAGTTGCTCCAACTGACAGATAAACAATATAAGAAAATATATAGCTGAACCTGAAAGAGCAAAAAGCATTTTTCAAGGCTATGCAAAATTCGGATGACTATCGCCCACCAATGGGAGAAGGTCCCGGTATGCGGGGAGGACGTCCGCCAATGGGTGGAGGCCAACCGCCAATGATGGGAGAAGGTGGTTTCCCGGGCAGAATGGGAGGTGGTCCGATGATGAGCAGAGATACCAATTCTGCGACTCACAAAAGAAAGCCGCAGAAACCAAAGAAAAGAAAATAAAAAAGATTCTGACAAAAGAACAGTATGAGAAATGGCAGGCCGAACAAAATTCCGCACGTAAAAAAGCTTCTCAAAGAAGAATGCACAAAGATAATCATCCTGACAAGGGTCCGGACTTTGAACAAAAAAATCTCTAAAACATCACACTTAATATGTTTCTATGAACAGCGTTTGTTTTTCATAATTTTTTAGTGAATGTAAAGTAGCGGCTCTCTTCGTGAGGAAGAGAGCCGCCCTTATTTAATAACCTTATGATACACAACAGGTTTACGTACTATTTCATTTCGCTTAGGACTTCTTCGCTATCTTGCTCCGCTGCGTCCACGCAAGAAGCATAACTCCGATTAACAATAAAGCCAATGCTGCATAAGCAATACTTTCCGTGACGTGTATGCTTTGCGGATCAAACCACATCTCGATGGTATGTTCCCCTGCCGGCATATTTATCGCACGCAAGATATAGTCTGCACGGGCAATATCCACCGGCTGGCCATCGATAGTCACCTGCCATCCCGGATAATATATTTCAGAGAAAACAACAACTCCGTCTTTAGGAGTGGAGGCCTTATAAACCAAACGATTTGGCTCGTAACTGGTTAACTGGATGGTAGATAGTGAATCTTTATATCCTTCTGTCACACCTTTCAGCTGTTCTTTAAACTTCACATCCACTACGGCTGTTTCCGTTGGAAGAATATCGTTCAAAGCATCTATTTCTTCATTTGCATTATTTACATACTGCACCTTATCTACGAACCATGCATTACCGTATGCATAAGGATTCATGACAGGAACAGCCTGCCCTTGCTCTCCGGCAGGGAAAATGAAGTATTTGGTATTCAGCATATTCAGTACACGGAATTTAGAAGCATCCACACTGTCCATCTGTCCACCGGCAGTAGCCACAGCCTGATAAGTTTCTTTCATTTCGGGCACGATGTGATGGTCTATCATTTCCTGATAACGGCGAAGTTTCGCTGCATGATAGCCACCGACACTCTTATGCCAATATGCTGTATTGTTTTCATTAAATGTATTACCGGGGAAACCGATGAAGTTCAGTACACGATAATTCGGAGTCGTATCCTGAAGAATAATCTCATCCGCCTGTGTTTTCACGAATGCTTCTGACCGCTTCGACTTCGGCACGAACTGTTCGTCATTCAAATAGCGTTTATTGACACTCCACATATCTATCAGACACAAAAGTGCAACACCCGCCAGTGTGAAAGAGGCTTTCAACTTCCGCAGTTGATACAAGAATAAGAACAGGCAACCGATCACTATAATAAAGAAGCTGCGCCATGCATCCGAAGCAATAATGGCTTCGCGCATTTCAGTCAGATTGGCCACAAACGGAGCCAAATGTTCGGCAGGAAGTGCTTGTTTCAAAGCAGTCATCTCCTGTGTCGTTATAAAGCTGGAGAAGAAAGTGCCCGGGGCGACAGCTAAAATGAGTGCCACACCGGCAGTTAGTACCAACGCAGCAATCACTCCTCTGCAGTTCTTTTCCTGTTTCAGCATATCCGGTTTACTCAAAATCTCTTTCAAGGCAAAAATCGCCAACAAAGGTATTGTAAATTCAGCTATTACCAGAATAGAAGATACAGCGCGGAACTTATTATACATCGGGACATAATCGATAAAGAAGTCCGTCAGCCCCATGAAATTCTTTCCCCATGAAAGCAGAATCGAGAAGATAGTAGCTCCCAGCAGCGCCCATTTAAGAGGACCTTTCACTATAAAGCACCCCAATACAAAGAGGAACATCACAAATGCCCCCACATATACCGGACCGGCTGTCCACGGCTGCTCACCGAAATATTGAGGTAACTGTGAGTAAATACCGTTATACATTGGATTGGCCTTTGCCATAGCAGCTTCGCTCTGTGACATCGTAGATCCTGATCCTCCCCCCTTTACATTCGGAACCAGCAACGTCAACGTTTCACCGATACCATAACTCCAGTTGGTTATATAATCACGATCCAATCCGCTACTAGTCTGACTGGCAGCAGCTCCCTCCTGCTTCAATTCGCTCTTGCCACGCATCGTCTCCTTACTATATTCATACGTATGATACAGATTGGAAATATTGATGCAGACTCCTACCACGGCAGCCAGTGCTAAAACCCCGCTAGCTTGAAGAAATGAGGCAATTCTTTCTTTTTGTAAGCATCTTCAAAGTAAGCTCCTACAAAAAAACAAAATCACAAACATGAAATAATAGCTCATCTGAATGTGATTCGACTGAATCTGAAGGGCGATGAACAGGGCCGTAACGATTCCGCCCAACAGGTATTTCTTCCGGTAAGCCAGAACGACACCTGCAATCGTAGGTGGTATATAAGCCAATGTCACAAACTTCCAGATATGCCCTGCCGGTATCAGAATGAAGAAATAGGAAGAGAATGCCCATATCACTCCGCCTAATCCTGCCAGCCAGGCCGATATTCCAAACGCCCGCAAGAGGATATAGAATCCCAGCATCATGATAAAAGTCAGCACTACATAATCCGGGAGAAAGAGGCGATAAACCTTCTCCACCCCTTTCAGGGACGTTGTCGAGTCGTAACTCGGAGACATCTGATAAGTAGGCATACCTCCAAAAATCGAGTTTGTCCAGCGCGTACGTTCTCCGGTACGCTCGAGATACTCTTTCGATTCTTGTCCTGCACCGACTCCGGCAGCCGTGTCATGCTGAAACAAGATACGACCTTCGATATCAGCCGGAAAAAAATAAGGCGAAAGAAAGAATGATAAAAGCAGAATGGCTATTAAGTCAGGAAGAAACTTTTTCATTTACGATGACACGATTTACTATTTACGATTGAAGTTTGAATATAAAAATAAATACGACCGGACAATCTAACATTTACAATTGATAACAGTGGAATATCGATCTCCCTCACTTATCAATCGTAAATGGTAAATCGTCTAATCGTAAATCAAATTAGTATCTATAATGATCTGCTTTATAAGGTCCGTCCACCGATACACCAATATAAGCGGCCTGTTCGGGAGTCAGCTTAGTCAGTTTCACACCGATCTTTTCAAGATGCAGGCGAGCCACTTCCTCGTCCAGATGCTTCGGCAAGCGATATACATTGATATCATATTTCTTGTTGAACAGTTCTATCTGCGCCAATGTCTGATTGGTAAATGAATTACTCATCACGAATGACGGGTGTCCTGTTGCACATCCCAGATTTACCAGACGACCGTCGGCCAACAAGATAATGCTATGTCCATCCGGGAAATAATAACGGTCTACCTGCGGTTTGATATTCACACATTTGATGCCCGGATAATGTTTCAAAGCATCTACCTGAATTTCATTATCGAAATGGCCGATGTTGCAAACGATAGCCTGGTCTTTCATTTTCTCCATGTGGTCGATACGGATAATATCGATATTACCTGTCGTAGTCACGAAGATGTTACCTTCCAGACAAGCCTCTTCCATCGTCACTACTTCGAAACCTTCCATTGCAGCCTGCAGTGCACAGATCGGTCTACCTCCGTCACGAGCACCCGCGCTCCATAAGAACGCATGGAGTGAGAACAGCCTTTACCCACATCACCATAACCGCATACCACTACTACTTTTCCGGCAATCA
>ENA-OQIG01000197-OQIG01000197.1-human-gut-metagenome-genome-assembly--contig:-NODE-197-length-34940-cov-3.468503_pt1 | contig 34940 bp, 37 predicted proteins | sample MGYA00242576_ERZ504741 | MGnify/ENA primary metagenome ERZ504741 (study PRJEB26092, sample SAMD00036436) | human gut metagenome | host: Homo sapiens | study: EMG produced TPA metagenomics assembly of... | reverse complement strand
CTGCCTATTACAGATGAGAAGATCTTTATTGGGATCATGGGTGGCCGATGAGCGCAGGGAAGAACAAGCGACGCCGAAGGTCGGCATTTGTTTTTCCAAAGCCATTAACGAAGGTCCAGCCTGCGTAAGCAGGCAGTAGAGCACGTTAGTGCGGGGACCTGAGTGGACGGCTCGTGAGAGCAATAATAAAACCAGCCTTGCAGATAACGCATGAGTGCACAAAGATGCATAAATGCGGTCTGTGAGGCTATTTTTATGCAGGGGGAAAATTGTGGTGGATTTTTGGATCCCGCTATGATATACTATGGTTACATTTCTTAATCATAAAGAATAATATTTCAAAACTATGTAATGTTTAATGCGTTGCATATCTGTATTCAGGCAGCTTCAGCTAAAAATCATGGATCAAAAGCAAAAATTTAAAAGAAGTGGAAATGGTCTCAGGAAATTCTGTTTAAAAACAGGCACGGGGGTGGGGAATATTGAAATTTATAACTGGATTTTGTATAATAAATATTAGAAACTGCCCCTTTGCCTTGCAACAGCAAGAAAGGGGAGAATAAATGGGGACAAAGGACATAGAAACAGCGATATTTTTCGATGACGACAGGCGGTATGCGGATCTGTTAAATGGATATATCTTTGATGGAAAGCAGGTTATAATGGAAAAACAGCTTTATAGCCAGGATACAAGAGAAACAGGAAAATCACAAAAAGACAGTTGGGGTGTACAAAAAAGGAAAAAGATACAGCGTTTCCGTGATGGAGTAAAGAGAGTTGCGTTTGGTACATCATTTACGATCATTGCCCTGGAACACCAGGATAAGATCCACAGGGGAATGCCGGTGCGAGTGATGGTAGAAGATGCTTTGTCTTATGACCGGCAGATGAAAAAGCTGCAGAAACAAAACCGGGAGAAAGGTGTTTTAAACAAAAAAGATTATATCAGCAGTCTGACAGACACAGACGTTTTAACACCAGTTGTAACCATTGTGATCTATTATGGTGAAGAGCCGTGGAACAACAGCAAAGATATTTATGATATTTTAGCCCACAAAGATCTTCCGGAAGAGATAAAAACATTTATCAACCACTATCCGATCCATGTTTTAGATGTCCGCAGATTTACAAACGAGGAATGTTTTCAAACAGATGTGAGAGAGGTATTTGGATTTATCCGCCGTTCATTAGACAAAGAAGCAGTAAAACAATATCTGAAAGAAAGAGAAGAGCAGTTTACAAACATAGATGAAGATGCCTACGACCTGATCGCAGCCATGACAGACACCAAACAGCTGCAGATGGTCAAAGATAAGTATCGTAGTGAAGAAGGAGGAATCAATATGTGCAAAGGACTTCTTGATTGGGTGGAAGAGAGCAAAATAGAGGGAAAATCTGCCGGTGAACTGACCATCTTAAAATTAATCACCGCCATGCAACTAGATGGCCGCACCAGCGATATCACCCGTCTGTCATCAGAACCAGAGTTTTTAGAAGGAATGAAAAAGCATTATCACATCCAATAATAAAACCATTATAAGCATCTAGCGACTCAGATTTCCTTCTTGCATATAACCCTCAAACGTTGTATACTAAAACCAGTTATTCAGATTCACACCAAAACCGGGAGGAATTGCAATGATTGAGGCAACGAGCTGCGGCGGTGTGGTTATATTTCGAGGGAAGATCCTGGTCCTGTATAAGAATTACAAGAACAAATATGAGGGCTGGGTCCTGCCTAAGGGAACAGTAGAAGCTGGCGAAGAATACAAAGAAACGGCTCTTAGGGAAGTAAAAGAAGAGACCGGAGTAAGCGCTTCTATCATTAAGTACATTGGAAAGAGCCAGTACACCTTTAATACGCCCCAGGATGTGTAGAAAAAGATGTACACTGGTATCTGATGATGGCTGACAGCTACTACAGTAAACCACAGCGGAAGAATACTTTCTGGATTCCGGGTATTACAAATTTTACGAAGCATATCATCTGCTGAAGTTTCCAATGAAAAGCAGATCCTTGAAAAGGCTTATAATGAATATCTGGACCTTAAAAGAAGTAATCTTTGGGGAAGCAAGAAGTATTTTTAAAAACAGAATAAGAAGAAAATAAAAACTGCTGTATACGGGAGTGATAAAACTGTATACAGCAGTTTTTGGTATATAATGTTATTCCACCAATTCCCCATTAATAAACACATACTTCACCACTCCTGAAATTTCCATAGGAGAGCCTTTGCAGATCACAAGGTCGGCGTCTTTTCCGGTTTCCAGGGAACTACCCGGTCAGCAACACCGATGTGTTCAGCGGCATTGATGGTGATGGCCCGCAGGCATCGTAGGGATCCATACCGGCTTTCATGGCCATGCCGGCATAGAGGGGCAGGTTGTGCAGCGGGGTAACAGGTGCATCGGAAATAATTGAAACATGGCAGCCAGCTTTTGCCAGGATGCCTGGAGTGGTCCAGCTTTTATTTAGCAGTTCTACTTTGGTGGCATGTCCGAAGGTTGGACCTACAGCTAATGGCAGATTCTCTTTTACTAGTTCTTCCACGATCAGGTGACCTTCTGTTACATGTTCCAGAGTCAGTTTTGTGTGAAATTCCTTTGCTATGCGGATGGCAGTAAAAATATCATTTGCCTGATGGGCATGGGCTTTTAAAGGAAGTTCTCCTTTTAAAACAGGAATCAGGGATTCTGATTTTTGATCAAAAGCAGGCAGCTTGGAGACGTCATCACCGGCGGCCTCTTTTTTTGCCATGTATAATGCAGCTTTCTGCAGTGCTTCCCGGATCAAAGCTGCATTGGTCATACGGGTGGACATGCGGCTGGTCATATAGCGTCGTTTGGATTTTCACCAAAAGCACATTTCATGGCAATAGGGTATTTAAGGATCATATTATCAATACGTTTTCCCATGGGTTTCACAGCTGCGAAAGTGCCTCCAATGGCATCAGAACTTCCTGGACCTGTGGCAAAGCAGGTGATCCCGGCTTTGGCAGCCATTTCAAAGCAGGGATCCATAGGATTGATGCCGTCAATAGCCCGCAGTTGTGGCACTACTGGGTCATTCCATTCGTTGGTATCTTGTCCTGGTACGCCGTTGCCGTAGCCATCAAGACCTGTATGGCAGTGTGCCTCAACAAAACCAGGATAAATATTAAGTCCGGCAGCTTCGATCAACTGTTCATAATCATCATCAATGTGACTGGCGATCTTTAAGATCTTTCCGCCGCCTATAAGGATATCTCCTGTGAATGGCTGCGGATCAACTGCTGTGTGGATCGTTCCGTTTTTTATGCATATCATGTAAGTCTACCTCCTTAAGGATTCGATATAAAGTCATTATAACTCGGATGTACATGAAATTACAGTAAAAGAAGTGTGAGAGAGAAAAGCACGCAGCAATTCGGTATCAGCGGGGAAAAATACTTTTGATCTCAATCTCTTTTCTATGATACAGGTTATCTGTGGGGCGCATTCTATAACTTACAGTTATTAAATGTATCAATAACCACCATTTCCATTATAGTACATTCTATGGTATACTACATATCAGTTCAAAACATAAAAAACACAGAAAAACAAAACCCAAGACAAGGCGGTTTTAAGAAAGGAATACATATATCATGGCAAAAGGAACCATTTTTAAATTTCATAATGACCTTGATACAGATCAGATCATCGCATCACAGTATCTGCTTTTACCGAACTTAGAAGAGATGAAAGAGCATGCTTTTGAGTCTTTAGACCCGGATTTCCCTAAAAAAGTAAAACCGGGAGATTTCGTTGTAGGCGGCGAAAACTTTGGCTGTGGTTCTTCCAGAGAGCAGGCACCAGGTGTTTTAAAGGCATTAGGCGTACAGGCTATTGTTGCAAAGTCATTTGCAAGAATTTTCTACAGAAACGCTATCAACATCGGACTTCCTGTTATTGTCTGTAAGGAGCTGCCGGATGAGGTAAAGACCGGCGATACCATGGAACTTTCCATGTCAGATGGAACTGCCCAGGCAAATGGCAAGACCTATTCCTGCACCAAGCTGCCGGAATATATGCAGAATATTTTAAACCAGGGCGGACTGATCGCCTCATTAAACCGTGAGGAGGAATAGGAAAATGGGAATGACGATCGCAGAAAAGATCATAGCGGCAGCAGCGGCGTAGAAAGCGTAAAACCGGGAGATATCCATACTGTAACATTAGACCGTTTAATGAGTAATGACGGTACCACACATCTGACTGTGGACATGTACCGGAATAAATTAAAAAATCCACATATTGCTGATGCAAAAAAAGTGGTATTCATCGTAGACCACAACGTACCTTCTGACTGCCCGAAAACAGCAGCATCCCAGAAGAAGATGCGTGATTTCGCAAAGGAAAATAACATTGATTTCTGGGAAGGCAAAGGTGTATGCCACCAGGTGATGATGGAAAATTATGTATGTTCCGGTGAGCTGATCTTCGGTGCAGACAGCCATACCTGTTCCTATGGTGCTTTAGGTGCTTTTGGTACCGGCGTTGGATGTACGGATTTCCTTTATGGAATGGTAACTGGAAAATCCTGGGTATTGGTTCCTGAGACTGTAAAATTTAACTTAGTAGGAAAACTGCCGGAAGGTGTTTATGCAAGAGACCTGATTTTAACAATCATTGGTGAGATCGGTGCAAACGGATGTAATTACCAGGTAATGGAGTTTACCGGAGAAGGCGCAAAATCCTTAAGCATCAGTGAGCGTATGGTACTTTGCAATATGGCAGTAGAGGCAGGTGCAAAAACAGGTATTTTTGAGGCGGATGAAAAGGCATTAGAATATCTGGAAGCACATGGCAGAAAGCCAAAGGCTGTATACAAGAGTGATCCAGATGCAGTATATGCAAGAGAATATACCTTTGACTTATCCAAGGTACGTCCTGTAGCTGCAAAACCGGATTTTGTGGATAATGTAGTTCCTGCAGAAGAAGTTCGTGGAATTAAGATCGACGAAGCGTTCTTAGGCTCCTGCAACAATGGACGTATTGAAGATTTAAGAGTGGGTGCTTCTATTATCAAGGGCAAGAAAGTGGCAGAAAAGGTACGTTTCCTGGTAGTCCCTGCAAGCCAGACCGTTTACCGTCAGGCATTAAAGGAAGGCCTGATCGATATCTTCATGGAGCAGGCGCTATTGTCATGAATCCGAACTGCAGCGTATGCTGGGGAAGCTGTCAGGCGTGATCGGTGAAAATGAAGTCCTGATCAGTACAGGCACCAGAAACTTCAAGGGCCGTGCAGGACATCCAAGCTCTAAGGTATATTTAGGTTCTGCAGCTACGGTTACCGCTTCTGCCATTGCAGGAGAGATCGCTCTGGCTGAGGATGTGATGTAATGCGTGGTTCGTGAGTTTACGAAATAAATCAAAGATATGAGGATATAGAAAAATGGATAAAATGATAGGAAAGGTATGGGTTTTAGGAGATGATATTGATACGGATATCATTATCCCAACAGAGTACCTTGCATTAAAAACCATAGATGATATGAAACAGTACGGATTTTCTCCACTGCGCCCGGAACTGGCAGCGCAGATCAAACCGGGAGATATTATTGTTGCAGGAAAGAACTTTGGCTGTGGCTCCTCCAGAGAGCAGGCGCCGGAGATCATTAAGGCACTGGGAGTTCAGTGCGTGATCGCAAAATCCTTTGCAAGGATCTTCTTCCGCAACTCCATCAACAATGGTCTGCTTCTGATCGAGCAGCCAACTCTCTATGATGACATCAAAGAGGGAGATACCATCTCTGTTGTAATGAACGAACATGTGGATTACAATGGAAAAACATACCCAATCGCCTCTCTTCCAGAGAACCTGATGAGCATTATCCGCGCAGGAGGTCTGGTAAAGGCTATGCGCAAACTGAATGGTCTGGATTAAGAAAGAGAAGTGAGGTGTGTAAGAAATGGGAAAGACAGTAATTGAAAAGATCATAGAGCATAATACCGGCAAAGAAGTAAAGCCGGGAGATATTGTGACTGTAAATGTGGACCGTGTCATGATCCATGATATATTTATCCCTTTTGTAGCGGAAAAATTCAAGGAAATGGGCTTTGAGAAGCTTTGGGACCCGGATAAAGTGGTCCTGATCTACGACCACCTGGTACCTGCAAGCCAGTTAGATGATACCAGACATTTTCATACAGGTGATGCCTTTGCTGAAAAATACGGCATGACCCATGTACACAGAAGCGATGGTATCTGCCACCAGCTGATGACAGAAGCAGGTTATGTAAAGCCAGGTAATATTGCATTTGGTACAGACAGCCATACAACTACCTACGGCTGTGTAGGCGCATTCTCTTCCGGTATCGGCTATACAGAAATGGCAAGTATCTTAGGAACCGGAACCATGTGGATCAAGGTGCCGGAGACCATTAAAGTTGTGATCAATGGCAAGCTGCCTGAAAATGTTATGTCAAAGGATGTGATCTTACGTCTCATCGGTGATCTGGGAGCAGACGGTGCTACTTATAAAGCACTGGAATTTTCCGGAAGTGCAGTAGAGAATATGACTGTTGCCAGCCGTATGACCATTTCCAATATGGCGATTGAAGCAGGTGCCAAGTGTGCTCTGTTTACACCAGATGAAAAAACAGCAGAATATTGCGATATTATTTTAAATGATTACCAGAAGAGTCTTGTAGGAGACCAAGATGCGACCTATTGCAAGGTAATGGAATACAAGGCAGAAGATTTTGTACCGGTTATGGCATGTCCATCCCAGGTAGACAAGATCCGCAATGTAAGCGAACTGGAAGGAACAGAGATCGACCAGGTATTTATCGGTTCCTGCACCAACGGCCGTTAGAGGACCTGGCAGCAGCTGCAGAAGTTTTAAAAGGCAAGAAGGTAGCAAATTTCGTAAAACTGATCGTAACACCTGCCAGCCGCAAGATCTACAGACAGGCAGATGAAATGGGTATCCTGGATACACTGGCAGAGGCTGGTGCTATCATCACCCATCCAGGCTGCGGACTGTGCTGCGGAAGAACGGGCGGTATTTTAACAGATGGTGAAAGAGTAGTTGCAACCAATAACCGCAACTTCTTGGGCCGTATGGGAACTTCAAAGGTACAGATTTATCTGGCTTCTCCAAGGACTGCGGCCAGCTGTGCAGTTGCAGGCAAGATCGTAAGTCCGCAGTAATAATTTAAAAGTACAGATAATAAAAGGCATATTTTCATTCTCTGAATTGATTTTGAGAGAAGAAAATATGTCTTTTTTATTTTGTATATTCAAATGTCAGGTAACAGTATACATATGGTACAATTTCAGCTGTTTAATATCTTCTTTGGATACTTTCAGCTGATTTTCCAATTCTTTGTTTTCACATAATCTGTTTTTTGAGAGTAGAAGTTTTCGTGCAATAGGCATGATCGGTCTTGTAGACAGGCCTGTAAATAAAGCCCATTTGGTTTCTGCGTTTAATGTAGGAGCCAGTATTTGTATATAGGCAGTTTCCATTTCCACATCTCGATTTGTCAGAGTGATATTTGTAACTGCATCAAAATGTTCCATGTAGCCTTTATAAGTATTTTCACAGTTCTGGTAATGATCATAATCTTCAAAGTTCATATACATCATGACCTTCGTAAGGCCATTTTCTTCCGGATGGAGTTCAAAAAGGCGTCGCCCAATCCGGTTGATCCTTCCATCGTAAACATAACCATACAAGTTTTTAACATTTCTGAAAAAAGCGGGGCATTCTTTTAAAGTGGAAGAGGATGTGGCAGTATTGGGAAAATACAGAAGGGTTTCAATATGCACCTGCAGTGCGTCGGCAATGGCATACAGAGTGTCTATATCCACGGCTATTTCACCTGATTCATATTTTGATATAGCGGACTGGCTTTTGCCAATAGCCTGAGCCAGCTGTTGGTGGGTTATTTTCCGCATTTTACGTGTACGGCGGATATTCTGTCCGATTTCTTTGCTTATTTCTGACATATGGTTTCCTTTTTTATTCCCTAAAATAATATTTTTTAACGATTTAGGATCGAGGACACAAATGATGTGCAGTTTTTCAGCTTTTATTGTCCGAAATTAATCGTGTCACGGAAAGAAAACGTTGAAATTATTATCCACAGGAATATTTTGCTTTTTTGACGGGGACTTTTCCTATTGCTATAATTTTAAACAAGACGGGGAAATAAGTCAATAAAAGTCTATAACTGCAGGCGCCGCAGATATATATAATAAGGTATTCAAGGAGAGATGTAATTATGAATTACACAAAGGAATATTTTGATTTTGATCTGGATCGTAAAAATACCCGGAGTATGAAATGGGATGACTGCAATTCAAAATTCGGCGTAGATGAATCTACAGCGATGATCCCAATGTGGATCGCAGATATGGATTTCAGATCCCCAAAAGAAGTGATCGACGCAGTAATAGACCGCGCCAGTCTTGGATGTTATGGTTATACAACAAAACCAGACTGTTTTTATGAAAGGATCATTAACTGGGTAGATCGCCGTTATCACTGGAAGATAAAAAAAGAATGGATCATTTTACTCCAGGTGTGATTCCGGGATACACCATTACGATCCAGAATTTTACAAAGCCCGGGGACGGCATTATCGTACAGACACCGGTTTATTATCCATTTATGGATGGTGTTGTTAATAATGGGCGTAAGCTGGTTTATAATCCTCTGATAGAAAAAGAGGGAGACTGGTTCATGGATTTTGAAGATCTGGAAAGAAAAGTAAAAGATCCGGATAATAAACTTCTGATCTTATCTAATCCTCATAATCCTGTAGGACGTGCATGGACAGCAGAAGAATTAACAAGACTGGGAGATCTCTGTGCAGAAAACTGTGTCCTGCTGATCTCTGATGAGATCCATGCAGATCTTATGATGAAGGGAGTTAAACATACATCTGTTGGTACCCTTTCAGAAAAAATAAAAAATATACCATTGTCCATTATGCTCCAAGCAAAACTTTTAATTTGGCCGGTCTTCAGACTGCCTATGCGGTTATTCCAAATAATGAGTTGCGCGAAAAATACATAAAAGGCTTAAATGCAAACCGTATTTTTAATATGAATTGGTTTGGTTCGGCAGCTCTGGAAGCAGCTTATGATAAAAGCGGCAATTATGTGGATGCGCTATGCGACTATGTAAATGACAACATGGATTATATGGTTCGGTATGTTCAGGAAAGACTGCCTATGCTTCACATGAAAAAATCTGAGGCAACTTATATGGTATGGTAGATTTTCGCGAAACTGGGATGAGTACAGAAGAAATTGAATCATTTATTGACCAGAAAGCACATATTGGAGTAGATAAAGGATCCTGGTTTGGGCCGGGCGGAGAAGGTTATCTGCGGTTTAATCTGGCATGCCCAAGGAAGATCCTTGATAGTGCTCTTTATCAGCTGGAAACTGCATTAAAACAGATTTGACTGGTGCTTATAAATTTCTTAGTAACTTATAAAATATATAGAAAATTGTAGAAAATAAACGTCTTTTCTATAATGAAACAAAGAAAAAAGCATGGTTAGTAGGAGGTGATACAGGTGGAACTGGCAGGTGTATTGATTGCGGTATTGCTGCTGATTTTTTGATCTATAAAAGACTGAGCTTGATCCCGGCAACACTGATCTGTGTGGCGGTACTGGCATTAACCAATGGCTTTTCTTATATGGATCTGTTTATAAATCATTACGGTGTTTCACTTGCCGGATTTGTGGGAAAATATTTTCTGGTGTTTGTTACAAATGCTTTGTTTGGAAAAGTAATGGAAGAAACGCTGTTAGCATCTGTATTTTCAAAAATGATCGGAAAACTTTTTGGAGATAAAAATGCTGTTTTTGGGGCAATGTTAGCAACTGCGATCCTTTCTTATGGAGGCGTCAGTGTATTTGTTATTGTATTTACCGTATATCCCATTTTTCTTGCAACATTTCGCAAGGCAGATCTTCCGGGAAAATATATTCCAGCCTGCATTATGAGCAGCTCCTGTACATTTGCCTTTCGCTGCTTCCTGGAGGAGCCCAGTTAAACAATATTATTCCTGTACAGTATTTGGGCACAACACCGGCTGCAGCTGCCGGGATCGGTCTGCTCTGCTCTGCTGCGGCTATGGCATTTATATTCGTATATTTTTCTTGGGAATTTAAAAAAGCAAGGCAAAGAGGGGAGCATTTTGAAATAAATCCGTCTATTAAAGAACGGATCACAAAGTTTGAAATGGATGCCGGGATTCCGGGACCATTATCAGTCCTGCCTCTTGTAATGATAATTTTACTGATCAATATTGCACAATTAGATCTTTCTTATGCAGTGCTGGCAGGAACTGGTGTGGCTCTTTTTATTGGCTGGAAAAATATTCCGGATAAACTGCGTATTATCAATGAAAGCGCAAAATTAGTAGGACCTGCTGTTATTACAACAGCTGTATCTGTTGGATTTGGCGGTGCAGTTCTTGCATGTAATGGAGCGGAGACTGTGTTAGAAGCAATATCAGCTTTGCCTGTACCGCCTAATCTTTCCTTTAGTATTGCTGCATCTTTCGCAGGAGCAATGACTGGAAATGGCGGAGGCGGAATGGATGTGGCCATGAACCTGCTTTCCGGACAATATCTGGCAGCTGGGCTTGATCCGGAGCTGATCCACCGCCTGGGAGCGGTAGCAACTGCCGGGTTCAGCTGTCTGCCCCACAACGGAATGCAGATCACGATCATGGATACATGCGGATATACAGCCGGACAATGTTATAAATATATTTTTATTTCAACGGTACTTTGTTCCGCCGGGTGTCTGCTGTTAGCAAATATAATAAGCTGTTTACTGTAATAAAAATACATAGATGAAGGAGACTGGGAATGAAAATTACAAAAATCGATCTTTTATATTGCGATCCGGTAGAAGGAGGCTGGAGACCATCTTTATGCCGTATATACACAGACGAGGGAATTTATGGAGACGGAGAAGTGGCATTATCTTATGGAGGCGCTTCACAGGCTGCATTTGCCATGTTGAAAGACATGGCAAACCGGCTGATTGGAATGAATCCTTTGGATCATGAAGTAATCTGGCAGAAACTGTATCAGGGGTGTTTCTGGAGTTACAATGGAGGTCCTATTGTATTTGGCGGTATCAGTGCCTTTGATATTGCCTTGTGGGATATTAAGGGAAAGGTGTATGGACAGCCGCTGTACCGTCTTTTAGGTGGAAAACACAGAGATACCCTGAAAGCTTATGCAAGCCAGCTGCAAAATGGCTGGGGTGTTGGAAGAAAAACAGCAAGAACACCAGCAGATTACGCGCGTCAGGCTGAAATTGCAGTAGAAAAAGGTTTTCGGGCAGTAAAATACAATTTTCTGACCTTTAAAGAAGATGAAGGAAGGTATTCCAGAACAGAGCAGACAGCTTATCTGGATCCAGAATATTTGGATTTGGCAGAAGCGAGGATCGCAGCTGTAAGAGAAGCGGTAGGTTCTAAGGTAGATATTATTTTGGAAAACCATTGTTATACAGATGCCCAGTCAGCAGTCCAGTTTGGAAATATGGCAAAGAAATATGGCATTCTCTATTATGAAGAGCCGGTAGTCCCTCACGAGGATACACTTGCTTATGTGCATCAGCAGACGGGAATTCCAGTAGCCAGCGGTGAGCGGATTTACAGCAGATGGCAGTTTAAGAAAATGTTGGATAAACAAGCCATTCAGGTGATCCAGCCGGATCTTGGAAACAGCGGTGGTGTTACAGAGGTGAAAAAAATCTGTGATATGTCCTATGTATATGAAGCCGGTGTCCAGATCCATGTATGTGGAACACCGATCGTAACAGCTGCTTCTTTACATATGGAAGCAGCACTTCCTAATTTTGTGATCCATGAATATAACGTGAATACAGAAATGCCACAGATGACATCACTTGCGCTGCATCATTACGAGCCGGTAAACGGATCATTTACAGTGCCGGAACTTCCAGGAATTGGAAATGAGATCGCACCAGAAGCATTTAAGCGTAGCCAGGTAGTTACGATCGAATAAAAGAATATTTTCCGGGGGCTGCTGTGGCAGCCCTTTTTATATTGACAGTAACTATGAAAATTAATAGTGACTAATAAAATAATCGCTAACTTGTAATAGAGGAGAAATGCATGTAAACTTGAGTACATGAAGGAATCCGGGAGGATATCGTATACACAGGAGGAACACACATCATGGAAATTACTTTTTTAGGCGTGGTATTTGCGGTTATTATAGTTCTTTTAGCCATAGGCAGACCGCTGTATCAGGCGATTGCAGGCGGAATGGTCGTAACAGCAGTGCTGTTTCATATTCCGGTAACAATAATTGGAACTAAGATAGTCAGTGTTATTACAAACTGGTCATCTTTATCTGTGTTATTATCTCTGTATCTCATTACATTTTTGCAGAAGATCCTGGAGTCACGCAGTCAGATCCGTCTGGCACAACAGGACCTGAATGGCATTTTTCATAACCGCCGCATCAATACAGCAGGAGCTGCTTTTTTTATCGGCCTGCTGCCTTCTGCGGCTTCTATGATCCTTTGTGCAGATATTGTAAAGGATGCGACAGAGGGATATTTAGATCCAAAAGAGCAGGCTTTTACAGCCAGCTGGTTCAGGCACATACCGGAAAGTGTGCTGCCTACTTATACAGCAGTACTTCTTATGTCAAATCTTTCTGGAGTGGAAATATCAGAATTTATTGTATATATGATCGTACCAGTCATTGCACTGGCAGGACTGGGATATGCGGTTTATCTGCACCGCATCCCCAATGATACCGGCACACCGGCAAGCACCAACCGGGCGGCAGACTTTGCCCATTTGATCCAGCATTTGTGGTCACTGCTTCTTATCCTTATATTGATATTAGTTTTTCATTTTCAGGTAGTAACGTCTGTTCTTGTATCCATTGCACTTTGTATTATCATTTATCGGGTAACACTGGATGAAATCAGGAAATTTATTTTCGCTGCTTTTGAAAAGAAGATGTTGGGAAATACCTTTCTTGTATTATGTCTGAAAGAACTGATCGCTCATACAGGTGTGTTATTGCTGCTGCCGGATGCTATGGCAAAACTGCCTCTGCCTACCTATCTGATTTTTGGTCTGCTATTTTTTACAGCAACTGTCATCAGTGGTTCTACAGGTGCCATTGCTATGGGAACACCGCTGGCTTTTGCAGCTATTCCGGGAGGCGCCCCTTAATGGCATACCTTATGTGCATGGCCCATGCAGCCAGCCAGATCTCACCTACCCATGTATGTCTGGTGGTGGCAGCGACTATTTTCATGTGACGTTAGGAGATATTGTAAAGAAAACACTGCCTGTTTCTATTGCCTTCTGCGTATTAATGACGCTATATTATAATGTGATAAAGCTGTAAAAAAAGATCCGGTAAGAGCAGGGAGAGGGGAAAAACATATGTATAAGAGAAAAATAGAAAAAGACATCCGCTGTCCGTTAGAATACGGTCTGGAAGTATTTGGCGGAAAATGGAATTCGCGGATCATCTGTGTACTGGCTGCTATGAAGATCCTGCGTTACAGTGAATTGCGCAAGGAGATGGGGAATATTACAGATGCAGTTCTGGCATCAGCATTAAAAGAGCTGATCGCAAATGGTATTGTAAAACGCCAGTCCTATGATGAGATTCCTCCAAGAGTGGAATACAGCCTTACAGAAAAAGGACAGTCAGTAGTCCCTATTTTGCAAAGCATATGCCACTGGGCCGGTGTGTTCTATAAAGAAGATAGCGAGAACGAAATGATCCAGTGTAAGAAGTGTGATTACAGATAAAGTTTTGTTTTATTTCTGGTTCTAATGTTAAGTTTAACGTTGCACTTGAGCCTCAAAAGTTTTATACTGAAGTACAAGAAGTATATCTATCATATAAATCATAACAGAGAGGAACCAGACACATGAACATCACAGGAAAAGGTATGAAATTCAGATGGCTGAACAATGCAGGCTTTGAAATGGAGTTATCCAGCGGAAAACATCTTTTAGTAGATCCATGGTTAGACGAGGCACAGGTTTATCCTATCAGCATTAATGAGATTGAACGGGCGGATTATGTTCTTCTCACCCATACACATGATGACCATTCAGACAGTATCGGACGGATCCAGAAGCGCTTCCCACAGGCAGCTATTTTTGTGGGGGATCTGTCTGCGGAAGCATTGTGTAAGGAATATGACCTGAATGTAGAGCGTCTGTTCCGTATCCGTGGCAGGGAAGAATATGAATTTGATGATGTGAAGATCGAAGTGATCTCTGCCAGACATACAGAGTCCAAAGGCGGAAATTACTGGGATAGAGGTTACTGCATTCAGAAGGACGGAAGCAGAAGAGAAACTATGTGGTATGGTTCCCTGGAAATGTACAACTTCCGCATTACCGATGTTAATGGATACAGAGCCGTTGTCTGGGGCGGAATGACCACAGAGGAGCAGATCCACCGCATGGAAAAATATAGAGGAAATGAGATCGCATTTATGCATGTCAGCCCAAAACAGGATCACCAGATGTTTGCAAGACTGGTGCAGGCTATTAATCCCAAGGCAGTTATTCCACATCACTATGATATCTGGGAAACCTTGTTTGCAGCAAAGCCAGAGTTATTAGCAGATATGAAACTTCCGGCAGATAAAGTCAATGCAGAAGGTGTTCTGGATGTGATCCGCCAGAATATCAAAGAAAACTGTCCGGATGTGGCATTCTTTATCCCGGAGCATCATAAATGGTATCAGTTTGGCTATGGATCATGGAAGCATAAGGAAAATCTGGCAGACAGGATCTGGAAAATCGTGGTATACTTATAAATACGTCCCGAATATGCGGGGGAAAGGAGGAGTATAACATGAGTACATTTTGGATCCTGTTAGAACAGATGGAACTATTTGTAATTTACATTCTGGCAGGTGTGATACTGGTAAAAAGCAGGTTGTTTAACAGGGAGACCTTACAGCCTATATCAAAATTTGTCTTAAGAATGGGACTTCCATTGCTGATCTTTACGAATATTATCAATGGGGTAGAGCGAAATGTTCTGCTGAGTTCCGGTTCTGTTCTGATGTTAGCATTTCTGTTTTATGTTGCCATGTTTTTTATCAGTATGGGGATCGCACGGATATTTCACGTAAAAGGAAAAATGGCGCAGATCTATCAGACCATGAGCATGTTTGGAAATATCGGATTTATGGGGATCCCCATTATCACCAGTATTTATCCGGAAAACGGCATTTTGTACGTGTCGGTATTTTCCATTGTTGACCAGCTGTTTTTATGGACCCTGGGAGTAAAACTGACAGCTCCGGAAGGAGAAGGAAAATTTGATCTGAAGAAACTGGTCAATCCGGCATCCATTGGAATTATAGTGGCGCTCTTTATGATCCTTACAGGCTTAAATTGCCTACATTGTTAAATACAGGACTTCAAAAGATCGGTTCTACAGCAACGCCTCTTGCAATGATCTATCTGGGCGGAATCTTTGCCTGTGTTCCTATGAAAAACGGGCTGCGCAGGGGCGAACTGTACGGGATCGTATTTGCAAAAATGCTGCTTGTCCCTATGATCATGTATGGTATGATGGGGCTTTTGGAATAGCAGGGGATGTAAGACTGACGATCGCACTGATCGCAGGAATGCCTGTTATGGCGTCTATAGCGATGATGGTAACGTCCTCTGACAGTGAATATGCCATGGGAGGGATCTTTATCACCACGATCTGTTCTCTGGTCACACTGCCGCTTGTATGTCTGATCTTACAATAAGTTTTCACAATATATTTACGTTACAAAACGAATAAAATATTGAAAAATCCTCTTTGTTTTTGTAAAATATAGTTATACTATACGTGTAGAGCAATACACTACAAACAGATACAGAGAGGAGACCGATTATGAAAGAGCTGGAAACCGTCGTACAGGATGAAAAAAATAAATGGATCTTAATTACGGGGATTTTGCAGGTACTGGCCTGTGTGATCATGAATAAATTTGACATTTCCAATCCCAATATTATTCTGTTTGTGATCCTGTCCGCGGTTCTGGTACAGTTTGGATACGGAGCCGGTATGCTCTGTGGGTTTATCACATACATTTATTCTATGTATTTCTTTTCAACGGACCACAGTTTTTCTATTTTGATGCTTCCAATCGTGATAAGATAATGGTAGTCATTTTTGGGATCATTGCCAATATCCTGATCGTTGGCAGTTTAAAAGCACGGATGGAGAAGTCCAATAAAGAGAGGATCCATCAGTGGAAGTAGCTACTACTTAAACAAGTGTGCGGTGGAATTATCTGCGGACCGTGATATCCATACAGCCATCTATAATCTTTTAGGGATCATCAACCAGTATTTCCAGGCAGACAGAAGTTATATTTTTGATATTGATCATGAAAAACAGATCGTGATCAATACATACGAATATACAGCAGAAGGCGTGACCCGTCAGATCGACAATCTCCAGTCGGTTCCTCTCAGTGTAATTGCAGTGTGGATGGATAAGTTTGAAAATGGTCAGGTTTATTATATTGCAGATGCAGAACAGGAAAGGGATATCCACCTACGAAATGTTAGTGGAACAGAATATCAAGCGCCTTTTAACGGTTCCTTTAAAGAAAAACGGTAAAGTCACAGGTTTTATTGGTGTGGACAATCCAAAGGTTCATTTTGATGATGCGACCTTATTATTATCTCTCCAGTATTTTATTGTAAACAGCCAGTCTTCCCAGAGACAGCAGGAACGTTTGCAGTTTTTAAGTTTTCGTGATATGCTTACAGGGCTCTATAACCGCAATAAGTACATGAAAGTACTGGAAACTTTTGAAAAATATCCTGTATGCGACACAGGTGTTGCTTATATTGACTTAAATGGTTTAAAACAGATCAATGATAATCTGGGCCATGAAGCAGGGGACCGGCTGCTCTGTGATGCTGCAAAAGAAATCTTAAGAACATTTCCGGAAATTCCTACCGCATTGGAGGAGATGAATTTGTGATCATTCTTCCAGAGTCAGGAAAGGCAGAATTTGAGGACAGATGGAGCAGGTACAGGAAGATTTAAAGCAGGCACATATCAGTTATTCCATGGGACTGGAATGGAAAAAAGAAGGCATGCTTGAGTCTATGTTAAAAGCGGCAGAACAGAGGATGTATGCAGAAAAAAATGCTTATTATAAGTTAAGAGGAAGAGACAGAAGATGTCCGGAGCGGAGCGTATGATCGGAAAATCAGCCACAAAGGCAGGTGCATGAAAGACTCCGAGAGGACATAAACAGAAAACAGAGGAAAAATAATACATGACAGACTACAGAAAATATACAGATTACATCATAGAACAGGCAGAAAAATTATTGTCCATTGACAGTCCTTCCGGCTATTGCCGCCAGGTAACAGATTATCTGTTAGAGGAATTAGATCGTCTGGGGATCCAGGCGAAACGCACCGTAAAAGGTGGTGTTGTAGCTTCTTTTGGCGGAAAGAACAAAGAAGATGGTATTCTGTTGGAGGCACATTGCGATACACTGGGAGGCATGGTAGCGGAAATTAAGGCAAATGGCCGTCTCCGTCTTACCAATATCGGAGGTATGAAACCGGCTAATGCAGAGGCGGAAAATGTGCGTATCATAACAAAGGCAGACGGTATTTACGAAGGTGTATGCCAGTTAGTGAATGCGTCCGTTCATGTAAACGGAGATTATGAAAAAACTGAACGAAACTGGGATACAGTAGAGGTTCTAATAGACGAGCCGGTAAGCTCTAAAGAAGATGCTTTAAAACTGGGGATTATGCCAGGAGATTATGTGTGCTTTGAACCAAGGACAAGAGTTACATCCTCCGGTTATATAAAAAGCCGTTTTCTGGATGATAAACTTTCAGCTGCCATTTTACTTGCATATGGAAAATATTTAAAAGACGAGAAGATAGAGCCGCAGCGTGCTGTTTATGCTCATTTTACCATTTATGAGGAAGTGGGACATGGAGGCAGTGCTTCTGTGCCGGATGGCGTGACAGAAGCCTGGTCTGTGGATATGGGCTGTGTAGGAGAAGGCTGATGTGTACAGAGCGGGAAGTTTCTATCTGCGCAAAAGACAGCGGCGGACCTTATAATTATGAGATCGTAAGCCATCTGGTCCAGCTGGCAAAGGAGAATAACATTGGCTTTGCAGTGGACGTATATCCTCATTATGGTTCAGATGTGGAAACTACACTTCGCGCAGGAAATGATATCCGCCATGCTCTCATTGGTCCTGGTGTGTATGCTTCCCATGGCTATGAACGAAGCCACAGAGATGGGGCAGAAAACACCTTCCGCCTGATCCAGGCTTATATTGGCTGATAAAAAAGGATAGTTTAGTGCCCTGTCTCCATATATTTATGATGATGATAAATATATGGGAGGCAGGGATTTTTTATGGAAAAATGGATGGTCGTACTGGTTGCAGCCGGTTTCCTGATCCCCTATGGACGGTACTGGCAGTAACGGGAAATATACACGGGGCAGAATATGTAAGGCAGCAGGAAAAAGAAGCTGCGGGAAAATACAGGATCCTTCTGGACCGGGAGGAAAATGGCGGTTACCTGTCGTTGGAAGAATACCTGCCATCGGTACTGGCAGCTCAGATCTCGCCGGACAGTGAAATGGAAGCGCTCAAAGCCCAGGCAGTGATCGCAAGGACTTATATCCGCAGGCAGATGGGAGAAGAAAAAGAAATTTCGGAATTAAGTCTGGATCTGGACCGGAAACCGAGGGAAGAGCTGAAAAAAATATGGGGAAAAACGGAATTCCGGAAAAATACAGCCGTCTGGAAGAGGCAGTGATCCAGACCAATGGAATTGTGATGACATATGATGGGGAGATGATCGCTCCTCTTTTTTGCGCCGTCACCGCCGGTTCTACCAGGGATGGGGATGAGGGATATCCGTATCTGAAGTCAGTTTCCTGTCCCGATGATGAAAAAGCAGCGGATTTTATCAGTTTTGTATCTTTATCTGCCAAACAGGCGGCAGCAGCCCTGAATGAAATCCCGGGAAAAGAAGGGGAAGTGAGACAGGTCCGCCCGAAAGCATTTCCGGGGAAAGTGCAGACTGTAAAACGAGATACAGCCGGGTATGTACAGGAGATCCAGATTGATGAATGTTCCTTTACTGGAGAGGAAGCAGCCGGTGCATTTGGACTTTCCTCCCCCTGCTTTTTTACAGAACCCCAGGAAAACGGGATCGGCATTACAGTAAAAGGAAAGGGACATGGCTATGGACTGAGCCAGAATGAAGCAGAGGCAAAAGCAGAAGATGGCTGGGATTTTAAAGAAATACTGGAATATTTTTACAGCGGTATTGCATTTTTCACTGAATAAAGCACACTGAAATGGTAAGAATACTACCGAGGTGATAAAAGGTGAAAGATAAAGTAAATCAGATGTTCAAAGATAAGCTTTTTCTGGTGATGATGGTGATCGGCCTGCTTACGGCGGTAGCAGCAGTAGGTGTACTTACGGTCAGCAACACAGATGAAAAGGGACAGAGTCCTTATCTGGAAGTGCCGGGAGGAGAAATTATCGCACAGGACAGTGTTCCTGAAACTGCACAGAAGGAAGAAAAGGCAGAAGAAAAAATTTCTGAGATCGAAGCGTCAAAGGTACCACAGGAAAATTACGCACAAAAAGAAGAGAAAAATCCAAACACCAAGGATGATCTTGCAGCAGAAGCAGGTGCAGGAAAACAGGCAGCCAAAGCCCTGGTATTAAATTTTTCAGATACCAGTGTCCTTACCTGGCCGGTGCGGGGGAATGTGATCCTGGATTACAGTATGGACCAGACGATTTATTTCCCCACTCTGGACCAGTTTAAATGCAATCCGGGCATTGTGATCCAGGCAGAGGTCAGTGATCCGGTGGCAGCCCCCGCAAATGCAAAGGTGCTGGAAGTAGGTTCCAATGAAGAGATCGGCAACTTTGTTGTGCTGGATCTGGGAAATGAGTACACTGCTACCTGTGGGCAGCTAAAGGAAATTTCCGCTGTTCCAGGTGAGTATCTGGAAGCAGGGCAGATCTTAGGATACGTGGCAGAACCTACAAAATATTATTCCGTAGAAGGTGTGAATGTATTTTTTGAATTAAAACATCAGGAAAAAACACTGGATCCACTGGATCAGATGGAGTAAAGATCAGATAAAAGAGATCAGATCAACAATTTAAGAAAAATGTTAGAAATTATTCACTGAAGCTTCAGAGCCTTAAGGTATAATCCTTTTAGAATAATAACAAAAGGAGCATCGAGATGAACATTTTATTTTTCCTGACTCCTAAAAGCGAAGTAGCTTATATTAGTGAGGAAGATACCTTAAGACAGGCTTTGGAAAAGATGGAGTACCACAAATATTCTGCCATCCCCATTATCAGCAGAACAGGCCGCTATATCGGAACTCTGACAGAAGGAGATCTGCTTTGGGGCATCAAAAATCAGTACCATCTGGATCTGAAAGGTGCGGAGAAGATCCCCATTACAGCCATCAAGCGCAGACTGGACAACCGTCCGGTAAAGGCAGACGCAGATATGGAAGACCTGATCGGAAAAGCGTTAAACCAGAATTTTGTGCCTGTATTAGATGACCAGAAATGTTTTATCGGTATTATTACACGAAAAGACATTATCCAGTACTTTTATAAAAAAAGCCAGCAGCCGGAGGAAAAGTGGCCTAAACGCCAGAAAGAAGAAAAGTCAGAAACAGTTGTTGGATAAAATGCATAAAAGAAAAAAGACAAAAATCGAAACTTTGTGCACACTTTTTGAGGATCCTATGCTATTATAATAGGCGTAACCCCCCAATACATTATATAGTTTTTGCTACACCCCATAAGAAACGAAATACCTTCTCCTGAGAAAGACCGGTTCCCCGACCGGTCTTTTTCGTGTCTTGAAATACCAAAGAAACACAGGAAAATGAGGACGTTATGAAAGTTCAAAAAATCCCCGCCGGTCAAAGACGGGGAAAATATTTATTATTCTTCGTTTAAGTTTTTTACAGCGATACAGAATATCAGCATTCCCACACAGGAAATAATATTCATTGCCATACCCATTTTCAGTCCCGCAATGTTGGAGACAATACCAATGATCCATGGCATCAGGATGCCGCCAAAGCTGGCAGCCGGGAGTAAAACACCGATGCTGGCTACGCTGGTCATCTTTCCGGCACAGGCAACGGCAGTTGGTTCATGCCGGCCATGGAAAAAGCAAAGGCGAAAAGCAGGAGAATAGCAGCTACCTGGTTGTTTGCATCATCAGTCCAATGTAAAATACGGTACAGCCAATGCCCATTTTGATCATGGCTGTGTATGGATTTTTAAGAGGGAATACAAAGGCAATCAGAAGTCTTCCGATCAGTGTGGCAGTCCACATAACAGTCACGGTGTAGGCGCTTAAAGTACCGGATAAAATGCCGCTTCCCTTAAAGTAAGTTACCAGCCAGCCGTTTACGCTGGTCTCTGCTGCGTTCTGGCAGAAGATAAGTCCTGTAAGGAGCCAGAAACGTTTGCTTTTTAAAAATCCCCAGTCTGTTTTTTCTTTTTTTCCAGCTGTTTTCTTTTCAAATGGTGTCAGATGGAAAATGATCCACATGATAAGTCCTAAAAAGCCTAAAGTAAACATGGGAACTACAGGTCCGATCAGTCCGGCCCCGGCAATTACAAAGGGGCAGATCAGAGCTCCTAAGGCATAACAGGAATGCATGATGTTCATGCCTTTTGCACGGTTTTCAGAATGGTTGCTTACCAGGATGGTACACATATTGATAACGCTTCCCTTGCAAAGCCGATCAGAAGGAAAGAAAGCACCAGAATGCTCATCCAGCCGGAAATCCCTAGCCACAGATATCCCAGTTCATAACCTGCGCTTAGTGTAATAATGGTGGCTTTAAGTCCGATCTTTGCAGGAAGGACTCCTGTGGCAAAACCAGCCATCAGGTTTCCAATACTGCAGATAGATAAAAGAGTACCGGTCATATTGTAGTCAAATCCGTATCGTTCCTGAAGCAGACTTACTACAATGCCAGTACTGATAGAGCAGATGCCGCTTAGAAAAAAGGCAATAAAGCCTGACATCTGCAGTTTTTTGTCGAGAGAGTTCATAAAAAGTTTCCTCCGTTTTTGAACTTAGACTCGCAAACCCGCGCTGACGCGCTTCACTGCCTGCATACGCAGGCTGTTTGCTCGTTCATGGTTCGAAAAAACAAATGTCTGCTTCGCAGCCGCTTGTTTTTTTCTTCACTCATGACATTGTATCATTTGTCAATAGCAACGTCAATGAGAGGACAGTATTTAAATAAATCAACAAAAATTAGACAAATACAAAAAAACATCTTGACTTTCTGCTTTTGGAGTATTAATTTATAAAACAAATAAAAAACAGCTATGAAAGAGACTCTTGTCTGAGAAATGTAACAGGAAGGGGGCGTCACCGACTGAGAGCGCCGCCGCGCAGGACTGGATAAAGGGAACACTCTGGAGCTGGTATATCGAAGCGGTTTTACCAGAAGGGGATGCAACCGGCTGGAAGGACTGATAGTAGGTATATCCGTGGCATACGTTACATGACGAAAAGAGGAGAAGTCTTAAGAGCATCCTGAAGGTTTCTCAATGCGGGTGGTACCGCGGGAAAAGAAGATCCCGTCCCGGAATACAGTAAATGTGTTCCGGGGCGTTTTTTTATACAAAAATCTCCGGAACCGTAAGATGTACTTTCAAAGTACACCGTTGGGAAGGAGAAATAAATATGATGGAATTTGTAGAAGGCGTCAAAGCAAAAGAAACACTTGGAATTGCACAGATCTTAGAAGGTTCCTATGAAGGAAAAAAGATCCGTATGAATGGTGCTGTACACAATGTCCGTGACATGGGTGAAGTTGCCTTTGTGATCCTGCGAAAAGCAGAAGGACTGGTACAGTGCGTATACGAAGAAGGCGTCACAATTTTGATATCCACGACCTGAAAGAAGAATCCGCAGTGGAAGTCCTTGGTACTGTTAAGGCAGAAGAAAGAGCTCCTCATGGTTTTGAGATCCGCTTAGAAGAGATCAAAGTATTATCCCAGCCTGCAGAGCCAATGCCAATCCCTATCAGCAAATGGAAAATGAACACATCCCTGGAAACAAAGCTGGCCCTGCGCCCGGTATCTTTAAGAAACGTAAGAGAACGTGCTAAATTTAAGATTCAGGAAGGCATTGTAAGAGGCTTCAGGGATTATTTATTTACCCAGGGCTTTACAGAGATCCACACACCAAAGATCGTAGCAAGAGGCGCTGAAGGCGGATCCAACGTATTCAAATTAAACTATTTCAACAAAAAAGCAGAATTAGGACAGAGCCCACAGTTTTACAAACAGACCATGGTAGGCGTTTACGACCGTGTATTTGAGGCAGCTCCTGTGTTTCGTGCAGAAAAGCACAACACCACCCGTCATTTAAACGAATATACCAGCCTGGATTTTGAAATGGGCTATATCGATGGTTTTGAAGATATTATGGCAATGGAGACCGGATTTTTACAGTACACCATGGCACTTCTGGAAAAAGAGTACAAAAAAGAGTTGGATATGTTAGGTGTCACTCTTCCGGATGTAAGCAAGATCCCGGCAGTCCGTTTTGATAAGGCAAAAGAGCTGGTATCTGAAAAGTACAACAGACGGATCAGAAACCCATATGACTTAGAGCCGGAAGAAGAACTTCTCATTGGCCGTTACTTTAAAGAAGAATACGGCAGTGATTTCGTATTTGTTACCCATTACCCATCAAAGAAACGTCCGTTTTATGCTATGGATGACCCGGCAGATCCGAAATATACCCTAAGTTTTGACCTGTTATTTAAGGGACTGGAAGTAACCACCGGCGGACAGCGTATTCACGATTACGGCGAGATCCTTAAAAAGATGGAAAAACGTGGAATGGACCGGAGGACATTGCTTCCTATCTGATGATCTTTAAATACGGAATGCCGCCACATGGTGGACTGGGAATCGGCTTAGAGAGACTGACCATGCGTCTTTTAGATGAGCAGAACGTAAGAGAGACAGCGCTCTTCCCAAGAGATGTAACAAGACTGGAACCATAGATCATAAGAAAAACTTATAAAAAATTCCAAAAACTTCTTATATATAGTTGCATTTATATAGAAGAAACAGGTTCAGAAAGGAAACGAAACCATGGCAAATGTGATCAGTGACGAGACCATAGAGTATGTAGGCATTCTGGCAAAGCTGGAGCTTTCACCGGAAGAAAAAGAAGAAGCAAAAAAAGATATGGGAAGAATGCTTGACTATATTGATAAATTAAATGAACTGGATACAACTGGCGTAGAGCCTATGTCCCATGTATTTCCTGTAAATAATGTATTCCGTGAAGATGTAGTGACCAACGGGGATGACAGAGACGAGATACTTGCTAATGCACCTGCAAAGAAAGACGGAGCTTTCATGGTGCCTAAGACAGTAGAATAGGAGGCGGCCAGATGAGTATATTAGATTTAACAGCTGGAACTGGGAAAGAAGATAAAGGCCGGAGAGATCACTTCTCCACAGGCCACAGAAGCAGTGATCAAGCAGATCAAGGCAGTGGAAGAACAGGTTCATTCTTATGTGACTTTAGACGAAGAAGGTGCCATGAAGCGGGCAAAAGAGGTTCAGGCCCAGATCGAGGCAGGAACACTGACAGGTCCACTGGCAGGTGTACCGGCTGCTATTAAGGATAACATGTGTACTAAGGGCATGCGCACTACCTGCAGCTCAAAGATCCTTGAAAATTTTGTGCCAACTTATACAGCAGAGGCTGTTTTAAACCTGGAAAAAGCAGGAGCCGTTATTCTTGGAAAGACAAACATGGATGAATTTGCTATGGGAAGTACCACAGAGACTTCCGCTTATGGCGTGACCCGCAATCCATGGAATACAGAACATGTACCTGGAGGCTCTTCAGGCGGCTCCTGTGCAGCTGTAGCGGCCAATGAGTGCTTTTATGCATTAGGCTCTGATACCGGCGGTTCTATCCGTCAGCCAAGTTCCTTCTGCGGCGTTACCGGCATTAAACCCACCTACGGAACTGTATCCCGTTACGGCCTCATCGCTTATGGTTCTTCCCTGGACCAGATCGGATCGGTTGCAAAGGACGTTTCCGACTGTGCAGCTATTCTGGAAGCGATTTCTTCCCATGATTTAAAAGACAGCACTTCCATGGCCCGTACAGACTGTGACTTTACCTCTGCATTAAAGGATGATGTAAAGGGAATGAAGATCGGTATCCCGTCAAGCTATTTTGGTGAAGGACTGGATGAGGAAGTAAAGGCAGCGATCTTAAAGGCAGCAGATATTTTAAAAGAAAAAGGCGCTGTTGTAGAGACATTTGACTTAGGTTTAGTAGATTATGCTATTCCTGCTTATTACGTCATTGCTTCTGCAGAAGCAAGCTCCAACCTTTCACGTTTTGATGGTGTAAAATATGGCTACCGTACCAAAGAATACGAAGGTCTTCACAACATGTACAAGAAAACACGTTCTGAAGGTTTCGGACCGGAAGTAAAACGCCGTATCATGCTTGGCTCTTTCGTATTAAGCTCCGGTTATTATGACGCTTATTATTTAAAGGCCCTGCGTACCAAGGCCTGATCAAGAAAGAATTTGATAAGGCTTTTGACAAATATGACTGATCCTGGCTCCTGCATCTCCTGATACAGCACCAAAGCTGGGAGCTTCCTTAAGTGACCCGTTAAAGATGTATCTGGGTGATATTTACACCATTTCTGTCAACCTGGCAGGTCTTCCTGGAATGACCGTTCCATGTGGTCTGGACTCCAAGGGACTTCCTATTGGAATGCAGCTGATCGGTGACTGCTTCAAGGAAAAGGATATAATCCGCGCAGGTTACGCATTTGAGTGTACCAGAAAATACGAAATGCCTGAACTGGCAAAGGTATCTGATTAAGGAGGAGTAAGCCATGAGTAAACAGTATGAGACCGTCATCGGTCTGGAAGTCCATGTAGAACTGGCAACAAAGACAAAAATATTCTGCGGCTGCTCTACCGCTTTCGGAGGAGCGCCAAATACCCATACATGCCCGGTGTGTACCGGTATGCCCGGTTCTCTGCCTGTATTAAATAAACAGGTTGTAGAATATGCCATGGCAGTAGGTCTGGCTGCAAACTGCCAGATCAACCAGTACTGCAAATTTGACCGTAAAAACTATTTTTATCCTGATAACCCACAGAACTACCAGATCTCACAGCTGTACCTGCCTATCTGCCACGATGGCTGGGTAGAGATCGAAACAGAGTCCGGCGTAAAGAAAAAGATCGGTATCCATGAGATCCATATGGAAGAGGATGCCGGCAAGCTGGTCCATGACGAGTGGGAAGACTGCTCTTTAGTTGACTACAACCGAAGCGGTGTTCCGCTGATCGAGATCGTTTCTGAGCCGGATATGAGAAGCGCAGAGGAAGTCATCGCATATCTGGAAAAGCTTCGTCTGATCATCCAGTATCTGGGAGCTTCTGACTGCAAACTTCAGGAAGGTTCCATGCGAGCTGACGTAAACTTATCCGTCCGTGAAGTGGGAGCACCGGAATTCGGCACCAGAACGGAAATGAAGAACATCAACTCTTTTAAGGCTATTGCACATGCCATTGAAGGAGAAACAAGACGCCAGATCGAGCTGATCGAAGATGGCAGGAAGGTCATCCAGGAAACAAGACGTTGGGATGACAACAAGGAAAGTTCCAAGGCTATGCGTTCCAAGGAAGATGCACAGGATTACCGTTACTTCCCGGATCCGGACCTGACACCCGTTGTGATCAGTGATGAGTGGATCGCCCGGATCAAGGCGGCACAGCCAGAGCTTCGTACCGAGAAAATGGCCCGTTATATCAGCGAATTCGGCCTGCCTCAGTATGACGCGGAGATCCTTACAAACTCCAAGCATATGGCAGATGTATTTGAGGAGACCGTAAAGCTTTGCGGAAAGCCAAAAGATGCATCTAACTGGCTGATGGTAGAAGCCATGCGTTTACTGAAGGAACATGAAATGGATCCGGATGATATGGGCTTTTCACCTGCAAACCTGGCAAAGCTGATCCAGATGGTAGCAGCAGGCGAGATCAACCGTACAGTAGCAAAGACCGTATTTGAAGAGATCTTTGAGCACAATGTAGATCCTGCCGTTTATGTAGAAGAAAAGGGCTTGAAGGTAGTAAATGATGAAGGCGCCTTAAAGACCACCATAGAAGGCATTTTGGCCGCAAATCCACAGTCTGTAGCCGATTATAAGAGCGGAAAAGAAAAGGCACTGGGATTTTTAGTAGGACAGACTATGAAGGCTATGAAAGGCAAGGCAGACCCTGGAATGGTAAATAAACTGTTGAAGGAACTGCTGGCAAAGTAAAAGAGATTTATACAGTTAAATTCCCCGGTTTACCGGGGAATTTGTCAGGTTATAAGTAAAAATATGTATAGTTTCATCTAACCATAAGTCAAAGTTTTAGCTTCATAAGGAAATTTTGTGTTGACGGAATAAATACTTTGGTGTATATTTTATAGCAATGAAAGAAAATGTTTTTATGGCACTGACATATGTCTGCCTTAAGAACACATATAGAGGAGGAAATTATGAAGCCGTATGCAGAGATGACCAAAGAAGAACTGGTAGCCCTTCGCAAAGACCTGAAGGCAAAATATCACGATTTTCAGACAAAGGATCTTAGACTGGATATGTCCAGAGGTAAGCCAAGTGCAGATCAGCTGGATCTGTCTATGGGTATGATGGACGTGCTCAGCAGTGATGATGACCTGACCTGTGAAGATGGTACAGACTGCCGTAACTACGGAGTACTTACCGGTATTGATGAAGCAAAAGAACTTCTGGCAGATATGATGGAGGTTAATCCTTCTACCATTATCATTTATGGAAACTCCAGCTTAAACGTTATGTATGATACGGTTTCAAGAGCCATGACCCACGGAATTATGGGAAATACTCCATGGTGCAAGCAGGATAAGATCAAATTCCTCTGCCCGGTTCCTGGCTATGACCGCCACTTTGGAATTACCGAGTATTTTGGCATTGAGATGATCAATGTTCCTATGACTCCAGAAGGTCCTGATATGGATATGGTAGAGGAACTGGTTTCCACCGATCCTGCCATCAAAGGTATCTGGTGCGTTCCGAAGTATTCCAACCCACAGGGATATTCCTATTCTGACGAAACAGTACGCCGTTTTGCAAGACTGGAACCGGCTGCACCTGATTTCCGTATTTTCTGGGATAATGCATACGGCATCCACCATCTGTATGACCATGACCAGGATCATCTGATCGAGATCCTTGCAGAGTGCAAGAGAGCCGGAAATCCAGACCTGGTTTACAAGTTTGCATCTACTTCCAAGATCAGCTTCCCAGGTTCCGGTATTGCAGCTATCGCTACTTCCCACAACAACCTGGAAGATATCAAGGCTCAGTTAAAGCATCAGACCATCGGTCATGACAAGGTAAACCAGCTGCGTCATGTACGTTTCTTCAAGGATATCCACGGAATGGTAGAGCATATGAGAAAACATGCCGATATCATCCGTCCAAAATTTGAAGCCGTAGAAGAGATCCTGGAAAGAGAACTTGGCGGTCTTGGCATCGGTGAGTGGACCAAACCAAAGGGTGGCTACTTCATCGCCTTTGACTCCATGGAAGGCTGTGCAAAAGATATCGTAGCAAAATGCAAGAAAGCCGGAGTTGTTATGACCTCTGCCGGAGCAACTATCCATACGGCAAAGATCCACATGACAGTAATATCCGTATCGCACCAACTATCCTCCTCTGGGCGATCTGATCGTGGCTACAGAGCTGTTTGCACTGTGCGTAAAGCTTTCAAGTGTTGAGAAGCTGTTAAAAGGGATGGAATGATCCATTCATGAGCAAACCGTCTGCGTAGCAGACAGTAGAGCACCGTCAGGTGCGGGGGTGCGAGTCATAAAAACGTATAAACTGCCTGGTTACAGAAATGTGACCGGGCAGTTTTTTAGTGCATGGCAATTAATAAGGGCTGCAGATCATTTTCTGCAGCCCTTAAAAAATTTCTTATTCAATTCTGGATCTTCAGATCTTTTATGAATTAGAAATCAACTTCCTCATCATAGTAGCAGCACTTCAGCAGTTTAGCCATCTGATCTGGGTTGATGCTTCTTGGGTTGGAGCCGGTGCAGGCATCGCCTACTGCCAGTTCTGCAACCTTAGGCAGCTTCTCCATGAATTCTTTCTCATCGATGATTCCGCCTTCATAGTATTTGATGCAGGTAGGAATATCCAGATCCTTGTTCATCTCGCGAATTCTTGCGATCAGAGCGTCTACCAGTTCTTCGTCTGTATTTCCTGGCAGTTGATGAACTTAGCGATCTTAGCGTATCTTGCAGCTGCTTCAGGTTCTTTTGCATTGTATTTGATAACCTTTGGCAGGTACATTGCGTTAGCGCATCCATGAACGATATGTCCGCCGGAGTAAGCAGCACCGGTCTTGTGTGCCATAGAGTGAACGATACCTAATAATGCGTTGGAGAATGCCATACCAGCTAAGCACTGTGCGTCATGCATTTTAGCGCGGGCATCCAGATCGCCATTGTAGGAAGCAACCAGATATTCGTTGATCATTTCGATTGCATGGAGTGCTAATGGATCGGTGTATTCGCAATGCAGTGTGGAAACATAAGCCTCGATCGCATGAGTCATAGCATCCATACCAGTATGTGCGGTCAGCTTCTTAGGCATAGTAGCTGCTAAAGCCGGGTCAACGATAGCAACATCTGGTGTGATGTTGAAGTCAGCCAGAGGATATTTGATTCCCTTAGCATAATCTGTGATTACAGAGAATGCAGTAACTTCGGTAGCTGTACCGGAGGTAGAGGAGATAGCACAGAATTTAGCTTTTGTACGCAGTGTTGGGAAGCTGAATGGTGTGATCAGGTCTTCAAACTTGGTATCAGGATACTCATAGAATACCCACATAGCCTTTGCAGCATCGATTGGTGAACCACCACCTACAGCTACGATCCAGTCAGGTTTGAATTCCTGCATAGCTTTTGCACCCTTCATAACGGTCTCTACAGAAGGATCTGGCTCAACGCCTTCAAATAACTGAACTTCCATTCCTGCTTCTTTTAAGTAAGCTTCTACTTTATCCAGGAAACCGAAACGCTTCATGGAGCCGCCGCCTACAACAACAATGGCTTTCTTGCCAGGCAGTGTCTTTAAGGACTCCAGTGCATCTTTTCCATGGTATAAATCTCTTGGTAATGTGAATCTCATAATTATGACCTCCTAAAAATATAGTTGTGTGATTGACTATATGTATCTGTTCGTTATTTCTTTAACAGCTATATAGTAGCACATTGATAAAAGCTTGACTAGATGCAAAAATGGAATAATAGTATTCCTGTAAGTATATCACTGGTTAATGAGAAGAAAATTGTGAAATGTGAATAAAAATATAAAGCAGAAAGAAAAAAATACTCAGTAACAGAAAAATAAACGAAAAAATGGCCAGCTCTGTTACTGAGAATATTGTTATTTTCAAGACGATATTTTAAGACCTGATAAAAATGGTCTTACAAAACAGAGCAGCCAGTTAGTCAGACAGCTGGCTGATAGTGCGGCCCAGCCACTGGGTCAGTTCTGTTTCTGCTTTGGACAGGCGGTAGTTGCTGCGACAGACTAAAAGGTCCTTGAATACATTATCCGGGCGGGTACATTCTCTCTGGATCAGTTTTGCTTCTGTAAGGGTGCTGTACGGAACAGGAGAAGTCCACATATAGGCACCTGGAAGATGGCGGAGAAATTCATACTGGCTGCCCCGGTCATAAATATAAATGGTATGGCGGGGATCACTGTCCGGAAGGACACAGTCAGTATTTTCCGGGGTAAAAGAAGGATACTGGATATCTCCCTGAAGCAGTTCTACGGACTGGGAAAAATCAAGGTGGTCTAAAGGCTCCTTTCCTGCAAGAGGATGCGAGGGGGACATAAGTACCTTGGGAGAGAACTGCCATAAGACCTTGCTGTCCAAATGCTCATCCTGTATCATTTTAAGGAAAAATGGTTCGTAAAGTACCTGACAGCGGACAATGCCTAAGTCAAATTCTTTGGAAGAGACCAGACGGACCACGTCCTTGGAGTTCGTTTCTTTATAGCGCACATTGGTTGTAAAAAGCCGGTCATCTTCTTTTAAAAAATTCTTTAAAGTGCTGGATATATAAGAAGCGCGGGGACCGCAAAGACGAATTTCACGGGGACATTCCTTATTTCTGGAGCAGAGCTTGTCTAACTGGGCTTCCTGTTCCATGATCCCTTTTGCGTAGCGCAGGAATTCTTCTCCACGGACAGTAGGGATCATTCCCCTGCTGGTACGGTCAAAGATGGGACATCCAAGATCACGCTCCAGTTCACGGATGATCTTGCTTAAATGGGGCTGGTTCATATAATAGTTCTGGGCTGCTTTTGTAATAGAGCCGGTTTTTTCTACTTCTACGGCATACTTTAAATAGGAAAGATTCATATAATTCCTCCAGATATTCTGGTTATTTTCTATGTGAACATTATAACGTAGATAACCATTCTTTTCAAAACATTTATAGTTTGGTGAACAGATTAAACGCTAATTAACTTTACAATTAAGAACGGCTACCATATAATAGAAAAAACTGGTCAGAGAAAAAATGGTAAGATCAGAAACAGGAGAAAAATCGTGTTTGGAAAATTATGGAAAAAATGCGTAAACTATGAAACCATCAGTTATCTGGTATGTGGTGTGCTGACTACAGCAGTGGATTTTGTTTCCTATACAGCATTTCGGAAAATGTCCATGGGTGTAGGGGTGTCCCAGGCTCTTTCCTGGGTGGCAGCAGTCTTATTTGCTTATATTGTAAATAAGATCATCGTATTCCGGAATTTTAACATGGGGCCGGCGTACTTATTAAAAGAAGGCGGTGCCTTTTTTGCGGCAAGGGCTATTTCGGGAGTGGCTACCTGGGTCTTAATGGTTGTGATGGTAAAACTGGGGGGAGACAGAGGGTTTGTTTATGAGATGTTCTGTAAATTGACAGCTTCTGTTATCAATATGGTCGCAAATTATGTATTCAGCAAACTTTGGATCTTTAAAAAGAAATAACTGGAAATAATATATAAAAGCGGCTATAAAGAAAGGTGAATGCAGTGAGTCGTGAAGAAATAGAACAGGTAGAAAAAGAACTGGATGAGGTCCTTGAAATAGTCCAGAGACCGGTTCCGGTGAAAAATACAGGCAGGGAGGAAACAGTATCTTTGCAGGAAAATTTACAGGAAAATGATCCATTACAGGAAGAAATGCAAATAGAAACAGAGAAGGAAGAGAAAGAAGAAAAAGAAGACAGCCCTGAAAGCGCAGCGAAGGAGCAGACGGCAGTTTCAGAAGAAGAACTGGATCTGGAGGATGATATAGAAAATGGTTACTTCCATTTCCTGCGTCCAAGTGATGGCCTGATCGCAGCCTTTTTCGTGCCGGTAGCTGTCCTGATCATCCTGTTTGCCCAGAGAGGCATCTTCCTTTTGGTGAAGAGTGCTTTTTAAGAACGGACATGTATCACCAGTACGCGCCCTTCTTTTCTGAGTTTCAGTACAAGCTAAAACAGGGAGGAAGCTTGCTATACAGCTGGGATATTGGTATGGGAGTGAATTTCTCGGCTCTTTATGCTTATTATCTGGCAAGTCCGGTGAACTGGCTGATCATCTTATGTCCGAAGAAATTCATCATTGAATTTATGACCATCCTTATTATGGTAAAAACAGGTCTCTGCGGAGTGACGTTTACCTGGTATCTGGATCATCATTTTGAGAAGAAGCATTTTGTAGCCGGTGTTTTCGGCATTTTCTATGCTTTAAGCGGTTATATGGCAGCTTACAGCTGGAATATCATGTGGCTGGACTGCATTTTCCTGCTGCCGCTGATCCTTTATGGGTTAGAGCAGCTGGTGCAGGAGAAAAAGGGCCTGTTTTACTGTGTGACTCTGGGTCTTTCTATTCTGTCCAACTACTATATCTCTATCATGATCTGTATTTTCATGGTCATGTATGTGATCGTGCAGGTGATCTTATACCCGCCAAAGAAGATAAAAGACCTGGTGGCAACAGGAGTGCGCTTTGGCTTTTATTCTCTTCTTGCAGGAGGACTGGCAGCCGTTGTGCTTTTGCCTGAGATCTATGCTTTGCAGGCGACTGCTTCCGGCGACTTTGATTTTCCAAAGACCATCAGCTGTTATTTCTCCATTTTTGATATGATCGCCCGTCACATTGGAAATGTGGGAACAGAGATCGGCCTGGACCACTGGCCCAATATTTACTGCGGTGTGGCAGTGCTTATGTTCCTTCTTCTTTATCTGGGGGCAAAGAAGATCACAGTGCGGGAAAAGGCAGTTTACTGCGGCCTGCTGTTAATGTTTTATGCCAGCTTTTCCATCAATGTGTTAAATTTCATCTGGCATGGGTTCCATTATCCAAACAGCCTTCCATGCAGACAGTCCTTTATCTATATCGCCTTGGTGCTGACTATGTGTTATCAGGTCTGCCTGGAATTGAAAGAAACTTCCTGGAAACAGGTGGTGTGGGCGTTCTGGGGTGCCATTATCTTTGTGCTCATGGCAGAGAAACTTGTGGATAACTCTGCACAATTTCATTTTTCTGTGTTTTATGCAGCCATCATTTTCCTGGCACTGTATATGGGGCTTATTTATCTGTATAAGCGGAAAAACTGGAATGAAGATGTGATCATGATGCTGACCCTGCTTTTAGTAGCAGTGGAAACTGCGTTAAACCTTGGTGTCAGCAGCCTTCCAACTACCAGCAGGACTGCGTATGTAAAGGACAATCAGGATACCAGAAGGTTAGCGGAAAGCATTAAATGTGATACTTTCTACAGAGTGGAAAAGGGAGACAGCAAGACGAAAAATGATGGTGCGTGGATGAATTTTCCATCTGCGTCCCTGTTTTCATCGGTAGCAAATGCTTCTTTAACTGATTTTGTGAGAAAGCTGGGCTGCGAAAGTTCCACCAATGCTTACAGTATTAAAGGAAGTACTCCCCTGGTAGACAGCCTGTTTTCTATCCGATATGGCATTTATCCGGATCAGCAGCCGGTAACTGGTTTAAAGGATCAGATCAGCAGAAAAGGCTCTATGTGGCTTTATGAAAATCAGAATACGCTGCCGGTAGCATTTATGCTTCCCGCAGATGTGGAGAATAACTGGCTGTTAGACTCAGGCAATCCTGCGGTAGTACAGAATGACCTTTGCAATGTGCTGGGGACCAAAGATGTGCTGGTGTCCAATGAAAGTGTTACAGAAGGCAAGAAACTTACCTTTACAGTGGAAACTTCCGGTGATTATTATGTGTATGTGACCAACAAGAAAGTGGAAAAGGTCACAGCAACCATGGGAGAAAAGAGCAGGTCCTTTGACAATGTAGACAGAGGTTATTTCCTGGAACTGGGATATCTTGTAAAGGGAACGGATGTAGAACTTCGCTCAGAGGATGAGGGAAATCCTTCCCTTCAGGGAGAAGTATGGCGGTTTGATCCGGAAGCCTTTAAAGAATTTTATGATAAAATGAATGAAAATCCCATCAACCTGACTAAATGGACGGATACAGAACTTTCCGGAACCATTCATTCTGATGGATATAAGACCATGTTTACAAGTATTCCATATGACAAGGGCTGGAAGCTTTTTGTGGATGGTGTGGAAACGGAAACAAGACCTGTTTTTGATACATTTATTGCAGCAGACCTGGCAGAAGGAGACCATGAAATTTCCTTTACCTATGAGCCGGAAGGTTTAAAAACAGGTGCTATTATTACAGGTGTG
>ENA-OQIG01000196-OQIG01000196.1-human-gut-metagenome-genome-assembly--contig:-NODE-196-length-34950-cov-4.197255_pt1 | contig 34950 bp, 41 predicted proteins | sample MGYA00242576_ERZ504741 | MGnify/ENA primary metagenome ERZ504741 (study PRJEB26092, sample SAMD00036436) | human gut metagenome | host: Homo sapiens | study: EMG produced TPA metagenomics assembly of... | reverse complement strand
CCTAAAATCAACATTCGTGTAGACCCAAAGACCCCTGACGAAATATTCACTTTAGGTTCCCGTCTGACCAAAATAGGGCTGGGTTTCCCCCAATACAGCAATGATGATATCATCATTCCGGGACTTATACGGAAAGGCTATTCCAAAGAAGACGCATACAATTACGTAGTGGCTGCCTGCTGGGAATTTATCATCTAACCGAGCCATGGATATACCTAACATTGATGCCGTTTCTTTAATCGGATGTGTAGACCGGTGCCTTGAAAAACTAAATACCTGTTCGGACTATTCATCCTTTTATACATTGGTGGAGCAGGAAATACAAAAGGAGGTCAATGCGATCTGCGAGAAACACCGCAATCTCTACATCATCCCTTCTCCAATGATGTCTTTACTGATGGACGGCACCATCGAAAGAGCCAAAGATATTTCGGAAGGTTCCTACTACAACAACTACGGAATCCACGGAACAGGCATTGCAACCGCTACCGATACCCTTGCTGCCCTGAAAAAATACTATTTCGAAGAGCAAAGCCTGGATTATACAACCCTGCTTACTGCCATAAGAAGCAACTTCAAAGGCTACGAAGAGTTACAAAAAAATTAAGAGAAGAAGCGCCCAAAATGGGACAGGATGATGACTATGCCGACTTGATAGCCAAAGATCTTCTCGACTCTTTTGATCGGTCATTGGCCGATAAACGAAATGAACGCGGAGGGGTTTACCGGGCAGTACCGGCACCGCTATGTACTACATTTTCCATTCCAATCAATTACGTGCCACCCCCGACGGACGTAACGATGGCGAGATGATTCCTGCTAATTACTCCCCCAGCCTGTTTTTAAAACAAAAAGGTCCTATATCCGTCATAAAATCTTTTACCAAACAACATCTGGACCGTGTTGTCAACGGTGGTCCCCTCACCCTGGAGTTCGATCAATCCGTATTCAGCAATGACGAAACCATTGAAAAGCTGGGTATGCTCGTGAAAACCTACATCGTTTTAGGCGGCCATCAACTACAACTAAACACAGTCAGCCGGGAGACACTGCTACATGCCCGGAAACATCCCGAACAACACAAAAATTTGATTGTCAGAGTATGGGGATGGAGCGGATATTTTGTGGAATTAGACGAATGTTACCAAAATCACGTTATCAATCGGATCGAATTCGGTCTATAATACATCTGCATTATGAAAAATACAGCAAAGAATTTCATGTTTTACGTTGCCTTCGTGGCATCATTGGGAGGATTACTTTTTGGATTCGATACCGCAGTGATATCCGGAGCCGAGAAATCCATCCAGGTGGTATATGATCTATCCGACTTCAGCCATGGCTTCACCATTGCTATCGCTTTGATCGGTACAATCATCGGAGCTTTCGTCTGTAGTAAACCGGTAGAAAAACACGGACGTCTGAAAGCACTGAAAATTATTGCTTTTCTCTACTTTGTTTCTGCAGTGGGCAGTGCTGCCATCATCGATTGGTATTCCTTTTTATTCTTCCGTTTTGCCGGAGGTTTAGCTGTCGGAGCCTCATCCGTAGTCGGTCCCATGTACATTGCCGAAATATCCCCCTCGCGTTGGCGCGGCCGTTTTGTCGCATTCTTCCAGTTTAATATTGTACTGGGTATTGTACTGGCTTACTTTTCCAACTATTGGATTCACGGCATTGCGCATGATTGGCAATGGATGTTAGGAGTTGAAGCCATTCCTGCCATCGCATTCGCTCTTCTATTATACACCGTACCTGAAAGCCTCGTTGGCTGGTAAAGCAAGATCGGGAAGCCGAAGCCCGACACGTCATAAAGAAGGTCAGCAATGCAAATATTGAACAGGAAATTCATGAAATCAAAGAATCCCTGGTAACAATAGGAGCCAGTGGCGAAAAACTGTTTCAGCATAAATACCGGAAACCGATCCTCTATGCTTTCCTTATAGCTACTTTCAACCAGTTATCAGGTATCAATGCCATTCTCTATTATGCTCCGAGGATTTTTGAGATGTCAGGTGTATTTACCGACTCAGCATGATGCAGTCTATTGTTATCGGACTGACCAACCTTACTTTCACTATGATCGGAATGATCCTGATAGATCAGGTAGGACGAAAAAAACTCCTCTATATCGGTTCCATCGGTATGACCTTCTCTTTGGCCTTAGTAGCCAAAGGTTTCTACCAAGGCGCATTTTCAGGTTACTATATGCTTATCTGCCTGATGGGGTTTATCGCTTTCTTTGCCATTTCACTGGGTGCCGTCATTTGGGTATTAATCTCCGAAGTCTTCCCAAACAATGTGCGCTCCAAAGGGCAAGTATTAGGCAGCATGACACATTGGGTGTGGTCCGCCCTCCTTTCATGGATGTTTCCCGTTTTCATCCGTACAGGAGGTACCTTCATTTTCAGTTTCTTTGCCATTATGATGTTCCTAAGCTTCTTCTTTGCTCTCAGGCTACCCGAAACAAAGAACAAGTCTCTGGAGCAGATACAAAAGGAATTGACCAATTAACAACTTACGAATAATAAACTAAAAATATGAATCGTATGAAAACAAAACTGATCATTTTATTAATACTCACAACCATGATACACACAAACACCGTAAATGCCCAACATTCACAATTGAAAAGAGCCGATTTTCAACAAACAATTGACGGAAAGCAAACCGATCTCTACTTTCTGAGAAACAAAAACGGCATTGAAATTGCCATCACCAATTTCGGAGGACGAGTCGTTGAATTCTGGACTCCGGATAAAAAAGGGCATTTTGAAGACATCGTCCTCGGACACGATCATGTGGACAAATATCTCCATTATAAAGGTGAAAGATTTTTGGGAGCCACTATCGGACGGTATGGCAACCGGATCAACAAAGGAAAGTTTACCCTGAACGGACAAACTTACCAGTTACCCATCAATGATACTCCCAACAGTCTACATGGTGGCTTTAAAGGATTTGATATGGTAGTATGGGATGTTGAACAGCCGGACAGCCAGACTTTACAACTCACGTATTTATCCAAAGATGGTGAAGAGGGGTATCCGGGAAATCTCCAAGTATCCATGAGCTACAAGCTTACGGATAAAAACGAATTTATTATCACTCACCAGGCTCAAACAGACAAAGAAACGGTCATCAACCTCACCCATCATTCCTTCTTCAACCTGCACGGTGCAGGCAATAAGGATATCAATGACCATATACTCATGATCAATGCGGATAAGTTTACTCCTGTCGATCAGACCCTAATCCCCACCGGTATTCTCCAGGATGTAAAAGGGACCCCGATGGATTTTCGTCGCCCCACACCTATCGGAAAGCGAGTAAATGATTCGTTCGAGCAACTGGAGTTCGGTCACGGCTACGACCATAATTGGGTCTTGAATCGCAAAACCTCCAACACCCCCGAACTGGCAGCAACCGTTTATGAACCCGCCTCAGGAAGATATCTTGAAGTATGGACCACCGAACCCGGACTACAATTCTATGGCGGTAACTTCTTTGATGGTACAATGACCGGAAAGCACGAAAAGAAATACAACTACCGGGCTTCCCTCGCATTGGAAACCCAGCACTATCCGGATAGTCCTAACCAACCGGCATTCCCGTCAACAACCCTCTTACCCGGAGATACTTACAAACATATATGCATCTATAAAATCAATGTACAATGAAAACCACAAAACATTTATCTGTCGCAGCAGTACTAACCGTACTGATGCAAATGGGGTGTCAGTCTCACACAGACAATACCCGGCAAACACTCCACTTGCCCGAGCTAAACGAAGTCCGGATAGAAGATGCTTTCTGGAGTCCGAAACTCGATATCTGGAGGAAAATAACCGCTAATGATGTATTAAACAAATTCGAAGGGAAATACACTCCTTTTTCCGGATCGACCGACACGCGTAATGCTTTCCGGAATTTCGATCGTGTAGCTGAAGGGCAGAGAGATATAAAACAGCACGATGGTCCCGAATGGTATGACGGACTCGTTTATGAAAGTATCCGGGGTATCGCCGACTTTCTTGCAAGCCACCCCAATAAAGAACTGGAAAAACGAATCGACGGATATGTAGACCGCATCTATGCCGCTCAGCAAACAGAGCCGACCGGATACATCAACACCCATACCAACTTATGGAAAACAACCATAGATGGGGAGACAATGGGGGACTCCTTCGTGGACAACACGATGTATACAATGCCGGGATGCTGATCGAAGCCGGAGTACATTATTATCAGGCAACCGGCAAAACACGTTTGCTTGAAATTGCAACCCGCTTTGCCAATTACATGGCAGATTATATGGGTCCGGAACCACGCAAGAATATCGTTCCCGCACATTCCGGCCCCGAGGAAGCCGTAATGGCATTATACTGGTTGTATAAAAACGAACCGGAACTGAAAGATAAACTTTCCATACCGGTCCGTGAATCAGATTATTATAATCTGGCCACTTTTTGGATAGAAAACAGAGGGCATCACTGTGCTTTCCATTATGGGGAACGTGGGGATACCGGAAATCGGAAAAATTGGATTAAAGACGCTTGTTATCACCAAGCTGAATTCGGCACACACTCTCGTCCCAGTTGGGAGATATTCACAAGATTCGATCCCTGTACTCGAACAAAAAACAATTGAAGGGCATGCTGTGCGAGCTACCTTGATGGCAACCGGTCTAACCGCGGCCGCACTCGAAAACCAATCACCTCAATACATCGAAACAGCTAAACGTCTTTGGGAGAATATGGCAGGCAAACGGATGTTCATCACAGGTGGAGTCGGCGCTATTCACGAAGACGAAAAGTTTGGTCCGGACTACTTTCTGCCCACCGATGCATATCTGGAAACCTGCGCAGCTGTCGGAGCCGGTTTTTTCAGCCAACGCATGAACCAATTAACTTGTAATGCCCGCTATATGGACGAGGTGGAAAGAGTGCTTTACAACAATGTACTGACTGGCGTTTCTTTGTCCGGTGATAAATACACCTATCAAAATCCCCTGAATACCGATAAGCCCGACAGGTGGGAATGGCATGTATGTCCATGTTGCCCACCGATGTTCTGAAAATCATGGCTGCCATGCCCGGTTATATCTATGCCTATCAGGGAGATAATGTCTATGTCAATTTATTCATAGGAAGCGAAGTACGCGTCCCTGTCGGTAAAAGCAACAGCGTCCGATTGAAACAATTAACCTCTTATCCCTGGCACGGCGCTGTTTCCATTCAAGTCAATCCCGACAAGGCAAGTACCTTCTCTATGAAAGTCCGTATTCCCGGATGGGCACAAGGTACAGAAAATCCATACGACCTTTACCAATCGAATCTAAAAGCACCGGTCAAGTTAAAAGTTAATCAAGAGGATGTACTTTTGAGGATCGTAGACGGATATGCGGAAATCAACCGGGAATGGAAAAAAGGCGATCACATTGAGCTTGAACTACCCATGCAACCTCGCCTGATCACTGCAAATAAAGCAGTCGAAAACTTACGGGGACAAGTCGCATTGGCGTCAGGGCCTATCATTTACTGTTTTGAGGATGCCGATAATCCGGAACTGCAGACATTCAAACTTCAGGCACAAACACCTTTGGAACTCTCCCATGACAGTAATCTGCTCAATGGAGTCAATATCATCAAATGTCAGGGTGATATTCCGGCAAAAGCCATCCCATATTATGCTGTGGCCAACAGGGAAGAGAGCCATAGCTATAAAGTATGGATTCCTCAGAAATAAGAGCCAGACGATTCCTACAAACAAATTTATTCAAGATGAAAAAGAAGTATCACCATTTATACGTAAATTTGCGGAACGAGAATCATCTTAATTATAGATTATCATTATGGAAAAGAAAACAATCGTAGCACGTGTAGAAGTGCTACCCGGCAAAGAACAAGCATTTCTACAGGCGGCTGATGCTCTAATCAAAGGTACAAGGGCAGAAGAGGGGAATATTAGTTATAACTTATATCAAAACCCGTCACAACCCGTAGCTTTCATTTTCTACGAAGAGTACAAAGACCAGCGTGCCATGGATATACATGCGGCATCCCCCCATTTCCAGGCTTTTGGAAAGGCGATCAAGGAAATGCTGGCATCCGATTTGATAATTGAAACTTTTTAAATAAATACGAGGGTGCTTCAATGCACCCTCATATTTATCACTTCATTTATTCGGCCACGGCCAATGTCAACACACTGATCCGTACTCCTTCAACTTCAAAAAGCGTAGATGCACAGGCCACAGTTGTAGATCCGGTAGTCAGCACATCATCAATAATCAGTACATGTTTCCCTTGGAAACAAGCTACATCACACAATTTGAAAATACCTTCCACATTTTCCGAGCGTTCAAAAGTCGATTTACGGGTTTGAGTCTCTGTATTCTTTTCCCGTATCACGCTCTTCGCATTCAGCGGAATCCCCGTCACAGAAGATATACCACGAGCAATCCATTCACTCTGATTGTATCCTCTCAGCTTCTGTTTTTTCTTATGCAAAGGTACAGGAACAATCACATCCACATGATCAAAGAAACCACAAGAAATTAATTCTGCCGCCATATAGCGTCCCATCACTTCGCCCAGTTCTTTATATCCGCTATATTTCAGCAGATGCAAGATGCGTCTGAAATCACTACCTTTACGATAAAAGAGAAAGGAAGAAGCTCTTTCAAGAACCGGAATACGTCCCCAGAAAAGACACTCAACCGGATTATCCTTTCGCAGATGAAATCCGGTACGGGGTAAGTTCATATTACAACGAATACACAAGCACTCCTCTTCTTTCGACAGCGGAGCTCCACAAACCACACAACAACGTGGGAACAAAAGAGACCAAAAAGAGTCGAACCAAGTATTCATGTGATGTTTTTCAGTTTAATCAATACCCGGAAAGTTACATTTCCAGTGGAGGCATCTCTTTCAGCAGCCGTTGAAAGACAGGATGTAAAGGGCCATTCGTCGCAATGACATGATGTCCTTCAATAAAATATTCACTTCCAAAGAAATCAGTTACTTTTCCGCCGGCTTCCAACACAATCAGTGCCGCAGCCGAGTAATCCCATTTCCCGATAAAAGCTTCCGCCCAGGCATCAAAACGTCCGGCCGCCACATAACAAAGAGCCGATGCAGCCGAGCCATTCATACGAATTCCTCCTACCACTCCATACAGTTGTTTCAGTAAATATTCCGCAGTCCGTTTGTATTGCCTATGGTTATAAGGAAGTTCAGTGATTACAAACGCCTCTTCTATGTTTTCTATTTTCGAGACATGCAGTTCATCTCCGTTCATCCAAGCCTTCCCACCTTTCCAGGCGTAAAAACATTCATCCCTGCAAACTTCATACACCACTCCTAAAAGTAATTCTGTACAGCTCCTCAATGCGATACTGACACAATAAGGAGCATTGTCATGAATGTAGTTAGTCGTCCCGTCCAACGGATCAATAACCCAGCAATAAGGCTCATTCTTATAAACGGCAGAACCTTCTTCCGCAATAAACCCGGCTTCGGGCAGCAACGCAGACAGTTGTGCCACTAACAAGCGTTCAGATTCTTTATCAACATACGACACATAGTCATGCGCATGCTTTTCCACCACACGCTCCCGACTAAAGCTCCTCCGTTCTTTTCTCAAAAAATTCCCGGCTTCAGTTGCTATCCGGCATACCTCAGTAGTAAGTTGTTGAAGATCCAGTTCCATATTCGATTTTTAACGTATTTCGGCAAAGATAAATGATTCTTTTGAAAAAACATTGCAGCATTCGGCATATCTCTGCGTCTAAAAGACATAAAAGACTTAACTATGCAAAAATTCAGATTGACAATGCTATTTATCATTTGCGGCAACGGATTTGCTTATGCGCAAACATTCAACGAAACACCCATACCTGCCTTTACACTGCACAAAGAAATGAAAACCCCTCAAATCTTCAAACTACCCGAAATAAAGAATACTTTGTCAGAAACCAACCCTGCTTTCAATAACAGTATGCCGTTAGTCAAACAATACGAACTGAGAAAAAAATTCTCCTATCTGGATCCCGTCTTCACCGGTTATTTTAATCAGCAACAGTACCGATTGTTCAATTCCCGCTATTTCGGATACGAATTATACGGTTCCAGTTATTCACTCCGGGGAGTAGGTACTCAGAATATGGCAGGTGGCAGATTGGTATATCGTCTTAACAGACAACTGGCTATCCGGATAGGTGGCAATGCCTATCAATACCGCTCTAACGGACGGATGTTTAATGATTTTACCCTTAACGCAGACCTTACCTATCGTCTGAATAATTGGCTGACCGCTTATATTTACGGACAATACCGGCTGGACTGTAATCCCAACTCCGGTGTACAAGGTTTCCCGTTATCTCCACAATCCCATTACGGCGCTTCATTCCGGATAAACCTCCTGGAAAGAAAAGAATATGGTCTCGACCTGAATCTGGGTACCGACAGAAGTTACAATGCTGCTACCCGGCAATGGGAAAATACTTATAAGATAGGCCCAACCATACGATTAAAATAACCAACCCAATATAAACCTGACTATGAAGAAAGGGCTATCCGGTACCGCCAATTTTACCGGATAGCCCTATTTTACAATCAATCTTATTTACATATAAACACTTTACACTCACCGGGAGCAAGCTTTACGACCCATCCGGTAGAAGCCTCAGCCACAAGGCTGCCTTCTATAACATCATATACCCGATCCAATGACAATCCTTCTACCGTCTTTACATTCAACTCCACGTCTACGGTCCGGATATCCGGTTCAGACAAGCTATTGCTTTGCTTCCGTCACTCAACGGCTTCACCCAGACATCATAATGATCGGCACGAATGGCACGCTCTGCCTGAATGCCCAGCGGATCCTGATTGATAGCAATCAGATCCTTATTCAAAAGTATTTGTAACGTACTATCATTCATCTGCCGTACATCATTGCCACAGAGTAATGGAGAAGCCATCATGCACCAGAGAGCAAAGTGGGACTGATATTGTTCATTCGTACAACCTTCCGATTCATAACCGATACTCTTACTTTTTCCGCCAATCCCCACAACAAGCATATCCGGATCATTCCATCCGCCGGGTCTTGCATATTCACTAAGCGGTGCATTTATTTCAAGAATGTTCAAAATGCCACGTAAACCTCCCTTTTCGTCTGTCGAACGATTCCACAAGTCGCCAATATCACCGGATACTCGCCATAAATGTCCGCCGACTTTCTTCGCCCATTTCCAAGGTTCACGCTGTCCCCACTCACAAATTGAAAAGACGATAGAACGGTCGGTCGCTCTCAATGCTCTCCCCATCTTCTCATATCTTTCCATCGCTTCTACTCTTCCGGCAGGTGCATTGCAATAGTCATACTTCAAAAGATCAACACCCCAGGATGCGAAATCCCGTGCATCAATTTCTTCATATCCATAACTGCCACAAACCCCGCCACAAGTTTTATCAGCGGCATCCGAATAAATTCCAAGTTTGAATCCTCGCTCATGCAAGTAATCGGCCACATATTTGATGCCTCTCGGGAACTTTGTTTTATCAATTTGGATATGACCGTCGGCTCCCCTTTCAGGCAACTGCCAAAAGTCATCGATATTAATATAAGCATACCCCAAATCACGCATTCCGTTTTCTACCATTGCATCTGCAGTTTGCAACAGTAGCTCCTCTGTCAGGTGACGTCCAAATGTATTCCAACTGTTCCACCCCATCGGAGGAGTCAGCAACAACTCATCTCCTATATTAATCAGTAGTTCCTGTGTATCGGTTCCAAGGGCATTCTCAGCTTTCAGCATTACTTTGTACGTTCCCTTTTCTACTACTTTTCCCTTGATTATCCCCGTTTCTTTATCCAGCTTCAATCCCTTGGGAAGATTTTCAGCATGCCACTTTATCGGTCGTTCTCCGGAGGTGGGAATATAAAACAAAAAAGGGGTAGCAGAATAGTTTCCCACCACATGAGGGGGATTAATACACGGTTTCCCCTCAAAAATAGCGGTTCGCACTTCGCTCGCCTGTACTGTCGGACTCGCCAGCATCAGACATAAGCAATATAAAAAAGAAACATAACTTGTAATTTTCATACGTTTAAAAAGAATTTATATAGATTTTATTTTAATGTTACAACAACCATTACCGGATTATCCTCTTCATCCAATCGGTTTATCAATTCATCCAGTTCTTTTTTTCTTTCCGGCAGTAAAGCTTTCGAATAGCGTTTACCTTTACTCAGATAACCTACCATCCGGGCATTTGCCAACTGATTTCCCAACTGTTCCGGGAGGAGTAAAATCAAATCCTGCCGCCAAATCATCTTTTATAATCACATTTGAAAAACTCTTCTTCTGTTTATCATACAATCCCACAAAGCTATCATTCTTCAGGACATAAAGCACAAAGAAATAACGGTCTGACTCAAAAACCTGTTGTACTGCAATTGATTGAAAACGTTTGCCGGGATCTATTTCATTGGCAGATACATCCACATCCTTCCCCGAACAATCAAATTTCCATGCCAATGTCTTTTTTCTGTTGGCATCAATTTTATAAATCAGATTCTCCAACGCAGGTTTAAAGTAAATATCGCCCCCATAACGATACATTACATCGCGGGTAGATAGGTTAACACCATATTTCTTTCCAGGTTCCATATATCCTTTCCAGATCTTTAGTTTCTTCCCATTTTCATCGATAAGGAACAATTGTTGGGGATTATCCTTTCTCATAAAATAATTATTATCACAATAGAGAATAGATCCCTGACCGTCTACAGCTCCGGTACCCATATTCAGGTGAGGAGCCGGTATACGACGGAGAAATTTACCATTGAAGCCATAACAGATTATATCCTGGAAATCCTGAACATACAGTTTTTGGTTATCAGGGTCAGTAAAAAACAATAATCCTACCGCATATTCTTCAGGCCCCTGTCCTTGCCGGCCTATCTTATTCATAAACTTACCATTATCGAACCGATAAAACTTCTGGTCTGTGCGTCACCCGCAATAATCGAGTTTCCGGCATAAATAATACTACATTCATTCCCTAGCAGACAATTATCAGTAGTCTCTAAAGGGAAATAACGTACATCAGATGCCAGTTCACTCATTAATACCGTCTTAGGACTTTGTGTAACAGCCTTTGCCAAATTCAGCGTGACGGCAGCTGCATTCTTCTGAGCAAATAGTGGAAAAGCCAACACATGGGCTAATAAAATGCAAAATGTAAATGATTTCATAATACCTCCTATCTTTTAAATTTATAAAGAATCACTACCGGATTGGCTTCATCCCCGATATTCAATACATCAGGAGCCTGCTTTAGATATCCTTTTTCACGTAAAGCTAAAAGAATATCAGCATTCACACTTGTGCGCGTCCCCCATCCGCCATTACATACTCCGGCCAGAAAGGTATCCCTCCATCTATATCATTATCCATGCCAATTACATTGCCGCCTGGAATGGCAGCACTACATTCCAAATAATCATCCGGAATACGCTGCGATTTCAGTTCACCGGTCTTCTTATCGAATCTTTGTATAAAAATAGCATCTCCTTTGTACAGACGCAAGTAAAGATAGTGAGGAGATTCGAACAGATCATAGACTCCAATAATCTGATCCGTTTCAACTGTATTATCCCTGAATTTATTAATATTAGCAATATCCACATAATATTCAGTCGGGTTTTCCCGTTTCAGAACATAAGCCGGCTCTATTCCATTAGCATAAATCCCGGCCACCGTATCATTGCATGCAGTAAACAGCAGTACCCCTTCTGTAGAAGGAGAAAAGCAGATTTCTTTCATGAAACAAACGTCCTGAGAGAGTCCTTGTGGAAAAAGAGACTTAGACTTTAACAGCAAACCATCAGCTGTTGCAATGCGCCTGCCATGGTGCTTGTTCAAAAGGCTTCATGACCAATCCTTTCAATGCTCTCTTCCCATCCGCAAAGACATACATTCCACCGGCCTGCTTCACCGTTGTATCATTCCGTAGAAAACTTCCGTCATACGAATACACCAATGCATCCCCTCCATACTGGAATATAGATAATTCTTTATTGCTATCATCAACCGCAAGTTCACTTATCATACTATACTCTCCCGGCCCATTTCCCTGGCGGCCGACCCGACGTATGAACTTACCCTTTCGATCAAATTGCAACACTTCTTCAGTCTTTCCGTTATACATAAACATGTAATCCGTCGTCACCTGCAGATTCAGCAGATTGCTAATCAGGCACGAGTCTGTTGTTTCCAAAGGAATATATTGTATGCTCACCACATCTTCTTTCATGGAGATAGGTGTCTCTTCCTGCAAAGCAGAGCGTACATTGACAATCGGGCATTCGGATAAAGAAGAAGATTTTGGCTGACAGGCCACCAGCCCGAGCAGCCATAAACCGTTTAACAATAATATTGTGTTTTTCATAATGACTGTCTCTCAATATTTATTTTTCAGGGATATGTATACAAAGATACATTTTCAATTTGAAAAATCACTTAAAATCAATCATTTTTATCCCTATTTATAAACCCGACAATCAAATACCATATAAATTTAGTGTGATCAGTCCGGAAAGGTTGGTTGTTCAAGCCACCTTAGCATCTCCGCCTTACTCCTTCTGCAAGTAGCCAGCAATGCTTCTAAATTACGTTTATCCCGTTCACCCATATCAAACCCCGAATTGATGCCCCTCGGATGATGAAGATGATATAACGGTCCTTTTACACGTGCAATGGGCAACTCTAATATCTCCAGACGCTTCACTCTTTCGGCATCTTCGGGGCAACCATAAAACGCTTCATTCTCTCCGCCTGCCCGCAGATAGGCAACCCTGTTCACAAGAAAAGCTCCTCCCACCGAAGGTCTCATTCCTATTGAAGTAGCATCCACCTTTTCCAACACTGATACGTCCTTGCGGATTCTGTCACTCATAGCTTCATTCAGAAAGATAAAACGCCCGTCATACGGGAAACACATCACACAGCCCGAACAAATCCTGCCGACCGCTTCTCTCAACTGAACCGGCGGAATAATCACATCCGTATCCCAGATGCCTGCAATCGGGAACTTAGCCGATCTCAACAATATATTTAAATAACGTGTCCGGTAGAATACCGGATCATCATCTTTCACAAACCGATAGCGTAACCTCTCACACGTCTCAGACAAATAAAAACGTTGCTCCGTATCCGCCTCAAGAATATCCACAGACACCTCTGTCTGCTGTAGCAGCAAAGAAAGGATAAACCGAAGATTCTCCGCCCTCTCCGGATTATCTACCCGCAAGGGGATGACAATGCTAACCTCTCTTGTCAGATCCATACCGCCTCCCTTCCAGATGTAATCATGCCCTTCTCACAGTACTCCATCAGTTTCTCGACTTTTGCATTGAATACATCCAACCGATGCAACAGGCAAAGAATAAAAAACACCTCTTCGAAAAGTGAACTTTCCCTGACTCCGGGCAGCGAGTCTGCTATCCAGTCAATCAGGTAAATTAAATGCTCTTTCATTCGCAGCACCTTGATGTCTTCCTCACCTTTCCTCCGGGACAACCGGTAATACAGATAATAAGCGAGACCACAAATACCTTTCCCGATGCCTAAAGTTCCGATCGCCCTACTATTAATCGTGTTAAATACCCTGCAATCGATCTGCCACAGAATCTCGTCGGCATCCCCTTCCACAAAGCCCTCCTGCAACAGATACTCAATTCCGACACCTACTCCGCACAAACCGTCACCATAAGTCACCGGAAGTTCCAAAGAACAATTCTCCATCACCTCATCCAGCAACACTTCTGCTTTCTCTTCCCACTCTTCTTCAGCCGTCTGCCGATAAAGACGATAGAATCCGATGATTTTCCCCATTTCTCCCATCATCCCCGGATTTTCTATCCCTCTTACGCTTTCCATATTTTCTTTATTGACGTAATCAATCATTTTATTACACCGACCAGGCAACCACTTCCGGAATTTGCCTTTCCTCCTCCGGGGGAAACGTTCTATAATCTCCATAACAACGGGTCAGATAAGTATCGTATCCTGACGGAACCGGAAACTCCACTCCTTCAAATCGTGCAGTATCCAGATATTCCACCTCATCCAGCCGCAAATGAATACGGCTCTCACTCAAATTCCGTTCAAAACTGTTCGACAAAGCATTCTCATACTTACCATCCCAATCATAGATGAAAAGATCCAACTGTAATCCACCGAACTGCATCGGCTCGGCCGGAGTCTTTTTATCCGGAACATACCGGCTGTGCCGATCTCTCAACCGCGCCTCAACCAACCACCTCCATGAAGCCATGGCCGGTTCTGTTTCCGGAGTCTGAAAGAAAATATCCTGAGGCAGTTCCGGCACACCTTTCTCCAGAAATACTCCATAATCACTCCTTAACATCCCCACATCCGTATCTGTATCCCAAGGAATAAACCCCTGATGCCGGATAGCTCCCAGCAGTGTACCATAATCGAGCCAATAATCAATATCGTGCTTCTTGCAAACAGTATCGAAAGACTGCAATAAATAAAGCATCCTCCGATGTGCCTCCTTTATATCTATATTCATAATTTATATTTTAATATTCCGGCCAAATACCGGTTTTCCTCTTTACTCCTGATAGCAATACGAATATACTGCTTTCCATACATTCCCCTCTTCAAGCTACAGTCTTTTACCAGAATATCATGCTCTCTCAGCAAAACTTCCGCAAGCTCTCGGGCGCTGTACTTATGGGTCACTTCACATAAAAAGAAGTTTGCTTGTGAAGGAAATACCGCTAAATAGCCTACCTCCTGAAGTTCTTCAAAAAAGAGCGTTCTTTCCTCTCTAAAGCGGGCACATGCCTGCCGGTAGTCGATGGTGTATTTGTCCTGAATCTGTAAATAGTACTCCGCCAAAGAGTTTATATTCCAGACCGGAAGTTTCTGCTGTAATTCATCCATTAATTTATGGTCACCGGAAACAGCAATTCCCAATCGTAATCCGGGAATTCCATGTGACTTAGACAGGCTCTTTATCACCACCAGATGATTATACTCCTTCAGTATCTTGTCATCAATCAGAGAAGTTTCTTCTCCTCCTCCGAGAAGTCAATAAAAGACTCATCACAATCAGCCGTATCGAACGCTCCTGAGTCCATCCCGCTAATGAAATCAAATCCTCGTAAGGGATACTATTTCCGGAGGGGTTATCCGGATTCAGCAACAGTAATGAAGTCACTCCCTTATCCTCAAAAAATGTTTTCAGGTCGCTTACGGTATAGCGATAACCTGGCCCCAACGGCAAGAAAGTCTCTATCCGGTCATCACGCACCAGATATTCTTCAAATGTAGGAAGAATCACCCCCATTCTACCGGAAAGCAACTCCATCAGCTTTCTTATCAACTCTGCCGCGCCATTCCCCACCGCGACAGCCTCCGCAGGAATGTTCCAGTGCTTCGCCACCAATCGCCTGTTTACATAACTCCCCGAAGGTATTGCCTGAGCAGTTTATCAAAATTAGCCTTCAGTTCTTCCAGCATCCTTTCTGTCGGGAAATGTGGATTCACCAGATAAGCAAAATCAAACAAGAAAGGGAAGCGCCAATACCCTCCATAACGTTTCTGGTAACCGGGCAAAAGCCCTTCTTTCTTACCAAATAGCGTTTCGGCAATATCTAAATCCTGCATGTCATCTATCTCATACCACTTTTCACCCTCAAGCGGCAAAGCCTTCAGCCCGGCTTTATCCAACAAAGACAAAACGGCCAGTATTTGTTCGTAATATGCACTATTATCAAAACATTTGCAATAGGCTTCCAGAAAAGGTACGTACTTACCTACAGAAAACTCCTTACTAAAACGATAGATATTCACCGTCTTAAAATAAGTAGAAGTTTTTTCGTACGAAGTATGTTTAGATACAAAGTCCACAATAAACTGCTTTTCATCCACAGTCACCATAGTCCCGTCCATCCAACTCTTATAACGGTCTACTACTGCTACATTCGGATACGGTTCTTCGAGCACTCTTTCAAGTATTCTCTTCTCAAAAACAATATCCGATTCTAACAATAAAGTATCATCAGACGCTAAGTGGTGCCGTGCCAGAAACAGAGAATAAATATTATTAGTATGTGCATAGTAAGGGTTTTCCAGATAATAAATAGGAATTCCGCAATATTCATTTCCCAGATACGCCCGTAGTTTGTCACCTTGAAAACCAATCACAAGCACAATCCTCGATAGTCTTGCGACTGCCAGGTTTGCCAGTAACCGATCTATGATCCGGATACCGTTCACCTCAATCATACACTTAGTGTCGTACCGGGTCAATTCTCCCAGACGCCTACCCATTCCTGCTGCCAATATAATAGCCTGCATATCTGACCCCTTATTAAGTTCCTAACTCCGGCTGACTCTTCATACAATTCCTCTTTTCCTATCTCAAACAGGAAGTACTGCCACGACATCCAACCGAGTATTATGAAGATAAGCTAGCATTTCCACGGTTTAACATGACACAAATTAGGTTTTCCAATTACTAATTCGTAATTAGAGGGTGAAGGACAAAGATATTTGTACAAACATTCTTTACAAGCAGGCAATGAATCACGAGTCCAATGCCACATCTTCCCTTGTTTCATCTCTTGAAATACCCAGTCCTTTACATAACCATCAATTGTTCCTATTGACTTTGAATTAAAATTTGGGTATACCTTTCCGTCACAATCAATGTATAATGTACCAAAAAAGTGCGTATTCACTAACTGGTGAGCAAAAATATCTTTTTTCGTTCGACACAAAGCCATCACATCCTCAAGGGTCTGGAAAACATATTTTTCAAAGAAATCCAAGTTATCAATTGTATAAAATGGATAAATATTAGCTTTCAATTTATAAACATCAATAATTCGGCTCACTTCTTGAAATTCTTCTTCAGAAGTCACTGCAAAACAGTATTCTACACGTTCATTAGGTAAAGCAACACAGGCACTTATTGCATATTCATTTACAGGATAATCAATCAAAAATTTTATAGACACAGATGGGTCATTCAATAGCTTAATTCTAATCTGCTCATAATCAACAGATTGTTTATAATAAAGATAAAAACACTTTCCAAAAGAATATTTTTTAAGTTCATTCAACAACTCATCTAAGAAAGGATATGACAGTACATTTCCACCTACAAAATTAATTAAAGTGACTGGAGTGTGTTTAAGCTGTTCTAACAAACGACATATCTCATTGTAGGAAAGCCGATTATCTTGTTTACGGCACCATACAATTTGTTTATCAACAGTTTGACAATAACGACAATTTATGGAACATTCACCGGTCAGACGCATCGTTACAACACGTAGATTATTTACAATCTTTTGTCCAAAAAGCTCCAAATTATTCATTGTTTCGACATCATTTTCCAAATTCTCATTCACACTAACTTCAGGCACAATAACTAATGGTTTCTGCCTAAACTCTTCCTGCGAATATAAGTCACCGATAAAATTTCGCCGAATTTCGGACACAAAATCCGCTACTTCAGGAACATTCAAATCATTCTCTGTTAGTTCCATACAATACAAATTCTCTTTTTTATCAATTCCATAACAATCGTACGGACAGGATCTGTAAGATCCATGTCAATCCTTTCCCAGACAGAGAATCGTATAGCAATACGGCTTCATGGTTTGTCCATACGAAAACATACGATTCTAAAAAAAGCCAAAATCTCTTCATCACGCAAAAATCATTGTATTAACACTATTATATAAATCTGGAGCGATCTCTAACATAGAAATCTTATCGCTTAAATATTCTTTATATTCGTTCTCATCCATAGCAACTTCACAGACAGGAAGACCACCTTTAAAATCGAATTGAAATAGACAGTGAGGGCAAAAATCCGCTTGATAGCAATGCTCACATTGCTTACTTATCGCCTCATAATAGCGATTGTACTTATCTGCAATCTCTACACAATCGACTTTCACGGCCTCTTCTATCCTCCCCAACACATGCTGAAACCCTATTCTTTCGCAAGCCAACAAATCACCACTCGGAGTCACAAAAAGCTTTTTCCAAAAAGGCAAACAAGTACCTGTGGGTATTCGTGGGTATCCCTTTCTCTCTTTTAAAAGCAACTCTATATAATGCCTATACGAATTACCTATATGATAATAAAAAAATAGCCAGCATTTCTTATTTGAGCAGAGTTTCTTTCACGAGCTCTTAAAAGATCAGTAGACTCAACATAAGGACGATAAATCTTACGAAAATGCTCCATTTTGCCCTTTTTCACTCCCGTATAAGTAATTGTCTCTATCCCAGGAACTTTATTAAATTCGCCATAAATAAACTGATGTACCGACTCCGCATTAGAGTAACAGTTTAATACAGAATTAAAATGAACCTTACGTTTAAAATAGCCAGGATATCTCTCCCTCAATAAGTTGATATTAGCATAAACTCGATCGAATGAAGGGGTTCCTTTTTTTATCTACTCGCAATTGATTATGTACGCTATTTCCATCTAAACTAATTAATAGAGAAACCTCATGCTTCACTAGAAAATCCATATAACGATCAAGTAGTATGCCATTAGTAGTCATACTAAATAAAAAAGTCGAATGATTTTTTAAATGAAGTGTTTGGACATATTCCACAATCTGTTCTATCAACCTGAAATTAATCAAAGGTTCTCCACCATAAAAGCCTAACATAATATTCCCACCTTGTGACAAATTCAAATCAGAATCCCAAAGAACTACTAAATGGTCTATCAGAACTTTAGCCTGCTCAAAATTCATGGAATCATGGCGGGGTGCAATATCTGCATGATTATATAGATCCCCATAACAACAATAAACACAATTTAAATTACATTGATGTGTAACCTGAAAAACCACATTGTCTATATTAGCTAATTGTTGTGCCACTACTTGAGCTGATATTCGCCCAGCCAAATGCTTTTTGGAGTCAATAGATCCAAATAGTCCCCCCCCTCTCAAATGCAAATATTTTTGATAATAATGTTTCAATTCTTCTATTGTCATTGAAGGATATTTAGTTTGAATAACAGCATATAGATCACTCTCAAGATTGTCTGCTGACAACTTCATGAAATCCTTAAATACTGGATGACAATTAACTATACAAGAATTCTGCATATCATATAAATATCCATTTCCATTATTACTTTCAAAATAAACCGTTGATTCCATATTCAATTATTGTTTTAAATGAGCTATTATAAGAATCGGATTTTCTTCATCATCCAATGAATCGGCAAGTGCAATCAAACGATTGCTCACGCTCTCTCCCTTTTCCGCCTTTTTTTGAATATATTCTTTCAGTTCAAACGGCCAAACCGAAGAAACCATCGCATTATTACAAATGCCATATTGTGGAAAAAATGTCATTCCATTATCAATATCATCTATCAGACCGTCTCCTGCTATTGCTACAGTCTCACCTGTTTGCTTGTCATAAAGAGCCATATGTGACTCATTATACCCTCTCCAAGCTGAAGAAAAAGCTTTCAGATTCAACCACCATAAAAATAAATACCGCTTTCCCTCACTGACTTGATATACCCACTTTTTATTATCAATTAGCTGAGCTAGTTCACTATTTTTTGCTTTCTCTTTCATTGTTTCTACATTTCCTTTTGATGAGGAAACTATTTTAGTATACTCTTTTAAATATAATTTCTTATAATCATTTAAAAAGCACCGATTATCCGCTTTTAGACCCTTAAAATCAAGAGTCCAGCGTTTTTGGAGTCCCGTATCCGATACTGCATAAATAGCATCTGTAAAACAGTTATAAAAAAGTGTCGTATCCTGATAATCAGAAAAAGTATAAGGCATTCCCCCACCAATTCCCGGAGGATTAAGAAAGAGACTATCCGGAATAATTCTAGCACTATGTCGAATATTCAACTCTTCATCCATCCAAAATACAGAATCAGGATAATTTACTATCAAATAATTTTCCCCAGATTTTACCATAGCATATACATTTTTTAATCCAGAAGCGACTTTACCTTCTATACTTTTATCACGATATGCTATTCTAATTTCCTTCCCTGTAAATTTTCCTTTTGCATCAAACTGGATAATCTTATCTCCTTGGGTATAGAAAAGGTCGCGATCACGATCATAGAAGATACTATATCCAAAACCACTTTCCTCACCTGGCCCTTGCCCCAGCGCACCAATATTTGCTACAAACTGTCCTTTTTTATCAAATAAGCTTCCTGGATAAACAACCCAATATGGCTTCATGTAAGAAATAAGCATTTTATCTTTTACATAACTTTTTGTTGTTTCTAAAGGAACATAAGTAATACTATCAACAAAAGCTGAAAGCTTCATTGAAACAGGATACTCCATTGCATTGCCTATTCGAATAGTACGATCTATAACCTTGGTTTGCTTCTTCTTCGTATTGTCAGATGAACAAGCCAAGAATAGGAAAATGGATAATAACAAAAATGTATTTTTCATCTAATATTGCCAATTAAATTAGTATGAAGTGGAAAATATAAAAAGTCCCACTTCACACCCATTTTACCTAATAGCCAGATAAATTTCAATATCAAAAAATTCTTATCACACTATAAGCAACCTATAAGAAATCACTTATTTGGCAAAACCGTACCATTTGACTTGGTAAATTTAGCGACATCAGAAATAACATTGTAGTAAGCATCTTCCCCACTTCCACCACAAATACAAGAACACTTGCCTGAATAATAATTAGCCCATTGATTAGCTGTTCCAAATGCACATTCATTACCTCCAACCAATCGATCCATTTCTTTCTCCTCCAGACATTTTTTGTCTAGATTACCAAGTTTCAATACTGAAATTTTTTTCATAATAATAATTTTTATAAGTTAATACTATAAATTCAGCAGAGTGGCCTTTCAAATCCACTCTAGCTCTTTCATTCCCTCTTGCATGACATTCAAAGTATAGTGTTTCAAATAGACATTTCTACTTTGCTGCCGCATAGCATTCTTTTCGTCAATTGATAAAGATAAAATTCGAACCATACTGGATTTCAATTTCTCAATAAATACTTCCGGGTAAGCATCCACATCCTCTATAGATATAGCATATCCATTTAGCCCTTCCTGAATCATATCTTCTAAACCTGTAGAAGCTGTGCCAATGAGAGGTATTCCATGCATCATCATTTCTATAGCAACATAACTGCATTGTTCTTGAAGAGAAGGAAGAACACCTATATCTGATATTTGATATAACTGATATAATTTCTCCTTTCTGATTCGACCAGTAAAAGTAACATGGTTCCAAATACCCTCACACTCAGACAAATAAGCAGAATAATCCCCATCACCTACCACTAACAAATGAACATTAGGCAAACAATCTAAAAGCTTTCGAAATGCATTAATTAGATAGTACACACCTTTGATCTGATTTAGTCGTCCCACGTAAAGAATTATTTGATCTTCCACTTTAAATGACAAATTACCTTTTTGAATTTTACGCTGTTCTATATCTAAAATCCGTGCTTCGTCCACCAGACCATTATATAATAATCTTATTTTTTGTTCCACAATCCCATAAACATTTCGAAGCAAATTATAAGTATGCTCCGATAAACAGACCACTCTGTCTGCTTTCAGAAAAAAGTCCTTATTTGCAACAAATTCTTTATAGACAATTTTCTCTGTAGCATCCCTGTCAGTGGATACTTTACCCAGAAGACATTCCAAATAGCTTCCGTTTCTCCTTTTCATGGTGTACCATCCAACGTAATGTATTACAATTATAATACGACAACTAGAAATAATCTTCTTTAGGTTCAGAATGAGTTCTGAATGACTCAAATAATTTACCAGAAATATATTATCTTCTTCTTCATTCATACAAAATCTCAGCGACTCTGCTAAATCCAAACAGTAACTTTCATGTCGCATCTCTTCTTCCTCTGTTTCAGAAGGAAACCATAAATATCGAACTCCATCTGACCACCCTTCTTCTATTACATTAGTGCCAGATTCCAACTTTACAATTGTCAACGCACTACAAACATCCATTCTCCAAATATTAATAATTTGTTGAATATATGTGCCTATACATAAAGGGATGCAGAACTACATTGATCAATTATATATAAGTGTTTCATAATATAGATTTTCAACTTCTTATTAACCGGCTACAATATTATTCTATTAGATTTGCAAGGTATGCCCACCTTACTTCATATCCAAATATTATCAGAAAAGATGTACCGAACGTAGCCTTTTTTTATACCGAACGTCATATACCTATAGAAATAATCCTTATAAACAGAAATATATCTAAAAAACAGATATATTTGCCTCTGACAAATAATCCTTTTTAACCACACAAGCATGAAAAACACAATACCAATCTTCTTTGCAATCAATGAAGAATACATTGACCATTGCTGTACCTCTATAGTATCTATTCTTGAGAATAATAGATATTTGAATATAAGCATATACATTCTGACAGATTATATTTCGTTAGAAAGCAAAGAGCTCCTTCAGGAAATAGAAAATGTATTTACCTGTGTAACTATCCAATGGGAGATAATAGATTCAGAATCATTCAAGCAACTCAAGAAAAAAGGAGGATACATCACCGAACACACTCTTTATCGTTATGCCATCGCAGATCTTTTTCCCAATCTGGATAAAGCCCTATACCTGGATGCAGATTTAGTAATCAATGGCAGCATAGAGCCATTGTGGGAACTGGATTTGGAAGGTTATTATTGTGCAGGAGTGGATGATATCTTTATAAGACGAATCAATTATAGAAAGATACTGGAACTAGCGGAAAAGGATGTATACATCAATGCAGGCGTACTACTGTTGAATCTGAAAGACCTTAGAAAAGATAAAATACAGGAAAAGCTATTGCAACACACATCAATTTATATAAACCGGGATCGATATCAGGATCAAGATGCAATTAATTGTATATGTAAAGGCAAAATAAAGCTAATTCCCAATATCTATAATTTCACTACCAGTGAAACTTTGCATACCCCTGAAATGTTATCCGACATCATCATCATTCATTATACCGGAAGTATAAAGCCATGGCATCAAGAGTACACTTGGCTAGTTTTAAAAGAGCTATATTGCAAATACAATAGCTCTATGGACAAAATCAAAAATCGACTTTTATCAAGGTGGATGGAACAAACGATTGAGCTTTTTCAATTAAGCCAAAAAACGAACGATACAGAATTAGAAGAGGAGGCAGATAAATTACTGAACAAGATAATAGACCACTGCTCTCTGGCTGTTCCTATCACTTACGAGAATGGGTTATGTGGCATTGGAACGGGAATTGAATATTTACTGCAAAAGAAACTGGTCGAAGGCAATAGTGATGAAATACTACATCAAATAGACTCCGCTATATATTCAGTCATTGAACAAAAGTCTTTGACTGACCTCGGATTAGGAAAAGGAGTTTCGGGCTTAGCTTACTATTTCTATTCACGTCTATGTACAAGAGAAAACTTCAACACTCCCACAACCTTAAAAATAAAAGAATATCTCTTCCACCTGATAAATTGGATAGCAGAGTTGCTTCCGGATACAAATAATCGGCCTGTATTATGCGAAGTTTATCTGGTTCTTAGCCTGTTACACGAACTAAACATCCCTCAAGCACCAATAGAGACATTAATGCGCAATAGCCTGTCCCAAATAACAGGCTATTAGTTCCGCAGCTACTAATACTTATATAATAATCAGAAATCTATCAGTGTCTGACCACATTCATTATTTCAGCTTCACTACAATCAACGCAGGATTCAATTCTTCTTTTAAAGGTTGAGTTCTGACAGAAATCAAATAATTGCCATCTTGGGAAATATACTCCGGGAAAAAAGTATCACCCTCCAGATAAGGAGGAAGCTTACCTGTAGGTTCACCAAAATAATCCATCTCTTTTTTTGATAATTTTAGTTCGAAAAGATCCGCCTGATGATTTGCCTTATCATAGAATGCAGTTAAGTAATATTGCTTCTTCTGATCTATGTCTACTGTAATAGCCCCTAAGACTAATCCATTAGCAGTCATACTGAACAAAGGAACGTATGGCATGTGCAAAACCAATTCTTCGTCCGGATTTTCCAAAGAGTAGCGCAATCTATCGTTAGATCTCAGCTTTCCCCAGTCGATTATATATTCAGGAGAAAGAGAGTGCTTTACCGTATCCACAGAGAAAATAGTGTCATTAAGCAACTGCTTAAAGTACAATTTATCATGTAAAGATGAAAATTGGGCTTCATGAGGGAAGAAACAAACTTTTTTTGCCTGATAGTTTTGTTGATATGGAATAGTCCCCCTCTTTTCATCCCGTCGATAGAACACAAGACGTTCTTTTTCATCTCCTCCACTCTGAGCTTTAAAACCTATAAAGTTCTTGTCCGACATTGGATAAATGGCAGAAAACATGTCCGGAAGTGCCTGATAGGATTCAATAAACTTCCCATTTAAGGAGTAAACATTAACTTTATTATTTAAGTCTGTAATCAAAACACGATTGTTTATATAAAGCAAATTCATCAACATTGTATATTCCTCCGGACCACTCCCTTTCTGAGCTATATCACAAACAAATTTTCCGGAATGAGAAAAAAGAGAGCACTTCTTACCATATCCTATAATAAAATACTGATCGGTCATTATTAACTGGCTCACATATGGAATCAGTAACGAATCATTCGTCTCTAATTGCACAACCTCTACACTTTCCGCAATATCATATACAGATTTCTCCACCGGATTCTCGATAGCATCGGCTAAGTCTATTACAGGATAAAGACTATTTTCTTTCTTACTACACGAGTAAAAGAGAAATGTACTTAAACAAAAAAATAAAAGTGATTTCATAATATCGGTAACTTTAAATGATTAATGTGATATAGAACCGAACAATCGGACAATCAGATGGCACCTGAGCTAACAAATCAATCTTCTCTGAATGAAAAGAAGAGCAACCGATCAGATGCACCAATATACCCAAATACAAGGCCAATCGAACTTTATTCATACCAATTTATATTTAAAACAACAATCCAACATTCTAGATTTCGATAAACAGACAAATCTATTTTTTCAAATGAGCTATTATAAGAACCGGATTATCATCTTCTCGCACGCGCTGCATCAAGTTCAGTATTTGCGGAGCCACAGCCCGTCCGGCAGACTGTTCCTCTTCTATAAATTCTTTCAACTTATAAGGCCAGATGGTAGCTAAAAGCTTTTCATTATACGCCCCCCAAGAAGGAAAGAAGGTCTTCATACCACCCAGATCATCTATAATCTGTTTCACTGCAAATGTCTCACCCGTACGTTTATTGTAAATGGCTGTTAATGGAGGAGTCTCAGGCAGTTTACGCAGCTCCCTGAATGGCATGCATTCATAGACAGATAAAAAAACAAAACGCTCTGTTTCAAAAACACCGGATACTATATATTTGTGATCCAGCATTTTAATCATTTTTGCATTTTCCAAGTTGCCCGATTCCCAACATTTAAAAGCTTCAGACAACAATCCATCTTCATATAGATACCGGGTAGGAAACCGTAATTCTTCATCTAACTCCACCACCCAGCGAGGCATCAGGGAAGTGGGGGTAACAGTAAAAACTGTATCCGTATAAAAATTATAAAATAAGGTCGTATCTTTATAGTAACTCGTGTACTTAAAACGAGGATCTCCGCCACTCATGGACGGAACGCCCCCTTTCCTGCCCCACGGCATCATACTGCGTTTGGCTACAAACTCGTAATCCGTATTTATGAAATAAACCGTATCCGGAGAATTATAAAACATCAGGTTTTCTCCTGCCGGAGCAAAGCAGACCTTATTGACCATACGCCCAACCGGCGCAGTGTCCATTGTTTTCTGGGTAAACCAGCTAAGCTCTTTCCCTGTACACTTCCCCCGGTCATCATATTCTATTATTTTAGAGGCATTCCCATAGAAATGATTATTCAAATACACTATATCAGCCACATGCACATAGATATCTTCACAAGCCCCTTGACCCTGGCTCCCAATACGGAACAAGAACTGCCCATTCCAATCAAAACAATAGTTTGAGTAAAATATGTATTGGGGAGAAAAGGTCAAACGCTGATAATTACCTAACATACAATTCGGATTCGTTTCCAAAGGAATATAACTGACACTATCCACCAGCTCCGAAAGCATCATTTCCTCTCGAACATTCTTTATCGCAGTTGACAAATGAATAATATTATCTCGAACAACAGGATTAGTATCCACTGTTTTTTTGTTACTACAAGCCGTGAAGCCCAATACCATAACACCCAGTATCAATATCATTCGCATAAAAAATTCCATATCCACCTATTCTTTAAATTAGCAATTACAAGAACCGGATTTTGCTCCTCATCCAGTGAATCGGTAAGCATAACCAAACGCTCACTCACAATTCCTCCCTTTTCTTTCTTCTCTTGAATATATTCCTTCAACTCAAACGGCCAAACCGAAGAAAAAAAACTTTAGATTCAAAATAATAATTCTTCTATTTTAAAGTTGCAATCATCAAAATCGGATTGCTATCCTCAGTCGCACTTTCCAAAACTCGGATTAGCTCCTTTTTCTTGGACTCATCTATTACGGTAGATGATTTTATTTGGTCGATATCAATCCAGTTCTCATCACCGCCGGGTTCTAATATATCTACCCAGTATTTACCGGAAGAACGACTGTCAACAGTAAAATCACCTCCACCTAAATCATTATCTAACACAAAATCACGTTTCATTTGGCGCAAAGGAAAGCTAAACCAGGGGACATCACGCTCGGTTATTGCACTTTGTCGCTTCTGCAGTCTAACATTTCCATCTTTTTATTATAGCAATAGGTATATACCTCCTCGCCTTTACTACCCACCAAATAAATGAAAGCTTTAGTCGGATAGTAGGACTTGATCGAAAAATAATCGAAAGCCTTTCTATCTTTAAACCATAAGTGAGTAACCTCATAGTCTCCTTTCTCTTCTCTTGTACAAATTACATATTGAGACAAGAGGTCATTCGTCGCATCGTCATAGCAATAAATTGTATCAGTATCTGGATATTTAAGGGTCAGTTGATTATTGTAAGTGTCTATACTGGTTTGATATTCCATCCAAAGATTAATCATTCTACCTTTATCGACACAGTTAGCTATAATTTGCTCTTCTCTACCCATATGTGCTGGATTCTTAAATAATTTTTTTTCTTGAAAAGCCGTGTCCAAAAAAGCAAAAGACCACAATGAATCTTTATCTATTAATTTATATAAAGCTATATTCTGAGCAGCAAAGAAATTTCCATTATATAAGATATATTGACTATATACAGATGAGAATAGATTATTGATTGTCTGCTGATCAACTATTTTCTTTTTAAACTCTCCCTTGAAATTATATACCAAAATACCATTGTTATTAGAAATAATATAGACCTCCTTTTTATATTCATCAACGAGAAAGGTTGAAAAATTGACATATTCTCCTGGAGCTTGCCCTATACTGCCAATTCTATTCAAAAATTTCCCCGTTCGGGAAAAACGATAAATATAAAATTTATTAAAATCATGAATCCATATATCATGTTCTGTCACTTGTATTCGTCTTATTTCACCTAACATAGATTGATCTGTCATTTCCAAAGGAACAATTTCTAGTTTTTCAGCAGATTCACTCAGCAAAAGTGAAGGTACAGTCGATACATCCTCAGAAAGATTAATGACAGGTATTCCTGACTTGGATATAGGCTCTTGCTTCATATTGGAACTGCATCCCAATAGCGTAATTATTAGTAATAATAATATAGACTTCATCACAATTTATTTATTAGAAACAACATATTTTTCCATCATAGGAACCTACTCTATTATTTTAAAGTTGCAATCATCAAAATCGGATTGCTATCCTCAGTCGCACTTTCCAAAACTCGGATTAGCTCCTTTTTCTTGGATTCATCTATTACGGTAGATGATTTTATTTGGTCTATATCAATCCAGTTTTCATCACCGCCAGGTTCTAATATATCTATCCAGTATTTACCGGAAGAACGGCTGTCAACAGTAAAATCACCTCCACCTAAATCATTATCTAACACAAAATCACGTTTCATTTGGCGCAAAGGAAAGCTGAACCAGGGCACATTACGCTCGGTTATTGTGCTTTGTCGTTTCTGCAATCTAACACTTCCATCTTTTTTATTATAGCAATAGGTATATACCTCCTCGCCTTTACTACCAATCAGATAAACAAAATCCTTAGTCGGGTAATAAGAAAAAATGGAAAAATAATCGAAAGCCTTTCTGTCTTTAAACCATAAATGAGTAGCTTCATAATCCCCTTTTTCTTCATCTGTAAGATTGCATATTGAGGCAAAAGTTGGTTTGTCGCATCATCATAACAATAAATAGTATCAGTATCCGGATATTTAATGGTCAATTGACCATTGTAAATATCTACACTGGTTAGATACTCCATCCAATAATTAACCATCCGATCCATATTGGCACGGTTAGCTATAATCTGCTCTTCTTTACCCACATGAACCGGATTTTTAAATAGTCTCTTTTTCTGAAAGTTATCGTCCAAAGAAACAAAAGACCACAATGAATCTTTATCCACAGATCTATATAAACCAAAATTCTGGATAGCAAAAAATTTATGGTCATTTAAGATATATTGCTTATATATAGACGAAAACATTCCAACCATAGTTTGGAAATCTGAAATTTGCTTTTTAAACCCACCTTCAAAATCATATACTAAAACACCGTTATTAGTGGAAAAAATATATACTTCTTTTTTATCTTCATCGACAAGAAAAGTTAAATAATTGACATATTCTCCCGGCCTTGGCCTATACTCCCTATTCTATTCAGAAATTTCCCGTACGGGAAAAACGATAAATGTAGAATTCGCGTCCATGATCTATCCATATATTATGATCAGTTACTTGCATTTCCGTAATATCACTCAATACAGATTCATCTGTCATTTCCAAAGGAACGATTTCCAATTTCTCCGCCGCCTCACTCAAAAGAAGTGAAGGTACAGTCGATACATCCTCAGAAAGATTAATCACAGGTACTCCTGACTTGGATATAGGCTCTTGCTTCTTATTGGAACTGCACCCCAATAGCGTAATTATTAGTAATAATAATATAGACTTCATCACAATTTATTTATTAGAAACAACATATTTTTCCATCATAGGAACCTACTCTATTATTTTAAAGTTGCAATCATCAAAACCGGATTGCTATCCTCAGTCGCACTTTCCAAAACCTGAATTAGCTCCTTTTTCTTGGATTCATCTATTACAGTAGATGATTTTATTTGATTCAAATCAACCCTATTTCCATCATTGCCAAGATATAATACATCTACCCAGTATTTACCAGAAGAGCGAAAATCTATAATAAAATCGCCGCCATATAGATCATTGCTTAGGACAAACGGACATTCCATTCGACGAAAAGGAATACTAAACCAAGGCACATCACGCTCGGTTATCTCTCCTTGTTGTTTTTGCAACCTTACATTCTTTTCTTGTTTATTGTAACAATATATACACACCTCCTCTCCTTTACTGCCTACCAAATAAATATTTTCTTTAGTAGAGTAGTATGAGTGTATCGAAAAATAATCGAAAGCTTTCCTGTCACGAAACCATAAATGTGTATATTCGTAATCTCCTTTTTCTTCGTCTACAAAAATGGCATACTGAGGCACTAATTCCTCTTTAATACTGTCATAGCTATAAATTGTATCAGTGTCAGGAACTTAAGAGTTAGTTGATTATTATATGTATCGACGTTAGTAGAAGATTCCAGCCAATAATTAAACATATAATTCATCTGGATACGATTCTCTATAATTTGATCTTCTTTACCTATATGTACTGGGTTTTTAAATATCTTTTTTTTCTTGTAAGAACTATCAACCAAGGCAAGAGACCATAACGAATCTTTAGGTATTTCTCGGTATAAAGGTAAATTTTGAAGAATAAAAAAGTGATTATTATATATCATAAATTGATTAAAAATAGAACCGAACATAGTTTCTACTATTGTTCTGGTAGGCTGCCTCTTGAAATTACCATCAAAATCATATACAAAAATGCCTCTTGATGCAGATACAATATAGATTTCTCTATGTTTCTCATCTATAAAAAAATCAGATAATTGAATAAATTCGCCAGGCCCTTGACCTATTTTCCAACTTTATTCAGAAATTTCCCGGAACGGGAAAAACGGCAAATACATTTATCTTTATAATGGTGTACCCATATATCGTTCTCGGTTATTTGAAGATGATAGATTTCCCCCAATAGAGATTCATCCGTCACTTCTAACGGTACTATATCGACCTTTGAGGCAGCCTCACTTAAAAGAAGTGAGGTACAGTCGATACATCCTCAGAAAGATTAATGACAGGTACTCCTGACTTGGATATAGGCTCTTGCTTCTTATTGGAACTGCACCCCAATAATACAAATATGCCGATTAGCAATAAGGACATGTGTTTCATAGCCACAATTGAATTAAGATTTATTGTTTGTGCATAAGGTCCCCACTATCCAATATTAGAGACGAGAATCTCCCTGCAAATATTTTCACGGCTACAATATACTACATTTTCGTAGTATATAATCTTTTTTTGCAGTTTTTTTTCTCCCATACATCTTTTATAACCTAAACCTAAATAGTATCATTTTGTACCATAAAATATTTCTTAACTGTAGCCAGCTTACGAGTGCTAATCCTATAAATTTTATTATTATCCATCTTTATATGATATGCCCCGTCCTGAAGTACACAATCTACAATACGCTCTTTATTTACTATAATTCCTCTATTTATCAGCAGAAAATCGGCAGGCAATTTTTCCAGAATCACACGTAGGCTTATTAAAAACAGAATACTGTTCCTACCTCCTATTTGTAATATACAGTAAGGCTTGCTATATTCCACAGCAATTAAATCCTGATACAAACATTCTCCATAAGATTTCTTATATGAAAACGTTATCTTATCTTCTCTAAACTCTATTTTATCCATGGCTAACAGATTTGAATTACATCACTCAAAAAGGGACCTCCCTCCTTGGTTCAAAGTTAAATCATGTTGAACCAATTCGCAAATTATCTACCCGGACAAATTCATGAAAAATAATACGATATAAACCACTGTATATAAGCACAATAGACATGAAGCGCACGATTTTAACCCTAAATACCCGGACAGTTACAAGCTTGTAATACAAGTCAATTTTACCATTATACCTACTTTTACCCTCTATATCCACCAATATAATGCCAACGGTTCTTCCAAAAACCTTCTTATGGTCCACTCCTATAAAAGACAATATTTAGTCCATACCTTCTTTTGAATTTTATAAAAAAACATTCGTTCTTTTACTCCAATATTACCACTATAGGATTGTCTTCTTCTTTACTACCCGTTTTCTTTTTCACTTCATCACACAACTCATCAGGTTGCAGCAGAGCTATAAAACAGCCATCAGAACTTACTCCCCTAACTCTGAGAGATTGTCTATTAACTGTATCCAACAGTCTATCTCCGCACATCAACACAACTCTATGATCAGCTTTATAATATAGTCCACAAAAAGCCTGCCTATTTTTAGTATAGAACCCTGTATGAAAATGAAAATAAATACATCTCTCATTTTCCAAAGCATAATCAATCATGATTTTTTTTCACATCCACCTTCTTCCAACCGATCTTGATATTGCCAAGCCCAATCCCCTAGCTCGAAAATTAAATAAGGTTTAATTTTACTATCCGACAGCGTATAGATCGTATCGTTGAATGTTTGTTTTAATCTAATATCATTCTCAAACCGCCATAAGGAAGGACTATTAATGGCTGTGTAAAACTTTCCACCATTGGCAAATGAAGCCATTGTCAAATCACCGCCATAAGATGCATAATCCCCTAAAAGTTCCGATACAGATTGCAAATCATCCATAGGAAGTAAATCTACCGGTAAACCTACTATATCTGTAATGTGATTAGAGTTTTCGTCTATACAAAACAAGGGTGACTTGGAAATATCAAGTTTATTATGTCCCCATAGTTTACCATAAGTAACATATAGATAGCTTTGCTGCAAATTATAGCGTACATTATCATCTATACAAATTCTATCTTTATAATTACCAGCTAAATCATACAATATTAAATCATTACCCCAACCTAAAACATATATTATGTTTTGGTCATAATCAACCCAATAGTTCACTTTTCCCCAAGCATCTTTAGCATATCCCTGCGGGTCTGTTCCGACATGACCTATATCCCGAATAAATTTACCGGTAGATCGATCAAAAAGTTTCAGGCATTGATTTACGGAAGATACAAGTATGGCATGCTCTAACACCCGCATATCCGGCATTTCTCCCACAAGGCTACTATCATTTGTTTCCAATGCTACATATCTCACATTAGAAGATATTGTCTGTGCCGTTATCTTTCCTAAAGCATTCATTGCTGCACCCACATTTATCTTATTATCCGGCTCAACATTTTGCATACATGAATACAAAACATATATAAAAATTACATACAAAACTTTCATACAAAATTCATTTTAAGATGTCATTATTATATCACAACCTTTGATCTGTATTATACAGATCAAATTCAGCAGACCACATAAAGTACAATGACGAAATAAACAGTTTCATACCCTATGAAATTAAATTAATTAACGGGAGCGCCTCCAAGCAGTCCTTTCCACAACTACTATTCTCCATATTGCAGTCCATAAAAGCACATATTGTTTTCACCGATTTTATCACCTCCCGTATACGGCAACAAGATCAAAGAATCTGTAAAAGCCAAATCGGGATAGATAGATGCACCGGCAGGAATCACATACTCTGCACTATTCAAAAAATCAGGTGATATACACATGACGGAAAAGGGCTTTCCTCCCACTCCATGACCATCTAAAGGCCCCTGTTGAATACGCCAGAACACATTATGATAGGCATCGTAACACAATGGGAAATAATAACCGGTTTTGAGGCATCCGAAACCGGGCTCCGACCCATTTATATCCGGTAAATGGAAAAAAGGATCTGCAAAGGTAGAAGGAAAATCATATTCTTTACTCTTTTTTGCAGACAGATCGTAAACATAAACTTTGGAAGACGCAGGGAAATTATAAATCAACCGGTCACCGTAGGGAAGCACGTTGACACAACCCAGTAATTGCATATCTCCCTCTTTCCTTATCACATCAGGACAATGTATCTCCACTTCATCCCGTATATTCCAATCGTCACACGAAACAATCAGCACTTTCTTCGGATATTCTCCCGTAGTATCTTTCAAATAAAAATAGAGGGTAAAGCCACTCTTCCATTCGCAGCATCAAATCCGAAGAAGCTATACACGCTAAAGTAAACAGTAAGATCGGGAACGGCTATTCCATACCCTTCTTCCTTAATCTGCGGAAAATCATTGAGAAGTTTCTTAGACACCACTTTTCCATCCTGACCAACCCGATACAAACCACCGGTATTCAGTATGATAAACGAATCTTTATAATAGCCGATCCTTTGGGAGCAAGTATCTGATCCGGACCATCCTTAGCCAGAGCTATTTGCTTTAATGGCCAGCGATCAGCCAGATTCAGAATGTCAATGGAATGAAGTTTTCCATTATAAACAATCAGACACTCTTTACCATCGATCCGGGCTGAAGTAGAATAGCAAAAAGTACCGGCATAGCTTTGTAAATAATCATCATTAACATCAAATGCAAAAGCTTCTATTCTCTGAAGTTCTGTTTTCACCTGCATTTTTTTCTCTCCACAAGCAATAAGACCCAGAATCAGCATCAAGGTCCATACATTAACAAAAAAGGTGTTCTGTTTCATATTAGTCGTTTTAGTCGTTTTGCAACAAAGCTTTGGGTTCATGAGCAACGTATCAATCCCCTAAGGCATCAAGTAAAAACATATATTCCGCTTCATTCTTCTGCCTGTTTATCAAAAAATAAGGCTTAAAATTATTTCTCCAAAAATAAGGATTGCATTTAATAAAAGCAAACTTTTCAGCGAGAAATAATACACATATTTATTTGCGAATCAACAAAATACGAATATATCGTAATTTAGTATTGATAATCAGGCGGGTATTAAACAAATCATAGAGACGACCACACACTCAATAGACAAAGCTCGACCAAAGAAATAGAGAAACGTAAGGAAACAGAGTGTTTCTATGACAAATAGTTGCAATATACCGTTCCCAGCTAACCGAACATTGGTAGAATCGGCAAGAAATAGAAATGAAAATGAATAAAAAAAGCAATGATATACAACAAAAGCGAATAAATCCAGAGAAATGGCATAATCATGCAAGCAGGATATGAATAAACAGAATATGGTAAGTTAACTTCATGAAAGGAGTAAGTTAACTTCCTGTCGGTAGAAAACTAATTCTTTGCCAACAGGATGTTAACTTACTAAAAACGGAGGATAAATCAGTGACCAATTGGGGAAGAAAGAGGCTGGTTGCATACTGAAAAAGAAAAAGCACCGATAGAAGAAAGAAAGCAAACAGCAAGCACAGGAGACAAGTAGACAGACGGATCAAGGAATATCATATCCAAACATCCGCCAATCAGCAAAACAGCTACAATATAGACAAACACAGAAGCCAAATGCAGCGCATTTTTTGCGCTGCATGAATCTTCATCCGAATTTATCCGGTTACAGACAGAGCTTACCGGACAAATTGTAAATTTGACAAAATGAAATTAAACTCGTCATTTAGGAGGGAAATCGACTACAATAACGAATTTACTTCTGAC
>ENA-OQIG01000195-OQIG01000195.1-human-gut-metagenome-genome-assembly--contig:-NODE-195-length-34966-cov-2.647005_pt1 | contig 34966 bp, 38 predicted proteins | sample MGYA00242576_ERZ504741 | MGnify/ENA primary metagenome ERZ504741 (study PRJEB26092, sample SAMD00036436) | human gut metagenome | host: Homo sapiens | study: EMG produced TPA metagenomics assembly of... | reverse complement strand
CTGAGGCAGCACCTGGCACGGCTGGGACGGAAGTCGCTGTCGTTCTCAAAATCGGTGGAGCTGCATGACAAAGTCATCGGGCATTATCTGAACATAAAACACTATCAATAAGTTGGAGTCATTACCCCGGCGACAAAACCAAGCATGAGAAGGATAAACAAGAGAGAATTACGGCAACGTAACCCGGACGTGCCCGTTAAAGGATATCTGGTCGGCCAGCCGTACCCCAGCGAAAAACTGATATGCGCGCCAACAGGTATAATGACTAACCACCAGTACTCACCACCGACTAATGAGGCGTAACAAAACGCCCAGCCAGGGGAGCATAAGATCAGCCAACCAACCCGCTCCCATCTGGCGAAATTGATAATCTGCCAGATGCAGCGCGATTATCCAGACCCCCAGGGTTAATAATGCGGGTACTAAAAAAAGACATTGTCGCCAGACGGCTATTTCTCTTTTTTCTGGTGCACTATCGTCCGCCCACACTCGCCCCGAGAAAAATAGCATTAATGCGCCCAGCGCCAGCATAAAAATGTTGAGCAGAAGGTAAATTGTTGGCGTGATAAGGATATTACAAACTTCAATAATACCGGCAAGTCCGACACCCAGCATGGCAATAACCGCCGCCAAAAACTGCGCCAGAATGGGGATGCCGAAAAAAGTCATTACCAGCGAGGTCAAAATCCATTTTCTGTTTTGCATTATTCTTTCCATTCTTTCTGAATGGCGAAATTATACTCCCCGAGTCCCCTTGCCCCTTCTGGACACTTTTCCGAAATGATGGCGAAAAAAACGGGACCTTTGGCCCCGTTCTATTTATTAGTGAAATTACAATCTCACCGGATCAATATGCCAGATATGATCGGCGTACTCTTTGATAGTACGGTCAGAAGAGAAGTAGCCCATATTGGCAATGTTCAGCATCGCTTTTGCGGTCCACTCTTCCTGAAGCTCGTAGAGTTCGTCGACTTTATCCTGACAATCGACATAGCTGCGATAATCCGCCAGAACCTGATAGTGATCGCCGAAGTTGATCAGCGAATCAACCAGATCGCGATAGCGACCCGGATCTTCCGGACTGAATACACCGCTGCGATTTGCGTCAGCACCTGATGCAGCTCCTCATCTTTCTCGTAGTATTCACGCGGTTTGTAGCCCTGACGACGCAGTTCTTCCACTTCTTCCGCAGTGTTACCAAAGATAAAGATATTGTCAGCACCGACATGATCCAGCATCTCGACGTTCGCACCGTCCAGCGTACCGATAGTCAGCGCGCCGTTAAGCGCAAACTTCATGTTACTGGTGCCGGAAGCTCGTCCCTGCCAGCGAAATCTGTTCAGACAGATCTGCCGCCGGAATGATCAACTGCGCCAGGCTAACGCTGTAGTTCGGGATGAACACGACTTTCAGCTTATCGCCAATCTGCGGATCGTTGTTGATCACTTTCGCTACGTCATTGATCAAATGAATAATGTGCTTCGCCATGTAATAGGCCGAAGCCGCCTTACCGCCAAAAATATTCACGCGCGGTACCCACTCCGCATCCGGGTCGGCCTTGATGCGGTTATAGCGGGTAATCACATGCAACACATTCATCAATTGACGTTTGTATTCGTGAATACGTTTGATTTGTACATCGAACAACGCCTTTGGATTCACCACCACATTCAGCTGCTGGGCGATATACTCTGCCAGACGCTTTTTGTTCTCCAGCTTCGCCTGATGCACAGCGTGATTAACCATTGGGAAATCACAGTGTTGTTGCAGCTCATTAAGCAGCTAAGGTCGGTGCGCCAGTTACGGCCCAGGTGTTCGTCCAGCACGGCTGAAAGCGATGGGTTCGCTACCGCCAGCCAGCGACGCGGCGTCACACCGTTGGTGACGTTGGTGAAACGACCCGGGAATATTTTCGCAAAGTCGGCAAACAACGATTGCACCATCAGATTAGAGTGCAGTTCCGATACACCGTTAACTTTGTGGCTCACCACAACCGCCAGCCAGGCCATACGCACACGACGACCGTTGGATTCATCAATGATCGACGCCCGTCCCAGCAGATCGGTATCGTTCGGATACTGTTCCTGCAAGGTTTTCAGGAAATAGTCGTTGATTTCAAAGATGATCTGCAGGTGACGCGGCAGAATTTTACCCAGCATATCAACCGGCCAGGTTTCCAGCGCCTCGCTCATCAGCGTGTGGTTAGTGTAGGAGAAGGCCTGACAACACACCTCAAACGCGTCGTCCCAGCTAAATTGGTGCTCATCGATCAGCAGACGCATCATCTCAGGAATCGACAGTACCGGATGGGTATCATTGAGATGAATCGCGATTTTATCCGCCAGGTTATCGTAGGTTTTATGCAACTGATAATGGCGGCTTAAAATGTCCTGAATGGTCGAGGAAACCAGGAAGTATTCCTGACGCAGGCGCAGCTCACGCCCGGAGTAGGTGGAGTCATCCGGATACAGTACGCGAGATACGTTCTCGGAGTGGTTTTTATCTTCCACTGCCGCGAAGTAGTCACCCTGGTTGAATTTACCGAGGTTAATTTCGCTACTGGCTTGCGCACTCCACAAACGCAACGTGTTGGTCGCGTCGGTGTCGTAACCAGGGATTATCTGATCGTAAGCGACTCCCAGAATCTCTTCGGTTTCAATCCAGCGCGTTTTTTTACCTTCCTGCTGAATGCGACCACCAAAACGGACTTTATAGCGCGTGTTGTGGCGTTTGAATTCCCACGGGTTACCGTATTCCAGCCAGTAGTCTGGCGACTCTTTCTGGCTACCGTTAACGATGTTCTGCTTGAACATACCGTAGTCATAGCGGATGCCGTAACCGCGCCCCGGCAACCCTAACGTCGCCAGAGAATCAAGGAAGCAAGCCGCCAGACGTCCCAGGCCACCGTTACCGAGGCCTGGGTCATTTTCTTCATCAATCAGCTCTTCGAGATTTAACCCCATCGCTTCCAGTGCGCCCTGTACATCTTCGTAAATTCCTAGCGACAACATGGCGTTGGAGAGCGTACGGCCAATCAAAAACTCCATCGACAGGTAGTAAACCTGACGAGTTTCTTGCGACAACTGGGCACGGTTTGAACGTAACCAGCGCTCCACGAGACGATCGCGCACAGCAAATAACGTTGCGTTCAGCCATTCATGTTTATTGGCGACGACCGGGTCCTTTCCAATCGTAAACATCAGCTTGTAAGCGATAGAGTGCTTAAGAGCTTCTACGCTAAGCGTGGGCGATGAATATGTAAACGGAGCATTCATATAGGCGTTTCCTGAAAACTATTTCAAGCGATAGTAAAGCTCACGGTACGACTTCGCCGCGACCTGCCAGCTAAAATCCATTGCCATAGCCTGACGTTGCACAAACCGCCACAGTGAAGGACGGGACCACAGTACAAAAGCACGTCGAATAGCCCGTAACAGCGACCAGGCATTACTATCATCAAAGACAAACCCACTGGCGACGCCATCTGCAAGGTTCTCAAGAGAACAGTCAGAAACCGTATCAGCAAGCCACCGGTGCGCCGCACTAACGGCAGCGTACCGTACTTCAATCCATAAAGTTGCGTTAAGCCGCACGGTTCAAAACGGCTGGGCACCAGAATGACATCCGCGCCGCCCATAATGCGATGCGAAAATGCTTCGTGATAGCCAATCTGAACGCCCACCTGGCCGGGGTATTCCGCTGCCGCCGCAAGGAAACCTTCCTGCAGCACCGGATCGCCCGCGCCGAGTAGCGCCAGCTGCCCGCCCTGCTCCAGAAGACCCGGTAAGGCTTCCAGCACCAGGTCGAGACCTTTCTGGCTGGTCAGACGGCTCACCACTGCAAAAAGCGGCACTTTATCGTCAACCTTAAGCCCCATTGCGATTTGTAACTGGCGCTTATTTTCCGCTTTATCTTCCAACGTATCGCGGGTGTAACGCGAGGCCAACAGTAAGTCCGTCTCTGGACTCCAGATTTTCTCGTCCACGCCGTTCAGTACGCCGGAAAGACGCCCTTCACGGTGACGCTGTTGCAACAGACCTTCCATACCGTAGGCAAACTGCGGTTCGGTGATCTCGCGAGCGTAGGTTGGACTGACCGCCGTAATGTGATCGGCATAGTACAGACCGGCCTTCAGGAAAGAGATTTGTCCGTTGAATTCCAGCCCATGAATATTAAAGAATGACCATGGCAATTGGATGTCATTCATGTGATGTGCATAAAACATGCCTTGATAGGCCAAGTTGTGCACAGTAAACACCGACTTCGCCGGACGCCCGCGCGCCGCCAGATACGCAGGCGCAAGGCCTGCATGCCAGTCGTGCGCATGCACCACATCAGGACGCCAGAATGGGTCAAGCCCGCTGGCCATTTCTGCCCCAACCCACCCCAGCAGCGCAAAACGCAATACGTTGTCGGTATAGGCAAATAAGTTGGTATCGTGATACGGGCTTCCCGGACGATCATAGAGATGCGGCGCGTCAATCAGGTATATGCCAACCCCGTTGTAATGACCGAACAACAGCGTGATATGTCCGGCGAAGGTATCACGACGGGATACTACCTGCGCATCGGTCACGCCACGGCGAATATCGGGAAATGCAGGCAACAGTACGCGAGCGTCAACGCCGTCTGCGATTTGTGCTGCGGGTAATGCCCCAATAACATCAGCCAGACCGCCGGTTTTAAGCAGCGGGAACATCTCTGAACATACATGTAAAACCTGCATTATCGCTCCTGTTTATGCCCTAACTTCCGTAGCATTTCGCGCGTTACCAGCACGATGCCTTCTTCTGAACGATAGAAACGACGTGCATCTTCCTCTGCGTTTTCACCAATCACCATGCCTTCCGGAATAACACAAGCACGATCAATGACGCAGCGGCGCAGACGGCACGAGCGACCTACCCATACTTCCGGTAACAATACGGCGGAATCAATGTTGCAGAATGAATTCACGCGAACGCGCGAGAACAGAACGGACTGCACCACCACCGAACCGGAGATCACACAACCGCCGGATACCAGTGAGTTAAGGGTCATCCCGTGGCTACCGGAGCGATCCTGCACGAATTTCGCTGGCGGTAATGATTCATTGTAGGTGCGAATTGGCCAATTGCGATCGTACATATCCAGTTCCGGCACCACAGAGGCCAGATCGAGATTCGCTTTCCAGTAAGCTTCCAGCGTACCCACATCGCGCCAGTACGGCTCGGCATCCGGGTCGGATTGTACGCAAGAGAGCGGGAACGGGTGCGCATAGGCCAGACCGGCTTCGGTGATCTTGGGAATCAAATCTTTGCCAAAGTCGTGGCTGGAGTTCTCATCGCGATCGTCTTCTTCCAGCAGTTCATACAGATAGTCGGCGTCAAAGACGTAAATACCCATACTCGCCAGAGATTTGCTCGGATCGTTCGGCATTGACGGCGGGTTAGCTGGTTTTTCAACGAATTCGATAATTTTATCGTTCTCATCAACCGCCATAACGCCAAATGCGGAGGCTTCTTCAATCGGTACTGGCATACAAGCAACGGTGCAACGTGCGCCTTTTTCGACGTGATCGATAAGCATACGCGAGTAGTCTTGCTTGTAGATATGGTCGCCCGCCAGGATCACCACGTATTCCGCTTTATAACGGCGGATAATGTCGAGGTTTTGGGTGACCGCATCTGCGGTGCCGCGATACCAGTTTTCCCCTTTCATTCTCTGCTGTGCTGGCAGCAGATCGACAAACTCGTTCATTTCTTCATTGAAGAATGACCAGCCGCGCTGAATGTGCTGCACCAGAGTGTGGGACTGGTACTGGGTGATCACGCCCATACGACGGATCCCGGAGTTGATGCAGTTAGACAGCGCAAAGTCGATAATGCGGAACTTACCGCCGAAGTGTACGGCCGGTTTTGCTCGCTTATTGGTTAAATCCTTCAGGCGGGTACACGTCCTCCCGCCAGTATCAGGGCAACAGATTTCAATGGCAGCTGCGCGCCAACATTAAGTGATCGTTCTTCTCTAAACTAACCATGACTAACTCCTTTTTTATCATCTCTGGAACACACACAATCCGTGTGCAGGTCCCTGCCAGACAGCCGTAATCACTGGGTTATCCTCTCCAGCGAATGGGGGAATGGCGTGCCACTCCCCAGCAGGTAAAACAATCTCTGTTACCTCAAGCGTGGCGTTAATTGCGATCAAAAAGCGATCCGAGAGCAGAATTTGCAGCTGTTTCGGCCCGTTTTGCCACTCATCCGTGCTTAAAGGTTGAGCATATCGATTTAGCCAACGGACATTGCCGTCGCCTTCTTCCCACCAGCAATTCTCCACCAAAGCGGGAATGCGCTTGCGCAGATGGATTAACGCGGCGGTAAATGCGGTTAAACACTGCTTGCCTGCGACCAGTCCAACCAGGTTAATTGGTTATCCTGACAGTAGCATTGTTATTGCCATGCTGGCTGTGACCATGTTCGTCACCGGCCAGTAACATCGGCGTACCCTGGGAGAGCAACAACGTTGTTAACAGGGCGTGAATGCTGTCGCGCCGCCGTTCAACCAGGTCAAGAGAACCGCCTAACCCTTCTTTACCATGATTGTTACTGTAATTGTTGTTGGTCCCGTCGCGATTTTCTTCTCCGTTTGCTTCATTGTGTTTATGGTTGAAGCAACGCAGTCGCGAAGCGTAAAACCGTCATGCGCGGTGACGAGATTAATCGCGGCACTCGGCAGACGACCATTACGTTTAAAAACATCGCTGGAGGCAGCAAAACGCCCGGCAAACGCCCCCAGAGGCAAATCATAATGCAGCCAGAAACGACGGGCAGCATCGCGGAAATGATCGTTCCACTCGGCAAACAGCGGCGGAAATTTCCCACCTGATAACCACCAGGAGCGATATCCCACGGTTCAGCAATTAACTTCACCTGCGAGAGCACCGGGCAGTTCTGGATAGCGGTAAACAACGGCGCATCCTGACGGAACTCTGGCGTACGGCCCATGACTGCCGCCAGATCAAAGCGGAAACCATCGACGTGGCAGGTTTCTACCCAATAACGCAGGCAGGCGCTGGCATAATCCACCACCGCCGGATGACTCAAATTGAGCGCGTTGCCGCAACCGGTCCAGTTGTGATAATCGCCGTCTTCTCTTATCCAATAATAGCTACGGTTATCGATCCCACGCAGCGAGAATAACGGGCCGTCGAGGTCCAGTTCCGCACTATGGTTGAGCACGATATCAAGAATGACTTCGATACCCGCTTTATGCAGTGCTTTGATTGCATCGCGAAACTCATCCAGCGCCGTTTCTGGCGAGCAGGCATACGCCGGATGCAGCGCAAACATCGCCACCGGGTTGTAACCCCAGTAGTTACTTAGCCCCATGCGTTGCAGACGTGGTTCACTGGCAAACTGCGCCACTGGCAGCAGTTCCAGCGCGGTAATGCCCAATTGTTTCAAATAGTTGATCATCACCGGATGCCCGAGGGCTTTATAAGTGCCACGGATCTCGACCGGGATCTCCGGGTGCAAGTACGTTAATCCTTTGACATGGGCTTCATAAATGATGGTGCTGCCCCACGGCGTGCGCGGCGGGGCATCATCTTCCCAGTCATAGTGATCAACCACCACTACGCATTTCGGCGCAATGGCGGCGTTGTCGCGATAGTCAGGTTCATTATGACCGGCGTGCAGCAGCGGGTTATCTTTAAACTCCCCGTCAATTTGCCGCGCGCAAGGATCAATCAACAACTTCGCCGGGTTAAAGCGATGCCCCTCGGCGGGTTGCCAGGGGCCATGAACGCGATAACCATAACGCAAACCCGGGCGCGCATCCGGCAGATAACCGTGCCAAATGTCGCCACTGTGCCCTGGCAAGTCATAGCGATGTTCCTGGCCATTGGCGTCAAAGACACACAGTTCTACCCGCTCGGCATGAGCAGAGAAAAGTGTGAAGTTGACGCCCTGACCGTCGTAATGCGCGCCGAGGGGAGCGGGTTTGCCAATGGCGAGTTGTGTCATTCTGCCTCCCGAACCAGCCAGATAGTGGCCAGCGGTGGTAGCGTCAGGCTTAGTGAATGCTGACGACCGTGGCTGGCAATCTCATCGCTGTGTACCGTGCCGCCATTGCCTGCATTACTGCCGTGATAGTGCATGGAATCGGTATTGAGGATTTCACGCCATTTGCCCGGCTGGTTTATGCCGAAGCGATAATCATGACGCGGTACCGGCGTAAAGTTACTGGCAACGATGATTTCGTTACCCTCTTTATCGCGACGCACAAAGATCAGCACCGAGCGTTCTTTGTCATCCACCACCAGCCATTCAAAGCCGTACGGGTCAAAATCCAGTTCATGCATTGCTTTATGGTGGCGGTAGGTGAGGTTCAGATCGCGCACCAGACGCTGGACACCGTGGTGCCAGTTATCGCCGCCTTCCAACAGATGCCAGTCGAGGCTGGCGTCATGGTTCCACTCGCGGCCCTGGGCAAATTCGTTACCCATGAACAGTAGTTTCTTGCCCGGGAATGCCCACATCCAGCCATAGTAGGCGCGCAGGTTCGCGAATTTCTGCCATGCGTCGCCCGGCATGCGGTCGAGAATCGATTTTTTACCGTGGACCACTTCATCATGCGACAACGGCAGGACGAAGTTTTCAGTGTAGTTGTAGAGAATCCCGAAGGTCAGTTTATCGTGATGATACTGACGATAAACCGGGTCGAGCTTCATGTAGTCCAGGGTGTCATGCATCCAGCCGAGGTTCCACTTGTACCAGAAGCCCAGACCGCCCATATCCTGCGGACGAGAAACGCCAGGGAAATCGGTAGACTCCTCAGCCATTGTCACCGCACCGGAAACCTGCTCACCAAGAATACGGTTGGTATTACGCAAGAATTCAATCGCTTCAAGATTCTCGCGCCCGCCAAATTCGTTCGGGATCCACTCCCCCTCTTTACGGCTGTAGTCGCGATAAATCATTGACGCCACCGCATCGACGCGCAGCGCATCAATACCAAAACGTTCAATCCAGTAAAGCGCGTTACCGACGAGGAAGTTACTGACTTCACGGCGACCATAGTTGTAGATCAGCGTGTTCCAGTCCTGATGATAGCCTTCACGCGGATCGCTGTGTTCATACAAGTTCGTGCCATCAAATTCGGCAAGCGCAAAGTCATCAGTCGGGAAGTGCCTGGCACCCAGTCGAGAATCACGTTCAGACCAGCTGCGTGTGCGGCATCAATGAAATAACGGAAGTCGTCGCGAGTACCAAAACGGCGGGTTGGTGCATACAGCCGGTTGGCTGATAACCCCAACTGCCATCGAAGGGATGCTCGTTAATGGGCAGTAGCTCGAGATGGGTAAAGCCCATCCATTTAGCATAAGGCACCAGTTGATCGGCCAGCTCGCGGTAGCTCAACCAGAAATTGTTGTCGGTGTGGCGACGCCAGGAACCCAGGTGAACTTCATAAATAGAGATTGGCGCATCAAACTGATTCGCTTTTTTGCGCTCTTCAGTCTGTACAACCTTTTCCGGCAGCCCGCAAATAAGAGACGCGGTTTCCGGGCGCATTTGCGCTTCGAAGGCATAAGGGTCGGACTTCAGACGCAAGTTGCCATTGGCATCAATCATCTCGTATTTATAGAGCTGACCGTTATGCGCCCCAGGGATAAACAGTTCCCAGATGCCGCTCTCTTTACGCAGGCGCATCGGGTGACGGCGACCGTCCCAGTAGTTGAATTGCCCAACCACCGAGACCCGACGGGCGTTTGGAGCCCAGACAGAGAAACGCGTACCTGTGACGCCATCCATAGTATCTGCATGCGCGCCTAAGGTTTCATACGGGCGCAGGTGAGTACCTTCAGATAATAGCCAGGCATCCATTTCCTGGATTAGCGGACCAAAACGGTAAGGATCATCAATCAGGTTTTGCTGACCATGCCAGACAACAGCCAACTGATAGCGGAAAAAATTCTTACGTCGCGGAATGACGCCGCTAAAGAATCCCCGTGAGTCGAGACACTCCAGTTTTGCGAGTTTGCGCCCGGTTTTCGGTTCAATCACCCACACATCGGTAGCGTCGGGTAAAAGGGCACGGACTTCCAGTCCCGCGGTGGTTTTATGCATTCCCAGTACGGAAAAAGGATCCGCAAAATGGCCTGCAATTAGCGCGTTAATCACGTCTCTATCGATACGATCGGACATGCTTGTCTTCCTGTTTTATTGTGTCACCCCATCAATTGGATTTTTGACTTCTGGTTGTGACATTTTTTTGACCTGAACGGCGCAGCACTCTGTGCATCCTCTCTGCGTCGTCCTCACTTCAGGTAAGGCTGTGAATACTCATGTATTCAGCCACCCTTAAAGAATAGCCAATGCTCTATTTAACTCCCGGTAAATCATGAAACATCTGCGCTTACTCCTGTATTACGCACTAACAGGGGCGGCATCGCGCCCCAGATTTAATGAATAAAGATTACGCCAGTTGACGAAGCATCCGACGCAGCGGCTCCGCGGCCCCCCACAGCAGCTGGTCGCCCACGGTAAAGGCTGACAGGAACTCTGGTCCCATATTCAGCTTACGCAGGCGGCCTACCGGCGTGGTCAGCGTGCCGGTAACGGCAGCTGGGGTTAGCTCACGCATAGTGATTTCCCGATCGTTCGGAACGACTTTCGCCCACGGATTGTGCGCAGCCAGCAGTTCTTCCACGGTCGGAATAGACACATCTTTTTTCAATTTAATAGTGAATGCCTGGCTGTGGCAGCGCAATGCCCCGACACGCACACATAAACCATCTACCGGAATTACGGAAGATGTGTTGAGGATCTTGTTGGTTTCCGCCTGCCCTTTCCACTCTTCGCGGCTCTGACCGTTATCGAGCTGTTTGTCGATCCACGGAATCAGGCTACCCGCCAGCGGCACGCCAAAGTTATCCACCGGCAGCTCACCGCTACGGGTTAAGGTTGTGACTTTGCGTTCGATATCGAGAATAGCAGAGGACGGGGTCGCGAGTTCATCTGCCACATGGCCATACAGATGGCCCATCTGGGTTAATAACTCACGCATATGTCGCGCACCACCGCCGGAAGCGGCCTGGTAGGTTGCAACGGACACCCAATCAACAAGATCATTGGCGAATAAACCACCCAACGACATCAACATCAGGCTTACGGTACAGTTACCGCCAACAAAAGTCCTGATGCCATTATTTAATCCGTCGGTAATGACGTCCTGATTGACGGGGTCAAGAATGATGATGGCGTCATCTTTCATGCGCAGAGATGATGCTGCGTCAATCCAGTAACCTTGCCATCCGCTTTCACGAAGCTTTGGATAGATTTCGTTGGTATAATCGCCGCCCTGACAGGTCACAATGATATCGAGGGCCTTTAGCGCCTCCAGATCAAAGGCATCCTGAAGTGTGCCAGTGGTTCCGCCAAAAGACGGCGCAGCCTGACCAAGCTGAGAAGTAGAAAAGAAGACAGGGCGAATGGCGTCGAAGTCGCGCTCTTCAACCATGCGTTGCATGAGAACGGAGCCGACCATACCGCGCCAGCCGATAAAACCAACATTTTTCATAAGCGTTTTTTCCTGCAAAGATGTGTGCTGTATAAATGTGCCGGTCTCCTCTTGGCACATCTTTCACCATACAAAAAGCAGCCAAAGTCGCAAGTGAAATTAATCAATGATAGCGAAGCCATCAGTAATGCGACTTATCCTGCTTTGTTAGCACGCAGAAAGTCCGCGGCAATTATCAGGGAATTTGAGTTATGAATGAAATCATTTCTGCAGCAGTTTTATTGATCCTGATTATGGATCCGCTCGGAAACCTACCTATTTCATGTCCGTACTGAAACATACTGAACCGAAAAGACGGCGGGCAATCATGGTGCGAGAGTTGCTTATTGCTCTCCTGGTGATGCTGGTGTTCCTGTTTGCGGGTGAGAAAATTCTGGCATTTCTCAGCCTGCGAGCAGAAACCGTCTCCATTTCTGGCGGCATCATTCTGTTTCTGATCGCCATTAAGATGATTTTCCCCAGCGCTTCAGGAAATAGCAGCGGGCTTCCGGCAGGTGAAGAGCCATTTATCGTGCCGTTGGCAATTCCGCTGGTCGCCGGGCCGACTATTCTCGCCACGCTGATGTTGTTGTCTCATCAGTACCCGAATCAGATGGGACATCTGGTGATTGCTCTGCTGCTGGCCTGGGGCGGCACCTTTGTCATCCTGCTACAGTCTTCGCTATTTTTACGTCTGCTGGGCGAGAAAGGGGTGAACGCACTTGAACGCCTGATGGGATTGATTCTGGTGATGATGGCAACCCAGATGTTCCTCGACGGCATTCGAATGTGGATGAAGGGGTAACGAGGAGAGTTTTTCGAAAAGAACCCGGTAGCGTCACAACTACCGGGCGAACAAACTTAACTCAACAGCTGGAACGCAATCATCCCAACGATGGCACCGACAGTGCCGAGGATGGTTTCCATCATGGTCCAGGTTTTCAGCGTTTCGGCTTCGGTCGCGCCGGTAAATTTACCGAACAACCAGAAACCGGCGTCGTTAACGTGGCTGACAACAATCGAACCACCGGCGATACAAATCGACAGCGCCGCCATTTGCGCACCGGAGTAGTTCAGTTGTTCAATGACCGGCATCACCAGCCCCACCGCCGTTAAACAGGCAACGGTTGCAGAACCCTGAATGATGCGCACTGCAGCTGCCAGCACGAAGCAGGTGATAGCAATCGGCAGGCCCATGCCGGTTAACGCTTCGCCCAGTGCCGGACCTACGCCAGAGTCAACCAGCACCTGTTTGAACACGCCGCCCGCACCAATCACCAGCAGAATGATCCCCGCCGGTTGCAGCGCGTGACCGCAAATCTCCATCACTTTGTCTTTTGGCATGCCCTGACGCATCGCCAGGCCATAAATCGCCACCAGACAAGCAACCAGAATCGCGGTAAACGGATGACCAATAAACTCGAACCATTCGTAAGCGGTAGAGCCTTCTGGCACAAAACGCGCGGCAATGGTTTTCAGCCCCACCAGCACCAGCGGCAACAGGATCAGCGACAGGCTGAATCCGAAAGATGGCATTTTGCCTTCGCCGAGATGCGGTTCGCTGATGTCGTCAGGAATATGCAGCTCAACGTAACGGCTGATGAAGTTACCCCACAGCGGCCCGGCAATAATCATTCCCGGAATTGCCGCACACAGGCCAATCAGGATCATCCAGCCAAAATCAGCGTTCATCTGCGATGCGAGGAGCATTGGCGCTGGCCCAGGCACCAGGAACGCAGCCGCGGCCGCCACGCCTGCGAATAATGGGATTACCAGCTTCACCAGGTTCGTACCGGTGTGGCGCGCCATTGAAAAAGCAACGCTAATCAGCAGAACAATCGCCACTTCAAAGAACAGCGGTAGCGCACAGACCAGCCCCGCAAGGCCGATGGCATAATGCGCGCGGCTGTGACCGAAGGATTTGAGCATTTTGACGGCAATCTGATCGACTGCGCCGGTTTCATGTAAGATCTTGCCAAACATAGCTCCCAGGCGACAACCACCGCCAGGAAGCCGAGGGTGCCTCCCATCCCTTTTCCATCGTCGCTGCGATTTTATCGAGCGGCATACCGGAAAAAGGCCAGCCCCCATGGACACCACCATTAAAGCCAGGAAAGCGTGCATACGCGCCTTCATGACTAAAAACAGCAGCAGTAAAACAGACCCTACTGCTGTTAAAACAAGCGTTAATGTAGTCACTACTTATTTGCCTTTTTTAATAACCTCAATGGTGCTTGCCACAACACCTTCCAGCGGTTGATCGATATCCACCACCAGTACATCGGTTTCGTCCGCACCCGGCTCCTGCAGCGTTTCAAACTGCGTCACCAACATTTGGGTTTTAAAGAAATGGCCTTTGCGCGCTTTCAGGCGGCTTTCAATCACATCAAAATCGCCTTTCAAGTAGATGAAAGAGAGATTCGGATTACCTTCACGCAGCAAGTCGCGATAGTGTTTTTTCAATGCAGAACAGACGATCAGCGACACTTTATTAGTGCGCTGCATAGCAAACGCGGCGTCGTTCAGCGCCTGCAACCACGGTTTGCGATCGTCGTCATTCAGTGGTTCGCCAGACGCCATTTTTTCGATATTGCGCCGTGGATGGAGGAAATCGCCATCAAGAAACGCGGCATGAAGTTGATGCGCCACTTCACTGGCGACCGCAGATTTGCCGCTGCCCGATACGCCCATCAAGACGTAAATGTGGTGATCATGGTTAGTCGTGCTCAAAGTGGTGCCCCCACAATACAAGAATTAAAAATGTTACGGGTAACTGTTATCGGTAACATTGTCCAGCCGGACAATATCAGAAGCAATATCCATCCATGCCTTAAGTGTATAAGTGTGAGCTACTTCAAATTTGTGGGCTTAAATAGATCCGCCCGGTGACAAGGTGAAACCTAAATCTAACATTTTCGGTGTCACAGATTCGCCACGAATACGCGCCAGCAGGCGTTCAGCGCCAATACTGCCCATCCGCTCACGCGGCGTCAGCACGCTCGCAAGTCGTGGCTCCATCACCTGACCAATGTCATGACCGTGGAAACCGGCAATCGCCATATCGTCAGGAACTTTTAACCCCAGACGCTGACATTCAAACGCCGCGCCGACCGCCAGGTCATCATTCGTACAGAACACGCCATCCAGCTGCGGATATTCCCGCCGCGCCTGGCGAATCAGTCAATACCGGAAGAGTAAGAAGAAGATTGCTCAACCATCACGCTATATGGCACCAGGCCTGCATCCAGCATCGCCTGTTCGTATCCCTTCTGTTTGATGATAGTACGTTCGTCGAGACGTGCGCCGAGATAGGCAATGTGGCGATGCCCGCGAGCAATAATGGCAGTGGTCATCTGGCGTGCTGCTTCAAAGTTATCAAAACCGACGGCGATATCAAGGCATGGCGACTTGCTGTCCATCAGTTCCACCACGGGAATACCCGCCACTTCAATCATCTTTAAGGTGCGCGGCGTGTGGGTACGTTCGGTGAGGATCAGGCCGTCGATATTCCAGGAGAGCATGGATTCGAGGCGTTCTTGCTCCATTTCCGGTTTATAACCGTAGTGCGCCAGCATGGTCTGATAACCGTGCGCGTCGGTGACGCTTTCGATTCCGCGTAATACTTCCGCGAAAACCTGGTTGGTGAGAGAAGGTAACAGGACGCCAATCGCCCGGCTGGTGGCGTTAGAGAGGATATCGGGCGCACGATTGGGAATATAGCCCAGTTCATCAAGAGCCGCGGCAATCTTGCCGCGTAGAGCGACGGAAACCTGCTCCGGGTTGCGTAAAAAACGGCTGACCGTCATTTTGGTCACGCCTACACGGTCAGCCACATCCTGAAGTACGGGTCTTTTCTTTTTCATCGTCCTGAAGGTACAAAAGAGATAGATTCTCTTAGTTTAACACGGACACATCAGAACCTTCCCGGGGAAAACAGTGCTTGTTTACAATTATTAGATATACACTAAATCAATTGCATCGCATTGTGCTAACGACGCGGCAAAACCCCGGAAGCGTACATCAGCACGCGACCGGAGCGAGCGAGGAAGCCTGCAAAAAGGCAGGCTTCAAAGATGCCGTTGAGTTTTAAACCGGCGGCAGATCGAACAGTAACACTTCGCTGTCGCTATCCGCATGGATGGAGATTGCCTGCTCATCCCAGATTGCCAGACCATCGCTGGTCGAGGCTTTCACGCCGTTAATGGTGACATTGCCTTTCACCACCTGGATCCAGACGCGGCGTTCAGCGGCAATCTGATGCACCGACTGCTCATCTTTCAGCAACGCCCAGCGGTACAGTTCCATATCCTGATGCACTTTCAATGAACCATCTCGCGCATCCGGCGAGAGCACCAGCTGTTTGCCCTGTACGGCATCGAAGCGACGCTGTTCATAACGCGGCGTAATACCGTTTTCTTCAGGCATGATCCAGATCTGATACAGATGCAGACGCTCGGTGCTGCTTGGGTTGTACTCTGAGTGACGAATACCCGTACCAGCACTCATAATCTGGAACTCACCCGCCGGAACCTGCTCTTTATTGCCCATGCTGTCCTGGTGCTCAACAGTACCTTCCAGCACGTAGGTCAAAATTTCCATATCTTTATGTGGGTGAGTGCCGAAGCCCTGCCCTGCTTCAATCACGTCGTCGTTAATCACGCGCAGCGCGGAGAAGCCCATAAAGTTCGGATCGTAATAGTTGGCAAAAGAGAAAGTATGCAGGAGTCCAGCCAGCCATGATTTGCATGACCACGTTCATTTGCTTTGCGTAAGTAGATCATTTGTATTCGCCCCCTGAATGATTTCGATGGGCTTAGTGTGGACCCGATCTGCCTGGGATGATAGAGGGTGAAAATTGACCCCTCTGTTCAAAAAAATTGAACTATTCGAGGGGCCATCAAACTTACTTCGCGAGAGTCACTGTGGAGGGAGAGGCTTGCTCGAATCCGCGTTCAAGGATTTCCAGATTCGTAAGAACTTCAGATTCCTTGACGTAATTTGGCGCACCGTGGGTGATGGTTTGATACAACGCATCATAAACGCGCCCGTAATCGCCCATCTCCGGCTTAATCTCTTCTCTGACCGTCACGCCCTCGTCATTGACATACTCCAGCACACCGACCGAATCATCCGCTGAGAATCCCGGTTCGCCCGGCATAATATTAGCCTTCAGGCTGGTTTCCTGCTGGTCGATACCATATTTAATAAACGAACCTTTCTTACCGTGAACGATAAATTTCGGATAATCGATTTTCACCAGATGGCTGGTTTTGACGATGGCTTTTAGATCGCCATAAAACAGTTGCGCTTCGAAAGTATCGTCAGGATTGGCTTTATTGCGCAGGCTGCGGATGTCATAAGCGACGTGATCCGGGCGACCGAACAGAGAAATAATCTGGTCCATCGTATGCACACCAAGGCCATAGAACGCGCCATCCTGCGGCAACCCAGGTTTGGTTTCTGCGACCGGGCGGTAATAGTCAAAATGGCTTTCCACTTCAACAATCTCTCCCAACTTGCCACTTTCAATCGCTTTTTTCGCTGTCAGGAAGCAGGAATCAAAGCGACGATTCTGATACGGCGTGACGGTCAGCCTTTGCTTTTCGCCAGTGCAAACAGCTCTTTCGCCTGCGCAATTGTCGGAGTGAACGGTTTTTCGACCAGCACATTTTTCCCGGCTTCCAGCGCGCGCTTCGCGTACTCGAAGTGGCTGTCCGCGTGGGTGCAGACGACAACCAGCTTAACATCGGGATCGTTTAGCACTTCGTCGAGATCGCTGGTGAAATGGATATGGGAATAAATGGGAGCCTGTTCTTCCGGCTTCGCATGGCGACGAAAAATATGCGCGACATGCCAGCTATCCTTGCGGTTAAGTACATACGGCAGATGGTAACGGGTGGTGCTTTTGCCGAAGCCAATAAAGGCGCAGTTGATGACCATGATTTCGTCCTTTTTAAGGTGGTTATTTACACCTTAGCGCAAAGCGGACGTGGTTCCTACTGGAGTGCGCATAACGAACACAAGCACTCCCGTGGATAAATTGAGAACGAAAGATCAAAAAAAAGCCAGCACCCGGCTGGCTAAGTAATACTGGAAGCAATGTGAGCAATGTCGTGCTTTCAGGTTCTCCGCGAGGGTCTTCCTGATCGCGAGACAATAATAATCATTCTCATTCGCACTTGTCCAACACTTTTTGCAAAAAAATGCATTTGACTCGCATTTGAAAGCCAATGATGTTGAAAGGGACATTTACCCCAAAGAGGACAAAGGAATGAGTGAGATAGTAATACGCCACGCAGAAACACGGGATTACGAGGCCATCAGCAGATTCACGCCCAGCCGGAGGTGTATTGCAACACACTACAGGTGCCTCATCCTTCCGATCATATGTGGCAGGAGCGACTCGCCGATCGTCCCGGCATCAAGCAACTCGTCGCCTGTATTGATGGAGACGTCGTGGGCCATCTCACCATTGACGTGCAACAGCGCCCACGCCGCAGTCATGTTGCCGATTTTGGTATCTGTGTCGACTCTCGTTGGAAGAACCGCGGCGTCGCCAGCGCCTGATGCGAGAGATGATTGAAATGTGCGACAACTGGTTGCGGGTAGATCGTATCGAGCTAACGGTGTTCGTCGATAACGCGCCAGCAATTAAGGTCTATAAAAAATTCGGCTTTGAGATTGAAGGGACTGGCAAGAAGTACGCATTACGTAATGGTGAATATGTCGATGCGTATTATATGGCGCGGATGAAATAGAGAATTTGCAATCTAAGTTTGTCATTTAAGCCCTCACCTACCGGGAGAGGCTTAAGATATTAGTAACCCGCCGTTAAATCATCCACCGAGCGCGGGTCAGATGCGCCGTACAAACTCACCGTCCGGCCCAACCATAATGCTTTGTGTACTGCCCATCGCCTCTTTCAGCGCCACTTTCTGACCTTTTGCTTCCAGCAGCTTGAGCGTATCCGGGCTAAACCCTTTTTCGACACGCAGCTCGTCCGGCAACCACTGATGGTGGAAACGCGGCGCATTGGTCGCTTCGGCGACGTTCATGCCATAATCGATGCTATTCACCACCATTTGCAGCACCGTGGTGATAATCCGGCTACCGCCTGGGCTACCGGTAACCAGCCAGGTTTTACCGTCTTTCACCACAATGGTCGGCGACATCTACGACAGCGGGCGTTTGTTCGGCCCGACGGCGTTGGCATCACCGCCCACCAGCCCGTAAACGTTCGGTACGCCCGGTTTGGCGGAGAAATCATCCATCTGGTTATTAAGCAGAATACCGCTCTCGCCCGCGACAATACCCGTACCGAAGGTGGTGTTCAGCGTATAGGTCACCGCCACCGCGTTACCGTCTTTATCCACTACAGAGTAATGGGTAGTTTGATTACTCTCATAAGGCGCAAGCTTGCCAGGGCGAATCTCACTGGACGGCTTCGCTTTGTTGATATCAATTTGATCGGCAATGGATTTGGCATAGGCTTTATTGGTCAGTGCCTGCCACGGGACTTTGACAAAATCCGGGTCGCCAAGATATTCCGAGCGGTCGGCGTAGGCGTATTTCTCCGCTTCTGCCATGATTTGCATCGCATCGGCGCTGCCAAAGCCGTATTTCTTCATATCGAAGTTTTCCAGAATATTGAGGATTTGTACGATATGGATCCCGCCGGAGGATGGCGGTGGCATGGAGTAAACCTGATACCCGCGATAATCGCCGCTTATCGGAGTGCGTTCGACCGCTTTATAAGCCGCTAAATCTTCTTTAGTGATCAAGCCACCGTTTTTCTGCATCTCCTGGGCGATCTGTTCCGCAATCGTGCCTTTATAGAATTCGTCCGGGCCGTTTTCAGCAATCATCTCCAGCTCTTTGCCAGGTTCGCCTGCACCAGCGTGTCGCCCTTTTTCAGCGGCTCGCCCTCTTTCCAGAAGATAGCTTTACTGTTTTCGTGATTCGGCAACACTTCGCTACCGTAGGTTTTGAGATCGTCAGCCAGCGCGTCGTTAACGATAAAACCATCGCGTGCCAGTTTAAACGCGGGCTGCACGACTTTGTTCAGCGGCATGGTGCCGTATTTATCCAGCGCCAGCGAGAAACCTGCTACCGTACCCGGTGTGCCGGAAGCCAGATGCGAAGTGAGTGATTTTTTGCTGTCCGGGTTGCCTGATCATCGAGGAACATATCGCGGGTCGCTTTGGCGGGTGCCATTTCGCGGAAATCGATAGCCGTGGTATTGCCATTTTTCGAGCGGATTAACATAAAACCACCACCGCCAGATTCCCTGCCTGCGGATGCGTTACCGCCAGCGCGTAGCCCACCGCCACGGCGGCATCAACGGCATTCCCGCCCTCCTTGAGGATATCCACCCCCACCTGAGTGGCAGTGGCGTCCACAGACGCTACCATTCCCTGTTTCGCGCGTACCGGGTGGAAGACATCTTCCTCCACACCATACGAGACGGGCGGCGCAGGAGGCGCGGCGGCGGCGCTAAAACAACTTCCTGAGAGCAGAGCAGCAATGGCCACCCGGCGTAAAAACGTCGGTTTTATCATCGTTATTCTCCAGAGATTAAGGGGCAACCCCAGCTAAGCCTGGTATATAACTCTGAATTAATCATCGTTTTGTCGGGAAGCGAGTAAACTTAAAGGATATCTTCAGAGGAGGATACGCGATGAAACGACTTCTGATTCTTACGGCACTCCTGCCGTTTGTCGGCTTTGCACAGCCCATTAATACTCTGAACAACCCTAACCAGCCGGGGTATCAGATACCCAGCCAGCAGCGGATGCAAACCCAGATGCAGACTCAGCAAATCCAGCAAAAAGGGATGCTGAATCAGCAACTGAAAACGCAAACTCAGTTGCAACAGCAGCATTTAGAAAACCAGATAAACAATAATTCTCAGCGGGTGTTGCAGTCACAGCCGGGGGAGCGAAATCCCGCCCGGCAGCAAATGCTGCCCAACACCAACGGCGGGATGTTAAACAGCAACCGTAATCCGGATAGTTCGTTGAATCAGCAGCATATGCTGCCGGAGAGGAGAAACGGCGACATGCTGAATCAGCCCAGCACGCCGCAGCCTGACATTCCGTTGAAAACTATTGGGCCGTAAGTTCGGACCAATCACGTCAATCGCATCGGTACAGATGCAATCCACGCCCCAGTGCAGCAACTCTGCCGCGCGCTGGGGTTTATTGACGGTATAAACCAGAATCCGCAGTCCGGCGTCTTTCAACTGCATCACTCGCACTTTATCGAGTAACTTATGATTGAGATGAATAGAGACGCAGCCCAGCCGCGCGGTCAGTTCGCGCCAGTCGTCGCGCCACTCATCAAGCAATAAACCACGCGGCAGTTCCGGTGCCGCCAGCTGTGCAGCTTCTAAAGCATCAATCTCAAACGATGACAGCAGCGGCGGCGTCATACCGGCCCACAGTTGGCGTGCCGCCAGCGCCACCATTTTGCCCGTTAATGGTCCAGTGCCAGTGGTGGGTTTGATTTCGATATTCGCCATCATCCCATGTTCGCGACAGCGTTCCGCCACCTGCGAAAGCAACGGCAGCGGCTCACCTTTAAACGCTTTGCTGTACCAACTGCCCGCATCCACGCGCAGTAAATCCTGCCAGTTCAGTTCACCCGCGACGCCCCAGCCGTTGCTGGTGCGTTCGAGATTGTCGTCATGGAGCAGGAAGATCTCGCCATCTTTCGATAACTTCGCGTCAAATTCGATCATCTTATGACCGTATTTTGCCCCGACGTCGATTGCCGCCAGGGTGTTTTCCGGGGCCAGCTTGCCGCCGCCACGATGAGCGACGATGCGGGGATAAGGCCAGTTACTCATACTCGTTGTCCTGTTTCACCATCAAAAAGATGCAGCTGATTTTCCGCCAGATGCAGCCACAGCGTGCTGCCTGCCGTCGGGCGCTCCTGATGCGCCAGTCGCACCACCAGCTTCTGCTCGCCCCAGCTCCGTGCGCCAGGTTATCTGCGCCGAGGATCTCCAGCGTGTCCATCACCATCGGTACGCCGCCTTCTGCCTGCGAGCTTAGCGCAATATGTTCCGGGCGAATGCGAGAGTCATTTTACGCCCGGCATACTGACGGTAGCCACCGTTTAGCGGCAGCTCAATACCGCCGTCCAGTTCGAAATGCGTGCCTTCGTTATTCACGCGGCCTGTCAGCAGGTTCATCGCCGGACTGCCGATAAAACTCGCTACAAACAGGCTGGCGGGCTTTTCGTAGACTTCAACTGGTGTGCCAATCTGTTCGGCAACACCGCCGTTCATCACCATTACTCGCTGGGCGAGCGTCATCGCTTCAACCTGATCGTGAGTAACGTAGAGTGAAGTCGTTTTCAGGCGACGGTGCAACTGTTGCAGTTCAAGACGCATCTGCACGCGCAGCTTGGCATCGAGGTTAGAGAGCGGCTCATCAAACAGGAACACCGCCGGATCGCGCACAATCGCGCGGCCCATCGCCACACGCTGGCGCTGACCGCCGGAAAGCTCGCGCGGGCGACGTTTGAGCAGACCGTCCAGCTCCAGAATGCGCGCCGCTTCTTTAACGCGCTCGGCAATTTGCTGCTTGCCCATGCCGCGAATTTTCAGCCCCCACGCCATGTTTTCTTCGACACTCATATGCGGATAAAGCGCGTAGTTCTGGAACACCATCGCAATCCCGCGATCTTTTGGCTCCATTTCAGTCACGCGCTGGTCGTTGATCCAGATATCGCCTTCTGTCACCCGCTCCAGCCCGGCAACCATGCGCAGCAGCGTCGATTTCCCGCAGCCAGACGGCCCGACCATCACGATAAATTCGCCATCCGCCACATCAAGGGTCAGCGGTTTAATGACCTGGGTTTTACCATCCCAGCTTTTGGTTACTGCCTGTAATTTCAGTCCTGCCATCTTATTTCTCACTATCGACCAGGCCGCGCACGAAGCACGCTGCATCACTAAAACAATCACCACCGGAGGGATAAGCGTTAACAACATCGCCGCCATCACTGAGTTCCATTCCGTGGTGCCTTCGCCTGTAGCATCATCCCTTTGATCCCTGCCACGGTGGTGCCGAGATCCACATCGGTAATAATCAACAACGGCCACAAATACTGGTTCCAGCCGTAAATAAAGGTGATCACAAACAGCGCCGCCAGATTGGTTTTGGAGAGCGGAAAAACGATGTCGCAAAAGAAACGCATTGGTGACGCGCCGTCGATCCGCGCCGCTTCCACCAGTTCATCCGGCAGCGTCATAAAGAACTGGCGAAACAGAAACGTGGCGGTCGCCGAGGCCATCAGCGGCAGCGTTAAACCGGCGTAGCTGTCGAGCATCTTCAGGTTGGCGATGACTTCCACCGTCGGGAAGATACGTACTTCAACCGGCAGCATCAGGGTGATAAAAATCATCCAGAAGAAGAGGTTACGTAGCGGAAAACGAAACCAGACAATGGCAAATGCCGAGAGCATCGAGACGGTAATTTTGCCGAGCGTAATGCTGAACGCCATCACAAAGCTGTTAAGCAACATCCGCCAGAACGGCGCGCTATTCGTGCCTACCCCGTTCACCCAGATGTTGTGGATGTTTTCCAGCAGATGTGTGCCGGGGATGAGCGTCATCGGCGCGGCATAGACGGCCTGTTTATCCAGCGTCGCCGCGACAAACGCCACGTACAGCGGGAAGAGGATCACCGCGATCCCGAGGATCAGCATGGTATGGCTGAATATCGTCAGCCACGGACGGTTCTCAATCATTGGTAACGCACCTTGCTTTCAACATAGCGGAACTGCACCACCGTCAGCACGATGACGAGGAACATCAACACCACCGACTGTGCGGCAGACGAAGCCAGATCCAGTCCGGTAAAACCTTCGCGGTAGATCTTATAAATCAGCGTCGTGGTGGCCTGAACCGGCCCGCCGGACGTGGCGGCGTCGATCACCGGGAAGGTGTCGAAGAAGGCATACACCAGGTTCACTACCAGCAGGAAGAAACTCACCGGGGCGATAAGCGGCAGCGCAATCTTAAAGAAGCGGCGAATCGGCTGCACCGTCGATGGCTGCGGCTTCGATCAACGAACGGGGAATGGATTGCAGCGCGGCATAGAAGAACAGGAAGTTGTAGCTGATTTGCTTCCATACTGAGGCAAACACCACCAGAAACATTGCCTGACCGCTGTTTTGCGCGTGGTTCCAGTCGTAGCCGAACTCCGCGAGAAAATGGGTGATCAGCCCGCGACCGGGGTTAAACAGGAAGATCCACAATACGGCGGCAACGGCGGGAGCCACGGCGTAAGGCAGCAACATTAAGGTTTGATAGAAACGGCTGCCGCGCACGATGTACTCCACCAGCGCCGCAAAGAACAGCGATACCAGCAAACCGCTGACGGTGACAAAGGTGCTGAATTTTATCGTCGTCCAGAAGGAGTCGAGATAGTAGCTGTCATGGAACAGCGTGACGAAGTTATCCAGGCCGACAAACTGGCTGGAGAAACCAAACGGATCGACGCTTTGTAGCGAGTACCACAACGCTTCGCCCGCAGGCAGATAAAAAGATAACGGTGATGATGAGCTGCGGCGCGACCAGCAGATAAGGCAGCCAGCGCGAGCGGAACACCGGACGGGATGATGACATTACGGTTAATTCCTGAACTGTGCCGGATGCGCTTCGCTTATCCGGCCTACACGCGATGCCAGGTCAGATAAGCGAAACGCATCCGACATTACACTGATTAAGACTTCGTCGATTTCTCAAAGCGGCGCAGCAACTGATTTCCACGCTCAACGGCGGTATCCAGTGCCTGCTGTGGTGTCTTCTTACCGGTCCACACGCTCTCCAGCTCTTCATCCACAATCACGCGGATCTGCGGCATGTTGCCCAGACGCAGCCCTTTGGTGAACGGCAACGGCGGCTTATTCAGCATCTGACGCGTCGCGGTATCCGCCCCTGGGTTTTTCTCATAAAAGCCCTGCTCACGGGTCAGGTCATACGCTGCTTTGGTGATTGGCAGATAACCGGTTTTCTGATGCCACTCGGCAGCGTTTTCTGGCTTCGCGAGGAAATCGAGGAATTTCGCCACACCGGTATACGTTTCTTTATCTTTACCCTGCATCACCCACAGGCTGGCTCCGCCGATAATGGCGTTTTGTGGCGCATCTTTCGCATCGGCGTCGTAAGGCATCATGCCTACGCCGTAGTTGAATTTGGCGTACTCGCGAATGTTGGCAAGAGAACCGGAAGAGGCGGTGGTCATCGCGCAATCACCGTTATAGAACTTCTCGGTGGATTCATCCTTACGACCGACGTAGCTGAAGTCGCCCTTCTTGTTCATCTCTTCGAGCATGGCGATGTGTTTCACCTGCTCCGGCTTGTTGAACTCCAGCACCGCGTCCGTGCCGTCAAAGCCGTTGTTTTTGCTGGCAAACGGCAGACCGTTCCAGGCGCTAAAGTTTTCCAGTTGGATCCAGCCCTGCCAGCCGCTGGCGTAGCCGCACTTCATGCCGGAGGCTTTCAGTTTTGCGGCATAGTCCGCCAGATCCTGCCAGGTTTTCGGCGGTTGTTCCGGGTCTAATCCTGCTTTCTTGAAGGCGTCTTTGTTGTAATAGAGAACGGGGGTCGAGCTGTTGAATGGCTGGGAGAGTAAGTGGCCCGTTTTGCTGTCGGAGTAGTAACCGGAAACCGTCGGCACAAACTGCGACTCATCGAATTGAATCCCCGCCTCTTTAAACACGTCATATACCGGTTTAATGGCTTTCGATGCCATCATGGTGCGGTGCCAACTTCATAAACCTGCAAAATAGCCGGAGCGTTGCCGGTACGAAATGCGGCAATCCCCGCGCTTAAATTCTGTTCGTAGTTGCCTTTATAGGTCGGTACAATTTTGTAATCCGGATTTTCGGCGTTAAAACGTTGGGCCAGAGAATCCACCTCTTTACCCAGTTCCCCTTCCATAGAATGCCAGAACGGAATGGTCGTCACTGCCTGTGCATTCCCCATTAACGCCAGTCCGAGCGCCAGTGCTGAAGCTGTATAATGTAACGGTTTCATCGTTTATCTCTCTTGTTGTACCGAATGCGCGAATTCACGCGTTTTATGCTCGCGGGGTAACATGACATGCTCGAATTACAGAAAAATAACTTTTTTTGTTACATTTGTAAGATAGTAAGGTGTCAGAAAGATGACAAGGCGGTGACGGCGTGGGTGAGGGAAAATGGGAGATGGGGCACGGATAAGCGGAAAAATAGAAGGTCTGAATCAAACTCTACAGATTACTCATCGTTTCATGCCAGATGCGGCGTAAACGCCTTATCCGGCCTACAAGATCGTGCAAATTCAATATATTGCAACTCACCCAGTAGGCCTGATAAGCGCAGCGCATCAGGCAATTTTACATTTGTCACCTGTCTCAAAGGAGTCTTTTGACTCCTTATCAATCAACGTGTTATTACCCGCCTAAATACGCACTTCTCACTGCTTCGTTCGCCAGCAGCGCGTCGCCGGTATCGGAGAGCACCACATGGCCGTTTTCCAGCACGTAGCCGCGATCCGCCAGCTTTAGCGCCTGGTTGGCGTTCTGCTCGACGAGGAAGATAGTCATCCCCTGCTCGCGCAGCTGCTCGATGGTGTCGAAAATTTGCTGGATGATAATCGGCGCAAGACCGAGCGATGGCTCATCAAGCAACAACAAACGCGGGTTGCTCATCAGCGCGCGACCAATCGCCAGCATCTGCTGTTCACCGCCGGACATGGTGCCCGCCCGCTGAACACGACGCTCATGAAGACGTGGAAACAGCTCATACACCCACTTTATGCGCTCCTGAAACTGGTCACGTTCGGCAAAGAAGCCGCCCATCGCCAGGTTCTCTTCCACCGTCATCCGCGAGAAGACGCGACGCCTTCCGGGACAATCGCTACCGCTTCGCGCATGATTTTCGCCGTCTGCCAGTCGGTAATGTCTTTATCATCAAACACAATTCGCCCGCTGGTGGCGCGCGGATCGCCGCATAACGTGCCGAGCAAGGTGGTTTTCCCCGCCCCGTTCGCGCCAATGAGGGTGACAATCTCGCCCTGATTGATATGCAGGCTCACCTCATGCAGCGCCTGGATTTTGCCGTAGTGGGCGCTGACTTTGTCAAAGGACAACATGACTTTTTCCATCTTATGCCTCACCTAAATAGGCACGGATCACGTCCGGGTTATTACGGATTTGCTCCGGCGTACCGTTTGCCAGCGGCGTCCCCTGATTGACCACGTAAATTCGGTCCGAAATTCCCATCACCAGCTTCATATCGTGTTCAATCAACAAGATAGTGGTGTTGTGATGATTGCGCAGTTCGGCAATCAGCTCATCCAGCTCTTTGGTTTCTTTTGGGTTAAGACCTGCCGCCGGTTCGTCGAGCATTAAAATCTCCGGCTGCGTCACCATGCAGCGGGCAATCTCCAGACGGCGTTGATCACCATAGGCCAGGTTACTCGCCTGACGGTTGGCGTGTTCCAGCAAACCAATGCGCTCAAGCCAGGTGGCGGCGCGGTCGAGCGCTTCGCTCTGGGCGCGACGGAAAGAAGGCGTTTTCAACAGGCCAGAGAACAGCCCGGTTTTCAGTTGTTGATGCTGCGCCACCAGCAGGTTTTCAATCACCGTCATTTCACGGAACAGACGCACATGCTGGAAGGTGCGCACCACGCCCATGCGGGCGATTTGCTGCCCCGGTAAACCTTCCAGGTGCTGATTGCGCAGTAAAATGGTGCCGCCGGTGGGTTTGTAGAATCCGGTCAGACAGTTAAAAACCGTGGTTTTTCCGGCACCGTTAGGGCCGATTAACGAGACGATCTCCTGCGGGTACAGTTCAAGATTGACGTTGTTCACCGCCAGCAGGCCGCCGAAGCGCATCATCAGGCCGTTCACAGATAATAATGGCTGACTCATGCCTGCTCTCCTTTCGCTGCGCCGTTTTTCAGCTTCAGTTGCGGGCGCGTCATGGGCAGCAAGCCCTGCGGACGCCAGATCATCATCAGCACCATCAAACCACCGAGCATTAACATGCTGTATTCGTTGAAATCACGCATCAATTCGCGCGATACCACCAGCAAAATTGCCGCCAGAATCACCGCAAACTGCGATCCCATACCGCCGAGCACCACTATCGCCAGTACAAACGCCGATTCAGCAAAGGTGAAGGATTCCGGGCTGACAAAGCCCTGGCGCGCAGCAAACAGCGTTCCGGCAAAACCGGCAAACGCGGCACTGATGGTAAAAGCGGTCAGCTTGATACGACGCGGGCTTAAGCCCAGCGAACGGCAGGCGATCTCATCTTCACGCAACGCTTCCCACGCACGCCCCAGCGGCATCCGCAGCAGGCGGTTAATGACAAACAGGCTTAGTACCACCAGCAGCAACGCCACCAGGTAGAGGAAGATGACGCGATCGGAGGGATCGTATTTCAGGCCAAAGAAATTACTGAACGTGTCCCAACCGCCTTCACGGGCGGTACGGCTGAACTCAAGGCCGAAGAAAGTCGGTTTCGGGATCTGACTGATTCCGTTCGGGCCGCCGGTAATTTCGGTGTTATTGAGCAGCAATATGCGCACAATTTCGCCGAAGCCGAGGGTAACGATCGCCAGATAATCACCACGCAGACGCAGCACCGGAAAGCCGAGCAGGAAGCCCGCCGCCGCTGCCATTAACCCGGCAATCGGCAGACAAGTCCAGAAGCCCAAGCCGTAATAGTGATTGAGCAGCGCAAAGGTGTAAGCGCCGATGGCGTAAAAACCGCCGTACCCCAGCACCAGCAGACCAGAAAGACCAACAACCACATTCAGCCGAGACCGAGGATAATGTAGATCATGGTCAGAGTGGCGATATCCACCGTCCCGCGTGACACCATAAACGGCCACGCCACCGCAAGCACCAGCAGCGCCACGAGGAACAGTTTCTGCTTCACCGTGGACCCATCAATCGCAGGCAGAATAAACTTCGGCCCGGAAACGCTTTTTAGCCCTTTCTGGAAAGCAGGTCGCAAAAGCTGGAAGAAAAAGACCACCGCCGTGCCGATAAACACCCACTGCCAACGGACATCCGAAGCGCTGTCGACCACCAGTTTGGTGCCATCCAGCTCCAGTTGCACGCCCATAAAGACGCCAGCGAGGACAAAGAACATCGCGGCAGAGAGCAGTGCCATTGCAATATGCATCGGTTTCATACTTTCTCTACCTCCGGGCGACCCAGAATACCGGTCGGCATCACCAGCAGCACCAGAATCAGCAGGGCGAATGAGACCACATCTTTATATTCCGTACTCAGATAGGCAGAAGAGAGCGCCTCCGCAATCCCCAGGATCAGCCCGCCAATCATCGCCCCTGGAATGCTGCCAATCCCACCGAGCACCGCAGCGGTAAAGGCTTTCATCCCGCCATAAAGCCGATATAGGGGTTAATGACGCCGTAGAACTGACCGAGCAGTACGCCAGCCACTGCCGCCATCGCCGCGCCAATAACAAAGGTCAAAGCAATCACCCGGTCGGTGTTGATGCCAAGCAGGCTCGCCATTTTCAGATCTTCCGCGCAGGCACGGCAGGCGCGCCCCATACGGGAATAACGAATGAAAATCGTCAGCGCCAGCATGGCGAGGAAAGTAACAATCCAGATCACTGCCTGCATGGTGGTAATAGAGGCAGAGAAGTTTTCGCTATGCCCCACCACCCACTGACCGTTAAACAGACTGGGCAGCGCCACGTCACGCGAACCTTCAGTCAGGCTAACGTAGTTTTGCAGGAAGATGGACATGCCGATTGCCGAGATGAGCGCAATCAGGCGCTTAGAGTTACGCACCGGGCGATAGGCTACCCGTTCGATACTCCAGCCGTAGGCGCTGGCAATGACGATTGCGCCGACGAATCCCGCCGCCACCAGCAGCCAGCCGGTATCAATGCCCATCATCATCAGCGCGGCGATGATCATAAATGAGACGTAGCTGCCAATCATATAACCTCGCCGTGGGCGAAGTTGATCATGCCGATAATGCCGTAAACCATGGTGTAGCCGATGGCTATCAGCGCGTAGGTACTGCCCAGCGTGACGCCGTTAAACATCTGCTGCAAGAAATACAAAAACTGCTCAGACATAAGGTAACCTTTCTAAACCCGCCCGTTTTTCACGGACGGTAGGATGATCACTTGGCTGCCGTGGATGAACCGTCGGCGTGCCACTGGAAGACACCAAAATCAAATCCCTTAAGATCGCCTTTTTCATCCCAGTTCAGCGGCCCAATCACGGTGTTTGCACCGTTAGCTTTTAAATCTTTCACCAGCGCCAGCGGCTCATCGCTGCCAGTACGCTCAAGGGCAGTCGCCAGAGATTGCACCGCCGCGTAGGTGATCCAGACATAAGGCCCGGACGGATCTTTCTTGTCTGCTTTCAGCGCATCAACGATGCCCTGGTTTGCCGGATCCTGGTCATAGCGTTTTGGCATAGTGACCAACATGCCTTCGGCAGCATCGCCAGCAATATTCGACAATGATGCGTTACCCACACCTTCCGGCCCCATAAACTGAGTTTTCAGGCCAACGGAACGGGCCTGGCGCAGCATCTGCCCCATTTCCGGGTAGTAACCGCCGTAGTAAACGAAGTCGATGTTTTCTTTTTTCAGGCGGGCGATCAGCGCGGAGAAATCTTTCTCCCCGGCGGTAATACCGTCGAAGAAGACGACGTTGGCGTTAGCCGCTTTCAGCCCGTCCTGCACCGAACGCGCCAGCCCTTCGCCATACTGTTGTTTGTCGTGAATGATGGCGATGCGCTGGGGCTTCACCGTCTCAAGAATGTATTTTGCCGCCGTTGGCCCTGGAAGAGTCCAGCCCGGCAGTACGCATAATGTGTTGATAACCGCGTTGGGTCAGCTCCGGGTTGGTCGCTCCCGGCGAGATCATCAGAATACCTTCGTCTTCGTAGATATCCGATGCAGGTTGGGTAGAAGAAGAACACAGATGACCAATAACGTATTAATGCCGTCATTAACGATTTTGTTGGCGACCGCAACGGCTTGTTTCGGGTCGCAGGCGTCGTCATATTCCACGCCAACCAGCTTGTCGCCCTTAATTCCCCCTTTGGCATTAATGTCTTTAATCGCCTGACGCGCGCCGTTAAATTCCATATCGCCCCACTGGGCTATCGGGCCGGACATCGCGCCGACAACGGCGACTTTAATATCGTCAGCCATAGCGGTGTGTGAAATTGCCAGTGCAATCATCCCTGCGATGATAGTTTTCGCATTCCGTTTCATAGTCAAAATCCCCATTCGTGATGTTGTGTTGCTTTGTTTTTATGTGTTAACAAATCAGACTGTTCTTTTTTTATACTGCACTGTTTTTGCCTGTCTGATTAAGGGTTTAGCGCAGTATTTTGTGATAATAGTGATTAAAATCCCTATTTTTCAGTCGATTAAGAACAGATAATATTCTGAATTTATTGATAGATAAACAGAAAAAAGTGCCTTTGTCAGCATAAAATAACGGCACAAAGGGCGGAATAATTCACTACCATTCAGGGGATTATGCTGGGTATTTTTCATTCTCTAATGTTTTAACTTTGTAATTATTGCTGTTAAAAAATTAATCACCTGCCAAAAGAAATAAAAAAGAGAAAGCCTCCGATTAAATTATTTCGCTACACTGGTTCCACTTTTGTGATTTACACGGGTTCCCCATGAAGCTGACCATCATTCGATTAGAAAACTTTAGCGACCAGGACCGGATTGACCTGCAAAAGATCTGGCCGGAGTATTCCCCTTCCTCGTTACAGGTTGACGATAACCACCGTATCTACGCCGCGCGTTTTAACGAGCGCCTGCTCGCTGCCGTGCGGGTAACCGTAAGCGGCACCGAGGGGGCACTGGATTCTCTACGCGTGCGGGAAGTCACCCGACGTCGCGGTGTGGGGCAATATCTGCTGGAAGAGGTTTTGCGTACCAATCCTGGCGTTTCATGCTGGTGGATGGCGTATGCTGGCGTGGAAGATCGCGGTGTGATGACGGCGTTTATGCAGGCACTGGGATTTACGGCACAACAGGCGGCTGGGAGAAGCGTTAATCGTCAAGTTGATTTCAAAAGTGATGACCAACGAGAAATTGCCTGATGCGCTACGCTTATCAGGCCTACAATGTGTGTTGCAATTTACTGATTTCTTTGGATCTTGTAGGCCGGATAAGGCGTTTACGCCGCATCCGGCATGAAGCAACGTACTCGATATTAGCAATTTGGCGGCAACCCAAAGTTGCCGATTAATGATTACTTCGCATCGGTCGCCGTGCCGTTGGCGTGCCAGTCAAATACGCCGAACTCAAAGCCTTTCAGATCGCCTTTCTCATTCCACGTCAGCGGTCCCATTACGGTATCCACGGAGTTCGCTTTCAGGTATTTGGCGATTTCAGCCGGATCGTCAGACTGATTCAGGCCCGCCTGCAAAGATTGCAGCGCGGCGTAGGTGGTCCAGACGAACGCGCCGCTTGGGTCCTGTTTTTTCGCTTTGATCGCGTCAACAATGGGTTTGTTCGCCGGAACCTGATCGTAGTTCTTCGGCTTGGTCACCAGCAGCCCTTCCGCTGATTCGCCCGCAATGTTAGACAGCGAGACGTTAGCCACGCCTTCTGGCCCCATAAACTGAGTTTTCAGCCCTGCCACGCGTGCCTGACGCAGGATTTGCCCCATTTCCGGGTGATAACCGCCGTAGTAAACGAAGTCGATTATTCTCTTTTTCAGACGCGCCACCAGCGTTGAGAAATCTTTTTCCCCGGCGGTGATACCATCAAAGAACACCACGTTAGCATTGCCTTTCTTCAGGCCGTCCTGCACCGCTCGCGCCAGACCTTCGCCGTATTGCTGTTTGTCGTGAACGATAGCAATACGCTGCGGTTTCACTTTCTCAAGAATATATTTCGCCGCCGTCGGCCCCTGGTCGGAGTCCAGGCCGGTGGTGCGCAGGATCAGCTGATAGCCGCGCGCGGTCAACTCCGGCGCGGTTGCCGCAGGGTGATCATTAAAATGCCTTCGTCTTCGTAGATGTCAGACGCAGGCTGCGTTGATGAAGAACAGAGGTGACCAATCACGTATTTAATGCCGTCGTTAACGACTTTGTTCGCCACCGCAACCGCCTGTTTCGGGTCACAGGCATCGTCATATTTTTACGATTGCTAGTTTGTTGCCTTTAATTGCCGCCTTTAGCGTTGATATCCGCAACCGCCTGCTCTGCGCCGGTAAACTCCTGGTCACCGTACTGGGCCACCGGACCGGACATTGCGCCCACGACCGCGACTTTAATATCTTCTGCCAGAGCCATATTGCTGAATGCCAGCGCGATACATCCTGCCAGTAACGCTTTACCCTTTATGTTCATCCTGAGAATCCCCATTCTTCTGGTTATTACGTGTGTTGTGATGTTGTTGTTCAGCACTTTATTTCGTTTTATGCATGACTACCCGTGCTTTAGCAGCATACTCTGCTAAAACATACCCGATTTTTATGATATTGGAATAGCTATTTTGACAGTTTATTAACAATCTGCGTGGGGATTGGCGTTTTGCCGGAGGGGAAATTGATTATTACAGAGGCCCAAAAAACAAAAACCCCGGACTCGCATCCAGGGTTCTCTGCTTAATAGCGGAAATTACGCTTCTATAGCAGCACGCAATTTTTTCATCGCGTTCTTTTCCAGCTGGCGCACACGCTCAGCGGAAACGCCGTAACGGTCAGCCAGTTCCTGCAACGTGGACTTGTTGTCTTCGTCCAGCCAGCGCGCGCGGATGATGTCCTGGCTACGCTCGTCCAGACCTTGCATCGCGTCGGTCAGACGGTTTGCCGCCTGCTCTTCCCAGTTATCATCTTCGATGCCGTCGGCAAAGTTAGATGATTTATCCTGCAGATAGAGCACCGGTGCCATCGGCTGGCTGTCGGAATCGTCGTCGGAAGACAGGTCAAAGGTCATGTCCTGTGCCGCCATACGTGATTCCATCTCACGAACGTCTTTGCTGGTTACGCCCAGTTCACGGGCCACCATTTCGACTTCATCCTGGTTAAACCAGCCCAGACGCTGCTTGGTTTTACGCAGGTTGAAGAACAGTTTGCGCTGCGCTTTGGTGGTCGCAACTTTGACGATACGCCAGTTACGCAGAACGTATTCGTGGATCTCTGCTTTGATCCAGTGAACGGCGAAGGAGACCAGGCGCACACCCACTTCCGGGTTGAAACGGCGCACTGCTTTCATCAGGCCGATGTTACCTTCCTGAATCAATCCGCCTGTGGCAGGCCATAGCCCGCATAATTACGAGCAATATGAACAACAAACCGCAGGTGAGACAGGATCAGCGTTTTAGCTGCTTCCAGATCGCCATGGTAATGCAGCTTTTCAGCCAGCGCCCGCTCCTCGTCAGCCGACAACATCGGCCACGCGTTAGCTGCCCGGATGTAGGAATCCAGGTTGCCAACTGGGGCTAAAGCTAAACTTTGCATTTTGTCAGTCATTCAAATCCTCTCAATCGATATCTTCTGGCGCTTCAGTGGTAGCAACAACTGTGCCAGAGCTTAAGAGCAACGAGGTTATCATTCACTGTTTTATCAGACCGTGATTTTATCCACAAGTTCAATGCAAGCTTGTGAATAAATTACGCACAAAATGTGACATAGAGATGAAATACCGGGAAGAGACAACGGGGTCTCTTTCCCTGCTACGGAACCCATTGCAGGGAAAGAGTATAACACGCTTTTATTATTCAGGCGTAAAGTGGCGTAAATGTTGTACCGTGGCAAGCCACGCTGCCACCCAGCAATCATCGAGCATACCAGCAGCAATAGCAGGCATTCATCGAACGATAAACCATTGATATCAAACTTCGTTCCGAAAACCTGTGCCACTTCCGCAACCGCCGATGACAATCGCAGCACCAGAATTTCTGACAAAATTAATGACAACAATGCGCCAGAAAATCCCAGCAGTGCGCCACCATACAGGAACGGGCGAAGGATGAAACCATCCGTCGCACCAATCAGTTTCTGCACGTTGATGGAGTCACGGCGAGCAAAGATGCTCAGACGTACGCTGTTGCCGATGACGAGGAACACTGCCGCCACCATCAACACGCCGATCATCGCCGAAACGCGCCCGACCAGCCGGTCAACGCCGCCAGACGGCAAACCAGCTGTCATCCATCCGCACTTCGTCAATGCCGTTAATCTGCGTGATACGATCACGCAGCGTATTGAGTGATTCCGTCCCTGAAAATCGAGTTTCGGGATCACCACCGCCACTGCCGGAAGCGGGTTTTCTTCCAGCATATCCAGCGCACCACCAAAACCAGACCAGTTACGGAACTCGCCCAGTGCGTCTTCACGAGAAAGATAGTTCACTTTCTCCACGCCTTGCTCGGCCTGCAACTGTGCA
>ENA-OQIG01000194-OQIG01000194.1-human-gut-metagenome-genome-assembly--contig:-NODE-194-length-35024-cov-2.978021_pt1 | contig 35024 bp, 41 predicted proteins | sample MGYA00242576_ERZ504741 | MGnify/ENA primary metagenome ERZ504741 (study PRJEB26092, sample SAMD00036436) | human gut metagenome | host: Homo sapiens | study: EMG produced TPA metagenomics assembly of... | reverse complement strand
CGGAAAAGCCTGCTTCTACAGATTGTCATTAATGTAGGATTACCATACATATGTTACATCCGGACAATGAACGAAAAAGAAGACCCACTTTTGTGTTATGCTGATTCATCACAAAAAAGCCATCAAAGGGGTCTTCTTCATGAACAGCATATCACCCTTATACAGAAGGAAAAGCAGTGCTGGCAGCTTATAAGCCCAGTGAATGGTAAACTGGCTTTCTTCTTTTGAATGGGATGAGGCAGTGCTGGTGCTCTCCGGGGATACCGGCTTTTACAGCGGGGCAGAAGCGGCTTCCAAAGCTTTCCTGCAGGAAGGCTGGGAGGTAGAATATATTCCCGGTGTATCCAGTCTTTCTTATTTCTGCGCCAGACTCGGCAGAAGCTGGCAGAATGTTCACAGTATCAGCAGCCATGGCCGCAGCTGCGACGTAGTTTCCCATATCCGTCATTATGAAGACTGTTTTATCTTACTGGGAGGAAAGGGCAGTGTTTCTGCTCTTTGCAGGGAACTGGTAAGTAATGGACTTGGAAATGTGAAAATATGGGCTGGAGAAAATTTCTCATACGAAACAGAACGTATTCTCTGCGAAGCTACCCCTGCAGAATTGCTGATGGAAGAGGAGAAGAGGCCCTTTGGAAGTCTTGCCTGCGTTATTGTGAAAAATCCTCACGCAGAAGAGACGAGAATTTATCTCACAAAGCACCCGAAAGACGAAGATTTCATCCGGGGAAAGGTTCCGATGACCAAGGAAACCATTCGCCGGCTGTCTATAGAGAAACTTTATATCGGTAATCACAGTGTCTGTTATGATATTGGCGCGGGAACGGGCTCTGTATCCGTGGAGATGGGTCTGGCGATCCGAAGAAGCTGTAATGAAGGCAGTGTGTATGCCATTGAGCGGGAACCGGAAGCTTTGGAACTGATCCGGGCAAATGTGCAAAAGTTTCATGGAAACTGGGAAGATATCCACATTGTAGAGGGAGAAGCACCGGAGGCTTTTGAGGGACTTCCGGCACCTACCCATGCTTTTATCGGCGGCAGCGGCGGAAAGATGAAGGAGATCATCGGTACCCTGTTAAACTTAAATCCGGCGGTGCGGATCGTGCAAATGCCATTACTTTGGAAACTGTATCAGAGATCCTTGCATGTATGAAGGAATATGGTTTTGAAGACGGTGAACTTCTGCAGGTTCAGGTTTCTCCTGTTAAACAGCTTGGCAGCTACCATATGCCAATAGCTCAGAATCCGGTATACATTGCAGTGATGCAGCATCCGGTAAAAGACGATGTGGAGGAGATAGAGTGGCTGGATTCATGATCGCAGCTCCAAGAAGCGGCAGCGGAAAGACTATGGTCACCTGCGGCATCCTGGAACTTTTAAAACGAAAACAGAAAAATCCATTTTCCTATAAATGTGGACCGGACTATATTGACGGGCTGTTTCATCGGAAAGTCCTTGGCATTGAGGGAGGAAATCTGGACAGTTTCTTTGAACAGCCACAGGACATGAGGGAAAAATATGCAGCAGTGTCTGAAACGCATTTTCCAGTAGTAGAAGGCGTAATGGGATATTTTGACGGCTTAGGCGGAGATACAACAGCTGCCAGTTCCTGGGAGGTAGCGGATATTTTAGATCTGCCGGTGGTGCTGGTAGTGGATGCAAAAGGAGCCAGCCTTTCCCTGGCGGCGCTGATCAAGGGCTTTCAGGTCTTTCAGGGAGAGTCCCAGCTTTCTCAGGCAAATAAAAATGGAAATCATATTCAGGCAGTGATATTAAACAGGATCTCTCCTATGTTATATCCGCGGATGAAGGCAGTGATCGAGAAAAAAACAGGTGTGCTGGTAGCAGGATATGTACCGGAACTGGATTTCTGGCAGGTGGGAAGCCGTCATTTAGGACTTGTGCTTCCTGGGGAGATCAAGAACCTTCAGGAGCAGATGAGGCAGTTAGGTGACTGCCTGGAGAAGACATTAGATGTGGATGCATTACTTAAACTGGGAGAAAAAGCAGATATAGATGCGCTAGGGTCTGTGACTGTGACAGCAGATGGTTCCAGCCAGAAGTGTGAAGCTCAGAAAAATGCTGATTTGGTTCTGCAAAACCAATTATCAGGAGAAAAAATCTCACATTCAGCTATCCGCATCCGTCTTGGCGTTGCCTGGGATGAGGCTTTCTGCTTCTACTATCGGGATAATCTGGAATTTTTGGAAAAACAGGGCGTTCAGATCGTCCGGTTCAGCCCTGTCCATGATAAGCATCTGCCAGATGATCTGGATGGTCTTTTACTTGGCGGCGGTTATCCGGAGCTTTATGCAAAAGCGCTAGGAGAAAATGAGACCATACGAAATGAGATCCGCCGGAAAGCAGAGGAAGATATGCCCATTCTGGCAGAGTGCGGCGGTTATCTTTATCTTTTAAAAGAACTGAAAGATGAAAATGGAACCGGCTATGAGATGGCGGGTGTATTTTCCGGGAAAGGCTACAAAAAAGGAAAAAATTCTCATTTCGGCTATATTACGGTACAGACAGAAAGGGACAGTCTGTATTTAAAAGCAGGCGAGACCATCAAAGGCCATGAATTCCATTACTGGGAAAGTACCCAGGATGAAAATGAACTCAAAATGCAGGCAAAAAAGCCAACAGGAAAGCGCAGCTGGCCCTGCGTCACTGTAAAAAATCAGGTAATGGCAGGTTTTCCCCATTTGTATTATCCTTCCCTGGAAGTTTTGGGGAACGGTTTGTACAGGCCTGTGACAGATACAGAATGAAAAGAAAGAGGCAGCAGTAAAATGAACCAGAAACAGACAGTTTCCCTGGAAACTGTGTTAAAAGGGATAAAACCGATTGATAAAGAAGCAGTAAAGGCAGCAAAAGCACACTGGACCGGGTGGCAAAGCATTAAACAGTTTAGGCGTGTTAGAAGAAGATATCTGCCGCATTGCAGGTGTAAAAAGGCGGGAAGAATTTTCCCTGGATAAAAAATGTATTGTAATCATGTGCGCGGACAATGGGATCGTAGCAGAAGGTGTGACCCAGACAGGACAGGACGTAACAGCAGCAGTTGCCAAAATATGGCAGCCAGAAGATCCTGCGTCTGCCTGATGGCAGCTTGTGCAGGGGCAGAAGTCCTTCCTGTAGATGTGGGGATCGCGGCGGATATGACAGGAACCGGAATTTTAGACCGTAAGATCGCCTGGGGAACCAGAGATTTCTTAAAAGAATCTGCCATGACCAGAAAAGAGGCTGTAAAAGCATTGGAAGTGGGGATCGAGGCAGCCGGTATCTTACATGAAAAAGGCTGTGATCTGGCTGGTACAGGAGAAATGGGCATTGGAAATACCACCACTTCCAGCGCTGTGATCTCTGTGCTTACAGATCTGGACCCAGAGGTGGTAACAGGCAGAGGCGCAGGTCTTGATCATGCTGGTCTTAAGCGTAAAATAGAAGTGATCAAAGAGGGAATCCGTATCCACAGACCGGATCCTTCTGACGGGATCGATGTTTTATCAAAAGTAGGCGCTCGGATCTGGCGGCACTGACAGGTTTTTATCTTGGCTGTGCCTACTGGCGGATCCCGGTGGTTTTAGACGGTCTTATTACCGGAGCGGCAGCTCTGGCAGCCGTGAAGATCTGTCCGGCTGTGGCTGACTATCTTCTGGCTTCCCATGTGTCCGCGGAACCGGCGGGACAGGCAGTTTTATCCAGCCTTGGGCTAAAGGCTGCGATCCAGGCGGGAATGTGCCTGGGAGAAGGAACGGGAGCAGCTGCGTTTTTCCCTATGCTTGATATGGCCCTTACTATTTACAGCAAAATGGATACCTTTCAGGATATACAGGTAAAGCCTTACTGTCATTTTGAAGAAGATAAAAACGAGGATAAAGAATAGCTATGATACTGATCACCGGGGGAAGCGGCAGCGGTAAATCTGCCTATGGAGAAAAAAGAATACTGGAAGCAGGAGAAATGACCCGGTATTATATTGCCACTATGGAAGTATTCGGGGAAGAAGGCAGGAAAAAGGTAGAGCGGCACAAAAAGCTTCGCCAGGGAAAAGGATTTATTACCATTGAGAGTCCGAAAGATGTGGGACGGGTGGAAAAAACTGGAAATAATAAACTGGCAGTGTTGCTGGAATGTGTTTCCAATCTCACAGCCAATGAAATGTTTGGCAGTTCTTTTGGAACAGAATTAGAACCTGGCAGACGCACAGAAGCGCTGGCGGAAAAGATCTGCGCTGACATTGCCAAAATTGATGAAGCAGCTGATTTTTTCGCAGTGATCACCAATGAAGTAGGCTCTGATGGGGAAATGTATGAAAAGGAAACCTTAGAGTATATCCGCCTTTTAGGTCTTGTTAACTGCCGTCTGGCGAAAATGGCTTCAGAGGTAGTTGAAGTAGTATACGGTATACCGGTTATGAAAAAGGAGCAGAAGTGTAATTATGAAATGGTTGGAGTCCTGTCTGATCGCAATTTCCATGTATTCAAAGATCCCTGTACCCCAGGTAGAGTGGACCAAGGAAAAAATGAGCCATGCCATGTGCTTTTTTCCGCTGGTAGGTGTTATAGAAGGATGCCTTTTAGGGCTTTGGCTCTTTATTGCAGCGCAGTTTAATCTGTCTGTGGGGATAAGATTTCTCTGGGCGTCGGCCATCCCCTTTCTTGTAACAGGGGGCATCCATATGGACGGTTTTATGGACACTATGGATGCGGTCCATTCCTATGGAGACAGAACGAAAAAGTTGGAAATACTAAAAGATCCCCATTTAGGGGCGTTTGCAGTGATCTGTGCGGTTGTATATCTGTTATTATATACAGGAAGCATGTATGAATTTTGTGAAAATGCCCGGGGAAAGGCCATGTTTTACCCGGTGCTGTTTTTATTCAGTGAGCGGGTGTTCAGCGGCCTTTCCGTAGTCATGTTTCCGTCAGCGAAAAACAATGGGCTGGCAGCTGCCTTTTCCCAGGCTTCTGAGAAAAAGCTGGATAAGAAAATATTGCTCCTGTCATTGGTGCTCCTTGCAGTGCTGGCTTTTGGCATCTGGGGCGTACAGGGACTGGAAGTTTATGGAGTCTGCCTGGTGCTTCAGGGAGTGCTTTTTGCTTGGTATGATAAATGGTCCAAAAAGAATTTCGGAGGTATTACTGGAGACCTGGCTGGATTTTTCCTGCAGGCAGAGGAACTGATATGTCTGACGGTAGTGGCATTTTTATTGAGAATAATGTGAAAATATCTGAACTTGTAAAAATAAGTTGAAAACAGGGTTCATAAGCATAGGAGAACCGAAGGAGAAAAATCGAATGATCATGGTCATTGGAGGAAGATGTCAGGGAAAGTCTTCCTTTGCAAAAGAACATTTTGAAAATAGGGTACAGGAAAAAGGAAAAACTCAGGAAGATCATCAGAAAGATCCAAAGGCAGATCACTGGGCAGATGGGGAAACATCCACCTGGGAAGAATTTCTTACTTCCACCTGGTGCCGGAATTTTCACCTGCTGGTACGCCGGATTTTAAAAAAAGATGAGACATTGGGATTGCCGGATGAGCAGGAAACAGCTTTATTTGAAACAACATCTGCAGGTCTTCACAACTGGAAAAATCTGGCAGAAACCATTTATAACGCCAACCTGGACCGCATTTTAGTTACAGATGAGATTGGTTACGGTATTGTCCCAATTGATCCCTTTGAACGGGAATACAGGGAAGAAACAGGCCGCATCTGCTGTCTGCTGGCAGAAAAGTCAGAGGAAGTCTGGCGGGTCTGCTGTGGGATTGGAACGCGGTTAAAGTAGGGAGAAAAAGGTGCAATTTGCTGTATTTCAATGTGAAACCACGGCAAATTCCATTGCTGGTCGCGCAATGCATGAACAGTAATAACGCCAAATGGTATAAGAGAAACGAAAGGATAGTAACATGGAATGGATACAATTGTGGCAGCTTCATGGGCTGGCCCTTTTAACAGGCAGTATTCTGGACTGGATCTTTGGGGATCCCTATCATTTTCCCCATATGATACGCCTGATGGGAAATATGATAAGCGGATTGGAGAAGAGATTGCGAAAACTTTTTCCTGAAAAGCCACGGTTTGCAGGAATCTGTCTTACCCTGATCATGTGTCTTTTCTGGATCATTATGCCTGGTCTGCTCTTTCATATAACGGGAAGATATCTTGGCCTCACTGCAAGATTTATTCTGGAAAGCTTTTTCTGTTATCAGCTTCTGGCTGCAAAAAGCCTTTGTGTGGAGAGTATGAAGGTATGCAAAGAACTGAAAAAGGGAGATACAGAAGGAGCCAGAAAGGCAGTTTCCATGATCGTAGGCCGTGATACCAGTGTTCTGGACACAGCAGGTATCACCAGAGCGGCGGTGGAGACAGTGGCAGAAAATACCTCAGATGGTGTGATCGCCCCGTTCCTGTTTATGGCCATTTTCGGACCGGTAGGCGGCACTTTTTACAAGGCAGTGAATACCATGGACTCCATGATCGGCTATACCAATGATAAATACATTTTATTTGGTCGGACAGCTGCAAAGCTGGATGATGTGTTAAATTTTATCCCGGCCCGCATTTCCGGCTGTCTGCTGACACTGGCAGCATACCTGCTTCCGGGGGCAGACGGAAAAAATGCCTGGCGCATATTTTTAAGAGACCGGCGTAAACATGCCAGCCCCAACTCAGCCCACGGAGAAGCCGCCTGTGCCGGAGCCTTCATTTACGTCTTGCCGGGGATGCCTGGTATTTTGGGGTTCTTCACAAAAAGCAGTTTATCGGGGATAATGACAGGGAGATCGTCCCGGAGGATATCTGGAAAGCCTCTCTTTTAATGTTCCTGGCAGAGGGGATACTGATGGTGGTGCTGTTAATGATCCTGGCAGCAGTCAGGTGATAGGTGATAATCACGGAAATACAAATACAGATATTCAAATAACTGGTTCAAGATCATCCCCAGCCGCTGGGAGATGAACAGAGTATAGATATTCATTTTGGAAAGAAGGAATTCATATGCATACCAAATATCAACACGGCGGTGACATTTACAGCAATAAAGTTTCTATAGACTATTCCGCCAATATCAATCCTTTAGGACTGCCTCAGGGAGTAAAAGAAGAGCTGGCCCGTTGTATAGAAGAGCCAGTCTGCTGCGTTTACCCGGACAGCCAGTGCAGGGATCTGGTAAAGGCATTAGCTGACTACCATAAGGTGACTCAGGACTGGATCCTCTGCGGTGATGGGGCAGCGGATCTGATCTTTGGACTTGCATTTGCCTTAAAGCCGAAAAAAGCACTGCTTTTAGCTCCTTCTTTCCTGGAATATGAGCAGGCATTGAAGGCAGTGGACTGTGATATTGATCTTTTTTATCTCAAAGAGGAAAATGGCTATCGTCTGGATGTGGAGGAACTGTGTAAAACGCTGGAACGGGCTAATGCCACTTATAATACTACCGCAGTCGGTTGTTCTGACCAACAGAAATCTACATCAGAAGCCAACAACGGCTACGACATTTTATTCCTGTGCAACCCCAACAACCCAACCGGCATTACCGTAAAAAAGAGCAGGTCTTAAAACTGGCTGAAACCTGCGAAAAAACAAATACCTTTCTGGTTGTGGATGAGTGTTTTGAAGAGTTTTTAGATGAACCGGAAGCTTACAGCATTATTCCGTTTTTAGAGAAGCTCTCCCATGTCTTTGTTTTAAAGGCATTTACCAAGATCTATGCCATGGCAGGCCTGCGTTTAGGTTACGCTTTATGCAGTAACGAAGATGTTTTAACAAAGATCTGTCAGGTAAGACAGCCCTGGTCTGTGTCAGGACTGGCCCAGAGAGCAGGCATTGCAGCCTTAAAAGAGACAGAATATGTATTAAAAACCAGAAAACTGATCCATGAGCAGAGAGAAAAAATGGAGGCGGCATTAACAGAACTGGCTATATCGTCTATCCGTCCCAGGCCAATTATATTTTCTTTATGGAAAAGACTCTGGAAGGAGCAACAGACAGCCTGTACGACCGCATGCTAAAACAGGCGTCCTCATCCGCAGCTGCTCCAATTATCCGGGCCTGGACGCATCCTGCTACCGCATCTGCGTAAAAACAGAAGAAGAAAACAGAGAGTTCTTACACAAACTTTCCCAATGTACAGTCACCAAACGTACAGATATAAAATGTGCAGATACAAAACATACAGATACCGTATATACGGATGCCAATCCAACACAAGCACCCCACAGACCTGAAAAGGAGGAATAAAACCATGGCAAGATCCATTATGATACAGGGAACCATGTCCAATGCAGGAAAAAGTCTGATCGCAGCGGGCCTGTGCCGCATTTTCGCCCAGGACGGCTATAAAACAGCGCCTTTTAAATCCCAGAACATGGCTCTTAACTCCTTTATTACAGAAGACGGCCTGGAAATGGGCCGGGCACAGGTGGTCCAGGCAGAGGCGGCAGGAGTAAAGCCTTCTGCGGATATGAACCCTATTTTGCTCAAACCCACTACCGATGTGGGTTCCCAGGTGATCGTAAACGGTGTTTCCATCGGAAATATGCGGGCAAAAGACTATTTTGCCTACAAAAAGCAGCTGATCCCACAGATCATGGAAGCATACAAACGTCTGGACGAAGCCTATGACGTGATCGTCATTGAAGGCGCAGGAAGTCCGGCAGAGATCAACTTAAAATCCGATGACATTGTAAACATGGGACTGGCTGCCATGGTAGATGCGCCGGTGCTCCTTGCCGGGGATATTGACCGGGGCGGTGTGTTCGCCCAGCTTTACGGCACAGTAGAACTTTAGAGCCTGAAGAGCGGAACCGCATAAAAGGGCTTATTATTAATAAATTCCGGGGAGATAAGTCGATCCTGGAGCCGGGACTTCGCCAGTTAGAAGATCTTTGTAAGATACCGGTGGCAGGCGTTGTCCCCTATATGAATGTAGATATCGAAGATGAGGACAGCTTAAGCAGCAAACTGGGAAATACAAGACAGAAGGGCTGCATCGACATTGCGGTGATCCGTTTTCCAAAAATTTCCAACTTTACAGATATGGATGTATTTGAGCGTATGGATGAGGTCTCCATCCGTTATGTCTCAAAGCCTTCTGAATTAAAAACGCCAGACATGGTGATCCTTCCGGGAACGAAAAATACCATTGATGATTTATTGTGGATGCGCCAGATCGGCCTGGAAGCAGCGATCCTTAAGCTGGCAGCCCGCCAGGTTCCTGTATGGGGAATTTGCGGCGGTTTCCAGATGATGGGAGAATGGCTGGTGGACGAACTTGCCATTGAGTCATCCCACAAAGGAAAGATCCGTGGAATGGGTCTTTTTCCTGTAGAAACTGAATTTGAAGAAGAAAAAGTACGCACCCAGACAGAAGGCCGATTCGGGGAACTTTACGGCTGTTTCAGGGAACTTTCCGGAAAGAGATTAACTGGTTATGAGATCCATATGGGCCGTACAAAGAGCCGGGAAAAAGAACAGCCACTGTGCCTGTTAAATGCAGGAGAAAGTGCAAATGGCAGAGAAGCCAGGGGTATCCCCTGTGGCTGGAACCGGAAAAACCTGTATGGTTCCTATGTCCATGGCGTATTTGATGCCCCCGGCATCTGCGAGACCATAGCAACTGCCTGGCAGCCAGAAAGGGCATTACCCTGGAAATGGCAGGGCAGATGGATTACATAGCATATAAGGAAGAACAGTATGATAAACTGGCAGAAATACTGCGGGAGAGTCTGGATATGGAAAAGATATATGAGATCATGGGGCTGGAAGAGAAGGTGCATATAGAACAGGTGCTTCCGGCAGACATAGAACACAGAAGCTTTGAGATCATCGGGGAAGAATTAAAGGCTATGGGAAAGGAACTGGAACCGGAACTGGCACCGGTGATCATGCGTGCTATCCACACAACAGCGGATTTGATTATGCAGATCATCTGAAATTTTCCGAAAATGTTGTAGAAAAGGCAAGAGAAGCCATTAAAAAGGGAGCAGTGATCATTACTGATACGAAAATGGGCTGGTCCGGCGTAAATAAAAAGCGGCTGGAAAGCTACGGAGGAGAAGCTTTATGCTTTATGGCAGATGAAGATGTGGCAGCAGAGGCAAAGAAAAACGGCAGCACAAGAGCGGTTGCAAGTATGGATAAGGCAGCCAATCTGTTTGGAGACGGAACAAGACCCTGTATCTTTGCCATTGGAAATGCCCCAACGGCTCTGATCCGCCTGTATGAGCTGATCCAGGAGAGAAAAATAAAACCGGCCTGATCATCGGTGCGCCGGTAGGCTTTGTGAATGTGATCCAGTCCAAAGAACTGATCCTTTCATTGAAAGACACGCCTTACATCGTGGCAGAAGGAAGAAAAGGTGGAAGCAACGTAGCAGCGGCAATCTGCAACGCTTTGCTATATGGGATAAAATAAAAAGGGGACAAAATACATGAAACTATATCGTATTATCCTTGTAGATGATGAGGAAGAGGTAAGAAAGAGCATTATCCGCAAGATCAAATGGGAGGAAAATGGATTTTTAGTAGCAGGGGATGCGGAAAACGGGGAAGATGCCTTAGAAAAGATTGAAGCTTTAGAGCCTGACCTGATCTTAACCGACATTCGCATGCCTTATATGGACGGACTGACACTGGCAGAGCGTGTGCGCCAGAAATACCCGTCTATGAAGATCGTTATTTTCTCTGGTTACGATGACTTTGAGTATGCGAAGCAGGCTATTAAATTAAATGTAACTGAGTACATATTAAAGCCGGTAAACGTAGAAGAGCTGACTGCCATTTTACAGAAGATCAAGGCAAATCTGGACCAGGAGATCGAGCAGAAGCGAAATGTAAACCTGCTGCGGGAAAATTATATTAAAAGCCTGCCGATCCTTCGTGAACAGTTTTTAAATGAGCTGGTAAATGCCCCGGTTGCTTCTGAGACCGTTGAAACACGTTTAAAAGAATACGGCATTCCTCTTTCAGGTGCACAGAAATGGATCGCAGCAGCGGTAGGCATTGACCGGCCGGAAGAAGAGGGCGAAGGGGAACTGGCGATCCACCGTGAACAGGACCTGATCCCTATTTCTGTTATGCAGATCTTAGAGGAAAAGCTTGGAAAATACTGCCGTTTTTCAACTTTTAATTCTACTGGCAGCAGCGATGCCAGATCGGTGTGATCGCAGCGATTGATGAGGAAAATACCCAGACCGGTCTGACTGCTGTATTAAGTGATATCTGCAAAGAAACCAGAAAGATCCTTGCAGTGCCCATCACTATTGGTATCGGTCACAGCACCCAGGACTTGGGAATGATCTGTGAGTCTTATAAAGATGCGGTAAATGCCTTAGGCTATAAGGCCATCGTAGGAGCCGGAAATACCATTTACATTAACGATGTGGAGCCGGTAAGCAGGGGAAAACTGCAGTTTGACAGCAAAGACGAGGCAGAACTGGTAGGTGCTGTAAAATTCGGCCCTCAGGAAAAGATCGAAGAAGTGGTACATAAAATTGCCGACAAGATCAGTGATGCAAAAGTCCATCAGCGTCAGTGCCAGACCTATATGTTAAGTGTGTTAAACTGTATGATCCAGCTGGTGCAGATGTATGATCTGGATATGGAGACCATTTTCCAGGGAGAGTCTGACTTAAATGAGGCCTTTGTCCTGATCTCCAGCACCCAGAAAAAGGAAGATTTTGTAAAATGGCTTCTCCAGGCGGCCACAGCAGTAAACCAGTCTGTAAATACAGAGCGTGATAATACCACAAAACAGGTGATCCAGGAAGCCAGACAGTATATTATGGACAATTATCAGGATGCGGATCTGTCTGTGGAGAAGATCTGCCGTCACCTGCATATGAGCCCGGCTTATTTCTCCACCATGTTTAAGAAAGAAACAGGAAAGACCTATGTGGCTTATCTGACGGAAGTGCGGTTAGACAAAGCTGTGGAACTTTTAAATAAAACGGATGACAAGACCTATGTGATCGCGGCAAAAGTAGGATATCAGGAGCAGAATTATTTCAGCTACGTGTTTAAGAAACGTTTTGGTATCTCACCTACAAAATTCAGAGGAGCAAAATAATGTTTTTGAAACAGCGAAAACACCGGCTTCAAAATGCCAGTATCCGTTCTATTATCTTTATGTATTTCACCATTACTGCTCTGGCAGCCAGCGTTTTTATCGGAGTTTCCCTTTACGGACGGCTGTCAGGGCAGATGTCCTCTGCCCTTCAGGAGGAAAATCACATTCTTATCAATCAGTTAGGCCGGACCATGGACTCCTACCTGCGTCTGGTAATGAAACTTTCAGACTCCCTGTATTACGGCGTGATCAAAAATGCCGATCTTTCAGATGGTTCTATTAACGGGGAGATCACCCTTCTTTATGATAATAATAAAGATAATGTAGAAAATATCGCCCTGTTTTCCAAAGAAGGAGAACTGCTTGAGTCTGTTCCTGCAGCAAGATTAAAAAACAATGCCCAGGTGGCAGATCAGGACTGGTTTACGGCGCATTGGAAAAAACAGAAAATCTTCATTTTTCCATGCCTCATGTACAGCATATTTTTGATACAGGAGACAGCCAGTATCGTTGGGTGGTATCTGTGGCAAGAGCAGTAGAGATCACAGACGGTCCTTATACAGATCAGGGCGTTTTGCTCATTGATCTGCGCTATAACAGTCTGGAACAGCTGTTTGACGGAATGAACCTGGCAAAAGGAGGCTATGTTTATCTTACAGACAGCAACGGGGACCTGATCTATCACCCGAACGGCCAGCTGATCAGCTCCGGCCTTGCAATGGAAAATAATGATAACACAGCCATTTTAAGGGATGGAAATTATCAGGAGCAATGGCAGGGACAGACCCGGGTAGTATCTATAAAAACAGTAGGTTATACAGGCTGGAAGATCGTAGGTGTCATGCCTCTTGACACAGTATCTTTAAACGCTATTAAGACACGTATTTTGATCGTGTTCATTATTGCACTGGTGTTGTTTATTCTGACCATCATCAACTCCTATATTTCTTCCCGTATTACAGACCCCATTAAGGAACTGGAAAAATCTGTCAATCAGATCGAGGAAGGAAATCTGGAAACAGAAGTTTATACAGGTGGATCCTACGAGATCCAGCATTTGGGAAAATCCATCCAGAACATGGCAAGGCAGATCAAACGTCTTATGGATGATATTGTGGCAGAACATGAGTCCAAGCGAAAAAGCGAGTTTGATACGTTACAGTCCCAGATCAATCCCCATTTCCTCTACAATACACTGGATATCATCGTATGGATGATCGAAAATGAAAAGCAGTCAGAGGCGGTGAAAGCAGTAACGGCGCTGGCACGTTTCTTCCGCATCAGTTTAAGTAAGGGAAAAAGTATTATCCCGGTGCGGGACGAATTGGAGCATGTGCGAAACTACCTGATGATCCAGCATATGCGTTATAAAAATAAATTCTCTTATTCTATTGAGGCAGAGGACGAGGTATTAGGACTTGCCAGTCTGAAGCTTATTTTACAGCCTATGGTGGAAAATGCTATTTATCATGGAATGGAATTTATGGATGGTGACGGCGAGATCAAAATACGGGCATGGAAAGAGAACAACGATCTGTATTTAAGCGTAGAGGACAATGGACTTGGCATGACCGAAGAACAGGTAGAGCGCCTGTTTACAGATACCAGCCATGTCCCTTCCAGGCGGGGTTCCGGCATTGGCGTAAAGAACGTAAATGAGAGGATCCATCTGTATTTTGGAAAAGACTATGGTATTTCCATAAATTCAGAACCGGATGAAGGAACGACAGTGCTGATGCATCTGCCGGCTGTTTCATATGAAGAAATAGCAAAAGAAGAAGCATTAAAAGAGCAAAATGCAAAGAAGGAGGAGAAACATGCCTAGAAGAGAAAAAATGCTTTTATGCGCAGGGGCTGTGTTTCTGGTCCTTCTGTTTCTGATGTCTTCTACAGATCTGATCATAAAAGAGCGGGCTGTACAGATCGACTCCATTTCTGTAATCTTAAGCGAAGACACGGACGATTATTATCAGAATTTCAGAAAAGGAATGGAAAAGGCAGCTACAGATCTGCGAAGTGATGTAAGGTTGATCACTCTTTATGACCGAAAAGATCAGGATCAGCAGGTGGAACTGACCACCAGGGAGATCCGGGACGGGGCAGGTGCTGTGGTGATCGAACCGGCAGAGGAAAAGGCGGCGGTTATGGCGTTAGAAAGTTTAAATCCAGGATGCCCGGTGATTTTTGTAAGCGCGTCTTCCCCCAGTGATTTTGTGACAGACTCTATTCTCATTGATTATTTTGAAGCCGGAAGAATATTGGGAGAAAAAGCAGCAGAAAAGAACCTTCCAGGTGAAAAAGTGTGTTTGTTTGCCCAGGGAATGGCTTATAACGGCGTACAGGACGCCTACGAAGGGGTCTGCTCTGTTTTAAATGACCAGGGGATCTCTTATGAGTTATATGTAGATAAAGAAGGAAAGGCTTTTCGCAAGGTGATCGAAAATACAGTCTATCCGGGACGGTCCGGTAGAAGTGGTGGCTCTGGATGTGCAGTCTTTGGACCGGACAGCTTCTATCTTAAATGAAAGCTCTGTTTACAGGGATCATGTATCTGCTTATGGCATTGGTTCTACTACGGGGATCTTAAATCTCCTGGATCAGGGTATTATTGACGGACTTGTGACCTATGACCAGTTCAGCCAGGGATATTTAAGCATAAAAAAAGCAGTGGAAGCCATTCACGGAAGCAGGCAGAAACAGGAAACTTTGTTGGATCCGGTCTATCTGGATCAGCAGGAACTGGCTTCCGGCGCATATGAGAAAATGCTCTATCCAATGGAATAGGGGGTAAAAAGGATGAAGAAAACAAAAGGAACCGGAGTAATGCTTTTTGGTATGTTTGCGATCATCGTAATTATCGCGGTGTTTATCCTGGCAGGAAACGGAGCAAAAAAAGAGGCGGCGTCCAAGGAAATACGTGTGGGACTTCTTCTTTACAGGGGGGATGATACCTTTATCAGCACCCTGCGTTCTTATATCGAAGAAAAGGCGAAAGAATATGAACGGACAGAGGGGATCAAAGTGACCCTGGATATTTTGGATGCAAAAAGCAACCAGAATACCCAGAACAACCAGGTGGACCGGCTGCTGGAGTTAGGATGCAATGCCTTGTGTGTGAATATCGTAGATCGCTTTGCAGCTTCTGTTGTCATTGATAAAGCCATGGCAGCAGATGTGCCTGTGATCTTTTTTAACAGGGAACCAGTGGAAGAGGATATGAACCGGTGGGAGAAGCTTTATTATGTAGGGGCAGACGCAAAAGAGTCTGCTGTTCTGGAAGGAAAGATCCTGGTAGATGCCTACAGGAAGGATCCTGCAAGCCTGGATCGGAACGGGGATGGAACCGTCAGCTATGTACTTTTAGAAGGGGAAAGCAATCACCAGGACTCCCTGATCCGTACAGAATGGTCTATCCAGACATTAAAAGACGGGGGAGTTCCTCTGGAAAAAATCACAGGCGGCATTGCCAGCTGGGAACGCAGTCAGGCATCTGCATGATGGAACAGTGGCTTACCGACTATCCGGACCAGATCGAACTGGTCATCTGCAATAATGATGATATGGCCTTAGGCGCGATCGATGCCATTGAGCGGGCGGGGATCCTTCCCGGAACGATCAAATTAGCAGGTATCGATGCAACGCTCCCGGTGTGGAAGCGCTGAAGGCAGGAAAGCTTTTTGGAACTGTAGAAGCGGATAAAGAAGGCTATGCAAACGCTATTTTCGGGATCGCAGCCTCTTTAAGCCGGGGACTTCCCATTGATGAGAGCATAAAACTGGAAAACGGAAAATATTTCTGGTGCAGCCAGAAAGGACTGACCCAGGCGGATATTGCAGGAACTGACAATAAATGACATAAAAATAATAATTTTTTTCAGCAATAATGTAAAATCAAAGAAATTTCATAATACTCCTTAAAAAATCTTATAGAAAAATGCACAACGCGGATTTATAATGTGCTTGTCGTTAAGGAAAAAACACCAAAAGCGATAAAAAACAAAATCATATGTATAGGGAGGATTACAATTATGAGATTAGTTAAGAAAGTTACAGCAGCAGCTATGGCATCCGCAATGGCACTTTCACTGGCAGCCTGCGGCGGCGGAAGCACCGCTACAACAGCAGCTCCTACTGAAGCAGCTAAGGAAACTGCAGCAGCAAGCGAAGCAGCTACAGAGGCAGCTAAGGAAGCAGCAGAGACTGCAGCAAATGCAGCTGGAACAGCAGATGTTGCTGATAAGAAAGTGGGCATCAGCATTTATAAATTCGATGATAACTTTATGACTCTGTACAGACAGGAACTGCAGCGTTATCTGACCGAAGATTTAGGATTTAAGCCAGAGAACGTAGTTATCCAGGATGGTAAGGGCGATCAGGCAGAGCAGACCAACCAGATCAACAACTTCATTACCCAGAAGTATGATGTTCTGATCCTGAACCTGGTACAGGCTTCTTCCGCACCGGAGATCACAGATATGTGTAAAGAAGCAGGAATTCCTGTTGTTTACATCAACCGTGAGCCAGATGAGGCAGAAGAGCAGAGATGGGTTGACGAAAAGATCAACGCTACTTATGTAGGCTGTGATGCAAGACAGTCCGGTACCTATCAGGGCGAAGAGATCTTAGAGACAGAGACCAAGGGCGATATCAATGGTGATGGAAAAGTTTCCTACATCATGATCCAGGCGACCCTGAGAACGTAGATGCCCAGTACAGAACTGAATTCTCCGTTAAGGCATTAACAGACGCTGGCGTAGAAGTAGAAGAACTGTTAAAGCAGCGTGGTGACTGGGATCAGGCTAAGGCTCAGCAGATCGCACAGGATGCTTTAAACCAGTACGGCGACAAGATCGAAGTTATCTTCTGCAACAACGACGCAATGGCACTGGCGCTTTACAGGCAATCGAAGCAGCTGGACGTAAGGTAAATGAAGATATCTACTTAGTAGGTGTAGATGCTCTGACCGAGGCAGTTCAGAACGTTATTGATGGCAAGCAGACCGGTACTGTATTTAACGATCACTTCTCACAGGCTAAGGCAGCAGCAGACGCAGCTGTTCAGTTCATCAGCGGCGAAGAAGTTGATGCAAAGATCCCTGTAGACTACATCAAGGTTACTAACGCAAATGCACAGGAAATCCTTGACAAGTTAAAATAAGTTACAGTTAACTGACTATTTATCGGTGTGCGGGTCATTCCGTCACACCCGATTTTTAAGGAAAATATGCTCCCGGAGGGCATAGAAAAAGCGTCACAGGAATTGAAAGGAGTAACGGGATGGCAGAGCAGTACAGACTGGAAATGATAGGAGTCAGTAAAAGCTTCCCTGGCGTAAAGGCACTGGATGGGATAAACTTGAAAGTACGTCCCGGAACTGTCCATGCGCTGATGGGGGAAAACGGCGCCGGAAAATCCACCCTTATGAAATGTCTTTTCGGCATTTATAAGATGGATGAAGGACAGATCATTATTGATGGTGAAAAAACGGAGATAACAAATCCGGATGATGCCCTTCGCAAGGGCCTGGCGATGGTTCATCAGGAACTTCAGCCAATACCGGATCGTTCCATTGCAGAAAATATGTATCTGGGAAGATATCCCATGAAGAGTGTTGGTCCTCTTAAAATGGTGGATCACAAGACCATGAACAGTGAAGCTGAGAAATGGTTAAAAGATGTAAAAATGAATTTTGATCCTAAGGCAAAACTGGGAACATTGTCAATTGGACAGATGCAGTCAGTAGAGATCGCAAAGGCAGTCAGCCAGCACGCGAAGATCGTGATCCTGGATGAGCCTACATCCTCTCTGACTGATAATGAAGTAGAAGCGCTGTTCCGCATTATCAGGACTTAAAGTCCAGAGGCGTTTCTATGATATATATCAGCCATAAGATGGCTGAGATCCGTCAGATCGCAGACGATATTACTATTATGCGAGATGGTACATATGTAGGATCCTGGGAAGTAAAGGATATTTCCGATGATGAGATCGTAAAACAGATGGTTGGACGTGAGCTGACCAATGTATATCCTCCAAAGGAAGATTACAGAACAGATGAGACGATTCTGAAGGTAGAGCACCTGTGCAGCATTCATGAACGTTCCTTCCAGGATTGTTCCTTTGAGTTAAAGAGAGGCGAGATCCTTGGATTCGGCGGTCTGGTAGGCGCACAGAGAACAGAGATGATGGAAGCAATCTTCGGCATGAGACATATTGCCAGCGGTACAGTAGAAGTCCTTGGCAAGAAGGTAAATATTAAAAAGCCGGAAGATGCCATTGATAATTCCATTGGTATGATCACAGAGGATCGTCGTGGAACTGGTATCTTAGGCTGCTTAAGCATCAACGATAACACTGCGATCGCTTCTTATAAGAACTATACAAACAACGGTGTGATCGATCAGAAGAAGTAGATGCAGTTGTAAAAGACAGCATCCAGAAGCTGAACATCAAGACTCCTAGTGGAAAGACACTGATCCAGTCTCTTTCCGGTGGTAATCAGCAGAAGGTTATCATCGCCCGCTGGCTGGCAAACAACCCGGATATCCTGATCATGGATGAGCCTACAAGAGGTATTGACGTAGGTGCCAAGTATGAGATCTATCAGATCATGATCGACCTGGTAAAACAGGGCAAGTCCATTATCATGATCTCTTCTGAAATGCCGGAGCTGATCGGTATGTCCAACCGTATCATTGTAATGTGTAACGGACATATCACCGGCGAAGTAGAAGGGGAAGAAGCAACCCAGGAGAGAATTATGTCCTTTGCGACACAGTTTGATCTTCAGGGAAAATCAACCACAGAGTCCAAGTAGGAGGATTAAGCCATGACAGCGAAAAAATTTAATTTAAAGGATTTCCTTATTAATAACGGAATTATAGTCGTTCTGGTGTTATTAGCTATTTACACCGGTATCATGCAGCCGACATTCGTATCCGGCTCCAACTTAAAAAATATTGCACTTAACGTAGCACCACGTTTCATCATCGCCTGCGGCGTATCCGGGTGTCTGATCACCAAAGGTACTGACCTTTCTGCAGGACGTATGGTAGGTTTATCTGCCTGCCTGGCAGGTACTTTACTTCAGAAGGCTGATTACAGCGGCAAGTTCTTCCCTAACATGCCATTTTATGGTGTATGGTGGGTAGCAGCTGTACTGCTTATCTGTGTAGCTGTATGTGCTATCTTTGGTGCTATCAACGGTATCGTAGTTTCTTATCTGCAGGTTCCTGCATTCATCGGAACCTTAGGTATGCAGCTAATCGTATACGGTGTCTGCCTGGTTTATACCAACGCAACTCCTATTGGTGGTTATCGTGCTGCTTACACAGAGGTTGCAAAAGGACAGTTATTTGGTTTTATCCTTATCTGTTCCTGATCGCTTTAGCAGTTGGTATTGTAATGTGGTTTGTATATAACAAGATGCCTCACGGCAAATATATGTACGCTATCGGTGGAAATGAGCAGGCAGCAGAAGTTTCCGGCGTAAATACAAAGAAAACCAAGATCATCATCTATATCACAGCAGCAGCATGCTACGCACTGGGCGGTTTCCTGGTAGGCGCTAAATCCGGCGGTTCCTCTGTAAATATGGGTTACGGCTGGGAGCTGGAAGCAATCGCAGCCTGCACCATCGGCGGTGTATCTGTAAACGGTGGTATCGGACGTATCTCCGGCGTTCTCATCGGCGTTCTGGTATTCGAGATCTTAAAGACCTGCTTACAGTATCTGGGTGTTGATACAACTACCAGTACATTGCACAGGGTATCGTTATCGTAGTTGCGATCGCACTGGATATCAGAAAGTACATTGCTAAGAAGTAATTACTGACTCATAATATTCTAAAGCATAAAATATTTTTGGCTGGGCGCCAGATCTGTGATTGACCGGATCTGGTGCCATATTTTCTGTCATGTATGGAAAAATGCTGCCGGTGACAGGTTCTGTGAGCTGGCACTTGCATTTTTTGAAAGTAAGGCTACCGCAATTCCACTGGCTTTAGACGGTGGGTTAAGGTAGCTAAAAGTGGAAAATTGTTATATACTTGTGGCATGGGAACAAGGAACATGCAGGTTATCCGAAATTTAAGAGCAAATACGATAATCATAAGTCATATACAACAAATTTTACGAATGGCAATATAAAAACCCCCTTTTATTCGTTTTTTCGCTGCTTCGCTTGCCGCCCAGCGGCGTTCTGCGCTGTATGGGGCGGTCGGCCAAAAGGAGAACCGCCCCTTGCGAATTTCAAACTCCATGCAGCCCGTGCCCGGGTCTGCGTGTGTCAAGAGCCGGCGTTGAAGCAAATACAGCAGTTAAGGACGCAGGGAAAGCTGAAAGAAAGCCAGTAGCACAAAAGAGAGCAATGACAGGAAAAGAGAAGAAAACGTCAATCCATGAACGCTTGGAAATCAATAAGAAAATTATCCAGGGAAAGCAGGGACAAGATAAGATGGAGAGAGGGGCTGATTTGGGTGTAAGGACAGTGTAGAATAAGCAGAATGAGTCGGAGGTCATGGATAACACTGTGGCTTCCAATTTTTTGTTTGACGTTAAAAATTTTTATATGACAAACTTTTTTCAGGAAGGTAATTCAGAGAACCTGACAGAAGATTAGAAAGAAGTTTTAAGGATATGGAACGATTTGAGTACAAATGAGCAGGAAACAGTAATGTCAATGCTACATGGACTTCGGAAGTAGGAGAATAGTTCGAATGTATATATCGGCTGTTCTTTTTTATTTTTAGCGTTAAAGCGGTAATGTTTTTTCTTGTGTACAGTAGAGTGCTATAGTATAATAAAATCAGTTTTTTGCATACGTTTAAAAGTTGTAATAAGGAAATCGGCAAACCAGATGAAAGTCTGGGACGCAAAGCTATAGGGCCTGTAAAATGGTAGCCAGTTGCCACGTTAAAGATGCATTGTTTGCAATGACAATGCTTTTTTCATTTTTGGAGATCAAAAAGAAACTAAAACAGGCAAGTAATAATTGGTGGCTGCTAAAATATAAAAATGGAGCAGATAAAAATATTAGCAGAGGTATTTCATGAATTAGTGGAATACTTGGGAATGTAGGGGGATGGGAAATGAAAACAAAAGATATTCAGGAACTTTATAAAATAAAATTACATAGCATGGATACGATTCTGCATCAGATTTCGCTTATGGATCAGGTGGAAAATGAGCAGGAGTTGTCAGAAATCATTCACTCTTTGCTGCAGGCAATTGGAAACTATACAGGGGCAGACCGGGTATATGTTTTTGACTGGGAAACCGATCAGAAGGACAGTCTGAGTAATACATTTGAATGGTGTGCCGATGGAGTGATACCAGAGATAGATAATCTTCAGGCAATCCCAGTCAGTTTGATGCCAAGCTGGATGAAACGCTTTGAAAACAAGGAAACAATTGTGATCCATGATCTGGAAGCAACAAAATGTTCTGAGCCGGAGGAATATGAATTATTAAAAACACAGGAAATATGTTCCTTGATTGCAGTGCCGATTTACGCTAATCATCAAATGAATGGATTCATCGGAGTGGATAATCCTGATTTGAGTCAGAATGAAATTTCCATCACGCTGCTGTCTGATGTCGGTGGGCATCTTGGATGTGTGAGGGAAAATCTGAAAAGTACGGTACAGTTGAAAAAGGCTTTTGATGAGGCAACAAAGAGGACAGAGATTATTTCTGCAATTGCCACATTGTATGTAACGATTGTGTATGCCAATATTAAGGAGCGGACATATGAGCTTCTGGAGGGCTATGACTTTGTGCGAAAAATACTTGGTCAAAAGGGAAAAATTGATGATGTTATGGAACAGCTTCCAACGGCATTTGCTGGTCTTGAAGAGAGAGAAAGGTACCGAAGTTTCTTGAATTTGATACATTGACCGAGAGACTCCGGAATACGAATTCTGTTTCAATTGAATTTATGGGAGCAAATGGAAAATGGAGGCAGTCCAGATTTATTGTAAAGAGCAGAGATGCGCATGGAAACGCTGTGGATGTGCTTTATGTCGCTCGGGATATTACGGAAGAAAAATCACGGGAACTCATGTATCAGAAACGGCTTAAGGCAAGCATGAAGATGCTCATCGTGCGAATCTTTCAAAAACAGCCTTTCTCCAGCGTATGAGCCACGATATCCGTACACCGCTAAACGGAATCGTGGGGATGATCCATATCGCTGAAAAACATAACAATGATGTGGTCAAGTTACAGGAATGCAGGCAGAAGATACTTCAGTCCACAGATTATCTGCAAAATCTGATCAACAATGTCCTGGATATCAGCAAACTGGAATCCGGCTCCCTTGTGTTGGAACATAAATCTTTTGATCTGGCAGAATTGTTAAGTAATAATCTGACGGTTGTTGCAATGAGTGCTTATGAGAATGGTGTAAGATTTGAAGGCGGCGTGGACGCAAGCACAATCCGCCACAGACATCTGATTGGAAGTCCGGTACATCTGAGCAGGATTTTAATGAATCTTTCTTCTAATGCGATTAAATACAATCATTTTCATGGAACAGTGAATGTTCATTGCGAAGAATTATCGGATGATGGGGATACGGCGGTTTTTCAGTTTGTATGTTCAGATACCGGCCTTGGAATGAGTGAGGAATTTCAAAAACATGCGTTTGATGCTTTTGCGCAGGAAGGCAAACGGTCAACTACGACATTCAGTGGCTCCGGTCTGGGGCTTTCAATCGTGAGAGATATAGTTGAACTGATGGGTGGAACAATAGAACTGGAAAGCGCAGAAAATATTGGAAGCACGTTTACGGTTCCATTTGAGATAGAGCATCTGGCTGAAAAGAATGATCCGCAGAAGGATAATTGTCCACAGAGCATGAATCTGTCAGGAAAGCGTGTGCTTCTTGTTGAAGATAATGCCATCAATATGGAGATCGCCCATGCAATACTGGAAGAAGAGCACCTGGATATTGCTGAAGCAAGAAACGGAAAAGAAGCACTTGAAATATTCCGAAATTCTAAGACGGGTGAGTATGATTTTATCATCATGGATGTGATGATGCCGGTCATGGATGGACTGGAAGCAACAAAAGCAATCCGTGAGTTGGAACGTGAAGATGCCAAAAAGATCCCGATCATTGCCATGACGGCAAATGCTTTTGAGGAAGACCGAAAAGCTTGTCTGGATGCTGGGATGGATGAACATATCGGAAAGCCGATTGATATTCCGTTATTAAAAAGCGCAATCATAAAAATGCTGGCAAAATCATAAAAACCGCATATATAAAGGAAATTAAAAATATGGATAAAAGACAAAAAATACTCATTATAGATGATGGGGAATTTAACAAGCAAGCGACTGTAGCCTGGAGGGTGGGAGAAAGATGAAGAAGTGCAAATTAGTACAGAATATAAGGAATTTTAAATTTTGCTACTTTATATTTTGCACAATTATATGTTTTATTGTTTTATCCGTTCCTGCATCTGCCAAAGAAAACTCTGACAATGTTATCCGGGTAGGATCTTTTGAGGAAACTTATAATGTAGTCAATGAAAAGGGAGAAAGAAGCGGCTATGGTTATGAGTATCTTCAAGATATTGCAGGTTATGCAGGATGGACATATAAATACATAACAAGTGATTGGAAAAACTGCTTTACACAGTTGGAAAATGGAGAGATTGATATTCTTGGTGACATTTCCTATACAGACGAACGTGCTGAAAATATGCTTTTTTCCGATATGCCTATGGGGGAAGAGAAATACTACATCTATACGGATGCATCCAATATGGATCTTACAGCAGGAAATTTGGATTCTTTTGAGGGAAAAAATATTGGTGTGTCTAAAGATAATATAGTGGAGGATGTGCTTAATGAATGGGAATCAAAATATGGTCTGCATACGAAGCATATCAATGTTTCTACAACCACAGAAATTATGGACAAACTGTCGAAACATGAAATTGACTGCTTCGTTTCGGTAGAAGAATCCCGTTGGGAAGAATCGGATATTTCACCGCTTACAAGTATTGGAGAGACAGAAATCTATTTCGCTATAAATCCAGAACGTCCGGATATCAAAGAAGCACTGGATAGTGCTATGCGCAGAATCAAGGATGACAACCCATTTTACACAGATGATCTCTACAGGCGTTATCTTTCTGCACAGAGCAGCTCCTTTCTTTCAAAAGAAGAAAGGGAGTGGGTTGGGCGGCATGGTGCACTCAGGATTGGGTATCTGAATCAGGATGGAGGTATCAGCAGTGTAGATTCATCAACAGGTAAATTGACAGGTGTTATCACAGATTATGTGGATCTTGCAGAAAATTGTCTGCAAGGTCAGACTCTGGAATTTGAATTAAATGGATATGATACAAGAAGTGAACTGCTTCAGGCATTGCAGGATGGAAAAATAGACCTGATTTTTCATGCAAACCAGAATCCATACTTTGCAGAAACAAATGGATTTGCTTTGTCGGATACGCTATTGACTCTCAATATGGCAGCAATTACGGCAAAGGATTCTTTTGATGAAAATAAAGAGAATATAGTTGCCGTTGAAAAAGATAATTTTGCATTGAAAGCATATCTTTCATACAATTATCCGCAATGGAAGGTTGTGGAATATGAAACATCAGATGCAGCAGTAAAAGCAATGCAGAAAGGGGAGACGGATTGTATTGTAAGCAATTCAGGTACTGTTTCAGACTATTTGAAAAATAATAAGCTTCATAGTGTTTTCCTGACAAAAGAAGCTGATGTTCCATTTGCTATTCAGCAGGGAGAACCGGTTCTTTTGTCCATTCTGAATAAAACACTGACATCTATGCCTACAACTCAATTTTCAGGTGCAGTAGTTTCGTATAATGCTTCCTCACGAAAAGTTACAGCGAAGGATTTTATTCAGGACAATTTACTGACAGTATCACTTATCGCTGGAATTTCTTTTTTCGTTGTTCTGTGTATCATTCTTGATTTTTTGAAAAAATCAAAACGTGCGGAAGAAAAATCCAAGAAGTCTGCTGAGCAGGCATTGAAGCTGAATCAGGAGCTTGAAGAAAAACAGCAGGAATTACAAAATGCACTTGTAGAAGCACAGAGTGCCAATAAGGCTAAGACTTCCTTTTTAAATAACATGTCTCATGACATCAGGACACCGATCAATGGCATTATGGGCATGCTTACAATTCTTGAAAAAAGCGGAAATGATGGTGAGCGGGCAAAAGATTGCCTGAATAAAATAAATGAGTCTTCGAAACTGCTATTATCATTGGTAAATGATGTTTTGGATATGGCAAAGTTAGAATCGGATACCGTGGTTTTTAGTGATGAATCCATCAATCTGGATCAGGTATGTAAAGAAATCACGGAGTCGCTATACTTTCAGGCAGAAGAAAAAGGACTTCATGTTATAGGAGAACATGATGATTACAGTGGTATATATGTTTGGAGCAATGCAGTTCATCTGAAAAAAATATTGATGAATCTGTTTACAAACAGTATGAAGTACAATAAGGTGAATGGTTTTATTTACATGAGTATGAGAACGATTGAAAGATCAGAAGATCACATGACATGTGAATTTAAAATAAAAGATAATGGAATTGGAATGTCAGAAGAATTTATAAAAAATGAATTGTTTACTCCATTTGTACAGGCAGATAATTCCCCACGTTCTGATTATAATGGGACAGGTCTGGGAATGCCTATTGTGAAACAACTTGTAGAAAAGATGGGCGGAACAATAACAGTTGAAAGCAAGCTTGGTGAAGGGAACTGTTTTACTGTAGTACTTCCATTTGAAATTGATACGAATGCACGACCGGAAGAAAAAGAAGATTTCAATGCAGATATATCAGGTGTCCGGATATTATTGGTTGAAGATAATGAGCTGAATGCGGAAATAGCAGAATTTATACTGACGGAAAATGGGGCTAAAGTAGAAACAGTGAAAAATGGGTTAGAAGCTGTTCAGCACTTTGAAGCCTGCGAATCAGGAACATACGATGTTATTTTAATGGATGTCATGATGCCGGTGATGGACGGGCTTACTGCCACAAAAACAATAAGATCCCTGGAACGGCAGGATGCAAAAACAATCCCTATCATTGCTATGACTGCAAATGCTATTAGAAGATGCAGAAAAGTGTATGGAAGCAGGAATGAACGCACATCTTGCAAAGCCATTAGATGATAAAACAATCAAGCAGACTATATGCGAAGAATTGAGAAGCAGTAGGGACAGGTGAAAATTTATTAAACCAGGAGGTTGACAAGGAGACGTATAGAGAAATATATTTGACAGACAGGAGATTTAATATGATTTCGAGAGCAAAGAAATATGTGGCAGTGTTACTGGTTTTTGTATGCGTGTGTATGATATTTTCTCCCCAGACTGCATATGCAGCCGAGGACAGTTCGCAGCATGAAACTGTCAAAGTCGGTTTCTTTGCCATGGATGGATACCATATGATGGATGAAGAGGGGAACCGCAGCGGTTATGGCTATGATTTCCTTCGGCTGATGGCCCGTTATTGGGATGTAGATTACGAATATGTCGGATACGATCAGAGCTGGGATGATATGCAGCAGATGCTTGAAGATGGCGAGATCGACATGGTAACATCTGCCCGCAAAACACCGGACAGAGAAGAAAAGTTTGATTTTTCACGTCCGATCGGAACCAATTATGGGATGCTGACCGTCCGCAGTGACAACAGCACGATTGTGGACGGCAATTACAGCACTTACAACTGTATGCGTGTGGCGCTTTTGAACGGAAACACCCGGAATGAAGAGTTTGCGGATTTTGCAGACAACAAAGGATTTACATATGTTCCATCTTATTTTGATACGACCGCAGAGATGGAGGAAGCCCTTCAGAGCGAAAAAGTTGATGCGATTGTTACCAGTTCTCTGAGAAAAACAAACAATAAGCGAATCGTGGATAAATTTGGCAGCAGCGATTTCTATGTCATTGTTAAAAAGGGCAATACAGAATTGCTGAATGAGATCAATTATGCGATCGATCAGATGAATGCGGTTGAGGGTGACTGGAAAACGACGCTTTACAATAAAAATTATGAAAGCATAGAAACTAAGAATCTGGAATATACGGAGCAAGAAAAAAGTATTATTGCACAATATTCCAAGGACAACCCAATTCGTGTTCTGTGTGATCCGACCCGTTATCCATATTCTTATAATGAAAATGGTGAGATGAAGGGGATTATCCCGGATTACTTCCGGAAAATTGCAGACTATGCCGGGATTTCCTATGAGTTTCTTACACCTGCCACCAGAGATGAGTATATTGCTTATCAGAAAAATAAGGAAGCCACAGAGATGAGTATCGATGCACGCCTGGAAACAGATAACTATGCTGAGACGAAAAAATGGGGGCTTACTGCACCTTTCATTACAATGCAGCTGGCAAGGGTGACACGGCGTGACTTTGATGGAAAAATCAATGTTGTTACTACGGTTGACCAGACAGCATCAAATTCAATTGCAGATGCAATGGCACCCGGCGCAGAAAAACTGATGTGCAGTACCCGGCAGGAAATGATGGAGGCTGTCCGTAAGGGAAAAGCCGATGCTGCCTTCGTCTACTATTATATGGCACAGGCGTTTGTGAATAGTGACACCACAGGCACCATGACATATACGCTGCTGGAACAGCCTACATTCACCTACCGCATGGTAGTTTCGTCAACAGAGAACCATACGCTTGCCGGTATTCTGACGAAAGCAATGTATGCCATGCCCCAAAATCTTGTCGAAGATCTTGCAGCACAGTATACCACATACAAAGCAACAAATCTGACATTTGTTGACTGGATCCGTCTGCATCCTGTTGTTACTGTTTGGGTTCTTCTTATTTTCGGATGGCTGCTGACTGCTATGGCTGTGATAGCAATGCGTCTCAGTGCAAGAAAAAAAGCTCAGAAGGCAGCCCAGGAGAAGGCTGAGGAAATGGCGGAACTGGCAGAGCATGCGCAGGCTGCAAACAAGGCAAAAACAGCATTTCTGTCACATATGTCCCATGATATGAGAACACCGATGAATGCAATCATGGGATTTACCGGTATTGCAATGAAAAATAATCCGTCAGACGAAGTGAAAAATTGTCTGGAAAAGATTGATGAAAGTTCAGAGTATTTACTGTCGCTGATTAATGATGTATTAGATCTGACTCGCGTGGAAAGTGGAAAAGTGAAATACAATCCGCTACCGGCAGATTTGAAAAGTATCACAGATTCTGCACTGGATATTACAAAAGGCTTTCTTACGAACAGGGATATCAGCTTTAAGATCCAGCGTGAAGAAGCAAAGATCCCAAATGTACTTGTGGATCCTGCACGCCTGCGTGATGTGCTGGTTAATATTCTGAGCAATGCCGTGAAATTCACTCCGGATGGAGGGACGATTACCTTTGAAGCCCGGTGTCAGGAAAAGGGCGGGGATGGATATATAAATATGCGTTACCGCATTTCGGATACTGGTATTGGCATGAGTGAGGAATTTACAAAAGAAGTTTTTGAGGAATTTGCACAGGAAGATTCCGGTGTGAGAACGCAGTACCATGGAGTTGGACTGGGGATGGCTATCGTAAAGAAGTATGTAGATATGATGGGTGGAACCATTTCCGTGCAGAGTAAAAAGCATGAGGGAACCACATTTACTGTGGATATTCCTTTGGAAATTACAGATAAGGAATGTAATAAGTCAGACACAGGTATTTCTGAAAAAGTGAATCTTACAGGTGTGAATGTCCTTCTTGCAGAGGATAATAAACTGAATGCAGAGATTGCTGCCGTGCAGTTGGAAGAGTTCGGGATGAATGTAGAAAGAGCTGTGGATGGAAAGAATGCTGTTGAGATTTTCAGAAATCATCCGGAAGGCACATTTGATGTAATCCTGATGGATATCATGATGCCTGAAATGAATGGTTATGAAGCGGCAAAAGCAATCAGGGCAATGAATGACAGACCGGATGGAAAAAACATTCCTATTATAGCAATGACAGCTAATTCATTTGCAGAAGATGTTCAGGCATCACTGGATGCAGGAATGAACGCACATTTGTCAAAGCCGATTGTGATTGATGAAATTATAAAAACGATTTTAAGGTATGTATATAATTGATTAGCAGAGGTTCATGAATTAGTGGAATACAATTGACAGGAGGACTAAAATATGACAATGCGAGAGTTATATACAGTTAAAACAGGCATTGGAAAAAGTACCAGAAGTATATGAGATGACGATTGAAGAAATTAAGAAGGGACTGTAGCATTAAGTGATGGGACATGACTTTCAGCCTTGGATCAAGTGTTTGGAAGATCATAAAAAACGAGTGGATAAAGGAAATAAAAAATATGGATAAAAGACAAAAAATCCTGATTGTAGATGATGCAAAATTTAACAGGGACATATTGAAGGAGATTCTTGGAGATGCTTATAACTATCTGGAAGCCGAAAACGGAAATCAGGCAATCCAGATGATAGGAGAAAATATTGGAATTGATCTGATGCTTTTAGATATCAATATGCCACAGATGAATGGTTTTGAAGTCTTGAAAATAATGAAAAGAAGCCAGTGTATTGCTGAAACTCCTGTCATCATGATATCTTCTGAAGATGCTGTTGATACTATGCGTAAAGCATATGAGCTGGGAATCACAGATTATATCACACGACCGTTTGATTCTGTGATTGTAAAGAAAAGAGTTCAGAATACCTTGGACCTCTATATGAATCAAAAGCATCTGATAAATGTGGTTTATGATTAGGTTTACGAAAAAGAAGAAAATAATAATATCATGATCCGGATTATGAGTAATATATTGGGATCCCGTAACAGCGAGAGCAGAGAACACATCCTGCATATTAAAACAGCAACGGAGATGATGCTGAGACAACTGGTAAAATTAACAGATGCTTATCCTTTGACAGAGGCAGATATTGCTTTGATTACAACTGCTTCTTCCCTTCATGATATTGGTAAGATTCGTATTCCGGAAGAAATATTGAATAAGCCAGGCAGACTTACAGATGAAGAATTTAAGATTATGAAAACCCATAGTGAGCTTGGTGCAGCTATAATTAAGGATATGGACTTTCCGCAAGATCATCCACTGGTACATACCGCATGGGAAATCTGCAGGTGGCACCATGAAAGATGGGACGGAAAGGGCTATCCGGATGGCTTAAAAGGTGAAGAAATACCAATCTCCGCGCAGGTGGTATCGATTGTTGATGTTTATGATGCACTCACCAGTGAAAGGTGTTACAAGAAAGCATTTGATCATGATACAGCGATTCAAATGATCCTGGATGGGCAATGCGGTCAGTTTAATCCCATCCTCCTTAAGTGTTGAAAGAACTGAGTACTCAGCTTTCAAAAATGCTTGGTAAAGAGATGGATGATAATAAATATTATCATGAAGCACAGAGACTTTCGAATGAAATACTCAGTGATAAATCCTTACCGAACCAGATTTATACACAGAGTCTTGTCAAGGTCATGCAGGAGAAAATTGATTTCTTTAAATCGAACAGTGGCATAAATTCGATTGATTACAATGCAAGTTCGGGCCAGTTAACTATAATAAATGAAAAACAGAAGATAATATACCAGAGAGATGATCCGGGATTTGATGTATTCAAAGTGTTTGAAGTGAGTGAAGAAGATATTCAAAATATCGTAGATTTGTTGGAGCAGACCTCAATAAAGAATAAAGAGATTTCATTACAGATAAAAGCAAGGTTTGAAAACAAAAGACAAATGTATAATCTGAAACTGCATACATTGTGGACTCCATTAAAAAAAGATGGCTATATTGGAATTATTGGATATTTTGATATTGTAAAATAGAAAAATGCAAAGCGGTGGAAGAAATGTGGCATATTCTGATATGGCACTGGTCGGAAACTGTATTCGGAGCGGGCATTATTGGTTTAAGGAATGCGGGATTCTTTGTTTTCGGGATATTTGATGAAAATAAAAAAGGATGAGATCATTGGACTGGAGACAGGATAAGAACTACCTTGACTATATCGACAGCGGGGAATCCGCGGCAGTGTATATAGTCAAAAATATCGTAAAATCATTAGATACAAAAAACATGTGGGTGGATGTCGTATCGCTGAGTACTTATTGTAAAAGAGGCTCTGGAAATATTGCGTTTAACTGGATCATTGTGGAGTTGTTTCCGCGGATATTGAGAAAACGGAACGAATGTGATATCTTTTTAGTAGGATAAAACGGCGCGAGGAGGAAATGACATGGTTGTTTATTTTTCAGGAACGGGAAACAGTAAATATGTAGCAGAGAGGATTGCCGGCAGCTTGCAGGAAAAACTGCTCTGTATGAACGAACAGATTAAATCGGGTGATACCGGAACTGTTAAGACAGGAGAGAATCTGGTAGTGGTGGTACCGACTTATGCATGGAGGATCCCGCGTGTGGTTTCTGACTGGATCGGACAGACAGAATTTGTCGGGGCGAAGAATGTCTGGTATGTGATGAGCTGCGGAAGCGGTATTGGTGGCGCAGATATATACAATCGAAAATTGAGTGAGAAAAAAGGATTAAAGCATATGGGGACGGCACAGATTATTATGCCGGAGAATTACATTGCCATGTTTAATGCTCCTGATGTGGAGAAAGCAAAGAAGATCGTTGCGGCAGCAGGTCCTGATATTGCTAAAGCTGCGTTGGCAATCAAACATGGAGAGAAGCTTCCATCAAAAAGTGGCTTCGGTGCATCTTTTGAGAGTGGTCTGGTGAATGATATCTTCTATGCAGCATTTGTAAAAGCAAAGGCATTTTATGCAGATCAGACCTGTACCGGATGCGGCAAATGTGTAAAAGTCTGTCCGTTAAACAATGTGACAATGAAAAATAAGAAACCTGTATGGGAAAAGCATTGTACGCATTGTATGGCCTGCATCTGCTATTGCCCGGCTGGGGCAATCGAATATGGCAGGAAGAGTGTTGGAAAGCCCAGATATTGTTTTGAGAATCTGGGGCTTGAGAAATATGACTATAGCAATCCTCTAAAATAATGCATCTTAATCCAGTCCATCAGAGTGTGAAATCTGCGTCAGATATTTTTGCCTTGCGTCAGCACGCCTGCAGATATCTTCCTTGTCTTTCGTACTCTGCTGAACTGTCTTAAATGCATTATTTACGAGGATTGCTATAGTTTGATATTTACGATCAATTCTCGAAAAATGTGACAGTAAAACCATCAGTTCCTATAGTTACGTCAGAAATAGTATCATTATCCCAGAGAGCATCCGTAATGACAGACTTTAAGGCTTCGTCCAGAATAAGATTAAATTCTTCTTCGATAAGTGAGAATGGAACCAATTTCTGGACTTCTGCACATTCCAGAATAAAATTAAGTATTTTTTCTTCCATGATAAATCCTCCTCGTAAAATTCCATACAGCATATATTACAATAGACAAAGCAATCTGTCCACCTTAGATTTTATTTTTGATAATTCATTATGGTACGATACAGGTGGCGGTATATGACAACCGATTAGAAATTACTTCTTCAGGAAAGCTGCCAATGTGACAAACATTCATATCGGATGTACCTTGATGGTGGAGATATATAGCTAATTATTCAGAACTTTCATAGACAAAACGGATTCTATCGTATATACTTTGAGTAGAAACGAAAAAAGAAAAGTAACTGTTCATGATAGTTTGGAGTATCTGCGTAATGAACAGCTACGGGAAAAAGGGGAACAGTTATGTTATTGGTAAAGAATGCAGAGATTTACGCACCGGAATATCTCGGTAAAAGGATCTTTTGATTTGCGGGGGAAAGATTGAATGTATACAGGATTCCATCAGAGAATTGCCTGTGGAGTGCGAGGTGCTGGATGCAGAGGGCAAGATTCTTACTCCTGGATTTTTAGATCAACATGTACATATTACCGGAGGCGGTGGAGAGGGAAGCTTTCATACGCGGACACCGGAATTACAGATGTCAGACTGGTAGAGAACGGTATCACAACAGTGGTGGGACTTCTGGGTACGGATGGTATCACCAGGAGTGTGGACAATCTTTATGCGAAGACCCGGGTACTCTGTGAGGAGGGCGTGAGTGCTTATATGCTCACAGGTGCTTACGGATATCCCAGCCCGACTATCACAGGTGAAACAGACAGGGACATCGTATTCGTGAATGAGATTTTGGGTGTGAAGCTGGCGATATCTGATCACCGGGCACCTAATGTGACTGGTGATCAGTTGGTTCAGATTGCAAGTAAAGCTCGTGTGGCGGGAATGCTCAGTGGAAAGCCAGGCATTGTGGTGCTTCACATGGGAGATGACAAAGATGGTCTTGCACCGGTATTCCGGGCATTGGAGGTGAGTTCTGTTCCTGTACGGATTTTCCGTCCCACTCATGTCAACCGGAATGAAAAGTTGCTGGAAGAGGGCTACGAATTTCTGAAGCGGGGAGGTTATATTGATCTGACCTGCGGTATGCACACTTCACCGGGAGAATGTGTTCTGGAGGCTAAAAAGCGGGGACTGCCCACAGAGCATATCACAATGAGCTCTGACGGACACGGAAGCTGGTCTAATTATGCTGAGGACGGCAGCCTTCTGGAGATAGGTGTATCTGGTGTGGATGCACTTTATAAAGAGTTGAAATATATGGTACAGGTTCTGGGAATGACTCTGGAGGAAGCACTGCCTTATATGACCTGTCAGGTGGCAGAGGGGCTGGATTTACTGGGAATCAAGGGAACTGTGGCAGAGGGGGCCGATGCGGATCTGTTGCTGTTTGATCAGGATCTGACGCTGGATACTTATGTAGCCAGGGGAAAGATCTTTATGAAGCATGGAGAGGTGATTCGAAAAGGCACCTATGAGAAGTAAAAAGAGAATAAAAACGAAACCGGATATATGGCTTTCTGTTGGAAACCTGTATATCCGGTTTTGTTTTTGGGCTAAAAATCAGGATGGCAAAGTGTCGATAAAAATCTGCCGTTCAGATGGTGATACACTATCGATGACAAGACAGGATGCCAGAATATTGAGCATAGCCATAGGTGCAGTCATAGAGTTATAAAACAGCTTCGTAGATGTGGGACAGAGAAGCAATAGTGTGCTGTGCGCAGCTGCCGGTGAAGTATCACTGTCTGTGATGGTCAGAATCGGTACCCCTGATTTAGCTGCTTTTTTAGCAATATTTCCAATCGGAAAATAATAGCGGGGGAAAGAGAAAAAGATTACCAGGTCACCATCCGTCAGCTGTTGGATAATCTTCTGGGTGACTTCCAGATCCGATAAATCAATCAACGCAGAATTCAAGTACAGAATTTCCAAACGGCTCTGTAAAAATTTGCCGGGAACCAGAGAAATATCATGGGCAAAGATGTAGATACGGGTGCTTTTCCGGATTTCATCAGAAGCTTTATGACAGATTCCAGATTGATGTTGGTAATAAAATCAGAGAAAACTGCGGCCTCTGTATTGCAGATTTCAGAAGCATTTGTTCCCGCTCGGTGTCTTCGCCTGAGGTACGCTCTGGCAGAAAAAAGGAAGAAGAGGAGGCCTGCTTAATCATTTTTTGGGTATAGTCCCGAAACTGCTCCTTTAAGTCCAGAAAGTTGGAGTACCCCAGTTTTTGACAAAAACGAAGCAAAGTCAGCTCGGAGGTACCGGTCTGATGGCTTAGCTGTGCCAGTGTAATGTAGCTGATTTCCTCCGGATTAGCAATTAGATAATCTGCGATTGTTTTCTGCTTTTTTGTCAGGGCAGGATAAAGTTTTTGAAGATGCTCTAAAATATCCATAGATATTACACGATGTCCTTTCTTTGCATGGCGCATGCAATGTTTTATATTTTTTTTCATAAAAAATATAAGTAAAAAACTTTACAAAATTTATTATAGCATGTATAATGGAAAATATAAAGTAAAGTAATATAACTTAACA
>ENA-OQIG01000193-OQIG01000193.1-human-gut-metagenome-genome-assembly--contig:-NODE-193-length-35025-cov-3.576079_pt1 | contig 35025 bp, 39 predicted proteins | sample MGYA00242576_ERZ504741 | MGnify/ENA primary metagenome ERZ504741 (study PRJEB26092, sample SAMD00036436) | human gut metagenome | host: Homo sapiens | study: EMG produced TPA metagenomics assembly of... | reverse complement strand
ATATAAATGAGAGATGAGCCTGCGTTGAAAAGGCTTTATCTCTCATTTTTATTGTGTATATGGTGAAGGGATCTGTGACATATTCACCGGTCAAAAGCCTGAAAAGTTTCGTATAAATCAATAAATCAACGATTTCTTTTCTGGTTTACCTGCTTTTTCTAAAGTCTCTGCACAGAAAAAAGAAAAATCTATTTTCAGGAAACTTAATTTGTAAAATTCCACTGTAGAGAAACTTAAAGCACTTTGATTTCGGGTACTTATTTTAGTACAATCCAGGCATGAGATGCATCCAGTACCTGAAATAAAAATAACAGACCAGGCCGGCGCAAGCCTGGAAAATCAGAGAAACGGGGTAAAAAATATGTACAATTTTGATGAGATCATTGACAGACGGCATACAAATGCCATGAACACAGACGGTTTCCGTGATTACATTTTCCATGCAGATGAGACTATGAAATTCCCATACAAGGATGAAGAATTTATCCGTATGTGGGTAGCAGATATGGAATTTGCCACACCGGATGTTGTTATTGACGGAATGAGAGAGCGTTTAGACAAGCGTATCTTCGGCTATACCAGAGTATTTGAAAAGAGCTATTACGAAGCATTTTCCGCATGGTGCCAGAGAAGATATGGCTGGACCTTTGACAGAAAAGAACTGGTAATGTCAAATGGTATCATTCCAGCGTTATATGAAATGGTGGAATACATCTGCAAACCAGATGAAAAGGTATTATTCTTAACTCCTTCTTATGCATATTTCAAGTATGCAGCAGACTTTAGCAAGAGAGGCTATGTATGCAGTGACCTTCATGATGAAGACGGATATTATACCATTGATTTTGATGATCTTGCCAAGAAGGCAGCAGACGAGAAGACTACACTGTTTATCCTGTGCAATCCTCATAACCCAAGTGGACGTATCTGGACTGAAGAAGAATTAAAGAAGATGGCAGAGATCATTGAAAAGAACAATATGTGGGTCATCTCTGATGAGATCCACTGTGATTTGATCCGCTGCGATAAAAAGCATATCCCAATGGGCAAGGTAATGCCGGATTACAAGCGCCTGATCACCTGCATGGCACCAAGCAAGACCTTTAACCTGGCAGGTATGATGATCTCCAACGTGATCATCCGTGATGAAGGCTTAAAAGAAATCTGGTTAGGCCGTCATTATAACTTTGACAACCCGTTAAGTATTGCAGCAGCACAGGCAGCTTATGAAAAGGGCGAGCCATGGCTGGAAGAATTAAGGGCATATCTGGATGAGAACTTCCGCTTCACCGGAGAATACTTAAAGGAGCATCTGCCAAAGGCAAAATACAGAGTATCTGAAGCAACCTATCTTGCGTGGGTAGACTTAAATGCCTACTTTGAGCCAGATGAGCACCTGCCTCTGTTCTTCGCATACAAGGCCGGAGTCCTTCTGGAAGGAGGCAACATGTTCGTACAGAACTCTGATGGATTCATCCGTCTGAACCTGGCTTGCCCGAAGGCAACTTTGGCAGAAGGTTTAAGAAGAATCTGCGAAGCAGTTAATACAAAACATACAGAAAAGTATCTGGGAGAGAAATAAATATTTTAAATTCGGGGATTAAATATGAAACTTATTTTAATAGGAAGCCATTTATGCCAGGACACATTATATGCACTGAATAAATTAAAAGATTATAAGGTGGAAATTGATTTTCAGGATATTTCCAGCAGCTTTCCGGCATTGAAGCTGTTTTTAAATAAAAGAGAGCATGATCAGAAATATGTGCCGGTAAAGGAAAATGGAGGAATCGGGATCCCATTTATGATCTTTGAGGACGGAACGGAAACATTTTCCTTAGATGAGGCACTGAAAAAAGTATCAGAGCATTAATACCTAAAATTCTAAGACAAGAATAGAGGAAGCGGCATATGAATAAGCAGGAATTTTTAGAAACATATATTGCAGACCGTCACAATACAAATTGCAGTAAATGGGATGGGTTAAAAGAAAAATTTGGCGAAGCTGACCTGCTGCCTATGTGGGTGGCAGATATGGAATTTAAGACCTGTGAGGGATCACAGATGCTTTAGTTGAACGTGCAAAACAGGGGATTTTCGGATACGGCGTGGTTCCCGATGAATATTATGAACTGTTTTCAAAATGGATGGAAAGACATCATGGTTTTGCAGTGAAAAAAGAATGGGTACGTTTTTGCACCGGCTGCGTAACAGCTATCGCGTGGATGATCCATGCATATACACAGCCTGGAGATGCGTGTCTGATCCTGACACCGGTATATTATCCATTCCACAATGTAGTGACCAACAATGACCGTAAGCTTGTAACCGCAGACTTAAAATATGAAAATGGCTATTTCTCCATGGATTATGACGCAATTGAGCAGGCGATCACAGAAAATGATGTGAAACTGTTCCTTATGTGTTCCCCACATAATCCGGCAGGAAGAGTATGGACAGAGGAAGAACTGGACCATGTGCTTGCTATCTGCAAAAAGTACAATGTTCTGGTGGTTGCAGATGAGATCCACCAGGATATTGTATTCGGAGAAAATAAATTCGTGCCAGCAGCTTCTGTGGCAGAAGGAAAATACCAGGATATTTTACTGACTTTAAATTTATCCTCAAAAACATTTAACCTGGCGACTCTGATCCATTCCCATATTGTGATCATAAATGATAAGCTTCGTGAAATTTATGATAAGTTTGCCAACGGTTTAAACCGTACAGAAGTAAGCGTTATGGGTATGGTTGCCACTATGGCTGGTTATAAGACAGGTGATGAATGGTTATCCAATGTATTGGAAGGGATCGGCGACAACTATAAATATCTGAAAGAAACACTGGAAACAGAGCTTCCGGGAGTTGTGGTATGCTCCATGGAAGGAACCTATCTTCCAATGATCGACTTAAGAGCCTGGGTAAAACCGGAAGAAACCCATGATTTTATCCAGGGGAAATGCCGTCTGGCAGTAGATTATGGTGAATGGTTTGGAGCCGGATATGAAGGATTTATCCGTATGAACCTGGCAACAGATCCTGTTTTTGTAAAGCAGGCAGCTGAAACGATCATCAGAGAAGCTAAGAAATATAAAAAATAGATTGTTCGTGATTGAAATGACTCATGAACGATAAAGCTTGGCTTAAAAGGCTTAGTTCCCATGAGTTTTTTATATTAATCTTAACTATAAAAGTTTCATATAAATCAACAAAGCGGCGATTTTGTATTTGATTTTATATAGTCTTTCCAAAAAGTTCTTACGAAAAAAGAAAAGTTTATTTCTAAGAAACTTAAAAGGGCATTTTTATAGCATGAAGAAACTTTTGATTTTTGCGTTAAAGTACTACTTTTAGTACAATTAACCTTAAGAGGTGCATCCATATATACAGTCATTCAGATTTGCGCAGATCTGAGTGAAGTAAGTCCTTGGTATCTGATCAGTCTGTAAAGGCATCAGAGAAGAGGCTGGGTATTAAAGTAGCATTAAAATACCAAACATAAAAAATATGTCTGGGAGGGACAGCATATGGACAAAACAGAACAAATACTACAAGCTGCGAAAGAAGGGGCAAAAAAATATTTTGATGAGCAGGTGAGTCTGCTTACAAAGTTTTCTTCGATTGACTGTGGTACAGGTGATGAAGAAGGAAATAAAAAATAGTAGCAATCGTTGAGAATTTGTTAAATACCATTCAGGGGATCCAGATTGAGAAACATTACAGTAAAGGATTTGGTCAGCATATTGTAGCAAAGCTGAAACCGGAAAATCCTGATGGCAAGATTATTCTCAGTGCGCATATGGATACTGTATTTAAAAAAGGCGATACAGCTGAGAATCCACCGCATATTGAAGGAGACAGATTTTACGGTTTAGGAAGTGCAGACTGTAAAGGTGGATTACTGGTTTCTATTTATGGAGTGAAGATATTACAGGAAAATGGGTTGCTTCCAAATAAGGAAATCGTATTTATCTTTAACTGTGATGAAGAATCAGGAACTCCTGTTGCACATCCAGTATTTGACCTTGAAATTCCTGGTACAGACATGGCCTTTGTATTTGAACCGTCAAGACTGGATAATGGAGTTGTTACATCCAGAAAGGGAACCATACGGTTACCAATCGAAGTCCATGGCGTGAAAGCACATTCAGGAAATAATTATCTGGATGGAAGAAGCGCAACCATAGAACTGGCAAGTAAGCTGTTGAAATTCTATGAAAGCAATGAAAATGACCGGGGAATCCAGTTTAATGCAGTTGAATTAAAAGGCGGGGAAAATGGAGTAGGAGTCATCCCAGATTATGCTTCTGCAACAGTAGGTGTGAGGGTGTTAAGCCGTGCAGATATTGAGCATGTGAAAGAAATAGCAGCCCGTATTGAAAAAGAATCTTATATTCCAGATACAACTACTAAGATTGGCTTCAGAATGGTATGCGTCCCAATGGAGCGTACAGAAGAAAATGTAAAGCTTTACGAACATGTAAAGGCAGCTGGAAAACTTTTAGATCATGAACTTCCGGAACAGACAGTAGGAGGAAGCGGAGATGCAAGCTATTTCAGCTATCAGGGGGTTCCTTCTGTAGATGGTTTAGGCCCGTATATGTATAAGATCCATTCAAAGGATGAATCCATGAGGCTGTCATCTATGGTAGAAAAAACAGAATTATTTACGGTGGTTCTTGCCACAGTTAAGTAAATACGGAGGAGAAAGGTAATGGGAAAAACAAAGAAAAAAAATTCAGGTACCGCAGATTTTGGTACTGATCATGCTGCTTATTTTAGTATTCTGTGCATTAAGCTATATTGTCCCAGGTGGAGAGTTCCAGTTAGATGATAATAAACGTGCCATTGCAGGTACATTCCAGTTTGTTGGCCAGAATCCTGTATCACCATGGCAGGCACTTCTTTCTATTAAGAAGGGAATTGTAGGATCAGCTAGTACGATCTCTTTGCTGCTGATCTGTGGTGGATCCCTGGCAGTTGTCATTTCTACAGGCTGTTTTGAGGAAATGATCAATTATGGAATCTACAGACTGGAAGATAAGAGTGTTATAGTACTGGTACCTGCCATTGTAACACTGATGTCCCTTTTAGGCGCATTTGCAGGAAATGACTCCATGATCGCATTTGTTACTGTTGGCTTGGTCATCTGCTCAAGACTGAAACTGGACAGAATTTGTGCTATGTCAATGTTTTATTTAGGATACCTGATTGGTCAGGGAGCTTCTTTTACATCTACTTTGCTGATCACAGTACAGTCTATCTGTGAAGTTACACCGTTATCAGGTATGCAGGTGCGTATTATCATCTGGATCATCTTTACAGCTGTACATGCTGCTTACTGCACACATTATGCATTAAAGATCACAAAGAATCCGTTAAGAAGCATTACCGGTGTACTTACAAAACCGGAGGAACAGGGAGAAAAGAAAGAAACAAAATTCCCGATCCGTGCATTTGTTAATATGATCACTTTATTCTCCTGTTATATTATCTACGCATTTGGTTCAAAAAACTATGGCTGGGAAAATGATTATCTTGTAGCATTAATGGTAGTGGATGTTTTATTTACAGCTGTTATTTATCAGGTCAATCCAAATGAAGTAGGAAAGAGATTCTTTAAAGGTGCCCAGGGAATGGGCGGTATCTGCGTTGTTTTGGGATTTGCCAAAGTTATCGGTACAATTTTAACAGACAGCAAGATGGTTAATACCATCGCTCATGGAGCATCTACCTTATTTGGTGGATTTGGACCTATGGTTGCTGCACTTGCAATTTTTGCATTTATCTTATTCTTCAATATGCTGATCCCAAGTGGATATTCCAAAGCTGCGATCCTGCTTCCGTTAGTATGCCCGGTAGGAGATATTCTTGGTGTTACGAGAGAGATCATTGCTCAGATTTATTGCATCGGCGACAGCTTAACTAATACTTTGACACCTGTATCCAGTCCATTAGTAGGTGCTTTAGGAATTGCAGAAGTTGAATATACCGACTGGTTAAAATATGCAGTGCCTTTAATAGGAATCCTGATCGGAATCGCATGTGTTATTATCTGTATTTTATCTGGTATTGGCTGGGTAGGTTAAAAAGGAGTTTTCGTTATGTCACATTTATATTTTCCAACAGAAATATTGGAATGCTTCTGTATCGATTCTTTTAAAAATTTTGGATTTTCAGAAGATGAAAGCAAGATCATAACAGATGTCCTGCTTACATCTGATAAGTTCGGAATTGAATCTCACGGGATGCAGCGCATTTCCCGATATCATAAAGGAATACAGAAAGGCCTGATCAAAGTAGATGCAGTCCCGGAAGTTATATTTGAAACACCAGTTACAGCAGTGCTTGATGCTCATGATGGAATGGGACAGCTGGTTGCATATAAAGCAATGAACATGGCTATTGAAAAGGCTAAAAAAAAGTGGTATTGCAATTGTAAGCGTGCGTAATTCAAATCATTATGGAATTGCAGGATATTATGCAAAAATGGCAAGTGATGAAGGACTTATGGGAATGTCCTGTACCAATTCAGAGGCGATCATGGTTCCTACATTTGGGAAAAAGGCAATGTTAGGAAGCAATCCTATAGCTGTGGCAATGCCAGCAGATCCATACCCGTTTTTATTTGATGCATCTACATCAGTAGTAACCCGCGGAAAACTGGAAATGTACAATAAAGCAGAAAAGGAGCTTCCGGCTGGTTGGGCGCTTGATGCCCAGGGCAAACCAAGCAAGAATGCTGGAGAGGTTCTGGGAAATATAGTAGGAAAACGAGGCGGAGGAATTGTACCGCTTGGAGGAAACGAAGAATTAACAGGCAGTCATAAAGGATATGGATATGGAATGCTCTGTGAATTATTTTCATCTATTTTATCTATGGGTATGACATCCAATCATACTCATGTAGATGGAAAAGGCGGTACCTGCCATGGATTTGCAGCTGTAAATCTGGAATTTTCGGAAATGCAGAAGAGATTAAGAAGCATTTATCTGTATTTTTGGATGAATTGAGAAATTCACCAAAAGCAGATGGAAAAGAAAAAATCTATACCCACGGTGAAAAAGAAGTTCTTGCAATAGAAAAAATAAAAGAACAGGGAATTGCTGTTGATGTAAAGACTGTTTATGAAATGAAACAGATGAGTGATTACCTGGGGATGGATTTTGAAAAATATTTTGGAAAAATAGAGTTAGACAAAGAGTATCACAATTTTTATTAAAATATCATTATCACAGTAACATCTGCAAAGGAGTACAAATTATGGAAAAGAAAAATCTGGACTGGGAAAATATCGGTTTTGCATATCATCAGACGGATATGCGCTATGTGGCAAATTACAAAAATGGCGCTGGATGAAGGAGGACTGACTGCAGATGCCAATGTGGTGATCAATGAGTGCGCAGGTATCCTTCAGTACTGCCAGGAGGTTTTTGAAGGACTGAAAGTATATGAGACAAAGGATGGAAGCATCGTTGCTTTCAGACCGGATCAGAATGCAGAGAGAATGATGAATTCTGCCAAGGGCATGGAAATGCCCCCATTTCCAAAAGAACGTTTCCTGGATGCCCTGGATCAGGTGGTAAAGGCAAATGCAGCCTGGGTACCGCCTTACGGAAGCGGAGCTTCTCTTTACATCAGACCATATATGTTTGCTTCTACACCTGTGATCGGAGTAAAACCGGCAGAAGGATATCAGTTCCGTATTCTGTGTACACCTGTAGGCCCATATTTTAAGGGCGGTGTCCGTTCTCTTCACATCTGTGTCAGTGACTATGACCGTGCAGCACTCATGGAACCGGACATATCAAAGCAGGCCTGAACTATGCGATGAGCTTCATGCTACGTAGATGCACATAAAAACGGCTATGATGAAAATATGTTCCTTGATCCGGCTACCAGAACCTATGTAGAAGAAACCGGTGGAGCTAATTTCTTCTTTGTAACAGAAGACGGAGAACTGGTGATCCCGAAGTCCGACTCTATTTTACCGTCTATTACCCGCCGTTCTGTGATCACAGTAGCTGGTATGCTGGGAATTAAAGTAACAGAGCGTCCTGTAAAACTGGAAGAAATTGGAAATTTTGTAGAAAGCGGACTGTGTGGAACTGCAGCAGTCATCTCTCCAGTAGGCAAGATTACAGATCATGGAAAAGAGATTGTATTTAGGGACTCTGAACATACCATGGGACCTGTTACAAAGCAGCTTTATGATACATTAACGGGTATGCAGCACTGCGAGATCGAAGCACCGGAAGGCTGGATCCATAAGATCATGTAAAAATCAATCTATCATTCATAGTTATAAATTTCTGGAAAATGGCTGTCTGCTGATTTGTGGACAGCCATTTTTCTGTAAATAGTGATGGTTAGAATATTTGTAAAAATCAACACTTCATGGTATCATTAGTTATAGTAGTTATAGAAAAATTTTGCGTACACATAAAATGGAAAGGAGAAAATTTAAGTAATAAATAAAATTGACATTGGTGATTAAAAGTGTTTAAATATACCCATGGAGGTATTGCTATGAACACATCAAATATCACTAATTACAAACCAAAGGATTTTGCTGAATTATTAGGTGTCTCTGTGAAAACATTACAGCGTTGGGACAGGGAAGGAACGCTGAAAGCAAATCGGACTCCAACGGATAGGCGTTATTATACTTACGACCAATATCTTCAATTCAAAGGTATAAATACAGAGAATGATGATCGACAAGTTGTTATTTATGCAAGAGTTTCTACAAGAGATCAAAAGGATGATCTACAGGATCAAGTATCATTTTTACGTCAATTCTGTAATGCCAGAGGAATGATTGTAGACCAATGTATTGAAGATTATGGAAGTGGTTTAAACTATAATCGCAAAAAGTGGAATCAGTTATTAGATGAAGTAATGGACCAAAAAATTAAAACCATCATAGTTACACATAAAGACAGATTTATCCGATTTGGATATGATTGGTTTGAAAGATTCTGTATGAAGTTCAACACAACTATCATGATAGTGAACAATGAAGAACTATCACCGCAAGAAGAACTTGTACAGGATATTGCATCTATACTCCATGTTTTTTCCTGTAGATTATATGGGCTTCGTAAGTATAAAAAACAAATAGAAAAGGATGAGGACATTGCTAAAGAGCTTCAAGACGGAAATAAATCCGACAGAGGAACAGAAAGTTAAGATCCGTAAAACAATAGGAACTTGTAGATATATTTACAACTTCTATCTCGCTCATAACAAAGAACTTCATGACAATGGAGAAAAGTTTAAGAGTGGTAAAAGTTTTAGTGTCTGGCTGAACAATGAGTATCTTCCCCAAAATCCGGATAAGTTATGGATCAAGGAAGTTAGTTCAAAATCTGTAAAGCATTCAATCGAAAATGGTTGTGTCGCATTTACCAGATTTTTCAAACATCAAAGCGCTTTTCCTAATTTTAAAAAGAAAGGAAGATCAGATGTGAAGATGTATTTCGTAAAGAATAATCCAAAGGATTGCCGATGCGAAAGACACAGGATCAATATTCCATCACTTGGTTGGGTCCGTATGAAAGAAAAAGGATACTTTCCTACTACCAAAGACGGGTATGTGATCAAAAGCGGTCATGTTTCAATAAAAGCTGACAGATACTATGTTTCAGTTCTTATAGAGATCCCAAATAACAAGATAGCCAATAATTCCAATAAAGGAATTGGAATTGACCTTGGGCTAAAAGATTTTGCCATCGTTTCAAATGGAAAGACCTACAAGAACATCAACAGATCAACAAGAATAAAGAAACTTGAAAAACAGCTGATCCGGGAACAGAGAAGTCTTTCCCGAAAGTATGAAAATTTAAAGAAAGGAGAGTCCACTCAAAGAGCAAATATACAGAAACAAAAGTTTAAGGTACAAAAACTTCATCATAAAATGGATAATATCCGTACAGATTACATGAACAAGACAATCGCTGAGATAGTGAAAACAAAACCATCTTACATAGCGATTGAAGAACTTAAATGTAAAAGGAATGATGAAAAACAGGTGTCTTTCAAAAGCTGTTGCATCTCAGAAGTTTTATGAATTTAGAGCAAGGCTAAAAGCCAAGTGTGATGAAAACGGCATTGAATTAAGAATAGTGGATAGATTTTATCCATCTTCAAAGACTTGCCATCATTGTGGTTCTGTCAAAAAAAATTTAAAGCTTTCAGATAGAATTTATCGATGTGAATGTGGCTATGTTGCAGATAGGGATTTCAATGCAGCACTAAATTTGAAAGATGCTAAAACTTACAAGATTGCATAATTAAAAGCAAATGTAAGTATGTACGAAGGCTATTTCGGGAATTAACGACTGTGGAGTGTACAAGAACCTGTGAGTAGCGTATTACTTGTAATCGCCAAAGCATACACAATGAAGCAGTAAGAAGTATTCGTGAGAACTTCAATTTCTCGATGTGTTTGGATATATTTAAACACATTTTGAGTGGCAGCTGGATCTATGGCAAAGTTAAATATTCCAGTAGGAGTTTCGGATTTTGCAGAACTTCGCAGCAATGGATATTACTATGTAGATAAATCGGGTCTGATCCGTGAAATGTTGACTTCATCGGCAGCTAAAGTGACGCTTATCACGCGACCAAGACGGTTTGGAAAAACCCTTGGTATGAGTATGCTGGAAAATTTTTTTAATATTCGGAAAAACAGTGAAAAACTATTTGAGAATCTGGAAATTTCAGGAAACAGAGAATTGTGTGATCAATGGATGAATCAGTGGCCAGTTATATTTTTTTCTTTAAAGGATATAGATGGTCTGGATTTTCAAAGCGCATATGATCGTCTGGTGGTCCAGCTTTCTAATCTTTGTAAGATGCATGTATATCTTTTACAGAGTGAGGCAATCGATCCGGATGATAAGAAAGTATTTCTGGAATTGAAAGCAGGAACGGCCAGTGAAGCACAGGTCGGTTTTTCTTTAAATACATTAATGCGTATGATGGAGTCTTATTATCGGAAGCCAGTTATTCTTTTACTGGATGAATACGATGTTCCACTGGCAAAAGCAAGCAGTAACGGGTATTATAAAGAAATGCTGTCTGTGATCAAAGGAATGATGAGTACAGCGTTGAAGGACAATCAATTTTTAAAATTTGCGATTATTACGGGCTGTCTTAAAATTGCCAAGGAAAGCATTTTTACTGGAACCAATAATCTGGTTTCTGATACGATCACAGATACCCGGTTAAATGAATATTTTGGATTTATTCAAAAGATGTAGAGCAGATCCTGAGGGATGCCGGGAGCATAGATCATCTGGAACGTGTAAAAAGCTGGTATGATGGTTATCATTTTGGGCGGATGGATGTATATTGTCCATGGGATGTAATGAATTATATCAGGGATATACAGAGAGATTCAGATACGAGGCCAAAAAGTTATTGGATGAACACAAGTGATAATGGAATTATTCGTTCCTTTATCGATATTGCAGGCAGTAATATTACAAAAAAACTGGAAACATTATTGAATGGTGGGTATATTTTACAGCGTATAGATGAGAATCTGACTTATGATTATCTTCATTCATCAGAGGACAATCTGTGGAGCATCCTTTATCTTACCGGTTATCTTACCAGTATACGGGAAAATGAATTGAAAGAGAAACTTCCAGATGGGATTTCTGCACTTATGATACCAAATGCAGAAATACGGGAAATATTTGAAACAACAGTGATCCAATGGTTTGATGACAGCGCAAAAGCATGGGACAGGAAAAAAATGTTTTCGGCAGTGTGGAAGGGTGACAGCAGGACAGTAATGGAAGAAATGAACCGGCTTTTGCGAAAAACCATCAGCTATCATGATTACAGGGAAGACTTTTATCATGCTTTTCTTGCAGGTATTTTTGCAGGGGCGGGTTATGTGGTAGAATCCAATAAAGAACATGGAGAAGGCCGCAGTGATGTGGTGGTTTATGATCCTGAGGAAGGCCGTGTGGCTATTTTTGAGGCTAAATATTCAAAAACGCTGGAAACTATGGATACAGACTGTCAAAAAGCATTAGATCAGATCAATGAAAAAATGTATGCAAAAGAATATGAAGATGATTTGATCACATTTTGTGCTATGGTGTTTCCTTTTTTAAGAAACGCTGCTGTATAAAACTGAAAGATGCTAAAGTTTGAAAAAAGAGTACATTAAATTAGCAAAGGGGAAAAATCAAATATGATCCGTTTACACAATGATTATAACCGTGGTGCATGCGAAAAGATATTAGAGAAACTGGCACAGATCAATGGGGAAAGCTATGATGGATATGGGGAAGATACATGGTGTGAGAAGGCGGCTAAGCTGATCCGGGAAAAATGTAAGGCACCGGAAGCTGCTATCCACTTTTTACCGGGAGCTACACAGGCTAACTTCATTGTCCACGCGGCAGCTTTAAGCCCTATCCAGAGTGTGATCTGTCCGGACAGCGGTCATGTATATGCACATGAAGCTGGTTCCATTGAAAATACCGGACACAAGCTGGTGCCTCTTCCTTCAACAGACGGAAAGATCAGCGCAGAGCAGATCCGGGAAGTGGCAGCTTCTTATTACAATAGCGGTGAGCCTAATTATATCTGCGAACCTAAGATGGTATACATTTCATTTCCTACAGAATGGGGAACCATTTATTCAGAGCAGGAATTAAGAGAGATCCGCAAAGTCTGCGATGAGTACGAAATGTACCTGTTTGCAGACGGAGCCAGACTGGGCTATGGCCTTGGTTCTGTGAAAAATGACCTGACACTGGAAAAAATGGCAGAACTGACGGATGTATTTTACATTGGAGGGACCAAGTGCGGCGCTTTATTTGGCGAGGCACTGGTGATCACAAACAAGAAGCTGGCGCGGAAGTTCCGTACTTATATGAAACAGAACGGAGCCGTTCTGGCAAAAGGATGGCTTCTTGGGATGCAGTTTTGTGCCCTGTTAGAGGATGATACTTACGAAAAAATGACAGCCCAGGCAGATGCCTATGCTTTGGAGATCAAGGCTGCATTTAAAGAAAAAGGGATCCGGGAATATGTGGACAGCTATACCAACCAGTTGTTTGTGATCCTGACAGAAGAACAGGCAGAGGTACTGGGAAAAGAATATACCTTTGAACACCAGCAGGATCTGGCTGATGGAAGTAAGGTAGTCCGTTTCTGTACCAGCTGGGCCACAACCGAAGCAGAGAAAGATCAGCTGATCCGGGACATCCGGGCATTATAATATTTACACCCCTAAAATAAGCAATAGAAAGTAAGTAATATAAAAGATGGGAATTCTGTAAAAAGATGATTTTACAGGGTTCCCATTTTCACGTTATTATTGTATTTTCTCATGTAAAATGTGTCTATCTGCTCAGAAATAGTATGAAACAAAGCTATTTTATGCTATACTAAACCCTAAAGTGGAAAACTATGCGATAGAGATGGAGAAACATATGTCAATGAATGAACAGGGAAAGGAAAATGCCATCAGTGTCAGGGATGTGACTAAGGTTTACCGCCTTTATGACAAGCCCATCGACCGGCTGAAGGAATCTGTAAGTATTTCCCATAAAAATTATCACCGTGACTTTTATGCTTTGAAAGGACTGTCTTTCCAGGTAAAAAAGGGAGAGACCGTAGGTATTATCGGTACGAATGGTTCTGGCAAGTCTACCATTTTAAAGATCATTACCGGCGTGCTTACACCTACTTCCGGTCAGGTGGATGTAGACGGAAAAATATCAGCTTCTGGAACTGGGTGCCGGTTTCAACATGGATTATACAGGAATTGAAAATGTATACATGAACGGTACCATGATGGGATATACGAAAAAAGAGATGGATGCAAAGCTGCAGGATATCCTGGATTTTGCAGAGATCGGAGATTTCGTATACCAGCCTGTAAAGACTTATTCCAGCGGTATGTTTGTGCGTCTGCTTTTGCGCTGGCCATCAACGTAGATCCGGAGATCCTGATCGTAGATGAGGCGCTTTCTGTAGGTGACGTATTCTTCCAGTCCAAATGTTACCGGAGAATGGAAGAGATCCGCAAAAAGGGCACCACCATTCTGATGGTTACCCACGATATGGGAAGTATCATCAAGTACTGCGATAAAGTTGTACTGCTGCATAAGGGTGAATTTATTGCAGAAGGTCCGGCTGGAAAAGTGGTAGATATGTATAAGAAGATACTGGCTGGAAAGTTAGATGACCTGCGTGCAGAACTGGCGGCTGAAAAGGCAGCAGAAGAGGGAAAAACAGCAGAACTCCCAGATGGAAAAAGCAGTGCAGAAACGGGAGACAGAAATACCGACGGTACAGAAATGTCCGATTTTTCCGGCGGAATGAATTTATCCCATACAGGCCTTATGCGTGACCAGCTGGCTATTAACACTGACCGCACCGAATATGGAGATGGAAGAGCGGAGATCTATGATCTGGGTCTTTTAGATGCCAGAGGAAATGTGACCAACCTGCTGTTAAAGGGGGAAATGTTCACCATAAAAGAGTGCATCCGTTTCCATGCGGACATCCAGGCTCCTATTTTTACCTATACCATCAAAGATAAAAAGGGAACAGAACTGACTGGAACCAATACCATGTTTGAAGGGGCAGATATCAAGCCGGTGAAGAATGGAGATGAATATACCGTAGAATTTACCCAGAAAATGAACCTTCAGGGTGGTGAGTACCTGTTAAGCATGAGCTGTACCGGCTTTGAACAGGGAGAACATGTGGTGTACCACAGACTTTATGACGTAACCAATATTACCGTTATTTCCAATAAAAATACCGTTGGCGTTTACGATATGGAATCACAGGTAAAGGCGGAAAAGAGGAACGCAGATGAATGACATAAGTTATGAAATTCTGGACTTATTTAAGAAATACGGCGCAGATAAAGAGGGCATCTTAAAAATTTTAGAGGCAGACAGCCGCCCGGAAGTCCTTTATGCCCTTTCAGACATCCGTCGCAATCTTATGGACTGGATGGATTTTTCAGGACAGGAACATGTACTGCAGCTTGGTTCTGACTATGGCGTGATCACAGGTCTGCTTGCAGAGCGCTGCGCCAGTGTTGCAGTTGTAGATGAGAGAGACGAAAATCTGGTAGTGAACCAGAAGATGAATGAAGCACACACCAATATTTCCTATATGAAAGCAGCTGTTTTCCAGAAAATGGAAGCAGTTGAAAAAGAAGGAAAATATGATCTGATAGTTTTACGTGCAGACCGCCCGGATATGGATATTAAGGAATGCTTTACAAGGTTATCCTCATATCTTTCAGAAAACGGCAAGCTGATCTTTGCATGTGAAAATGCCCTTGGTTTAAACTTCCTTTCCGGTGCTGTCCATGATGAGGATGAGACTGCATTTACAAAGGGAGAACTGGAAGAAGCTTTGAAAGAAGCAGGACTTTCCAAAGTGGAATTTTATTATCCTATGCCGGAATATAAGCGGGCAGTATCTGTTTATTCTGACCGGTATCTTCCGGGAAAGGGAGATATCCCTCATGTGACGGCAGTATATGACAGACAGCGCTGGGCCTGCATCCATGAAGACGAAATCTCCGATAAACTGGTGCAGGAAAAGGCCTTCGGTCTGTTTTCCAATGCATATCTGGCAGTAGCATCTAAGGAGCAGAGAGTTTTAAGACAGTATTTGCAAAATACAACAGTACCAGAAAAGAAGAATTCCAGATCCGGACTGCAATTCTGGAAGAAAATGGAAAACGATATGTGGAAAAGACGCCTCTTACAGAAAAGGCGGCAGGGCATATCAGTTCCATGAGTGAAAAATATGAGAAATTATCAAAGGTAAATCCAGGGGTAAAAGTGCTGGCACCTGTGTATTCCGAAGATAAAAAGGCAGTCCGCTTTGAATTTTTAAAGGGAAGAACACTGGCAGAGATCTTAGGAGAACAGATCCGGGGAAAGAAAGCACCGGTAGAAGCTTTAAAAGCAGCGATCGATCAGATATTTGGACAGGCAGTTCTTAAAAATGAGCCATTTGCTCCAACAGACCCGTTTAAAGAGGTATTTGGTGACAGTGAAGATGTTCTTTCCTTACAGGATACTTCCTATGAAGTCAGCAACATTGATGGCCTCTTTGAAAATCTGATGGAGACTGAGGACGGACTTTACTGTATGGATTATGAATGGGTATTTGATTTCCCAATTCCATCCGGTTTTGTCCGCTACCGCAATCTGGTTTACTTCTATTATAAATATGAAGGACTGATGGAGTATGAAAATGCAACCCAGTTCTTAAAAGAGTTTGGAATGGATGAGAAGCTGGCAGAAACCTATGCTTCTATGGAAGTAGCATTCCAGACCTGGGTACATGGAGACGGTACTCAGGGATACCTTGGCAATTACAAGCAGCGTCTGGTGACACTGGAAGAATTAAAGGCCCAGGAAAAGGAACTGGCTCAGGCAAGAGAGCGGATCAACCAGCTTCAGGCAGAGGTAGAAGAGCGCAATATCCAGGTAAAGAAAGACCAGGAGATCCTGCGTCTTACCAATAACCATGTGACCAACCTGGAAGTGATGATCAAAGACCTGCGCCATGAGGTGAATGAACTGGGCAAGCTGGCTACCTATTTAAATGGACATGAAGCAGTGATCTTTAAAATGCGCCGGAAACTGGGAGAACAGGTAAACAAGGCATTTCCAAAGGGAACCAGAAAACGCAAACTTTTAAATTACAGTTTTAATACAGTAAAGCATCCGGTTAAATACGGAAAAATGTATGCCACCAAAGAGGGACGCAACCTCATCGAAGGTGACTTTAAGATCGGAGAAGGTTATCTTACCGGCGGACATCTTTCTTTCCCGCAATATGAGAACCCGACTGTTTCTATTGTAATTCCGTGCTATAACCAGATCCATTATACCTATGCCTGCTTACAGTCCATTCTGGAATTTACCAAAGATGTGACGTATGAGGTTATTATTGCAGATGATGTTTCTACGGATGCTACTGCAGAGATTAGCCGTTTTGTAGACGGCCTTGTGATCTGCCGCAACCAGACCAACCAGGGCTTCCTTCGCAACTGCAACCAGGCTGCCAAAGCTGCAAAAGGCAAGTATATCATGTTCTTAAACAATGATACCAAGGTTACAGAAGGCTGGCTTTCTTCCCTGGTGAACCTGATCGAGTCAGATGATACCATTGGTATGGTCGGTTCCAAGCTGGTTTACCCGGATGGAAGATTACAGGAAGCAGGCGGTATTATCTGGAGCGATGGTTCCGGCTGGAATTACGGCCGTCTGGATGATCCGGATAAGGCAGAATATAACTATGTAAAAGATGTAGACTATATTTCAGGTGCAGCCATTTTGCTGTCAGTAGATTTATGGAAGCAGATCGGCGGCTTTGATGAACGTTTTGCTCCTGCTTACTGCGAAGACTCTGACCTGGCATTTGAGGTAAGAAAGGCCGGTTACAGAGTGGTTTACCAGCCCCTTTCCAAAGTCATTCATTTTGAGGGCGTTTCCAATGGTACGGATGTAAACGGTACCGGATTAAAGCGTTATCAGGTGGAAAACAGCCAGAAATTAAAGGAAAAATGGGCGGATGAGTTTAAGAAGCAGTGCGTCAATGACGGAAATCCAAACCCATTCCGTGCAAGAGAGCGCAGTCAGGGCAAGAAAGTCATTTTAGTAGTGGATCATTATGTTCCTACCTTTGATAAAGACGCTGGTTCTAAGACTACTTACCAGTACCTGAAAATGTTCTTAAAGAAAGGCTATGTTGTCAAGTTCCTGGGAGATAACTTCCTTCATGAAGAGCCATATTCTACCACTCTTCAGCAGATGGGAATTGAGATCCTTTATGGGGATCACTGGGCTACCGGTCTTTGGGACTGGCTGAAATTAAATAAAGATGAGATCGACGTTGCTTATCTGAACAGACCTCATATTGCTACCAAATATGTAGACTTCATCAAGGAAAATACCAATATCAAGGTGATCTACTATGGTCATGACCTGCACTTCTTACGTCTGGGCCGTGAATATGAGCTGACCGGGGATATTAATATTAAGAGAGAGGCTGATTACTGGAGGGCCATTGAACTTTCCATGATGCGCAAGGCGGCTATTTCCTATTATCCGTCTTATGTGGAGATCAATGCCATTCATGCTATTGATCCAGAAATCAAGCAAAAGCCAATTACTGCGTATGTATACGATCACTTCCTGACAAATATCCAGGAAGACTTTGCAAAGAGAGAAGGACTGCTGTTTGTGGGCGGTTTTGCCCATCCGCCGAATGCAGATGCTGTGCTCTGGTTTGCAAAGGAAATCTTCCCGTATATCAGGGAGCAGCTGCCGGATATTAAATTCTATGTAGTCGGTTCCAAGGTAACAGATGAGATCAAAGCCTTAGAGCAGCCTGGAAACGGTATCATCATCAAGGGCTTTGTCAGTGAAGAAGAGCTGGCAAACCTGTATGCTTCCTGCAAGGTAGTGGTAGTTCCCCTGCGTTACGGTGCAGGTGTAAAGGGCAAAGTGGTAGAGGCAATCTATAACGGCGCACCGATCATTACCACCAGCACCGGTGCCGAAGGCATACCGCAGGTAGAGCAGGTTCTTGAAGTAGAAGATGATCCAAAGACATTTGCAGATAAGACAGTAGCTTTGTATCAGGATAATGACCGCTGCCGCCAGATGTGCGAAGGAACCCAGAAGTATATCAGGGAACACTTCAGCATGGATGGGGCATGGGAGGTAATAGAGGAAGACTTTTCGCGATAGCAATGAGCAATGCGAAAAACTTCTCAGACGAAACTGAGAAAAGTTTACTTTCCGAAGATACAGCTGAGAAGTTTTTTCATAGGGCGAATGCCCGCGACCGAGAAAATGCGTAGCATTTTGGAGGTTAGCACTGCAAAAAAGGGAAAAACAGAACAGGAGAATAAAATGCAGGCAATCTTATTAGCCGGAGGTTTGGGAACCAGACTTCGCAGTGTAGTAAGCGACAGACCAAAGCCAATGGCACTGATCGAGGATAAACCATTTATGGAATATGTGACCAGGGAGCTGGTGCGCAGCGGCATTACAGAGATCATTTTCGCTGTAGGCTACAAAGGTTCCATGGTGGAAGAATATTTTAAAGACGGAAGTGAATTCGGCTTCCAGGCTTCCTATGCCTATGAGGAAACTCTTTTAGGTACAGCAGGCGCTATTAAAAATGCAGGTAAGTTTATTACAGAAGACCGTTTTTATGTGTTAAACGCAGACACCTTTTACCAGATCGACTATACCGTCTGGCAAAACAGCAGGATGATCAGAACCTGGATATGGCTCTGGTGCTGCGCCAGGTGCCGGATGTGTCCCGCTATGGCAAAGCATTTTAGATGAAAATGGCATTCTCACCGGATTTAATGAAAAAACAGCAGATCCGGTGCCGGGAACCATTAACGGCGGTATTTATCTTATGAAAAAGAGCCTGTTAGAGGAGATTCCGGAGGGCAAAGTATCTCTTGAAAATGAGATGATCCCCAAGTGGCTTTCTGAAGGAAAGAAACTGGGCGGTTTTGTAAATGACGGCTATTTCATTGACATCGGTATTCCGGAAGCATATTTCCAGTTCCAGGAAGATGTAAAAACGGGAGTTGTACATTAATTATCGGCATACATGGTCCGAAAGGAGAAAAACTAATGGTGATCAGAGGCAGAGCGCCCCTTCGCGTCAGCTTTGGCGGCGGCGGCACAGATGTAGCACCATTCTGTGAGCAGCAGGGCGGCGCTATTATCGGAAGTACCATTAATAAATACGCATATTGTTCTATCGTACCAAGAGAGGATGACCAGATCATCGTCCACTCTCTGGATTTCGATATGACAGTAAAATACAACACAAATGAAAATTATGTCTATGACGGACGCTTAGACCTGGTAACAGCAGCCTTAAAGGCAATGGATATCAAGCAGGGCTGCGAAGTTTACTTACAGTGTGATGCACCTCCAGGCTCCGGCCTTGGAACCTCTTCTACCGTCATGGTTGCTATGCTTACTGCTATGGCACGGTGGAAAGGTATTATGTTAGATGCCTATGCAATGGCTGATCTGGCATATGAGGTAGAGAGAGAAGACTTAAAGATCGATGGCGGATACCAGGATCAGTATGCGGCAACCTTCGGCGGCTTTAATTTCATTGAGTTCCATGGACGCAACAATGTAGTGGTAAACCCGCTGCGTATTAAAAAAGACATTATCCATGAACTGCAGTATAACCTGCTGTTATGCTATACCGGAAAGATCCATGTTTCTGCCAATATCATCAAAGACCAGGTGCAGAACTATGAGAAGAAAGATGCTTTTGACGCGATGTGCGAGGTAAAGGCACTGGCTTATGCCATGAAGGATGAACTGTTAAAAGGCAATCTCCACAGTTTTGGCAAGCTGTTAGACTATGGCTGGCAGAGCAAAAAGCGTATGAGCAATAAGATCTCCAATCCGCAGATCGACGAGCTGTATGCAGAGGCATTAAAGGCCGGGGCGTTAGGCGGAAAGCTTTTAGGAGCAGGCGGCGGCGGATACCTGTTAATGTACTGCCCATACAATGTGCGCCATAAAGTAGCAGCCCGTATGGAAGCTATGGGCGGACAGTTAGCTGACTGGAACTTTGAACTTCGCGGCGCCCAGAGCTGGGTAGCAGACGAAGACCGCTGGCAGTATGACAAGGTAAAAGTACAGATGCCAAACGGAGAATATTGTTTTAATCTGAAATAAAAAACTATAAATCGTTATAGAAATGGGAAACAATATCGTGGAACATACATTAAATAAGTAGTATTTTTAGACCGGGACGGCACTTTAAACGAAGAAGTGAATTATCTTCATAAACCGGAAGATATGAAGCTTCTTCCGGGAGTGCCCCAGGCTTTAAAGAAGCTGAAAGATGCCGGATATAAGCTGATCGTAGTCACCAACCAGGCGGGAGTGGCAAGAGGGTATTATACAGAAGAAGATGTAAAAATCCTTCACCAGTATATGAACCAGCTGTTAGAAAAAGAGGGAGCAGAAATTGATGCCTTTTATTATTGCCCTCATCATCCGGTACATGGTATCGGTGCATACAAAAAAGTGTGTAATTGCCGCAAACCGGGAACCGGCATGTTTGAAATGGCAGAAAAGGATTTTCCGGTGGACAGGGCTGCTTCCTATATGATCGGGGACAAGCTTCTTGATACAGAAGCCGGACAGAAATTTGGAGTCACCTCTATTTTAGTAGGAACCGGATATGGGGCAGAGCTTCATAAAGAACAGCAGGAAAATGGTGAAAAACCGCCGTATGTCCACTATGCAGCTGATCTTGAACAGGCAGCACAATGGATACTGGAAAGAAAATAAAACCTGGAAAAAGAAGTTCTGGCAAAAGGAGAAAATCGTATATGAAAGAACTTAGATTTTTGGATGAATTAGTACAGCGTTATCCGGTGCTTGAGCCGGTAAAAGGAGACATCCTTAAGGCATATGAGATCATGAGAGACTGCTATGAAAAGGGCGGGAAACTGATGATCGCAGGCAATGGCGGAAGCTGCTCTGACAGCGAACATATTGTAGGAGAGCTGATGAAAGGCTTTGTAAAACGCCGTCCTGTATCAGCAGAACTAGCCCAGGCTTTAAAGGCAGCAGACCCTCAGATGGGGGAAAAACTGGCAGAAAATCTCCAGGGCGGACTTCCGGCCATTGCACTCACCGGCCATGGGGCATTGACTACCGCTTTTTCCAATGATGTAAACGGAGATATGGTATTTGCCCAGCAGCTGTATGGCTACGCTAAAAAAGGAGATGTATTCCTGGGAATTACGACTTCCGGCAATTCTAAAAATGTGCTTTATGCAGCAACTGCAGCAAAAGCATTAGGTGTGACTGTGATCGGACTGACCGGCCGTGACGGCGGACGGATCAAAGAATTTTCAGATATATCTATCATCGTTCCGGTACAGGAAACCTTTAAGATCCAGGAACTGCATCTTCCTGTATACCATGCCCTGTGCTTAATGCTGGAGGATCATTTTTATGAGTCATAAGCATGTATATGCGATCCCTGCCTATGGGGATTCTCCTTATCTGGAAAGCTGCATAAAGTCTTTGAAAGCCCAGAATGTAACTTCGCCGGTGATCCTTTGTACTTCCACACCAAGCCCGTTTTTGGGAGCTATGGCAGAAAAATATGATCTGCCCTACTACATCCGGGAAGGAAAAAGCAATATCCGGGATGACTGGAACTATGCTTATTCCATGGCAGATGCAGAGTTTGTCACTATTGCCCATCAGGACGATATGTACTGCAAAAACTATGGGGAAGAACTGTTAAAGGCAGCTGAAAAATATCCGGATATGACTGTATTTACCTCTGATTATGCCATTGTGAAAAATAAAAAGGTAATTACCGGGGATAAAATGCTGTGGGTGAAGCGTCTTTTACGTCTTCCCCTTCGGTTTCATATTCTTTGCGGTTTAAAATGGATAAAAATAATGCCCCTGGTACTTGGCAATCCCATCTGCTGTCCGGCAACAACCTACAGCAAAAAGCGGTTGGGAGAACCATTTGTCCAGTCTGAGTATCAGTTTGCCTTAGACTGGGACACATGGTGCAGCTGGCAGGAGAAAAAGGCAGGTTTATCTGTGTGGAAAAGCCGCTGATCTATTACCGGGTCCATGAGGGCGCTACTACAAATGCCTGCATCAAAGACAACCGGAGAGCCAAGGAAGAGGCAGAAATGTTTGCCAGATTTTGGCCTAAAGCGGTAGTAAAACTCATCATGAAGGGATATTCTTCCGCTTATAAGGAATACGAGTAAAGAGTTAAAAGGAACAAGTTAAAATGGGGAGTAGACGAGGGAAAGAAGGTCTTTTGCTGGCTGTATTCTGGGTGGTGGCAATTGCTCTGATCGGGACAGCTGCAAACAGACTGATACTTCATGGCCCTTTGGGGAGAACATTACAAAAGAAAGAAACAGGACGGATGCTAATGGAACTGTCTGTCCTGTTTTTATGGAATTTATGGTGGTTATGCCTGGCAGTAAAAAGCAGGGAAAAAAGAGGACTGGCTATAGCCTGTCTGATACCCGGCTGGCTTTTGTTCCTCTGGGGACACAGGATACTGATCCCGCTGATAGGGGCTGGTGTGTGGATGGGAACGCTGGCTGGATATGGCATTTGCATCAACAACTGTTTTTTGGAAAATATTGGAAGAAAAAACAAAGTTATTTTTCCTGTCTGGGAGAAGATCCTTCTGGGGCTGACCACCGGAAGCGCAGCATGGATGGTCCTTGTATGTGCAGTATCTCTTACAGGACATGGGGGAATCGGGCTCTGGAGAAAGCTGGCGTTGCTGCTTGCTCTGGGGATTACGGCAATTTCCTGTGGAAAATAAAAAAATTTGTCAGGTCTGTGGATAACTGTCTGAAAACAGAACAGATTGCAGATATGTCAGGGATGAAAAACAGAATGTGTCAGTAAGTGCAGCAATCTATTCCGTGCAGTCATGCCGGAAACCGTGCTTCAGGCAGCTCTTCTTGCTTTCATCCTCACCATGTTCTTTCTTCAGGCAGGCCGTTTAAACCATGAACTGGACTATGACTCTCTCCACTATGGACTGCGTTCCGCCTATGTCCTGGATAATGGAAACGGTATTTATAAAAATCTGGGGCTGATCAATCTGGTGTATACCTACAGCAAGGGAGCAGAAGTACTGGTGCTTCCCTTATCCGGTACACCGACTTACGGATTTGTCCTTTCCTTTACTTTCTGGACAACCATAGTCAGTGTAGTGACAGCCGCAGTTATGGGTGCGCGTTTCAGCGGAAAAACAGCCGGTTTCTGGACAGGAGCGCTGGTCAGTGCGATCCCAGGTATTATGAATATGGCGGTTTCTGCTAAAAGTGACAGTATTACGTTAATGTGTCAGCTTATTATTTATGATTTTCTCTGTCTGGCAGTTGTCAGAGAAAATATATGGCTCATCTTTGCGGTAGCTGTTTATCTTCTTTCACTGGTTTACAAACCAACGGCTCTTGTATTTTCTACAGCCTTAGGCGGTGTGGGGCTTGTCAGTCTCCTGATCTTTAAAAAGACAGGAAAACCGGAAAAAAGAGCATTTTTAACATGGATCCTGCCATTATTTGCAACAGCAGGATTGTGGTATCGAACCTGGCTGCTTACAGGAGTTCCGGTAACTTCTGTATATGCAAATTTCTTTGAAAAGATAGGTTTTAAAGTAAAATATCCCTATAACTTTTCCCATGTGATCGGTGATCCGTCTGTCCTTTCCAGGGGAGAAAAAATACACCGGCTGCTGGAACGGTTAAAGGGAGTACTGATCTCTCCGGTAGGAGAAGATATGGAACACGTGATCATTGCCTGGGGAACAGTGCTTGTAACAGCACTCCTGTTATTCTGGATCTTTCAGGTAATAACGAGGTTTATAAAGCATCAGCAGATCTCCCAGTTAGATTTCTTTGATGGTTTTCTTATGATCACACTGTTAATTGGTTCCGCGGCCAGCATTTACACACTTGCCCAGATAGATGGAAATTATTTCATACTGGTGTATGCAGTAGCGGCGATCAGTACCGTGCGGATCACAGGATACTGGCTAAAAACAGAAGAGACAGAAAACATTGCCGCAGTTACAACAGGCAGTGCAGCAGTGGAAACGAAAAAGATCCTCAGGTCCGGCATCTGTTTACTGGCCGTTCCATTCTTTCTCTTCAATACCCTGATCGCATCCTCTACCAGCTGGGCAGGATGCCCGGGCTTTACCTCTTTTAAACTGGTAAACAGAGGATATTATGACCATCGTCATCATACACATAAAAGCTGGGAACGAAGAGGCTGTAAGGAACTTTATTCCCGTTTTACACCTAAAACCCGGGTAGTAGCCTTTGGCTTTCACCCCCAGGTGTTAGATATGGCCTGCAGCGTCCAGAGTTATTATGATATAACAGGAAGCGGTGGGGATGTGTATCTTGTAAAAAAACTGGCATATTTTGAAGAATATTTAAAATGGGCCGGAACCGAATATATATATGTACAGGCGGGATATCTGGCAGACCAGCCCAGAGCCACACAGATCATCGAAGATATGATCGCAGAAGGGACCTTAAGAGATCTTACCTTTGAATGGGGAAATATGCTGGCAAAAGTAGATCTGGATCATCCATTTAAAGAACCGGATGAACGATTAGTACAGTTGTTCCGTGACAATTACAGCATGGAGAAAAACGGGAACTAGTTTAAGGAGGCAGAAATTTGGACACCAGGGAAAGAATTAAATTCAGGATCGGATTTTCCAGAATGGAGAAAAAATATGAGTGGAAGGACCATGTGATCTTCATGGGACTTCTGCTGGCATTAGCTGTGTGGGTGAACCATGGAATACAGATCAAAGGCCTTTATATGGATGATCTGTATTTCTGGTCCTGTTATGGTGAACAAAGTTTCTTTGAATATGTATTTCCTATGGGAAGCACCCGTTTCCGCTTCCTGTATTATCTTGCAGCCTGGCTTGAAATGGCAGTGGTAAGAAATCACGTAGCTCTTTTCGTGCCTATTAACATATTGCTGAATGCAGCACTGTCCTGGTATCTGTATTCCATTGCCTGGCGGCTTTCCAGGCAAAAGCCATCGGCTTCTTTACAGGAGCCATGTTCTTAGCCAGCCGGATGGCGTATTATCAGATCGGTCAGGTTTTAGGACTGATGGAGACAATGGCTCTCTGGATGGCCATTTCCATTCTCTGGAATTTATATCGTTATGTAAACGAAAGAAAACAGGGAAAAATGTTTTTACATTGCCAGCCTGCTGTATTTTGGAGTATGTTTCGTCCATGAACGGTACATGACACTGCTGCCATTATTACTTTTGGCCCTTCTCTTAAAACAGTGCAAAAAAATATCCCTCTGGCTCAGTACAATTGTCTCTTTTGGACTGGTACAGCTGATCCGTGCCTTTACCATTGGTTCTGTTCTTCCTGCAGGAACCGGCGGAACCCAGGTAGCAGACACCTTAAATATTTTACAGGCCATCAAATTTGCCTTCAGTCAGGCGGCCTATGTCTTTGGAATTAACGCAGGACCGGAACACTTAAACGGCTGCTCATGGAGTGAAAGCCTATGTGGGTCAAAGGGCTGATCGGTATGGCAGACGGGATGCTCCTTATCATGGTACTGGCGTTTCTGGTAAAATTCATCATGGAAAAACGGAAAGAGCGTAAATTTTCCATGCTGTTTAATACCATGCTTTTTATCGGTTTTATTGCATTAAACATTGCATCTTCCAGCGTGACCATCCGTGTGGAAATGCGTTGGATCTATGTATCCCTAGCTGGTGCATTGCTCTTCCTTTCCTATATCTACGGAGAACTGACAGAAGGAGTAAAAAAAGAACTGTATTTAAAACGCCTGTATCCCTGGGGCATTCTCTTTGCACTTTACGTATTACTTATGCTTCCGGCAGAACTGTTCTACCGCAGCTGCTATCCAAAATTGTATCTGTGGCCGGATCAGCTGCGCTATAATTCATTAGCAGAACAGACCTACGAAAAATACGGAAACGGGATTTTCGGAAAAACCATTTATATCATTGGCAACAGCTACGAAATGAGCGATTTTACGGCTCGTACCTTCTTTAAAGTATTTGACCCGAAAATGAAGGCAGAGGGCACAAAGGTAGAATTTATAGACAGCATCCGTGATATTGGAATGGTAGATGACCAGATGTTAGTCCTCAGAGAAGATCCTGCTCATAATGCATTCCAGGATATCACAGATTTTGTCCGCAGCCTGAAACTGCAGACCGATTACGGATACTATTCCGACGGCTGGATGGATGAACACGCATCCCTCACTGTGATGGCAGGTTCCACCGGGGAAATAGAACTGGAATTTATGTATCCGGGAGTAATGAGCGGCGGGGAAGCCATTTCCATTACAAAAGATGAAGAACCGGTCCGTACACTGCCTCTTCATTCCAGCGTAGTAGAAACAACCCTACAGGCAGAACCATGGCAGATGGTCCATCTGCAGTTTGATTATAATTTCTATATGCAGAATGCCAGAGAACAAAGAGGACAGGACCGGCTGGCAGCCATCGTTCACATTACAACACCGTAAAAGAACGTAACTATACGCAGGAGGAGATCACATGAAACTTCCCGGAAACAGGGATAAAAAAATAATTGACGGTACACACAGGATAGTTTTTTACCTTCTGCCTCTTCTGGGACTGGCATTTCTCCTGTGGTATATTAAAAATGCAGCCTGCGATGTAGTCTATTCCGACTACATCCGCCTGGTAAACAGCTATCTGCCAGATGTATTTAACCCTGAAAAATTCTTCGTGGCAGATGTGCTTACCCGTATTCCCATCAATTACCTGTCCCGTATCATAAACGTAAAATTTTTTGGCTTTTCCATTACCTTTGACCGGGTATTAGGTGCTGTAAGCGTCAGTCTTGCAGCCTGGTGTTTTGCAGCATATTCCCGTCAGCTGAAGATAAATATAAAATGGTTTATCACCTTCATGATCGTTATGTTCAGTCTGAACAAATGGGAGATGCTGACAAATGGAAGCGGCTGGTCCCATTTCTTTGCCTTTGCCTGCTTTTATTATCACCAGATCCTTTTCGACCGATATTACCGGGGACAAGAGCGAAAATGGGACAAAACGATACTTATGCTGCTTCCATGGCTGATCATACTGGGGACAGCCGGTCCCTACTGCGCCATCTATGCAGTTGTTATGATACTGGCATCCGGTGCGGCAGCATTTATGGATACAGGAGAAAAAAGAAAACAGTATGTGATCTTTCTTATCTGCACACTGATCCGCTGCTCCTTTACATTCTCAGCAATTCCTTTGCAGTAGAAGAACATGCAGGGGCAACAGGAAGATCCTTAGGGGAAATATTAAAAGACTTCCCTACATTTCCCATCCGTTTTATCCTGAAATCCCTGGCAGGAATGATGGTTGGCGGTGAAGAATTACAGCAGTGGATCGCAAATGGTTGTATTTCCAACAAAATCATCTATCTGCTGGGAGTCATACTTATGGTTGGCTATCTGTGGTCCCTGTGGCTGAACATAAGTCTTGGCATTTATAAAAAAACATTCTTTCCGTTAATACTCCTTGTATCCGGCGGAGCCAATCATCTTCTCATCTTCCTTTCACGTTACATTTTTGAAAAAGAAGATTATGCCTTAAGCTCCGATATGCCTGCAGTTTCAGGTAGGAGTCCTGGGGATCCTTCTCACCTTTGCCCTGGCTTCCCAAATACGCAGGAAACGTATCAATGGAGGACTGGTAAAACGGACAGTGCCTGTTCTTGAAACTGTCTTCTGTATTGCAATCCTAATTGGAAATGGGTATACTACTTATCGTGAGATACAGAAAGCACCTTACAGAGAAGAGAACTTTGAAAAAATGGCAGAAAATGGCACCACAGATCCCATTTATGTCAGATCAGGAATTAAAAGAACATTCAAAAGAAATAGATGATCTTTACGAATACCGTAAAGGAACAGATAAGATCCGGGATGCATTCCGTATCCTGGAAGAGAACCACCTGAATATCTTCAGGGACCGGTAACAATATATCCTCCCACAAATGTGGGAGAACATAGATACACTCTCGGAGGAAAAAGATTGAAAATGAAAGTAGTAATTTTAGCAGGGGCTTCGGCACCAGGATCAGTGAAGAAAGCCATTTAAAACCAAAGCCAATGATCGAGATCGGTGAAAAGCCGATCCTGTGGCATATTATGAAATATTATTCCGAATTTGGATACCATGACTTTGTGATCTGTCTGGGATATAAGCAGTATGTAGTCAAAGAATTTTTCGCAGACTATTTCCTGCATACATCCGATGTCACTTTTGACCTGGCAAACAACAGCATGGAAGTACACAACAACTATTCCGAGCCATGGAAAGTCACACTGGTAGATACCGGTTTAAACACTATGACCGGCGGCCGTGTAAAGCGTATCCAGCCATATATTGGAAATGAACCGTTTATGCTTACTTACGGCGATGGCGTTTCCAACGTAGACTTAAATGAGCTGGTAGCATTCCATAAATCCCATGGCAAGATCGCAACGATCACAACTGTCAATCTGGGACAGTCCAAAGGCGTGTTAAACATTGCAGAGGACAATACAGTCCTTTCCTTCCGTGAAAAAGACGATAACGATGGCGCTCTGATCAATGGCGGTTTCATGGTCATGAACCCGGAGATCTTCGATTATCTGGAAGGGGACTCTACTATTTTCGAGCAGGGACCAATGCAGAAACTGGCTGCAGAAGGCAGATGAAGTCCTTCTATCATGGCGGTTTCTGGCAGTGCATGGATACACAGAGAGAAATGAAAAAACTGGAAGAACTGTGGCAGTCCGGAAAAGCACCATGGAAGATCTGGAAAGACTAAGGAGTAATTATGGCATTAACATTAGAAGAATTAAAATCATTCTATAACGGAAAAAAAGTGCTGGTCACAGGACATACCGGATTTAAAGGTTCCTGGCTGGTACGCATCCTTACACTGGCAGGTGCCCAGGTAACAGGCTATGCCTTAAATCCGCCTACAGACCCCAATCTCTTTGAGATCGCAGGTCTGGAAGACACCATTCACAGTGTAGTTGGCGATGTGCGGGATCTGGCTCATCTGCGCCGCGTGTTCGATGAAGTAAAGCCGGAGATCGTATTCCATCTGGCAGCGCAGCCTATCGTCCGCGAGTCCTACAAAGAACCGGTCTACACCTACGAGACCAACGTAATGGGCACGGTCAACATCCTGGAATGTGTCCGCCTTACTGACACTGTACGGTCATTCCTAAACGTAACAACTGACAAAGTATACGAAAATAAAGAATGGGAATACGGATACAGAGAGTGTGATCCGTTAGACGGCTATGATCCTTATTCCAACAGTAAATCCTGTTCCGAACTGGTAACACACAGCTATAAAAAATCCTTCTTTGAAGATGGACGCTGTGCTATTTCCACCTCCCGTGCCGGAAATGTGATCGGTGGCGGAGACTTTGCAAGCGACCGCATTATTCCGGACTGTGTCCGCGCAGCAGCGGCCGGAAAACCGATCATGGTAAGAAACCCACATTCCACCAGACCGTTCCAGCATGTATTAGAACCGCTGGCAGTTTATCTGACCATTGCCATGGAACAGTACAAAGACAGCAAATATCAGGATTACTACAATGTGGGACCAGATGACAGAGACTGTGTAACAACAGGCACCTTAACAGACTTATTCTGTAATGCCTGGGGAGAGGGAATGACCTGGGAGAACCATTGGGTAGGCGGACCTCACGAAGCAAATTTCCTGAAATTAGACTGCTCCAAGATCAAAACCGTATTTGGCTGGAAACCAAGATACACAGTAAAAGAAGCAGTTGAAAAGACAGTAGAATGGTCCAAAGAATACTTAAACGGTGCAGACATGTTAGAAGTAACAGACCGCCAGATCCGGGAATTTTTCGCTTAAGGTGTTTTTAGGGAGTGTTATCCTGTTCCGGTTGCAAAATTGTAAAGACGTTAATTTGGTTGATTAGGAGATAAAAATATGTTTGAACATACAACAGAAGCAGAAGCAAGAAAACAGATCCTGGATCTGGTAGCTGATTACTGCGATACTTTCCATAAAAAGAAAGAATACAAAGAGGGGGACCGCATTCCATATGCGTCCAGAGTCTATGACCACAGCGAAATGGTCAATCTGGTAGACAGTTCCCTGGAATTCTGGCTGACTTCCGGCCGTTATACCGATGAATTTGAGAAGAAACTGGCAGAATATCTGGGTGTACGTTACTGCTCCCTGGTCAACTCCGGTTCCTCCGCAAACCTGATCGCATTTATGGCACTGACTTCTCCACTCCTTGGTGACCGTCGTGTAAACCGCGGTGATGAAGTTATTACTGTTGCCTGTGGTTTTCCAACAACCGTAGCACCAATGATCCAGTACGGCGCAGTACCGGTATTCGTAGACGTAACCATTCCACAGTATAATATTGATGTAAATATGCTGGAAGAGGCAAGATCTGAAAAGACTAAAGCGGTTATGATCGCTCATACTTTAGGAAACCCATTTGACCTGCGGGCTGTAAAAGCATTCTGTGATAAATACAATCTGTGGCTGGTAGAAGATAACTGTGATGCTTTGGGAACACAGTATACAATGGAAGAAGATGGAAAAGAGGTAGTACATTTCAGCGGTACAGTAGGTGATATCGGAACTTCCAGTTTTTATCCGCCTCATCATATGACTATGGGAGAGGGCGGCGCTGTTTACACGAATAATCCACTTTTAAATAAGATCATCCGCTCCTTCCGTGACTGGGGAAGAGACTGCATCTGTCCATCTGGACATGACAACCTGTGCGGACACCGCTTTGACCGTCAGTACGGCGAACTCCCAGTGGGATATGACCACAAATATGTATATTCCCATCTTGGATATAATTTAAAGGCTACGGATATGCAGGCTGCTATTGGCTGTGCCCAGTTGGATAAGTTCCCGTCTTTCGTAGACGCCGCCGTCATAACTTTGCAAGATTAAAGGCAGCGCTGGCTGACTGCACCGATAAACTCATCCTCCCGGAAGCAGCACCACATTCCAATCCAAGCTGGTTTGGATTTTTGATCACCTGCAAGGAAGGAACAGACAGAAATGCAGCTGTTCAGTATATTGAAAGCAAAGGCGTACAGACACGTATGCTGTTTGCTGGTAATCTGATCAAGCATCCTTGCTTTGATGAGATGAGAGCTTCCGGAACCGGGTATCGTGTTGTGGGTGAACTGGAGAATACGGAGAGGATCTTACGGGATACTTTCTGGGTTGGAGTTTATCCGGGAATGAATGATGAGATGATTGATTTTATGGCGAAGACTATTCGGGAGGCTGTGAGATAATCGCGAGAGGCTGAGCTGATTTCAGGCCAAGAGTCTGTCGCGAGAGGTGTGAAAGGTTTTCTGACCAAGGAAATGTCGCGAAGGGTCCGAACTGAGGAAAGGAGTCCTTTTTTCATTTGCATTGTCCACTGGCTTTCGGCATGCACCTGTTCGCCTGCATCGGACTATGTCCGCTGCATTCGGACAGCTGCGCTCAAGATGTGGACACTTGCAAAAATGAAAGCGTCCCCCTTCCCTCAGTTCTACAATATAGGCGTGAGTGAGGAAAAATATATGTGCAGCCAGCTTCGCTGGCTGCAAAAGTATATGCGTTTAGTAAAGGAGGGGAAATGGCTATATGGCAGAAAATAAGGTAAGTGATACGGTAAATGATATGGTGAATAGCATGGTGGAAGACATAAATAGTGCGCAGAATGGTAGTAACAAAGTTAGTGCTATAAAGGATAACGTTGGATATGACATGAGTAGGTACATTCGGCTAACCTTAAGATCCTTAAGGAAATAGATCGTATTTGCCGGAAGTATAAGATCCAATATGCATTGGATGCGGGAACACTTATTGGGGCAGTACGTCATAAAGGGTTTATTCCCTGGGATGATGATGCAGATATTGTTTTTACGCGTAATCAGTTTGAAGCATTTAAAAAAGTAGTAAGAAGAGAACTTCCAGATACAATGGAACTGGTAGAACCAGACAGTTTCCATGGAGGAAAAGCATTTTTTGACTTTACTCCACGTATTATCTATAAGAAAAGCCGTATGCATCCGGATAGCGATAAGATGGACTACTATGATGGAAAATTAAATCACCTATGGGTAGATCTGTTTATCCTGGACAAGCTTCCAAAAGGAAAGGCTGCAGCGGAGATCACACGTTTCCTTCATAAGGCAGTTTACGGCCTTGCCATGGGACACCGACATGACCTGGATTATACAAAGTACAGCCTGATGTATAAAGTTTTTGTAGGCGGTCTTGCAACAATAGGCAAATTCATTCCTATGAAAGCAATCTTCTTTATGCAGAAGCCATTGCCCTGAAAGACAGACACAGTAAAGGTGATCTGCGCTACTACAGCAATTATCAGCCGGATTATCTTTATGTAACATTGCACAAAGACTGGTGTGAGGAAGTAATAGATGCACCATTTGAAGATACGACGCTTATGATCCCGAAGCTGGGATCCGGTCCTTAAAGAAGTATATGGGGACTATATGCAGCTTCCGCCGGAAGAAAAACGTGTTCCAACCCATTCCAGTTTACAGATACAGGTATACGACTAATGAACAATGCAGCAGAAAATAACACACAAAAAAATAATAATGGCATAAGTCAAAAAGACGATAGATGTTGTAAATTATCTGTAGTCGTATCCGTATATAATGAAGAAAAAGCACTAAGAGAATTCTATAAAGAAACAAATAAAATCCTGGAACAGATAAAAAAATCTGGGTGGGAACATGAACTGATATTTGTAAATGACGGCAGTGCAGATAATAGTCTGAGTATTTTGGAAGAAATAGCTCATGAAGACCATGATGTAAAACTTATCAGTTTTTCAAGAAACTTCGGGCATGAAGCAGCTATGATCGCTGGCATCGATTACAGCACCGGAGATGGGATCATCTGCATGGATGCAGACCTTCAACATCCCCGGAATGTATCCCAGAGATCATCGAAAAGTTTAACGATGGTTACGAAGTAATAAATATGGTACGTACCCAAAATAAATCCGCAGGCCTTGTAAAAAATATAACATCATCCGGCTTTTACTGGCTCATCAACCATATCTCCGATGTTCACTTTGAGCCAAACGCTTCCGACTTTTTCGCCATCAGCCGTCACGTAGCCCAGGTCCTGAAAGACAACTATCGTGAAAAAGTCCGTTTCCTTCGAGGCTATGTACAAAACGTAGGTTTCAAAAAGACCAACATAGAATACGAAGCCAGAGCCAGAGTAGCAGGAGAAAGCAAATACAGTATCAAAAAACTGTTCATATTCTCCATAAATACGATACTCTGCTTCTCCAATATGCCACTAAAACTGGGAATTTACGCAGGTATGCTATCAGCATCCCTTGGGGTAGCTGTTATGATATACACCCTTTTCACCCGACAAGGTGCCCCAAGCGGCTATGCAACCATAGTAGTCCTTCTCTGCTTCATGTTTGCCATGATGTTCCTGCTAATAGGAATCATCGGCGAATACATTGCAATCCTCTTCACAGAACTAAAAGACCGCCCAGTCTATATTGTAGAAAAGACAGAAAATATGTAAGATACCTCCTTCGCCCCATTCTAGGGGCAGAGGAAAGGTCTTTGGGGTGTCCTATGTACGGGCTATATGGAAAGATGGTGAAATATGTTTGCAAGATATATAGAAATATATACCACATTAGACATGGAAAAATATTATCGTGTAAAAAACATTTTTGCGGAAAACAAAATCCCATATAAAGATACAAGCACCAATAATCAACTCCGTCTGTCTTTAAATAATGTCCGTGGCACTAATCCTGCCCTTTTACGAGACAGCGGTGTAAAAAACACCTACTCTATATCCGTAAAAAAAGAAGACGAATACAAAGCTAGGCAGCTAATACAAGGTAGAGTATAATCAGTCTGTAACATAATGGGAAATGCCTCAGCCATCATTGGCTGGGGCATTTTTAAGTAAATGATATACATTCATGAGATGAGGAAGTTTGTCGCAAGCGACCGCGTTCGTCGCAAGAATGCGCACTTGCGCAAATAATCTTTAACTAAGACGATATTCTCCCGCCGATGGCGGGAGAATGAGGATACCAGGCCCCCTCAGGCGAAATGAATTGGATGGGACACATGGGATGCGCAGGCTGGACAGACTTGGGTTTGAGAAAAGGGCGTTAAGAGAGGGGCGGGCAACTGTTTGAACGAAGTGAGTTTTGCCCGCCCCTCTCTTGTTTTTAGAGAGTATGAGAAAATCTCTGTAAATAAGATTCTTCTATGATAATTAAGAGCGATAAGCTTGTGAATCAGGCTTGTCGTTCTTGTTTTATATATAACAGTTGCTTACGGGCATGTCAAGAGCAGGCG
>ENA-OQIG01000192-OQIG01000192.1-human-gut-metagenome-genome-assembly--contig:-NODE-192-length-35073-cov-3.151090_pt1 | contig 35073 bp, 29 predicted proteins | sample MGYA00242576_ERZ504741 | MGnify/ENA primary metagenome ERZ504741 (study PRJEB26092, sample SAMD00036436) | human gut metagenome | host: Homo sapiens | study: EMG produced TPA metagenomics assembly of... | reverse complement strand
ACGAAAAAGAACAATTCAATTTAGATAAAAGTGTTTCTATAAAAATGATAGATAAAAAACAATCCATCCGAAAACAGACGAATATTACGGATAGCCATACCATCGATTATATCAAATATTACCGTCCCGCTACTAGGACTTATCGATGTTACCATCGTAGGACACCTCGGTTCTCCGGCCTACATTGGAGCCATCGCTGTAGGGGGAATGTTGTTTAATATTATCTATTGGATTTTCGGATTCCTACGCATGGGGACGAGTGGCATGACCTCACAAGCGTATGGGCAGCATGATCTAAATGAAATCACCCGGTTACTGTTACGTTCCGTTGGCGTAGGATTGTTTATAGCTCTTTGCCTGTTGATACTCCAATACCCCATCCTGAAATTGGCATTCACTCTGATACAAACCACACCGGAAGTCGAGCAACTGGCAACTACTTATTTCTATATCTGTATCTGGGGAGCTCCCGCCACATTAGGACTTTACGGATTCGCCGGTTGGTTTATCGGAATGCAGAATTCACGCTTTCCCATGTATATCGCTATTACTCAAAATATTGTCAATATTGTAGCCAGCCTATCCTTTGTCTACTTGTTGGATATGAAAGTGGCAGGAGTGGCAACAGGAACTTTAATAGCCCAATATGCAGGTTTCTTCATGGCCATATTGCTATATATGCACTATTATAGTGTACTAAGAAAGCGGATTGTATGGAAAGAAATTATACAGAAACAAGCCATGTACCGTTTCTTCCAAGTCAACCGGGACATCTTCTTCCGTACCCTTTGCCTGGTTGTGGTCACCATGTTTTTCACCTCTGCAGGAGCCGCCCAAGGAGAAATTGTATTAGCTGTAAACACCTTGCTCATGCAACTATTCACTCTGTTTTCTTACATCATGGACGGATTTGCTTATGCCGGTGAAGCACTGGCCGGCCGCTACATAGGTGCCAAGAATCAAACAGCCTTACGCAACACTGTACATCACCTTTTCTATTGGGGATTAGGTCTTTCATTGATATTCACCATCCTTTATGCAATCGGTGGAAAAGAATTTCTGGGCCTACTAACCAATGACACTTCAGTAATCAACGCTTCAGACACTTATTTTTACTGGGCACTTATCATTCCGCTAGCTGGCTTTTCTGCTTTCCTGTGGGATGGAGTATTTATTGGTGCCACCGCTACCCGTCAGATGCTTTACTCCATGTTAGTCGCTTCCGCCAGCTTCTTCGGAGTATATTACGCTTTCCATCCTCTCCTGGGAAATCACGCCCTGTGGCTGGCTTTTCTCATTTATCTTTCCCTGCGAGGGGTTGTACAAACCTTTTGGAAGGCAAATAATGAAAAAAGTAATCGCATCCCAGTGAGGCTATCCGATAAATTATCTCTATATTTGCGGCAAACAATAAAAAGCAAAAGGTATGGCAAAGTATAAAAGAATCTTACTAAAGCTCAGTGGAGAGAGCTTGATGGGCGAAAAGCAATACGGCATTGACGAAAAAAGACTGGCAGAATATGCTCAACAAATCAAAGAAATCCACGAACAAGGGGTACAGATTGGTATCGTCATCGGAGGAGGTAATATATTCCGCGGATTAAGCGGAGCCAATAAAGGTTTTGACCGTGTGAAAGGTGACCAAATGGGAATGTTGGCTACCGTTATCAATAGCCTCGCTCTAAGTTCTGCTCTTGTGGCTACCGGTGTAAAAGCACGTGTATTGACAGCAGTACGGATGGAACCTATCGGTGAATTCTACAGTAAGTGGAAAGCCATCGAATGTATGGAAAACGGTGAAGTGGTCATTATGTCTGCAGGAACGGGAAATCCTTTCTTTACTACAGATACCGGCTCTTCACTTAGAGGAATAGAAATCGAAGCAGACGTTATGCTGAAAGGTACTCGCGTAGATGGCATTTACACAGCTGATCCTGAAAAAGATCCTATCGCAACCAAATTCGATGATATTACGTATGATGAAGTGTTGAAACGTGGTCTGAAAGTTATGGATTTAACTGCGACCTGTATGTGCAAAGAAAATAACCTGCCTATCGTCGTATTTGATATGGACACAGTAGGTAACTTAAAGAAAGTAATCAGCGGAGAAGAGATAGGTACGTTAGTACACAACTAATCAGAAAATAAAAAGTGTGAATTTTGCAACAGTAGTTTTTATCAAAGCTATACAGCGAAATTCGCACTTTTTATTTCTTTTCAAATATTATATCGAAACGAATACCTATTTATCAAAATACTGGATCAAATCATACGCATTAAAATTCAATTCGCGGGCAAAGAAAGATAAATAAGGAAACAACTGATAAGAATTATCATAAAGACCCTTATTGGCAGGTTTCGACGAATTATCCGTACCATCATCATCCTGATATTTAAACCAATGCCATCCGATACAATTCTTAGCTTCAAGCAATCCTAATGTAAAATGCTGATAAGCATAAGCCCTCTCATTTTGTGTAGGAACAGAATACCCGGCTCCCGACTGGTTATTCAGATCGGAATCCTCCACCCCTTTCGTATAAAACTCACTTACAAGAAACGGCTTATCTGCACTTGCCCAGTCTGCAATCGCTGTTGTCAGTTCGGGACTCCAACGGCTATAATAGTTGATAGAAATGACATCACAATATTTTCCGGCAGCTCTCATCACTCCCTCCATATATTTAGGAGTTCCATGCAATCGAGTCCCCAGATAAAGCAGCTTATCATCTACTTTCATCACTGCCTCTTTCACTGCTTTATAATATTTCTCTGCTACGATGCCTGCAAACTCATTATTCAAGGCATCCGTCACACTTTGCACGCCCTTGGAATCCATAAAGCTTTTTGCCGCAACATAAGCCGGATCATTCGAACTGTTGATAGCCAGGAAACGATCCAAAATCCGGGAACTGTTTGAAGAGAAGTTTATCTCATTATCCGAAAAGAACCCCAAGACATTAGGATCACGCAAATAATCTGCGAAAGCACTACCTGCCAAATATGAATCACACCATTCGGCCCATCCATTATAAAACACAAGACCTGCAGCATTATCATCGCTTCCTCCGGGATAATTATAAGACTTCGCACTCTTGAACTGGCTTAGAAAAGCAAATGAAGGCGCCAAAGTCAACGGACTGCTCGGATTGGAAGCATTATGAGTCTGAATCAGTGAATAAGTACCTGTACAGAAGGCACCTGTACCATGAAAGCCAATCTCGCTCAATTCACGTTGAGTAGTAGACAGCCATTTCTCATCAGTTCCAAACCTACTATTCCAAGCCGCTTTATTACGACTGGAAGTCCCCTTACGCAAAGAAGTCGCACTGCGTTCCAGATGTAAACAACCTTCTGGATCAACCAACCACCAACGTCCATCTATCTTCTTCGTATAAAACCTGCCCGTAGCTGCTTGTTTCGGAAGCGTTGTCGAACTTCCATATTTATTCACCGACTCCTGATACGCTTTCAATGTCTTAATAGCCGGTTTATATCCATCCATATAAGCAATAATACGTGTATTCCCCGTTGTCCAACTGGATATGGAGGATAAGCACTGGAATACTTGACACTGATAGGGCGATACATATTGGCATTTAATGACGGAGCATATACCACAGAGGCTCCAGGAACGGGTAAATCTTCCGGGTATTCCGACTCCACATCTCCCCCACCCATCACTATATCAGGAGGCATAAAATTAGGTCCTTATCATCATCATCCGTACAAGAAACCATAGGAATAGAAGTTATAAACAGTAAAGCTCCCAGTATAAATATTTTTTTCATGGTGTGTATTTTATTGATTGTTATTTGATTGTTGATCGAACCAGTCGGCTAAACGATAGGCATTGATATTCAATTCTTTCATAGCATCGGCCAACGGTTTATAAAGATTGTATTCATTATCTATCAGTCCCTTGTTAGAGTCCAGATTCGAAGGATCTGCTCCTTTTGCCGTCGGGTCATTATCCTGATAACGGAACCAGTGCCATCCGACACAATTTCCACTTTCCAATAATCCTAAAACAAAATGCTGATAGGCATATCCACGTTCCTGTTGAGTTTGAACGGTAAAACCTGCTCCTGTCGTATTCGCCAGTCCGGAATCCATTCCTTTCGTATAAAATTCCGTAATGATGAAAGGTTTTTGAGCCCATTCTCCCCAATGTTTCATGGTCTTCTCACTCGGCGTCCACGCTCCATAGTAGTTAATTGCAACGACATCACAATACCTGCCTGCCGCTTCCACAATCTGGCGGATAAACTTCGGTTTTCCATGTAAACGACTACCCAGATAGAGATGATTGGATCATACTTCCGAATCGCTTCCGATACCACTTTATAATATCGTTCAGCTACCACCCCTGCAAACTCCTCCCGGTGCTCATCGGTTATTTGTTGCGAAGTAATTCCCTGCTTTTTCAACCAGGATTCCGCATACACTCTTCCCGGATCACCAGGGTTCTGTAAAGTCAGATAGCCTTCCAGATTCTTGGGTCCGAACGGAAGTTCATTATCCGAAAAATAACCAATGATGTTTTTATCCATTTTATTCGCAACCAGTTTTTGTGCCATCTCATCGCAATAAGTTTCGAATTCCGGATCAAAAACGAAAATACACTGATTAGGGTATCCCGTGTTACCAGGCAACTGATAAGTTCCTCCCCGTTTCTTTCCATATCCGCTCATCAAGTTGAGAATGATTGAGCGGGTCAAGACCTCCTTGTGGGATGCATTGTAAGAAGCAATCGCCTCTTCGTTACTCCAAGAGCCCGTACCGGAAAAGCCCAGTGAATGAATCATCTGTGCTGTTCTTTCGATCCATTTTTCTTCCGTACCAAATTTGTCCAGCATCGCTTGTTTATTGCGTTCGGAAGTCCCCAAACGTACTCCAACCACCACTTTCTGCAAATGCCGATATCCGTCGGGATCAATCATCCACCAACGATTTCCAATACGTTCTACTCTAAAAAATCCAGTAGCCCGGTGTTTCGGAGCATCCAAATCACTTCCATACTCATTTACATGCACTTTATCAGTAGCTTTAAAACCATCCAATTGAGCAATGGTACGGGTATCATACTCCTTCCATGGAAGATCTTTCTGTCCTTTCACCCACGGACGGGCAGTGACCTTAAATGTACGTCCCTGCCCATAACCCAACTGGGATAACAGCAGTAAAAACAATATAACTATACTATTTTTCATCTTCTAATATTCTTTTACGATTCGTATTGCATTTAAAATAGGCACAGACTCTACCGCTCCAAAACGAACGACAAGCCCTTTTCCCTGTGAAACCGGAACAATATACTTTTTAATGACCGCACGTTCGGAACCGTATTCTTCTGCAATATTCATTTGCCCGGCAACAGATACCCCATTTATATCCACAGAAAATACCCGGTTTGCATACTCCTCTTTCACCACATCATTTCCTAAATTATACACCAAAGCCTCTCTCTTATTTTCAGAAGTAAGTTCCGTCCAATACAAATATACAGCATAGACACCATCCGGCACATCCGCTTTAAAGGCCTCAATACCTACCCGTTGCGTCTGAAAGATAGGATCCTGATCCGTTCCCAGTATATCAGTGTCGCTGGCAGGCAAAGAACCGTAACGAGTCTTGTTCGGAGCCACTTCTCCGCCAATATATCCCCATGAGCCTTTTTCATAAGCCTGTTCCGGTATCCAACACAGTTCTGCTGTCCGATCCTCGAAATAACGTTGAGCACCCAGTAATACATTGACTTCCGTAAAGCCGTTCTTCACATTGACACATTGGAAATTGCAAACATACTGGTCACGATATTCGCGTCCCTCTTTTTCAATTACAGCATCTACCACATTTTCTCCGTTGATAAAAGGAATATCCACAGAAACGACCTTATCCGATACCGGATATACTCCCAAACTCTTTCCATTTAAAAAGACTTCCACCTTATCTGCATTGGTATACACCTTCAAAGGTTGCGTACAGCTCTTTCCATCCCGACTGGCTCCTGCCCTGTTCTTCCACGATTTAGAAGCAATGTGCAGGACAGGTGCCTCTTTCAGATAAGCCTGATAAAGATAATATCCATCTTTACGTTCTCTATCCATACTTACCAACCCTTTATTGTTCACATGAGGCATAGCGTTTCTTCTGGCTTCGGAATAAAAATCATTCAAGTTCCAAACCATAGCTCCCACGATATAATCCCTCTTTAGAATTTCAGGCAAGTAATGTTCGTGTAGATGGAACCAAATTCACAACTAAAATCAAACCGCATCGGCGAAAAAGAGTGAATACGAGTATCCACATCCGCCCCATATTCGGTAATGAGCAACGGTTTGTGAGGAAACTCCCTGTGAAGTTCTTCCAGTTTCTCTTCAAATCCACTCAAGCTACCACCATACCATCCATTATAAAGATTAAAACCCAATAGCATCGGTAATTCTGCAATTCCTGCTTCCTGATAGATTTGAGAAGTAGAATGACAAGGCAACATGGTATAGCGTTCCGAATCCAGACTTCTGATCTGCGCCTCAATCGCCGAAGCTATTTGATGAAGGAATGTCATGTAGTCCGCCCGTTCCGTCCTATTTTCCGGATTAAAAGGAGGACGCAAAAGCACTTCATTCATATAAGCCCAAATAATAACAGATGGATAATTATAGTTCTGACAAACCATCTCTGTCACCTGTTCCACGCAATTATCCATAAATGCCTTACTTTGAGTGATGGCATTCACTACTGGAATTTCAACCGAAGTCAATAGTCCTAACTTATCACACATCTGCATCACAACCGGATCTTGCGGATAATGAGCCACTCGCAGGAAATTACTTCCCATATCCTTACTCAACTGTACATCCCGGATATGCATTTCATCCCGCAAAGCATTTCCCATTCCTTTGTAATCCTGATGCCGACTGGTACCAATCAATTTCCGATATTTCCCATTCAAGAAAAAACCTTTCTCCGCATCAAAACGATATTCACGAATTCCCAGCGGATTGACAACACAATCGAGCACCTCCTCTTTTTTATTCTTCAGACGGCTATATACTTATACATATAAGGAGAGTCTACATCCCAACGTTTAGGCTGCGTAATAGCCATGAGCGATTCAAAAGCTACATTCTTTTCTTCTGCCTTCACATTTACTTTCTTTTGTGAAAGTGCTACTCTATTACCATCTGCATCCAAAATCTCCGTTTCAAGAATCAATGATTGATTACTCTTCAAAGCATTAGACAAGAATGTCTTTACTGAAATATCTGCTTGCAAATCCGTAATCTTCGATGCTTTGAGATACACCCCACTAGAAGCGTAATGAGTAGTAGACAGTTGCACAGGAGAAGTATACACCAGATAAACATCCCGATAGATTCCCCCGAAGAAAGTAAAGTCCGCTGAAAGAGGAGCAATATCCGGATTATGCGAGTTGTCAACGCTCACAGCTATCAGATTGCGTCCGGCATGAACATAATCAGTCACGTCAAACGTAAAAGCGGAATAACCACCTTTATGATTTCCAACAAACGTTCCATTCACAAACACATTCGTTTCCTGATTGGCTCCCTCAAAACTAAGATAGACTCTTTGTTCGGGGATCAGTTCCTCCACAGCCACCACTTTCCTGTACCAGCCTTTTCCCCGGAAATAACCGGGAATTTCATCATCTGCATCTTTTGCATTCCACGTATGAGGAATGGAAACGTCAGTCCAACCGGAAATATCAAAGTCAGCAGTAGAGGCATCTCCCTCAAAGAGGGAGAACTTCCAACCGTCATTAATCGTTTGCGTCACACGCTGACTATAAACCGTGCCGGTCATAACCAGTAACAAACAGGCTAAAATTATTTTTGGATATACCTTATACATACTTAATACCATTATTTCGAGATTGAACGGACTGCACGAACAAATCTTTTACCGTCTTTTTTAGCATTCGATTTATCCCAGGCAAGCGGTTTTCCAAAACGTACATAAAATGCGCTTGTACCGCTCGATGTTTCACGACTAGCCCAATAGGAATCTCCGGTAGCAGATGCTGCTGCCGTATTCATGATAGTTCCTCCCGCACCAGTAATCACTTGATCCCAAGCTGTACGGTTTGCTTTCTCAAAATCGGTAATCGCATCCGGGTTATTCTCCGTTGCATCTGCCACTTCAGTCCCATTATAAGTTTCAAACATCTGTTCCAAATCCGTTCTCGTAGGCCAATACCATCCGGAACCTTTATCCATACAATATTTAAGAGCGGGCATTTCTGCTGCATTCGGCAATGCTGCCAACGCAGTAGTATTTGCCAGGCCATTGTCATTGGATAAAGTTAAACCGGTAGAAGCCGGAGAGCTTGCCGTAGACCATGCCAGATTCTCTCTGTCCAACGACATAATCTTAGCCTTACCACGATTAGTGCCATCTACCCAGAACACAATGCCTCCTTTTAACGAACCATTATCCGCAATCACCTGTCCCACCGCAAACTCGGAACTTAAAAGCCCTCTTTGTGTAATAGTAACTTCTTGTTTAGGTGCATTCGCTCCGCTTCCGGCTATTACCGTAGCAGTCGTTACCCGGTTAGAACTATTCAAATTAGGCGATAATGTCCAGAAATAAAGAGTTTTACTTGTTATATCAACATACGCTTTCACCCAAGACTCATCAGTTATATTTACTGTAAATTCTGTTTCATCAGAAATCATCGTTATTCCTTCTGATTTCGTCACAGCATCAGGAGTAATAGTCACGGCATTTGTGCTTAATTCGAGAGAAGCGCCTCCTTCAGCCGCAACATTCTGATTCACCGTTACCTCCACCGACTTAGCGGCTGTGCCAGTACCGGCTGTAACCGTAGCAACAGTCGTACGAACATCGCCAGTGGTATTTTTAGATTTTGCCTTGAACGTAACTGTTGTGCCCGAAATAGTATACGAAAGCCAGGAATCATTTGCCAAAGCCACACTAAATACCGTTTTATTGGATGTCAATGTCACATTTGCTTCCGCTTCATTAGCTCCTTCCAATGTCACAGGATTTGGATTAACCGTCAATGTTGCCGGTTCTTCAGGATAAGTATAATCACCGATTGTACGCATACATCTTACAAAACGGTTGGTAGCTGTTTTATTTCCTGCATCAGCTCCCGATTTACCGAAACGTACCCAATAAGCTTGATTACCTGCTGCGTTTTCCGTACTCGACCAATAGCTTTCGCCATTGCCCGAACCGGCAGCTTCGTTCATCACATCACCTTGTAAATCAGTCAACATCTTATCAAATGCAGCACGTGCCGCCTTCTCTACTTCCGTCAGTTTATCAGGTACGGCTGAAACAAAATCCGGATCAGCATGTCCAACACCATTATAGGCATCAAACAATTCCCATAATTCATCGCGGGCAGGCAGATACCACCCGTCACCCAATGACTGGCAATATGCTACCGCATCATTTGCCGACGGAGAAGTGAACAAGGCAGAATTAGCATATCCGTTGACAGTGGAAAATGCACTATGAGGCATCACAGAAGCCTCAAAAGGATTCCCTCCCTGACGTTTCACTGAAACCGCTTTTCCTACCATATTATCCGAAGGATCCACCCAGAAAATCATACCGATACCCTCATCCACACTTTGTCCTATCTTCAAAGAAAGATCCGGTTCTTTAGAATCCTGGGTAACCGTCACTTCTACTGTATATGAGCCGCAAGTCAGTTTCACGACAGCCGTTCTTGCATCTTCACCATCATTTTGTGTCAAGGCCGTGTAGACAACACTTTTTGAACTTACATCTACAGAAAGCCATTCTGCTTCGTACTGTGCAACAACCTGACCGACATTGGTATATAACAGCGACGTAACAGAAGAACCCGCCGCTTTCGCCAAATTTACTTTTGTATCTTTACAATTAAATTCAGGCATCACGCGTACCGATGCATCATCGACACAGGAAAGTAACCCCAGATTTAAAATCAATAAGAAGTATATTATTTTTTTCATATTCATTCATGTTTTACAGATAATCAATCGCTTAATACCAGTTCTCATTCTGTGGGAAATTCTCTTTCCCCATCAAGTCAATCTGTTCCTGTGGAATAGGCCAACATTCGTGCTTTCCAACCACAAAACTGGTACGGCATTCCGCATAATCTTTATCCAGATAAGGGTTTTCAGCCTTCGTCTCGCCATAATGCGCTTTCACTCTTTCGCCCAAGAGTCCCAAACGTTTCAACAAAGGCCAGCGAACGCCTTCAAAATTCAACTCACGGGCATATTCATCCAAAAGTATATCCTGTGTCAGAGGACCTGCAAATTTATCATTTCCCGCACGTTCCCATGTTTTATTGTAACAGCGCAAAGCATCCGTACTCATACCTCCGTCACGACGCATATATGCCTCTGCCGCCATTAAGTAAGTTTCTGCCAGTCGATAGACAATCAGATCCTTGAAACCTGTTGTCCGGTCCGGATTATCAGCCATCGTCCATTGGTCAAAGTATTTTTTCGACATAAAATGCAGTGTTTCACAATAGCTGGAACTCTGTGTAAGAGGAATCAATCTCCATATTTAGGAGAAGTAGGGTCATTATATTTGAAACGGTGAACAAACAACTCATTATATCGCGTATCTTTTGCCTGATCGTACAGACTCAACAGATAGGTATTCGGATAAATACGTCCCCAACCATATCCACCCTGATCGGCCGTATTGATACAACCTGAAATTTTATTGATTCGGGTAGTGGTTTGAATAGAGACACGATGTCCGGCAACCGGAGTTCCGGAACCACCTCCACCCAAGTTTTGTGAATATTGGAAACTCCATAACACTTCCGGAGATTTCAAATCTGCCCCATTAAATACATTCTCGGCTTTCTTTTCCATCGAGTAGATGCCTTCCTGCTTAAAGATATCCTCACATTCCTCAATGGCTGTATCCCAATCTGACTCCCACATGGCAACCTGTGCACGAACATGCTTGGCAGTAGCTTTTGTTACCCGTCCATACAATACATTTCCATTATTTTGAGGAAGCGACCAGTCCAGCCCTTTCATGGCATCGTCCAAGTCAGTTGTAATCAGCGTCATCAGTTCTTCATGAGAAGCAGGTTTGTATTCCCGTTTCAGATTGTCGACGGTGGTCGGGGTGATATTCAGATAAAGACGGTCAAAGCGTTTCCAGAGTTCAAAATAGCTCCGTCCTCTGAAGAATTTCGCTTCACTCCATGCATGGAGCACATCGCTGTCATCCAGCCCCAGAGCTTCTGCGGCTACAATAATTTCATTTGCTTTTCCAATAATACCATAGTGATGTTTCCAGAACTTATTGACATCCCCAGTACTTGGAGTAAAACTCGTGTTCAAACGTCCGATTGAAGTAGAAACACCTGCTCTAAGTATCGCAATATCCGTATTAAAGTCACACATAGTAACGATGTACAGATTGGATTCATTATTATCCGCTCCACCCGGCAATTCACGAGCTAGGGAGTACAGACCTGTAACAGCTGTATTCAACCCTTCGGGAGTAGTGAACAGATAATTGTTCGTCACGTCTGTCTTTGATTCCAGATTTAATAAATCCGAGCAGGAAGCGGTCAACATTCCGCAGATGACAAAGGCTGTATATATTAACTTTTTCATAAGGATTCTTTATTTTAGAATGAAACATTGACACCAAATACATATTGTCTGGACTCCGGATAAGACCCGGGAGTCAGTTCGGGACTATAAGACTTAAATTCCGTAAATGTCAGCAAGTTAGTAGCAGTTGCATACAGACGTAATTTATGAATCGGAGTATTCTTCAATAGTCTGGCCGGGAAAGTATATCCCAATTGTAAGGTGCGTAAACGGATATAAGATGCATCCTGAATAGCGATGGCACTCAAATAAGCAGGGTCTGCGCTATAAGAAGGACGCGGGAATTCGTTCGACGGATTGAACGGAGTCCAATAATCCACCTTCACTCCATTCAGTTTTCCACGCAAAGAACCTCCGGAATTATAGTCATACAAATAACTATTCTTTATCTTTCTGCCGGAAACTCCATACCAATCCATGAACAAGTCAAATCCTTTCCAGTTCCATGTGGAAGAAAGAGAGACGGTAAATTTCGGATCTTTCCGGATAGGCACTCTGTCATCTGCCGTGATCTTTCCGTCTCCATTGTTATCACGTACCTTAACCATACCCGGTTCAATAGCGCCGCCGTAATCAATCGGGCTGTCGGCTACACCGTCATTGTTACTGTCATAGGTGTTTTTCAGCGTATATACCAGATTACCTGTACCATCACGAGTAATATCAAAATCATCATACTGAAAAATTCCGTCTACCAGATAATCATAATATACATTGATCGGTTCTCCGATAATCCATCCCTGTGCTACCTGACTGGCGGGTTTACCATTTTCATCGAGCGTATCGTCAATACGGACAATTTCATTCTTATACATACTGAAATTAGTTCCAAGCGACCAGGTAAACTCTTTCGTACGTATCACATCACCATTTAAAGAAAGATCGATACCACTGGATTTTGTCTTTCCCAGATTATCCAGCATAGTGGTATATCCAAGTGATGCATTCAAAGAGCGTTCCACCAATAAATCTTTCGTATGCGTATTGTAATATTCCATCGTACCATTCAGGCGACCATTGAAGAAACTAAAATCAACACCTAAATTAGCCGTTGCAGACTGTTCCCATTTCAGGTTCGGGTTAGAAAGCTCCTTACCCGGCAAATATCCCATCTGGAAAGTATCTCCAAACTCATATCCTTTATTATCTGCCAGCCCCAAAGTAGTGTAATTGCCGATACCGTTCTGATTACCAACAATACCATAACTGACACGTAATTTCAGGTTATCAATCCACGACACATCTTTCAGGAAATTCTCCTGATTGACACGCCAGGCAAAAGCAGCTGACGGGAATGTACCCCATTTATTTTCTTTTCCGAAACGGCTGGAACCGTCGCGACGAACAGCCACATTCAATAGATAACGGTCTAAAAGCGAATACTGTGCACGAGCCATGAACGACACCAGATTATTTTCATTAAACTGACGACGGGGCTTGCCTGTAAACTCACCTTGAGAAATGAAATTCCAATCTTTATCTACCGGAAGATTCTCTACTGAATAGCCGATAGACTTCGAGCCATTATGGTCGACAGACTGCACACCGGTCAACGTCAACTGATGTTTCTTATTGCGGATAGGCACTTTATAAGTCACAATATTCTCAACCAGCCAGTTCTGCGTGCGTGATTCGTCGAGCACAGCTGTTCCTCCGCCTCCCGGATATTGGGAATCTTTATAGGAACCGTCTTCAGATGTCTGATTATAAACGGAAGTATTCAGACGATAATTGAATCCCTTGAAAGGCTTCACATCCATAAAAAAGTTCAGGCGGTAATTATCACGAGAAACTTCACGTCCGTAATGTTGAGCACGGTACAAAGGATTATAATTTCCTTCCGAGTTGATATACTTTGTATATTTACCATCCACATCATATATTTCCGCCAATGGGGAACTGGTAATAAAATCATTAAAGTTACCATCCTCACGATCCTGTTTAGTCATCGCATAAGAAGAATTGATGCCAAAACTAATCCACTTTGATATTTCAAAGTCCAGATTCAACCTTAAAGAAAACTTCTGGTATCCCGATCCGGTAACCACCATTCCCTGTTGGTCAAAATAGTTGGCACCTGCCGATACTTTGATTTTCTCTGTTCCTCCACGTACACTGACATCATGATTATGGTAAATTGCATTTCTGAACATTTCTTTTTCCCAGTCGATAAACTTTCCGCTGGCCCATACCCGCTGCATAACCTCGTCTTCCAATGCCTCGGCTATCGAAATCTCACGTGCATCAACAATTCCCTTATCATGTGCCTTCGCTTCACGGCGAAGCTGCATATACTCTTCGGGAGAATAGAAATCAAAATTCCTCCAGAGAGACTGGATACCCAGATAACCATTATAACTGACTTCCACCTTTCCGGCTTTACCGCGCTTGGTAGTTACCAATACCACACCGTCACTGGCACGTGCCCCATAAATAGCCTGCGACGCAGCATCCTTCAGAATTTCAACCGACTCAATATCGTCCGCACTCAACGTGCTAAACTCCGTTGCACTAGAAGGAGAACCATTTATGATATATAAAGGAGCATTGTCCGCACTGATAGAACGGGAACCGCGAATAGTGATCGAAGGAGTCGATCCCGGACGTCCGGAACTACTCGTTACATTCACACCTGCGGCACGTCCACGCAGCATATCAGCCACATTGCCGGCAGGAAAGGTTTCATTTCATCCGCTTTGACCGAGGCTACCGAAGTTGCCACGTCACTTTTACGCTGAACGCCATAGCCGACAACGACTAATTCATCGAGCATTTTCGACTCTTCTACCATATCCACATTCAGTACCGTTTTCGTACCGACACGTATCTTCTGTTCCTTATATCCTATACAAGAGAAAACAAGGGTAGATTTTGCAGATACGCTGATTGAATATTTTCCATTTACATCCGTCACTGTACCGTTAGTAGTCCCCTCCTCCATAATATTAGCTCCGGGGATTGGTCCAAGTGCGTCTGTCACAACTCCAGAAACTCTGACGTTTTGAGCACTAACCTCTAAAGAGATAAGAAAGGCTGTCAGGAACACAGCCCATTTAATTACGATGTTTTTCATACTATGTAATAATTTGAATGATTACAGTGCAAAAATCCAAATAATTAGTGATTTCGAATAATAGAATCGTCCGTATAAAAGTTCAAATAGTACAATTCTCACCAGGAGACAAATACATAAGACGCTATATATTAAGCGTTTGTGTATTTCCTCCGGTAAGCAGCCGGAGTAATATCATAAGCATTCTTAAAACATCGGATAAAATAACTTGGATTAGAAAAACCGTAATCAAATGCTATATCAGCAATCAGGGCATTGGGATCATTGATTAATTTTTCTGTTGCCTTTTTCAGTCTCAAAGATAAAATAAAGTCATTCGGGGTCTGTCCGGTCAATGCTTTCAGTTTGGTGAAAAGCAAAGTTCTGCTCATGCACATCTCACGTGCAAAAGTGGCTACGTCAAAGTCTGCGTTATCAATATAAGATTCCACAATCGCGGTAGCATCCATCAGCATCTTTTTATCGATCGGATTAAACGGAAGGTCTTCCACTTTAGGTTCATCATTCCGGGCAAACCGCTGCTGGAGCAGTTTACGAGTCTGGATGATATTGTTGCAACGGGCCACCAATATCTTGATATTGAAAGGTTTGGAGATATAATCATCCGCTCCCGTCTGCAAGCCCTCTAAGGTATGTTCTTCCCGGTTGCGGGCAGTCAGCAATACCACAGGAATATGGCTGGTCTGCAAATTGCTTTTCAACTTCTCGCACATCTCCAGGCCGGACATAACAGGCATCATAATATCACTCACAATCATCTGTGGTTGTAGTGAAGAAGCCTGCTCCAATCCTTCCTGCCCGTCGGCAGCCGTATATACATCATATATTTGTTCAAAAATCTGTGCCAACACCTTACGCATCTCCGGGTTATCCTCCACAATCAGTATTTTCACCGTTTTATCCGGCTTCACCATTTCCGAGATTTCTTGAGGCTCTATTACATAATGTCCGGCAACGCGTTCATCTGCAGAGGAAGATGCTTCCACATTCACATTTGCATCCCGGTGAAGAGTAACGATAAAAGACGTTATTCCATTCGGCTCACTTTCCACTCCGATAGTTCCCTGATGCAATTCCACAATTCCTTTCGCCATTGCCAACCCGATACCCGATCCTTTGACTGTCTGTGTAGTTGTTGCCGAGTCATCCTGCCAAAACCGTTCAAATACATGTTTGATCTTGGACTTTTCGATACCGACACCTAGATTATTGACTGAAATCACAATGTCATTCTCTCCTTCCGCTACCAATTCTACAGAAATCCAGTCACCGGGCTTCGTATATTTAAAAGCATTGGACAATAGATTATAGAATACTTTCTCTATCTGCGTCTTGTCAATATACAAATCCGCTTCTTTGAAAGTGGAAGAAAAGCGGAGATCGATCTTATTCAGCTGCGCATAACTATAGAAAGAACAACAAATCTCCTCTATCACCGCAACAATATTCTCTTTGGAAATTTTCAATTTCAGATATCCCTGATCCTGCTTACGGATATCAATCACTTCATCCACCAGATTATTCATCCGGCGGGAGTTCTTATAAATCTCCAAAATTTTATTATACACCTCGGGGATCATGTCTTTATGCATCAGGAGCATCTCAAGCTGACTGGATATAAGCGTTAACGGAGTACGGAACTCATGCGATACATTGGTAAAGAAACGTAGTTTGGACTGATTCACATTTTCGATATACTCTTTTTCCCGTTTCTCGGCCAATAGAGAATGTTGCAAGGTTTTCCGTATCCAGAACATACGGATAATATAACCTGCAATAAGGATACCTGCCAATATCATCAGCAAAATAAACCATGCTCGTTGATAAACGGGCGCCTCCACTATCAGCTCAAAACTGGCAGAAGGTGCTTCCTGGTCGTGAATGCGCAACTGGTCGCCACGAACATGAAAAGTATAACGCCCCGGATGAAGATTGGTATAAGTAACCATCGTATTATCTCCCGCCTTCATATATTCGTTATCAAATCCTTCAAGTTTATATTCCAGACCGATATTGGAAATATTATTCAGGGTATTGCTCGCTATCTCAAAAGTGACGGAAGAATACCTGGGCGGCAATACTAATTGATGTTCATACAATACCGTTTCCTTGATAAGTCCCAACGAATCAAGTGGTTGTATTTCCGTATTATCCACAAGCACTCGTTTTACGAACACATTATAATCACAGACTGCTTGTTCAGTTTCTCCTGGGCTATGGAAACGATACCTGCTAGTCCACAGACATAAATATCGTGGTCGGACGTAATGTACAGCCTCCGTCATTCACGTTATTCAAGGGAAAATCACTCTGCCTGTTATAGTTCTCGAATGTGGTAGTGGCTAGATTGAATTTAGAGAAACCGCCATTCGTTGCCACATAAATGGAACCGTCCAGCGGACTCTCTACCAATCCGGTGATAAATCCATTCTCCAATCCCTGCTTCGCTCCGTATCCTACAAAGGTGTCTTTCTTCTTATCGAATAGATAAATTCCCGATCCCGTCGATCCCAGCCATATACGTCCTTTTCTATCACATAGAATATGATTAATGTGATGCTGTGCCGTGCTCTGCGCTATTTGGGAGAAAGGATAACTACGGGAAGTACCCGCTTTCAAATTGACCCGTATCAAATCAAAAGAAGTGGTCAGCCATAAATCCCCTTCTTTATCAAACGTCATATCCCAAACCTGCGACAAATGTCTGGAAGCTAAAGAAGGATGTTCGAAATGATGCAACCGGAGATGTTTTTTATCCAATACAAGCAGCCCACCCTTGGCTGCTATCAATAAGGAATCATGACCGGCAAACTCTATCATTTTTACCAGATTATAGGCCCTGTCGACTGTTTTTCCTTCCGGAGTATCGATATTTTCCGTAATAGATTCTATATGTCCGGTCGACAGGTTAATCCGATTGATGCCCTGATAAAGCGAAGCTACCCAAAGATAATCCGGTTCTTTCTCATAATACAAAGACTTCACAATCTTAAAAGACAGCTCTTGAGCATATAAATGTTTAAGCGGAAAAAAGCGTTTGGCATATTTATCATAGTAGTTCAATCCACTTCCTTCACTTGCAAACCAGATCCGCCCGGAACAGTCTTCGGCAATGGAACTGATGATATAGGAATTCAAATGCCCGCCAACAGCCGTAGACGAACGGTAAAAGTGATAAGCATCATTCGCTACATTATAATATTGTATTCCCTGATAGAAAGTGCCCAGCCATAAAGTTCCCGAAGTGTCGTAATGCATCGAAATGATGGAACGTATATCGCTGCCTCCACATTCAAGTCATATTCATAATCCGTAAACTCTCCGGTAGAGAGATTTAAAGTCTGCAAACCGGCGTAAGTTCCGATATACAGAAGACTATCATTGGCTTGTGTCACATGACGCACATTATCATGGTTGATTGTATTATCAGCCACTTTATTATATCTGTAATGAGTAAGCTCCCCATTTGCCTCCAACCGGGTAAGTCCCCGATTTCTGGTAGCTATCCAGATGCTCCCGTCTCTGTCTTCCGTAATCGAATTAACAGCCCCCACATCAATATGACGGGTGATATGAGCAGCCTGATCGATACAGTAAATACCCTTGGAAGAAGTACCCACCACCACGGTTTGATTCTGACGAACCATTAGACTGTTCATCAATATATCCTCTCCGTCCGAAGGGAATGAAAAGAATAACTCGGGCACTTGGTTGAGATCACGATAACGGTAGATTTCTTTTCCGGTAGCTATCCACAATGCGTCGTGCGCATAGCAGATTCCTGCAACTTCTCCTTCACGCAACACCTTAAAGCGGTTCAAACGCATGTCATAAAGAGTCACACTCTGCAAACTACGGATAAAAAGCAATCCTTCCTTGTTTCCGCAAACCTGCCGGATATTATTTATATTGATTGAATAGGGATTGGCGTTATCCGGTTTGAAGACTTCAAATTTACGACCGTCAAAGCGGTTCAGTCCGTCTTGAGTACCAATCCATAAAAATCCGAATTCATCCTGATAGAAACAATTGACCGTTTGATGCGAAAGTCCTTGCCTCACGTCTTTAAAACGCATATTGATATCCTTTGTCACATTTGCCATGCAACAAAGTCCCGATATAAACAGGCAATAAATAACAAGAAAGTTAGCTTTGGTCATCTGTGTTTTTCGATAATTCGGATACAATATTCGGGAAAATCCAAGATATATGCAAGTGTTTATGCAAAAACCTGATTGACTATTGCCTGTTAATTATTCCTCAGACTGCGTATAACTAATCTCCCGATCGAATAAAATTAGTCGTCTGACAGTTGATTCTTTTTCGTCTGACAGTTGTCAGACGAAAGTTCAACAGTAGTCAGACGCAAGTTTAACAACTGTCAGACGATTAATTTTATGCATAAACAAGATTAGTATCCTCTTCACTAAGAAATAGTTTTTAGCATACGAAAGATTAAATTATACTACCAACCGCCTAAACGCTTGTTTATCATTGGTGAACTGCGTACTTTTGCACGCCATTAAAAAAAAGCAAAACAATGACCAACAAAACCAAAGGTTTTATCTATGGAGCGATTGCCGCTGCCAGCTACGGTATGAATCCTCTTTTTGCACTTCCGCTCTATGCAGCCGAAATGAGTGTCGATACCGTTTTATTCTACCGGTACTTCTTTGCGACAATCGTATTGGGTATTCTGATGAAAATGCAGCACCAGTCTTTTGCGCTTCATAAGGCAGACGTCTTGCCTTAGTCATTATGGGATTGCTATTCTCTTTTTCATCACTACTTTTGTTTATGAGCTATAATTATATGGATGCCGGTATTGCTTCTACCATTCTCTTTGTCTATCCGGTGATGGTAGCAGTCATTATGGGGATATTCTTCAAAGAAAAGATTTCCGCAATTACCGTTTTTTCCATCCTGCTGGCACTTTCTGGTATCGCCTTGCTCTATCAGGGAGACGGAAACAAACCGCTGTCGACTTTGGGAATTATCTTTGTTCTGCTGTCCTCACTCTCTTATGCTATATATATAGTAGGTGTGAACCGTTCGACGCTGAAAAACCTGCCGACCACCAAGCTCACATTCTACGCAATTTTGTTCGGACTATCGGTTTATATCGTCCGTTTAAATTTTTGTACGGAACTGCAAATAATACCGTCAGCCTGGCTCTGGGCCGACGTGCTGACACTAGCCATTCTGCCAACTGCCGTATCTCTGATCTGTACCGCACTAGCCATCCATTATATAGGCTCTACTCCAACAGCCATACTGGGTGCTCTGGAACCTGTGACAGCTCTATTTTTCGGTGTTCTCCTGTTTCACGAAAAACTGACTCCCCGGTTAATGGTAGGTATTTTAATGATTATCACCGCTGTTACCTTAATTATCATCGGTAAGTCACTCATAAAAAAGATGGGAATGCTGTTGCAGATGAACAAAAAATAATATACTTTTGCTACTTAATCAATCAAAATGCAATTTTAAATCTCAAAAAATATGGTAGACGTAAAGACTTGCCTTGACAATGCACAAGAAAAGATGGATATGGCCATCATGTATCTGGAAGAAGCACTGGCACATATCCGCGCCGGAAAAGCGAGTGCACGCTTATTAGATGGTATCCGCGTAGATTCTTACGGAAGTATGGTACCTATCAGCAATGTAGCAGCAATTACTACTCCGGACGCCCGCAGTATCGTAATCAAGCCTTGGGATAAAAGCATGTTCCGTGTCATCGAAAAAGCAATCATCGACTCTGACCTCGGTATCATGCCCGAAAACAATGGAGAAATGATCCGTATCGGCATCCCTCCCCTGACGGAAGAACGTCGTAAACAACTGGCAAAACAGTGTAAAGGAGAAGGCGAAACGGCTAAAGTAAGCGTACGCAACGCGCGTCGTGACGGCATCGACGCACTGAAAAAGGCCGTAAAAGACGGATTGGCAGAAGACGAGCAGAAGAATGCGGAAGCCAAACTGCAAAAATCCATGATAAGTATATCAAACAAATCGATGATATGCTGGCTGAAAAGGATAAAGAAATTATGACCGTCTAAAAAATAATGAAGAATTAAGAATGAAGAATGAGGAATTATAATGCTGTATTATTCAGTTGAAACACAGCCTGAATTCTTCATTCTTCATTTTTAATTTATAATTTATATGAAAGGATTAGTAATCAAAAACACGGGTAGTTGGTATCAGGTGAAAACCGATGACGGACAATCTATTGAATGTAAAATCAAAGGGAATTTCCGGTTGAAGGGGATTCGCAGTACTAATCCTGTTGCAGTGGGTGATCGTGTCCGGATTATACTTAATCAGGAAGGCACTGCTTTTATCAGTGAAATAGAAGATAGAAAGAACTACATCATCCGCCGCTCGTCCAATCTTTCCAAACAATCTCATATCCTTGCTGCCAATCTCGACCAGTGTATGCTGGTGGTAACCATCAATTATCCGGAAACTTCCACTATTTTTATTGATCGCTTTCTTGCATCCGCAGAGGCTATCGCGTCCCTGTAAAACTGGTATTTAATAAGGTAGATGCTTACGACGAAGATGAACTCCGCTATCTGGACGCACTTATCAACTTATACACACAAATCGGCTACCCTTGCTTCAAAGTTTCCGCAAAGAGCGGCACTGGAGTGGCTGAAATCAAAAAAGCACTGGAAGGCAAGATTACTTTATTTTCCGGACATTCGGGAGTCGGCAAATCGACTCTTATCAATTCCATACTGCCGGGCATAGCAGCCAAGACCGGCGAAATTTCTTCTTACCACAACAAAGGAATGCATACTACTACTTTCTCCGAAATGTTCCCTGTGGAAGGAGATGGCTATATCATCGATACTCCGGGTATCAAGGGCTTCGGCACATTCGATATGGAAGAAGAAGAGATCGGACATTATTTTCCCGAAATATTCAAAACCTCCGCCGACTGCAAATATGGCAACTGTACACATCGTCATGAACCGGGATGTGCCGTACGCAAAGCAGTGGAAGAGCACCTCATCAGCGAATCCCGTTATACCTCTTATCTCAATATGTTGGAAGATAAAGAGGAAGGAAAATATCGGGCTGCTTATTAGAAAAAATGCGAGCAGCGTGCTTATAAAACCAATGCTGTTCACACTTATAGTTATAATAGTACACACAAAAAAACAATATGAAAAAAATCTTAGTTTTATTATGTTTCATTTTATACATAATTTCCGCACATGCACAATATTGCAGTATTAAAAAAGGAAGAACTGCTTACTATGTAACAACCGAAGTAAAGGAAGGAAAAACACTGAAAGATACTATGTGCATCGCAGACGTGGTTGATAAAGGTGATCGCTTAATCATAAGAGAAGATGCTTTCGGAGAGCACTATGATTCTCTAAGTATAAAAAGTGGTATCAACAGGTTATTCTATATTTATCATAAGAGTCAAGATATGACCGAAGTTATCCTTTTGGATGGTAAATCAGAATATGAATATCAGAAATATTCTAAGAACATATATGCAGAAGGACGAATTAGCATACCTTTAAAGGATCATGTTCAGAATGGAGATGATATACCACAGTGTAATTTCTTGCAAAAATCAGGACCAATGACTATGAAAGCTTCTCTAAAAGGAAAATATAAAGGACGTGAAACCATACATACTCCTGCGGGAGATTTTGATTGCATTAAAATCTACACGGAACAAAAAGGAAAAGTCATGTTCATTTCAGAAACCGAATATTCAATAGATTGGTATGCCAAAAATATTGGGCTGGTAAAATCAGAAACTATCACTAAAAAAGGGAAAGTCATATCAACCACCCTTCTATATGCCATAAAAGAATAGTTCCCTTAAGTGTATGAGCTTATTAAATTGAAAAAGATGCATTAACTTTTTTTCTATCATTTACAGATTAAACCTTTCCAGTCAGGGAAAGTCTAATCTTCAAAGATTATATTATAATTGCCATATACAATACTAAACCATGAATAAGAAGACTAAATGGGGCATCATTATTCTTGTTGGTGCCGGGATTATCGGTGGAGGAATCTACTCACAATTACCGAAAAAAAACGACGAACTAGCAGCCGCCGACAAAGTGATGGGCGGTAATAAAAAAAGAGGGAAACAAGTTTTAAATGTAAATGCCAAGGTCATAAAACCGCAATCTCTGACAGATGAATTCACCACTACCGGTGTACTTCTGCCCGATGAAGAAGTGGATTTGTCTTTCGAAACGTCGGGAAAGATTGTAGAAATCAACTTTGAAGAAGGAACAGCCGTAAAGAAAGGCCAATTACTAGCCAAAGTGAATGACAGACAGTTGCAGGCACAATTGCAAAGGTTGATTTCGCAATTGAAACTGGCAGAAGACCGTGTATTCCGCCAGGATGCTTTATTGAAACGGGATGCTGTCAGTAAAGAAGCCTACGAACAGGTGAAAACGGATTTAGCAACTCTGAATGCCGATATAGAAATTATCAAAGCTAATATTGAACTGACAGAGCTACGTGCTCCGTTTGACGGAGTGATCGGACTTCGCCAAGTCAGTATCGGTACGTATGCGTCTCCGACCACAGTCGTTGCCAAGCTGACAAAAATCGCTCCACTGAAGGTTGAATTTTCCGTTCCGGAACGTTATGCCAAGCAAATCAAAAAGGGTACCAATCTCAATTTCAGCGTTGAAGGAACATTGGATGCTTTTGGCGCACAGGTATACGCTGTAGAATCTGCCATCGATCCGAATCTGCATCAATTTACCGCCCGTGCATTATACCCGAATGTCAATCGCACCCTACTTCCCGGCCGTTATGCAGTGTACTGTTGAAAAAGGATGAAATACCTAATGCAATAGCCATCCCAACGGAAGCAATTGTGCCGGAAATGGGTAAAGATAAAGTCTATCTGTATAAATCAGGAAAGGCCGAACCGGTGGATATCATTACTGGTATCCGCACCGCATCTGAAGTGCAAGTGATTAGAGGATTGCACGTAGGAGACACAATCATCACTTCAGGAACATTGCAACTCCGTACCGGACTCGCCGTAACACTTGACAATATTGAAGAATGAGAATTTATGATTTATGAATTCTGATTTATGATTTATAAGCCAAATAATTTATGATTTATAAGTCAGCAAAATACAGCAAACATTCAGAAATCAGAAATCATAATTCAAAAATCAGAAATCTTCAATCCATAACTCAGAAATCATAATTCAGAAATCAGAAATCATAAATCAATGAACATCTCCGAATTAAGTATACGTCGCCCGGTATTAGCCACAGTATTAACGATCATTATCCTCCTTTTCGGATTCATCGGATACAACTATCTGGGTGTCCGCGAATATCCGTCAGTGGATAATCCGATCATTTCCGTGAGTTGCTCTTATCCGGGAGCTAATGCCGATGTTATCGAAAACCAGATAACCGAACCGTTGGAACAGAATATCAACGGTATTCCCGGTATCCGTTCTTTGTCCAGTGTGAGTCAACAGGGACAAAGCCGTATTACAGTAGAATTTGAGTTGTCCGTCGATTTGGAAACAGCAGCCAACGACGTGCGTGACAAGGTTTCACGTGCCCAACGTTATCTGCCTCGCGACTGTGACCCTCCGACTGTCTCAAAAGCGGATGCCGATGCCCAACCGATCCTGATGGTTGCTCTTCAAAGTGATAAACGTTCCCTGTTGGAATTAAGTGAAATAGCGGACTTGACTGTAAAAGAACAGTTACAGACCATTTCCGATGTAAGTAGTGTATCTATCTGGGGAGAAAAGCGTTACTCCATGCGTCTCTGGCTCGACCCGGTTAAAATGGCCGGCTACGGAATCACTCCTATCGACGTTAAAAACGCCGTAGACAATGAGAATGTGGAACTTCCTTCCGGTAGTATCGAAGGAAATACCACCGAGCTGACTATCCGAACACTGGGATTGATGCATACCGCAGATGAATTCAATGATTTGATTATCAAAGAAGAGAATAACCGTATTGTCCGTTTCAGCGATATCGGACGTGCCGAACTGGGACCTGCCGACATCAAGAGTTATATGAAAATGAACGGTGTTCCGATGGTAGGTGTCGTTGTTATTCCACAGCCGGGAGCCAACCATATTGAGATTGCGGATGCGGTATACCAGCGTATGGAACAGATGAAAAAGGACTTGCCGGAAGACGTACACTATAACTACGGTTTTGATAATACCAAGTTTATCCGTGCGTCTATCAATGAGGTAAAGTCAACGGTGTATGAGGCTTTTGTACTCGTAATTATCATTATCTTCCTCTTCCTGCGTGACTGGCGCGTTACATTGGTGCCTTGTATCGTAATTCCTGTCTCCCTTATCGGTGCATTCTTCGTCATGTATCTGGCGGATTCTCCATCAATGTGCTTTCCATGCTCGCCATCGTACTATCGGTGGGACTGGTGGTAGATGATGCCATCGTTATGACGGAAAATATATACATCCGTATTGAGAAAGGAATGGCTCCGAAAGAAGCGGGCATAGAAGGAGCCAAAGAAATTTTCTTTGCCGTTATTTCAACGACTATCACACTGGTAGCGGTATTCTTCCCGATCGTCTTTATGGACGGAATGACGGGACGACTGTTCCGTGAGTTCAGTATCGTAATTTCCGGTTCGGTTATTATTTCCTCATTTGCCGCATTGACTTTCACACCGATGCTGGCAACGAAATTGCTCATAAAACGGGAAAAGCAGAGTTGGTTCTATGCCAAAACAGAACCATTCTTTGAAGGAATGAACCGGCTATACAGTCGGTCACTTGCCGCTTTCCTCGGCAAACGCTGGATCGCTCTCCCATTTACTTTCATCACGATTTGCCTGATTGGTATTCTATGGAATGCAGTTCCTGCGGAAATGGCTCCACTTGAAGACCGTTCGCAAATCAGTATCAATACACGAGGAGCAGAAGGTGTCACTTATGAATATATCCGGGATTATACGGAAGATATCAATCAGCTGGTAGACTCCATTCTTCCTGATGCGGAATCAGTGACTGCCCGTGTATCTAGTGGTAGCGGAAACGTGCGTATCACATTGCATGACATGAAAGACCGTAACTACACACAGATGGAAGTTGCCGAGAAGATTTCGAAAGCGGTGCAGAAGAAAACGATGGCGCGTTCATTCGTGCAACAACAGTCTTCTTTTGGTGGACGTCGTGGAAGTATGCCTGTTCAATATGTACTTCAGGCTACCAATTTGGAAAAGTTGGAAGAAGTACTGCCTAAGTTTATGGCTAAAGTATATGAGAATCCTGTCTTCCAGATGGCGGACGTCGATTTGAAGTTCAGTAAGCCGGAAGCACGTATCCAGATCAACCGCGACAAGTCCAGTATTATGGGAGTAAGTACCAAAAATATTGCTCAAACGCTGCAATATGGATTGAGCGGTCAGCGTATGGGATATTTCTATATGAACGGTAAGCAATATGAGATTCTTGGTGAAATCAACCGCCAGCAACGAAACAAGCCGGCTGACTTGAAAGCAATTTACGTTCGTAGCAACAGTGGGATATGATTCAGTTGGATAACTTGATTGAGTTGGAAAGCGGTATTGCTCCTCCAAAGTTATATCGCTATAACCGTTTTGTGTCAGCTACGATTTCTGCAGGATTGGCAGATGGAAAAACAATCGGGCAAGGTTTGGACGAGATGGATAAGATTGCCAAGGAAACACTGGACGATACTTTCCGCACCGCCCTGTCGGGAGACTCGAAAGAATATCGTGAAAGTTCTTCCAGTCTGATGTTCGCCTTTATCCTGGCCATTCTTCTGATTTACCTGATTCTGGCAGCCCAGTTTGAAAGTTTCAAAGATCCGCTGATTATCATGTTGACAGTACCACTGGCTATTGCCGGAGCTTTGGTCTTCATGTATTTCGGAGATATTACGATGAATATTTTCAGTCAGATCGGTATTATCATGCTGATCGGTCTGGTGGCGAAGAACGGTATCCTAATTGTAGAGTTTGCCAACCAGAAACAGGAAGCCGGAGAAGATAAGATGAGTGCGATTAAAGATGCTGCCCTGCAACGTCTCCGCCCGATTCTGATGACAAGTGCCTCTACGGTTTTGGGACTTATTCCGCTGGCATTTGCCACCGGAGAAGGTTGTAACCAGCGTATCGCCATGGGTACGGCAGTGGTGGGTGGTATGGTCGTATCCACTCTGCTTACGATGTACATTGTACCGGCTATTTACAGTTACATTTCGACTAACCGAATCAAAAAATTACAAGAATGAAACAGAAAGGAATTTGCATGAAACGCATCATTTATATAACCATTGCATGTGCCTTCTTATCAGTCTCTTTTGCAAAGGCACAAGTCCTCACTCTAAAGGAGTGTCTGGAAGAAGGATTGCAAAATAATTACTCTTTACGTATCATCCACAACGAAGAGCAGATCAGCAAAAACAACGCAACGTTGGGAAATGCGGGTTACCTGCCTACATTGGACTTCTCTGCCGGATATACCGGAAACTTGGACAATATTGAAACCAAGGCGCATGCTACCGGAGAAATAACAAAGAATAACGGAGTCTACGATCAGACGGTTAATGTCGGTCTTAACCTCAACTGGACTATTTTCGACGGATTCAATATCAGCACCACCTACAAACAGTTGAAAGAACTGGAACGTCAGGGAGAAACCAACACCCGTATCGCTATTGAGGATTTTATTGCTGCCCTGACTTCCGAATACTATAATTTTATTCAGCAGAAGATTCGTCTGAAAAACTTTCATTATGCAATGTCGCTTTCCAAAGAGCGCTTACGCATAGCCGAGGCTAGTCACCTGGTTGGTAAGTTTTCAGGACTGGATTATCAGCAGGCAAAAGTGGATTTCAATGCAGACAGTGCCCAATACATCAAACAACAGGAATTGCTCCATTCTTCACGCATCCAGTTGAATGAACTAATGGCCAACAACAACGTCAATCAAAACATTATTATCAAAGACTCTACCATTGACGTACACAGCGACTTGCAATTTGATGACTTGTGGAATTCTACGTTAGCAACCAATGCTTCTTTGCTTAAAGCCGATCAAAACACGGTACTTGCCCAATTGGACTACAAGAAAATAAACTCACGCAACTATCCATATCTCAAATTAAATACCGGATATGGATATACGTTCAACAAGTATGACATCAACGCAAACAGTAGAAGAGGTGAACTGGGTTTCAATGCCGGAATAACTGTCGGTTTTAATATATTCGACGGTAATCGCCGCCGCGAAAAGAGAAATGCGAGTCTGGCTTTCAAAAATCGTCGTCTGGAACGACAGGACATGGAGTTAGCACTCCGCTCTGATCTCAGTAACCTATGGCAAGCCTATCGCAACAATCTCCAATTGTTGAATCTGGAACGTCAGAACCTGATAACCGCCAAGGACAACCACGATATTGCCATGGACCGTTATATACAGGGAGACCTCTCCGGTTTTGAGGTGCGCGAAGCACAAAAAAGTTTGTTAGATGCAGAGGAACGCATCCTCTCTGCCGAATACAATACGAAACTTTGCGAAATATCCCTGTTGCAAATCAGCGGAAAGATTACGAAGTATCTGGAATAAGGAAGTAGTTTCCATTTATTTTTTATTGGGTTAATCTTCTTATCGGGAAGGTTAACCCAATTTACTGCATAAAAAACAGTTATTACATATCGTTGTTTTTCTTTCTTTCTACATTTGCATACCATAAAAACATTAAATAATAAAAGCCATGAGAAAACTAAGTCTTTTCTTACTATTACTTTTTATCCTGACAAATGCCTCAGCCCAAAAAGCAACAGATTACAGAAAACAGCAAAACTACAAAGAATGGGTACACATCGCTCCCAAATTTGACGATGATTTTTTTAAGACAGAAGAAGCCCAACGCATTGGTGACAACGTGTTACTGTATCAACAAACTACCGGAGGCTGGCCCAAGAATATCTATATGCCGGCAGAACTGACGGAACAAGAATATAAGGCGGCACTAAAAGCCAAAGAGGATATCAACCAAAGCACAATCGACAACAATGCCACCACGACAGAAATAGAATATCTGGCACGACTTTATCTGGCTACACAGAAAGAGAAATATAAAGAAGGAGTGCTGAACGGTATTCAATATCTGCTCAAATCGCAGTATGAAAACGGAGGATGGCCTCAATTTTATCCACGTCCCAAAGGTTATTATGTACAAATCACCTACAATGACAATGCAATGGTAAGAGTCATGAATCAACTTCGGAGCATATACGAAAAGAAAGCTCCATATACTTTTCTTCCTGACAATATCTGCGAACAAGCACGCAATGCATTCAACAAAGGTATAGAGTGTATACTCAAAACGCAGGTGTGCCAAAATGGTGAATTAACAGTATGGTGCGCCCAACACGACCGTGTCACTTTGGAACCCTGCAAAGCACGTGCTTATGAACTTCCGTCACTAAGCGGACAAGAGTCGGACAATATTGTATTGCTGTTGATGTCACTTCCTAATCCATCCACAGACATTGTAAAATCCATAGAAGGAGCAATCAAATGGTTCCAAAAGTCTAAAATAAAAGGAATACAGAAGGAATATTTCACTAACGGTGAAGGTAAAAAAGACTATCGTATGGTTCCCTGTGAAGACTGTCCAACTCTCTGGGCACGTTTTTATGAACTGGAAACGAATCGGCCTTTTTTCTGCGACCGTGACGGCATTAAAAAATATGATATATCGGAAATCGGGCATGAGCGCCGGAATGGTTATAGTTGGTATAACAAAGATGGTAGTAAGGTATTGAAGAGATATGAAAAATGGAAAAAAGAACAGAACAAGTAATCACAAATGATGAAAGGCTGATATCTACACTACAAAAATAAATATCCGGAAAGTCTTTAAGTCCTCAAAAGATGAAATCCCCTCACTACATTGCAGAGTGAGGGGATTTTATAAATTCAGGCATTTAGCCTCTTCTTAAAGTTTTATCCCAACAGGTTAAAACCGGTTATTTTGTGCAATTCCACGGTTTCAACTGTTTGAAGAAGTCATTACCCTTATCATCCACCAAGATAAATGCAGGGAAGTTTTCTACTTCAATTTTCCAGATGGCTTCCATACCCAATTCCGGATATTCCACACATTCGATGCTCTTGATGTTATTCTGTGCAAGGATAGCTGCCGGACCTCCGATAGAGCCAAGATAGAAACCACCATATTTCTTACAAGCATCTGTCACTTGCTGGCTACGGTTACCTTTTGCCAACATGACCATGCTGCCGCCATGACTTTGGAACAGTTCTACATAAGAGTCCATACGTCCTGCTGTAGTAGGACCCATAGAACCACAAGCCATGCCTTCCGGAGTTTTTGCCGGACCTGCATAATAAATAGGATGATCCTTAATATATTGTGGCAAGTCTTCGCCGCGATCCAAACGTTCTTTCAGTTTAGCATGGGCGATGTCACGACCTACGATGATCGTTCCGTTCAATGACAGACGAGTAGCTACCGGATATTTAGTCAGCTCTTTCAGGATTTCAGGCATCGGACGGTTCAGGTCGATCTTTACAACATCACCTTCACCTGCTTGACGCAGTTCTACAGGAATAAGTTCGCCCGGATTTGAATCCAGTTTCTCAATCCAGATACCTTCCTTATTGATTTTACATTTGATGTTACGGTCGGCAGAGCAAGATACTCCCAAGCCTACCGGACAAGAAGCACCGTGACGAGGCAAACGATGATGCGTACGTCATGAGCAAGATATTTACCTCCGAATTGCGCGCCCAATCCAATTTTGTGAGCTTCTGCCAAAACTTCTTTTTCCAGTTCGATGTCGCGGAATGCACGGCCATATTCGTTTCCAGTAGTCGGCAAGTTATCATAGAAATGAGTAGAAGCCAGCTTCACTGTCAATAAGTTCTTTTCAGCAGAAGTTCCACCGATCACGAAAGCGATATGATAAGGAGGGCAAGCGGCTGTTCCCAATGTTTTCATTTTTTCAACCAGGAATGGAACCAGTGTACCGGGATTCAGGATCGCTTTTGTTTCCTGATACAAATATGTCTTGTTGGCAGAACCACCACCTTTTGTTACGCAAAGGAATTCGTATTCCATACCTTCGGTAGCTTCGATGTCAATCTGTGCAGGGAGGTTACATTTTGTATTTACCTCATCATACATATTCAAAGGCGCATTCTGTGAATAACGCAAGTTCTCTTCAGTGTATGTTTTATATACGCCCAGTGAAAGCGCTTCTTCATCAGAATATCCAGTCCATACCTGCTGTCCTTTTTCACCATGGATAATAGCAGTACCAGTGTCCTGACAGAAAGGAAGTACACCTTTTGAAGCAACTTCCGCGTTACGCAGGAAAGTCAATGCCACATACTTATCGTTTTCACTTGCTTCCGGATCACTCAGAATCTTAGCAACTTGTTCGTTGTGCGAACGACGAAGCATGAATGATACATCACGAAAAGCTGCATTAGCCATCGCAGTCAAACCTTCTTTCTCAATTTTCAGGATAGGATTTCCTTCAAACTCGCTTACTGATACATAGTCTTTTGTAAGCAGATAATACTCAGTTGTATCTTTTCCCTTTTCAAACATGGGCTGATACTTAAACGGAGGTGTTGCCATAAGTTTCTTATTTTATTACGTAATGTTAGTTAGTGTGGCAAAGGTAGTAATTAAGAATGAAGAATGGCGAATGATGAATGAAGAATTAAGAATGAATAACGGAGAAAAGCAGGAACAGCAAAAGACAATCATAAACAATAAACAACGAGCGGTAAACAAGCTATGCCATTCATTGACATCTGCCGTTCACCGCTCACTATTTTATTTACAGTTTGCTATTTATCATATCCTGTTTATCATCCACAGTTCGCCATCTGCCACTCCTATTATGATTCGATTGCTTCAATCCGTTTGATTAACTCGTTTCCAAGAGCTGTTTTATCTTCAATATGTTTCAAGACGGCAGTCACAAAGGTATTACTTTCGAAATCACCGCGTACTTGCTCAAAATCCTGCTTCATTTCGTCGTGGGAGCCGTCAGCACCAAATCCGGTCATGGAAGACAACGAAAATTCTTTCTTGGCATCCTCATATACCATCTTATCCAATCCGACAACAGCTTGCTGCCACGCTTTCACAATACCGATGATATCTTGTGCCGTAATCGTTTCCGGATCTAAGCCATAGAATTCCTGAATCTTATGATAAGCCCATGTCCATTCATAGGTATAATAATTCTCGTGCATTTCCGCGAAACTTGCATTGATGGATTTCAAACGATTGACTGTTCCATTCTCAATACCATCCAACAATCGGTCGATTTCACTCTTGGGAGCAATCAGTCCGGAAACATCCACCCATTCGCCAAGTCCGATTTCCGTGTCAGGTTTCAGTCGCTGACGGATTTCTTCATTGGTCTGGAAATTAATACCCTCCAATCGTTTTATGATGGAGTTTCCCAAGAACTTGTGAATGGCGATTTCATAAAAACGAATTCCGTTATTCAGAGAAGAGTTCTTGATTTTAGCACTCTGGTAGGAGTAGATCTCTGAAGTTTCACCGGATACACGTTTCAATTCTTTCAAAATGGAACGTCCTTTAAACATCTTCTGAATGGTATAAGGACTCAGCAGGTTATAATTGATATAATCCAGCCGGTTCGGATCTTTTCGCTTATCACGCTTTGGCCATTTCTGTGCGTCACGGATAGTACCTACACTTCTCAAATTAACTCCCGGAACCAGATAAGTGGTATTCCGCTGCTCTATCAGGTAAGAGAAAGGAAGATTGGAAGTATCGGCATGATTAACATGACGTCCCATTACCAAAGAGAAAGCCCCGACACGTGCCGGCCACAGGATATATGAATCGGAAGTGGTCTTCGCTCCTCTCTCCATCGTTCCCTGATGGATAGGACCTAACTTATACATGTGATTACTCTGATTGGACCCCGAACCCGCATTCATAAACGAGAACATACCGGCAATCAATAAAGTAGATTTATGGTGTGTCACAGTGAAAGGACCTGCAAAAATAGCACATGCCTCACCGTTCTCTCCCTGACAATTACTGAAGAATAAAGAATCGGAAGCGGAATAATTGTGTCCCAGTTTACAGGATTGTCCGACGAAACAACGAGTCAACATCGTGCCGTCATCCACTTTAGAGCCGGAAGAGATGATAAAGTCATCACAGATTACACCATGTCCGATATGTACAGGTGCCGTCACATTACTATTGACGCTGCCATTGGATAAGCGGCAGGTCCCACAGATATGGCAGTAATCACCAATCCGGACATTCTTGATCGAGCCCGTATTGAGAATCATCACATGATTGCCAATACTGCCGACAGCAGAAGCATGTTTATTGGAATAATAATCCGCAATAGATTTCATACGGTTTATCAGCTCGGGACGATGGCGGTACAGTGCAAGAATATATGCCTGGTGCGCAGACAATTTATCGTTCATCAACACCTCACGGCCTCCTGTTTCATTCAAGACAGCCACTTCTACCCCATTACCAAAAGTGCTTAACCTATCCACTAAAATAATATCTACATTCTCAATGAAGGTGTCACTGCCAATCTCATAATTAGCAATATAGTTCTGTATATTCTCAATACAGCAGTTATCGCCCACCGACACATTGTGCAACGTCACATGACGTAATCCCGAATGTTTCTTGATTCCCCCCGGCAATGTAAATTCAGCTTCGAATACCCCCAGTTTTACTTCACCCGAGAAACGGGTATGATGGACGTACTCACAATTAAAACCCTCTGCCACTGATACATTTCCCCAATCATCGGCCAGACATGACTGGCTCTTCAACTGAAGTATCTCATCTTCAGTCAATCTACGATAGTCTTTCATCTTAATAATGTGTTAATGTGCCTATATGCCAATGTGCCAATTCTGATGCAGTACGCGCAACCAATTGGCACATCAGCACATTAGCATATTGATTATTCTTCCTCTTCTTCTTCGTAGGTCTGATAAAGAAAATCGTTATAGGGATATTTCTGAACGTGTAATTCTTTCACTCGCTGATAAACTACATTTTTCAGTTCGTCTATATTGATTCGTTCGCGGGCGGAAATAAAAAGGCAGTTATCCTCCATTTTTGCCATCCACGTCTTCATCAGTTCTTCGAGTGTTAAGTTTTCCTTTGTTCGGGGGGTAAGGTCGTCCGGCGCTTTCTCCACGTAGGTGTAAGCGTCTATTTTATTAAATACAAGTATCATAGGTTTGCCACTGCCGCCAATCTCTGCCAGGGTCTTGTTCACCACCTCAATCTGTTCCTCAAATCCGGGGTGAGAAATATCGACTACGTGCACAAGCAAATCTGCTTCACGTACCTCATCCAGGTAGATTTAAAAGATTCTACCAAGTCGGTAGGTAACTTGCGAATAAACCCTACTGTATCTGACAACAGGAACGGTAGATTATCGATAATCACTTTGCGCACAGTAGTGTCTAAAGTAGCGAACAGTTTGTTTTCCGCAAACACTTCACTCTTGGAGAGAAGATTCATCATGTTGATTTTCCCACATTGGTATAACCAACCAGTGCAACACGTATCATGCGTCCGCGATTCTTGCGTTGGGTAGCTTCTGCTTGTCAATCTCCGCCAGACGTTCTTTCAGCAATGACATACGGTTCAGATGATACGGCGGTCCATCTCAAGCTGTGTTTCACCCGGACCACGAAGTCCCACGGAACCTTTACCACCACCGGCACCGGAACCACCTCCCTGGCGTTCCAAGTGAGTCCAAAGCCGCTGCAAACGCGGCAACATATATTTATACTGTGCCAGTTCTACCTGTGTCTTCGCATTGGCTGTCTGCGCACGCATGGCAAATATATCAAGAATCAGTGAAGTACGGTCCAGTATCTTCACTTTCAGTTCAGCTTCAATATTACGAATCTGTTTCGCAGAAAGCTCATCATCAAAGATGACCATTCCTACTTCACGTTCTGCTTCCTCTTCGTCATGGATATATTGTCTGATTTCTTCCAACTTTCCTTTTCCAACATAAGTCACAGAGTTAGCCGTCGGCAACTTCTGTGTAAATCGTTTCACAACTTCCGCCCCAGCCGTCTCGGCAAGGAAAGCCAGTTCATCCAGATACTCGTTTGTTTTACGCTCATCCTGCGTCTGTGTGATGAGTCCTACAAGCACTGCTGTTTCTACTTTGGCTTCGGATATTACAAATTCTTTCATTCTTTACTTCTATTATATATAATAATGTGGGCGCAAATATAACAAAAAAAGAGGACAATTGTTTTTATTTGTTCCCTCTTTTTTCGTT